>Ga0310826_100233_pt1 | contig 76903 bp, 66 predicted proteins | sample WT_ome_FD_201306 | JGI IMG/M metagenome (GOLD analysis project Ga0310826, IMG submission 201306) | Sorghum-adapted microbial communities enriched on wild type (WT) sorghum from Joint BioEnergy Institute, Emeryville, California, United... ... | reverse complement strand
CGATACAGCCGCACCGCGCGGGCGCGCAACTCGTCCGGATACTTCCTCGGTGCAGGCATCAACGCCCTCCTCCCATGGCCATCAGACCATGATCGAAAGGCTCCGCGGAACCGGGGGTAGCTCAACCACCCGCCTGGCCCACACCATCGAGACCTGGTGGCCGGCCATCCTCGTCGCGCTCACCGAGCGCGTCACCAACGCCAGAACCGAAGGCTTCAACCGGATCATCAAGCAGGTCAAACGCGTCGCCTGCGGGTTCCGCAACATGGACAACTATCGAAGGCGCATCATGGCACACATCGCAGTCACCCGACCGCGACTACAGACGGCATGACGAGGCCGCCCCGCTCAAGTACCAAGACCCACCAACGGTGTCCGAAAAAATGCGCCACCAGCGAGTGATCCAGGCGACGACAAACAGGCCACCCAGGACACCATTTAGGTACTGTGCCCACCGGTAGACCGGCAGAGGGCCGAAATCGGCGCGCAGCACTGGTAGCCGTTCAACGGCCCAACCGTTGACGTGAGTAAAGGCGTCCCAGACGACATGAGTGAGGCTGCCGAGAAGAAGGGCCGCCCCGACCGCCACCCACCGTTGCGGGTGACCTGGTCGATCCACCGCCGGTTTCCGGCCGGGGCGATCATCACTTTCATCCCCTTCCCTCCCCCGATCCTTCGACGCCCCGCCCCACGCCCGGCCATCGACAGCCGTCCGACCCGCGACCCAGATCAACCAGGACGGCTGACTATGGCTAGACTCGTACCCGTCTGTCGCGACGCTTCGTGGTCCGGTTCCGAGGACCCTGGAGACGGTTCTGGTCGTTAGCTGAGATGCCGTCGGTCGCCCAATATAGTGATCTTGAGGTAGGGCTCGCGGCGGCCTGAAGCCAACACGTGGTGGGAGGTTTGTGAGTGGCGAAGCATGTAGTCCAGACCATCACCGACGACCTGGACGGCACGCCGGACGCGGTTGAGGTCGAGTTCAGCCTGGACGGACAACGGTGGACGATCGACCTGGGCCCCCGCAACGAGGCGAACCTTCGCAACCTGCTGCAGCCGTACATCGAGGTGGCCCGCCCCGTGACGGGAACGAACGGCCGCCGCACGGCGCGGCGCACAGGTGCGGCCGGGGCGGCCAACCGGGAACGCAACCGAGCGGTGCGCGAATGGGCACTCGCCAACGGTGTTGAGCTTCCGGCCCGGGGGCGCATCGCGCAGGCGTACCTGGACGCGTACGACGCCAGCGACGTCGCGCGACTCTACGAGGCCGCCGGGCTGGAAATGCCCAAGCCGGACAAGCCCAAGCGTCGCAAGAAGACCGAAGCGTAGGTCAATTCCTCACCGCCGCCCAGGCCGATTCCGCGGGCTCCTCAGGCCGATTTCTGGGGCGCCACAGGGTCAATTCCTCTCGGCGGCCCGGCACCGTCACCGCGTTACCGACGAGGCGGAACGGGGATACGTCCCAGATCCTCGGCGACGACGATTTCGCCGTCGAAATGCTCGGCCGCCTCCCGGGCAAAGAGAGTCGGGTCGTCGTACCGCTGCGAAAAGTGGGTCAACACCAGGCGTCGTACCCCGCAGGCGGCGGCGACGCGGGCCGCCTGGCCGGCGGTGAGGTGACCGTACGCGTCCGCGAGATCCACCTGAGCGTCCAGAAACGTCGACTCGATGACCAGCAGGTCGGCCCCGTCGGCGAGCGCGTAGACGTTGTCGCAGAGTCGGGTGTCCATGATGAAAGCGAACCGCTGCCCGCGCCGCACCTCGCTGACCTGATCGACCGTCACCACTCGCCTATCGTCCGCCGACGATGACTCGGCCGGCACCTCGATACGTCCCTCGCGGATCAGCCGTCCCACGTCCGGACCTGTGATCCCGTGGGCCGCGAGGCGGTCGGGCAGCATGCGGCGGCCGTCCGGCTCGACCAACCGGTAGCCGTACGTCTCGATCAGGTGGTCCAGCCGCAGCGCCGTGAGCGTGCCGAACGGGCCGGTCGCCACCACGCCGTCGCCCGCGACAGGCGCCGGCACGATCGGGGCGATGTCGTGGAACACCGACGCGTGGCGAAGCCGGTCGAAGTACTGGGCGTCGGCGGCCGGATAGTGTGCCACCACGGTATGCGTCACCCGATCGAGCGCAATCCGCTGAATCACGCCCGGCACGCCAAGGCAGTGATCGCCGTGGAAATGCGTGATGCACAGACGGGTCACGTCCGATGCGGCCACCCCGGCCCGGATCATCTGCCGCTGGGTGCCCTCGCCCGGGTCGAAGAGGAAGCCTTCCCCGTCCCACCGCAGCAGGTAGCCGTTGTGGTTGCGCTCCCGCGTCGGAACCTGGCTCGCGGTCCCGAGCACCACCAGCTCGCGCGTGGACACGCCGTGACCCTACCGAGTCTCACCCGATCGCCTTCGGACGCCGTGACCGATGAGCGGACGGCGAGATCTCGGCCTCCGTGACACACTCGCGGTTGTGGGATTCTTCGATCGCTACGTCGCCGAGCCGCCGCCTCCCGCACACCGGGCGGTCCCGGACGCGAGCGCCCGGGCCGTGGCGCCGTGGCCCGAATCGGGGGACGCGGACGTGGCCGGCGGGGCGTACGGGCCACCGCCACACGCCACCCCGGGCCCGGCGAACGTCAGCGCTTACACGCCGGACCTTCAGGCCTGACGCGCCCAGACGGACGTACCGCATGGATCGTTCCTCTCCGATCTCGCGGCGGTTCCGGGAGCGCCCGACCATCCACTGTGGTCACGGTCGGCTCACCGTCGTCCTCGCGGCCCCCGTATCGCGTCCGGTCGGCCACCACCGCTGATCCTGGCACCGAGGTGATCGGGATGGCGAGCGACGGTCGAGGTGCCGAGCGACGATCGGGATGACGGGCGATGGGCGGGATGCCGAGGATCACCGCGCGTCGACCGCCCCCGGACCACCGGGCGCCACAACCAGCGCCAGCATCCACGGTACCGACCCGACCAGCCGGTAAAGTGCCTGGCGTGACTCGATCAGGCGGCAGAAGGGGCACCGGCGACGCCATCGCCGAGCTCTTCGCCACCAGCGCACCGGAGGCGGTGCTGCGGGTGCTGCGCGAGTCAGGTCGGGCGCTGGCGAAGTCGGAGATCATCGACCAGCTCGCGGCGGTCGGGGTGCCGCGGGCCCGCGCCGACAAGGCGTGGAGCCAGGCGCAGAAACGGCTGCGACAGGACAGCCGGGTCATCGCCGAGAAGGACCGCCAGATCGTCCGGTACCGCTGGAATCCCCAACCACCCCCGGCGCCGACCCCGAACGACGCGCTGACCCTGCTGGTCGAGGGACGGCTGACCCGGGGTGAGCGGGAGGCGCTGGCCGAGGTCGTCCGGGCCGCGCTCGCCGCCGCGCCCCCGCGACCGAGCGCCCCGGCCGAGGCGGCCAGAGCTGAGCCAGTCAAGACCGAGCCAGTCAAGGCCGAGCCGGCCAGAGGCCGCCCGTCGCCCACGCCTGCCGGCACGGCTCCGCCGGCGCCGGCCGCGCCGGCCAGCGACGGGCCGTCCACCGGGGAGCGGTCGACCGGGACCGGCGAGATGGTGCCGGCCAGCCGGCTGCGCCAGGTCGAGCTCGACGCGGCCCGCGAACTGGCCGGCATGGCCATCGACGTCGAGGAGCAGGTGGCCAAGGGCGCCTCGGGCAAGGCGATCATCCACCGGGTCCGGTCCCGGATGAAGCGGCTGCGCTTGGAGCCCGTGGGCCGCGCGGGCGAGGAGGTGGCGTTCGACCGTACGCAACACCAGCCCATGCGGGCCGGCGTCGCGGACGGTGCCCGGGTCCTTGTCGTACGCCCCGGATATATCTGGCGGCTGCCAGGCGAGGACCTGGTGATCGAGAAGCCGGTCGTCCAGGACTAGGACGTCCATACCGACGAGAGCAAGGAGAGTCGTGGCGAGATCCCGCGTGCCCACCATCGGCTTCGACTTCGGCACCTCGACGACCATGATCGCGACCGAGTCCGAGGTGGTCTCCCTCGGCCGCGACGGTCGCACCCGGTTCATGCCCTCGGTCGTCGGTTACGACGCCACCGGGACGGTCGTGGTCGGCGAGGACGCCGAGCTGCTCGACGTCCCCATCTTCTCGATCAAGCGCGCGATCACGACCGACCGGCAGTTCGTCCGGGCCGACATGGTCACCCGCACCAAGGACGTGCGGGCCGACACCCTGATGGTGGCCCTGGTCTCCGAGGCCGTCCGGCGGGCCACCGAGGCCGGCGTGCCGGTCAAGTCGCGCGGGGCGGTCCGTCTCGGCTGCCCCGCCATGTGGACGGGCGAGCAGCGCCGACGGCTCGTGAAGATCGCCAACCGGGCCGGCCTGCCGGTCAAGCTCGACGGGCTGGTCGACGAGCCGGTGGCGGCCGGGATCGCCTGGCTCTCCGGCGACACGGCCCCGCGGCCGGACCGGTTCCGGGTGCTGGTCTTCGACATGGGTGGGGGCACGCTGGACATCGCCGTGCTCGACGTACGCGACCGCCGCGACGTCGCCGTGCTCGCGGCCATCGGCCTGCCCCAGGCCGGCGACACCCTCGACGAGGCGATCGCGGCCGACCTGGAGAGCATGCTCGACGTCCGTATCGACGCGCTCGACAACCCGGAGAGCGCCCGGGCCGAGCTGCGGCGCGAGGCCCGCCGCCTCAAGCTGGAACTGTCCACTGAGGACGAGGCTCCGGCGACCTTCTCAGCGCTGTACTTCAACTCGGCCGAGATCTGGTACTCGCGCGAGCGGCTGGAGGCGGCGTTCGCGCGGCAAATGGACGAGGCGGTGGCGGCGGTCGTCCTGGCCCTGCGGGCGGCCAAGCTCACCGAGCGGTCGCCGGGCAGCCTCCGCACGGTCGCCAACGCCCCGATCGAGCAGCTCGTGAAAAGCGTCGATGTCGTCGTGCTCGCGGGCGGCATGGCCCACGTGCCGTACGTGCGCACCCGCTTGGAGGAGCTCTTCGGCCCGACGACCGAGATCGTGCACGCCTACCCGGCCGCCGACGACCGCTCCCTGGTGCGCTCCCCCGAGCTCGCCATCGCGGTCGGCCTGGCCCAGGCCGACAACTTCGGCCGGATCAACATGTACCGGCCGGCGCTCGACATCCTGCTCGAGTGCGACGACCGGGCCGGGGCCATCACGCTCTACGAGGCATTCACGCCGTTGATGGACCAGGGCAGCCTGCGGCGCGGCTCCAGCGACATCCGCTACGTCCGGACGGCCCGCAACCTCAGCCTGCCCCGCACCGGGACCGGAAAACTCCGGGTCGTCTCGCACAACGGCAGCCCGGTGCGCTCGACGCTCGGCGGACGCAGCCTCGACGGGTTCCCGGTCGCCATCGACGCGGAGAAGTTCGAGTTCTCCCTCTACCCGTACGGACGGATCCGGCTCGTGGACGCCGCCGGTACCCACGAGGGCCAGTTCGAGGACTGGCACCTCATCTGAGCCCCGGCCGCCGGCCAGGGCCGCGGTCGCCGGTCCGATCGCTGTCGCCGTCCGATCGCGGGCGGCGTCCGATCACGGGCACCGTGGGACAACGGCGCCAGCCCAGCGCCCCGGGTCAGGCCGCGGTGGCGAGTTCCCGGGCGGCCCGGGCGATCGCCGCGGCGTCGATGCCGGCGGCGGCGAGCTGCTCGGCCGGGGTGCCGGAGGCCGGCATCGTACGCACCGCGAGCCGGCGCAGGCGAGGCACGGACGCGGCGTCGGTGAGCGCCTCGGCCACGGCGTCGCCGAGGCCGCCCTCGGGCCGGTGGTCCTCCACGGTCAGGATGCGGCCGGTGTCGTGGGCCGCCTCGCGCAGCGTCGGCCCGTCGACCGGCTTGACGCTGTAGAGGTCGATGACCCGCGCCGGAATGCCGTCCTCGGCCAGCTGGTCGGCGGCGGCGAGCGCCTGATGGACCGTGACGCCGGCGGCCACGATCGTGACCCGGTCATCGCCGCTGGCGCGCAGCACGCGCGAGCCGCCCACGGTGAACCGCTCGGTCGGGGCGTAGATGACCGGCGTCTCGCCTCGCGTGGTGCGCAGGTAGCTGATGCCGTCCCGTTCGGCCATGGCCGCCACCAGCTGGACGGTCTGGTTGGCGTCGCACGGGTAGAGCACGCTGCTCCCCGGCACCGCCCGCAAGGCGGCCAGGTCCTCCAGCCCCATCTGGGACGGTCCGTCCTGGCCGATCTCCACGCCCGCGTGGGAGCCGACCAGGCGCAGGTTGGCTCGGCTGATCGCGGCCATGCGGATGAAGTCGTACGCCCGGGTCAGAAACGCCGCGAAAGTGGCCGCGTACGGCCGCCAGCCACGGACCTGCATCGCCACCGCGGCCGAGATCATCTGCTGTTCGGCGATGTAGCACTCGAAGAACCGGTCGGGAAAGGCGGTGGCGAACTCCTCGGTGCGGGTCGAGTCGGCGACCTCGCCGTCGAGGACGACCACCTCCCCGTCCGAGCCGCCGAGCGCGGCCAGCGCCTTACCGAACGCGCTGCGGGTGGCCACCTTCTGCCCGACCTCGAAGGTCGGCCAGGGCACGGTCGTGGCCGGGAAGCGATGCGGCCGCGCCCCCTCGGGCGGCCGGGCGACCTCGACCGGCACGTGCCGGGGCCCGCCCAGCTCGGCGATCGCCGGCTCCGGGTCGCGCAGCGGCTTGCCGTGCATTCCCTCCATGTCCTCGACCCCGGCCACGCCACTGCCCTTGTGGGTGCGGGCCAGGATCGCAGTCGGCCGGCCGTCGGCCCCCGCCGTGGCGTACGCACTGTCTATTTGCGACACATCGTGGCCATCGATCTCGATCGTGCTCCAGCCGAGCGCCCGGATGCGGCGGGCGTACGTGGCCGTATCCCACTGGTAGCGGGTCGGTCCCCGCTGGCCGAGCCGGTTGACGTCCACGATGGCGATGAGGTTGTCGAGCTGCTCGTACCCGGCGAGCTCGAACGCCTCCCACATCGACCCCTCGGCGAGCTCGCTGTCTCCACAGAGGACCCACACGCGGTACGGCAGCCGGTCGAGCCGCTTGGCCGTCCAGGCGAGTCCGGCACCGATCGGCAGGCCCTGGCCCAGCGATCCGGTCGCCACGTCCACCCAGGGCAGTCGCGGCGTGGGATGGCCCTCCAGCCGGCTGCCGAGGCGTCGATAGGAGAGCAGCTCCTCATCGGAGATGGCCCCGACCGCCCGGAGCATCGCGTACAGCAGCGGGGACGCGTGCCCCTTGGAGAAGATGAGGTGGTCGTTGCCCGCGTACCTCGGCGAAGCGAAGTCGTAGCGCAGGTGTCCCTGCAGCAGCACCGCCATGAGATCAGCCGCAGACATCGACGATGTCGGATGGCCAGAGTTGGCTGCCGCCGAGCACCGAATCGCGTCGACGCGGAGCTGCCGCCCCAGGTCGACCAGCAGATCGTGACGCGAGCCCAAGGTCGTCCCCACGGGTGTCCCCGTACCCGGCCCTCGGGCGAGCCAAACCCCGCCGAGACCGGACACGCCGCCCCGGGCTGGGCCGGACCGGGCGAGCCGAAGCCGGGTGTCCCGGCGCCGCCAGGTCGCCCGGTCGGGTCAGCAATGCCCGGTCGCGGCCCGGTCGCCCGGTCAGGTCGAGGGTGGTCCGCGCGTGGCCAGTCGCCGAGCGGGGCCAGTCGCCACGTGGTCGCCCAGTCGGGTCGAGAATCCGGGGGAAATCGCTGAGGCGGACCGGGCCCACCGCGACGCGACTTACGATGACGATGGTCGGTGATGCCGGCTGTTCGGGTGGTGCCGATCGGTCGCTGCCCACGGCGACGTTGGCGTCGGGCACCTGCGGACGGTTCCTTCCCTCCGCCCGGGTTCGCAGGTCTTCCGCGCGGTTCGACTCTCTTCTGTGGACGGTTAACTGTGGTGCACGGTGTGGTTGTCGTCGGATGGATGTCGTAATCCGCCTACCCGGGCCCGATCGCCTGAAGCTGCGCGACGAGGCGCTCACGGCGATGGCCGACGACCTGCTCGCGCACGATCCGCGCCTGGCCAGCCTGCCCGTCTCCGTGCGGTTCGACGGCGGGGTCGCCCACGTGACCGGCGACGTCGACGAGCCGGAGCAACTCCGCCTGATCCGCGACGTGCTCGGCCGGCTCGACGGGGTGTACGCCGTCTGGGATCGCGTCCGCGTGGCCGGCCGGGCCCCGACCGCGCTCGACCTCGGCTGCGGTGAACGCCCCCAGTACCCGCAGAACATCGGCGTCGACGTCCGGGCGACCGAGGCCGTCCAGGTGCTGGCCGACCTGCGCGACGGCGTCCCGTTCGCCACCGCCAGCGTGGACCGCATCTACGCGGTCCACGTCCTGGAGCACCTCATCGACTTCCTGACACTCATCGACGAATGCCACCGGATTCTGAAGCCGGGCGGCATCCTGCACGTGATGTCGCCGTGGTGGAAGCACGTCAACGCGGTGGCCGACCCGACCCACGTGCGCTACCTGGATGTACAGACCATCAAGGGGATCTGCCGACGCGGCGGCGACGCTCCCCGGTGGTACCCGCTGCATGTCGGCTGCGACGGGGCCTCGGTCTTCGCCGACCTCACCCCGCTGGCGGCCGAAGACCCCGATCCCGATCCGGTCCACCTGGCCCGGTTCTTCGACTAGGACCCGGAAAAAACCTCGAGATCATGGAGATCTGTACCCCCTATAGGGGGTGCAAGATTCCAAGATCACAGCTTGTTGAGCAAGCGACAGCCGGAGAGCTCGCGACCTTGGAAGTCCATACCCCCTATTGGGGGGTCAGACTTCCATGATCGGGCTTGTGTCCCCAGCATGGCGCCCGCTGAGGCGGGGTAGGGGAACCATATGCAGCCACAGGTGTGGGACGAAGCCCGGCGAGCGCTGAACGACATGGACTTTCCCGCCAGCAAGGAGCAGGTCGTGGCTCATGCGGCCGGACGGAGCGGGCGCGACGACGTCGTGCGGATGTTGCAGGGGTTGCCGCAGGGGACGTACGACAACATCGAGCAGGTCCGTCGATCGATCAGGATCAACCCTGCCGCGGCGGAGGGACAGGGTGTGAGCCAGAAGGCGGCGAAGGTACGGTCACCGCACAGCCACCGCATCGCCGAGCACATGCGCGACACGAGCCAGGCGTGACTCAGGCCCGGCGGGACGGCCGGATTCGAGCGGCCGGCGCCGCAGGCGCCCAGGACCGCGCACCTCTGTCCGCCGTGGACTGATCCGGTGGCCGACTGCGCTGGGTGGACAGCTACGCGGGGTGGACAGCAATGCGGGGTGGACAGCTACGCGGGTGGACTACGGCGGGGAGGATTTGACTGGCTGCTCGGCCGGTTCGGACGAGGTCACGCGCAGCGCCCGGGCCCCCACGATGATGGACGCCGCGAGCGCGGCGACGACGAGGAATGAGACCGACAGCGAGGTGGCCTGGGCGATGCCACCGATCGCCGCGGGGGCGGCCATACCGGCGCCATAGACGATCGTCGCCACCCCGGCAACCTGTTGCGCGGGTCGCGGACCGGCCTTCCCGGCCGCGGCGAAGGCCAGTGGCACCGCGACCGCGACCCCGATACCGAGGAGCACGAACCCGGCGATGGCTGGGAGAGGCGACCGGGCGACAACGATGAGGAGCGCCCCGGCGGTGGCCGCCGCGCCGCTGAGACGTACGGTCCGGACGGCCCCGAACCGGTTGACCACCCGGTCGCCCAGCAGCCGAGCCAGCGCCATCGTCGCGGCGAAGCCGCCGTACGCTGCCGCCCCGACGGCCGCCGAGGCGTGCGCGACGTCGGTCAGGTAGAGCGCCGCCCAGTCCGTGCTGGCTGCCTCACCGAAGACGGCCGCGAAGCCGACCAGCGCGATCAGCACCACGGGCCGGGGTGGCAGGGCGAAGACGGGCACGTCCTCCGGCACGACCGGTTCGGCGTCCATGAGCCACGGGCTGGCCACGAGGGTGCCGACCGTCAGAATCAGACCGACGGCCAGGAAATGCGCCGGGGCAGAGATGTCTTCGTGGGCGGCGAGGACGCCGACGCCGGCCCCGGCCAGACCGCCGACGCTCCACATGCCGTGCAGGCCCGACATGATCGACCGACCGTACGCCTGCTCGACCACTACGCCCTGGGCGTTCATCGCCACGTCGGCGGCTCCGGCCGACGCGCCCACGACGAACAGGGCGGTGCACAGCAGGGGCACGCTCGGCGCCTGCGCGGCCAGAAGGATGGTCAGGCACCACGGGACCATGAGCGCTGGGACGGCCACGCGCGCCGGCAGGCGATGCACGAGCCGGGCGATGAACGGCATGGTGCCGATGGCGCCGAACGAGGAGAACAGCAGGGCCAGCCCCAGGCCGCCCGGCTCGGCCCCCACATGGTCGGCGATCCACGGGACCCTGGTGGCGAACGTGCCCTGAACCATGCCGTGGATGGCGAAGATGACCGAGACGGCGATCCGGGCCCGGACAGCCATCCGGCTGGGGGCGGCGGTCACCGGCCCCGCGTCACGCCGAACGTGGCGGCCAGCGCCGACTCCGCCGGCGACAACCGCTCACGGCCTGCGGACGACCCGCTGCCGAGCCACCCAACCAATTGACCAACATCGTTCGATGGGCCGGCAAGTGCCGTATCCGTCAACCGTCTCACCTCGAGGGGTCGCTCGTCGTGTCGTCGCCGCGGTCAACGATGATCACGGAGCCGCGATCCGAAGTGTAGCCACCCGCCAGGACGCTACCGCTGTTCGGAGTGTTCACGCCGTTGCCGACGGCATTCGTACATGGTGATCGATGCCGCCGTGGCCGCGTTGAGCGAGCTGGCCGAGCCGACCATGGGGATGCGAAGCAGGCGCTCGCAGGCCTGCCGCCACGCCGCGCTGAGGCCGGCCGTCTCGTTGCCGACCACGAGCACGGTCGGCGCGGTGAAGTCGTACCCGGAAATGTCGATATCACCGTCTTCGTCCGTACCGACCAGCCGCACGGGGACGCCAGCGGACCGGACCGCGGCGAGCCAGTCGAGCACCGGACGATGGGAGGCGGCTCGTACGACGGGCACGGCGAACAGCGAACCGGTGCTCGCCCGGACGCACTTAGGGTCATAGATGTCAGCGGCATGCCCGGTGACGATCACGCCGTGGGCACCGAGCGCGTCCGCCGACCGGATCACGGTCCCGATGTTGCCCGGGCTGGTCGGCCGATCGAACACCACCACGAGCAGCTCGGGCGAGACCGGGATACGGCCGAGGTCGTCCTCCGGCTGACCCACGACGGCCAGCAACTCCGGCCGTCCGTCCTCCTTGCCGCCGAGCTCGGCCATCAGCTCGCCGGCCACCGCGTACCGTCGCGCCGACGTGGCCGCGATCGTCTCCCGGGCCCAGGTGGACAGGCGTACGTCCGCGTCGTAGAGGAGCTCCCGGATCTCCCACCCCGACCTAACCGCCATCGTGATGGGCCGGACCCCCTGCACCAGGAACTCGCCGCTGCGTTGCCGCTTGGTCCGGTTGACCAGCAGCGCCGCCCACTCCTGGAACCGGGCGTTGCGCGTCGTCACCCGCAGGTCCGCCACCCTCGCTTCCCCTCCGCTCGGTCATCGACGGACCCCACGGCCCGCCCCCATCGAGACCCTACGCGGCAAGGGCCGCTCCCTCGTGGTCCGTTGCCCCGGCGCCGCCACCGCGTCGCGCATCCGGCGAGGCACGCGCGCAGGCGGCGCCGGGCTCGGGAAACGGCAGCGCTCAGGACCAGGCCCAGGCTAGGAGGCGGCGAGGAAGGACAGCAGGGCGCTCCACGACTCCCGGCGCGCCTGTTCGTTCGCCTGCCGGGTGCCGCCCATGTGGAATGGCTCGCCGGTCACCGGATGGACGGCCGCCGGGTTGGCGCTCAGGTACGGAACGCCGAGAACGTCGTGCCCCGCGCCTTGGATCACAAGGGTCTCCAGCCGGTCGCCGAGCTGCTCCTTCAACGCGGCCGCGTTGTTCTCCGACCGCCAGACCCGGTCGCCCGTCCCGGCGATGGCGAGGACCGGACCGGTAATGGCGGTGTACGGAATGTCCAGTTGCGGCACGTTGCCGAAGATCCAGGCGTAGCCGCCGTCGGGGAAGCCCAGGTTGATCCCATCGGCCGGGGCGGCCAGAACCGTACCGGAGACGAGGTGCGGGTACCGGGCAGCCAGCAGCAGCGCGGCCTCGCTGCCCCGGGAGACGCCCACGACCCGGACCGGTCCGGGCAGCAGGGCGGCGGCCCGCGCGAAGTACTCGATGGGGATGTCGCGCAGCGCGTTCGGCAGCCCGGGCGCGTTGAAGTAGGCCACCGCCAGGGCGGGATACCCGTGCGCCGCGAGCATCAGGGCCATGGCCACGTATCCAGGGTTCAGGCCACCATCCGAGCCGCCGATCAGCAGCACGCCGGGGCCCGCGGGTTCGCTCGGGGTGGCGAGCACGCCGGCCACACCGTTCGCGGCCACCGTGAGGTCCTGCACCGTGACCCCGGGCGCCACGGCGACCCGACGAATCGTGGCCTCGGGCCCACTGCTCGCCGTCACGGTGATGGGAAAGTCCGTAGGCATCTGGGCGTACTGCGGTAGCTCGGCTGGTGCCTGCGACGAGGGGTCGGCCGAGGCCTCGGCCGACGGCGAAGGCGTCGCTTCCGGGGTCATGGCGGCGATCAGACCCATGCCGTCCACGCCGGTGTAATCCCCCGACTCCGGGGCGTCGCGGTCGAGATCGACCACCCCGTCCCGATCGGCCACGAAGGTGGCCTCCGACGACCAGCGCTGGCCGTCGGGCCCGGTCATCGACGCGGTGAGCTCGACTCGTTGGCCGGGGCTCAGCCCGGTCACGCGGATACGTACGGGTTCGTCCAGCAGCGAGGAGTCCGGCGTGACCTCGAGGACGCCCTCCTTCGGCTCCGGATCCCCCGTGCAGGCCGTGAGCGCGGCCACCAAGGCCGCAGCGATCGCGATATTTATGTACTTGAACGCAGATCGGCGAAGAACCTGAAGTCCGGACACGGCAGGAGTGTAGCGGGCAGGGCCCACCCGAGCGGTCCCATCACTTGCGGTAGTCAAACGGGCGCAACGGCATCAACTCCACGGACCGCCGCCGACAATGCGGGTCGGGTTCACGACACCGCTTGCGAGCAACCATGCCGGCCCCACGGTGACGCCAACCAGGACCACGACGCCGGTCGGGACCGCAACGCCGGCCGGGACCGCAACGCCAGCCGAAACCGCGACGCCGGGAAGGACGGTGACGCCGACCGAGAACGACAACCCGCGGCCGAGCCGTCGCTCGTCGGCGGTCAGGCGAACAGGTCGAGCGGTACGGCCGCGGCGAGCGCCCGGTAGCCGAGCGGGTTGAGGTGCAGCCCGTCGCCGTTGTGCAGCGACGGGAGCACCCGGGCGTGGTCGTCCGGATCGCGCACCACTTCGTCGAAATCGAGAACTGCATCGAACTGTCCACTCGTCCGGATCCACGCGTTCACCCGACGCCGGGTCCGCTCACGGCGACCGTACGGGTCGTCGTACTCATGCCCACGGAAGGGAATCAGCGTCGCGCCGTAGACCGCGATCCGGTGGGCATGCGCCCGCTCGACGATCTCCGAGTACCCGGCGATGAGCTCATCGCCGATGCGCCGCTGGGCCGCCGCCGTGGCGTCGGCCCTACCGATGTCGTTGATCCCGGCGAAGACGACCAGCCAGCGGATGCCGGCCGTGCCGAGGACGTCCCGGTCGAACCGACGCAGCGCGGCGATGCCGAGGCCGTCGCGCAGCACCCGGCCGCCGCCCGCGGCCTGGTTCACGACCGCGACGTGGGTGCGTCCGGCCGCGTGCAGCCGGTCGGCCAGCACATCCGACCACCGGTCGTTCCCATCGGTCGTGGAACCGCGACCGTCCGTGAGTGAATCCCCGAGGCAGACCACCGCCGCCCCCGGCGCGGCCGGCCGCACATCCAGCCCCGCCAGGAAGTACCAGTGCGCCACCGGGGTCGCGACCCCCGGGTCGTCTGTGCAGGAAGGACGCCCGCTTGACGGTTTTTGCCTAGGAGGGAGTCCTTCCTGACACGAACCCTCCTGACCCGGGCCCCCCTGGCTCGGGCCGTGACAGGAGCACCGGAAGACGTGGGACGTGGTGCGGGAGCCCGGATGGGTCGTGAGCACGGCGGGGGCCGACCGTATGTGCAGGGTGACGGTCAGGTTCGCCCGGGGCTCGACGATGTACGCGAAATCGTCACTGACAATCCGGGCGCCGGGCGGGATCGTGACGGAGACGGATCCACCGAAGGTGACCGGTACGACACTCTCCGGCTGCACCTCGCGAGCGCCGGCCCGACCGTCAGCCGGCCGGGCCACGGTGACGGCGTCGAGCACGAGCGGGGCCTCGCCGTACTCGTTGGAGAGCGTGAGCCGAGCGACGGACCCGCCCACGCTCGCCCGGATGGTCTGGCGCAGCGTGGTGTGAGCGAGCTCCGGGTCGTCGGGCTGGTCCGGCGGCTGCAGCGCACAGCCCCAGGTCGCGACCCACCCCTCCATGATGAGGTGACCGTATCATCCACATGCTCGGTTGCAAACGGTTGCCTCCGCCGGGCCTGGGACGGTAGACCGGAACCATGCACCCTGCCTGGCTTCCTCCCGAGGCGTGGCGCGCCATCGGCTCCCGTCCCGCCCGCGTCGACGGCGAGGGCCTCGTGGTCCAGACCGTCATCGACGAGATCCGCGCCGCCCAGGCGGCGTTCGGCGGCGGCTCTGGCTCACCGGAGCTCGTGCTCGCGCTCTCCCCCACCGCCGGCGGCGGGCCGGAGGGCTACCGTCTGGGCCGGGCCGACGGGGTCACCACGGTGCTCGCCGAGACACCGGCTGGTCTGCTCTACGGCCTGTACCACGTCGTCCGCCTCGGCGAGGCTGCGTTCGCTGAGGACTTTCCGGCAACCGTGCACCGGCCAACCCACGCCCGCCGGATGCTCAACCATTGGGACAATGTGGACAGACATCCGGTCATGGGCCAGGTCGAGCGGGGCTACTCCGGCGGCTCGATCTTCTGGCGGGACGGTGTCGCGCTTCGGGACGAGGCGCGGGTGCGGGCGTACGCCCGGCTGGTCGCAGCGACCGGCATCAACGCCGTCGCGGTGAACAACGTCAACGTGCACCGGACCGAGGCGCACCTGCTCACCGACCGCCTGGACGACGTCGTCTGGCTGGCGAACATCTTCCGGCCGTACGGAATCCGGGTGCACCTGTCGGTGAGCTTCAACGCGCCCATGCTGCTGGGCGGGCTGCCCACGGCCGACCCGCTGGACCCAGCCGTGGCCGCCTGGTGGGCCGCGGTCACGAAGAACGTCTACGACGCGATCCCCGACTTCGGCGGCTACGTGGTGAAGGCCGACTCGGAGGGCCAGCCGGGGCCGTTCGGCTACGGCCGCAGCCACGCCGACGGGGCCAACGCGCTGGCCGACGCGCTCGCCCCGTACGGCGGCGTGGTGCACTGGCGGGCGTTCGTCTACAACCACCGCCAGGACTGGCGCGACCGCTCAACTGACCGGGCCAAGGCGGCGTACGAGCACTTCGCCCCCCTCGACGGCCAGTTCCGGGACAACGTGATCCTGCAGGTCAAGTACGGACCCATCGACTTCCAGGTCCGTGAGCCGATCTCCCCCGTGATCGCGGCGATGAGGCGGACCCGGGTGGCTGTCGAACTGCAGGCGACCCAGGAGTACACCGGCCAGCAGAAACACATCTGCTACCTGGCTCCACAGTGGAGCGAGATCCTGTCGTTCCCTCTGGTCGAGCCCACGACGGTGTCCGAGCTCTGCACGGGCGGCCTGGTGGCGGTGTCCAATGTGGGCGACGACGAGTACTGGACCGGGCACCCGCTGGCCCAGGCCAACCTGTACGCCTTCGGCCGGCTCGCCTGGGATCCCGCCTTGTCCCCGTCGGCCGTGCTGGACGAGTGGATCTCGCTGACCTTCCCCGGGGCCGACCCCGGGCTGCGCGAGACGCTGCACGTTATGATGGACGACTCATGGCGCACGTACGAGATGTACACGGCGCCGCTGGGCGTCGGCTTCATGGTCAAGCCGCACTACCACTACGGCCCCGACGTCGACGGATACGAATACTCACCGTGGGGCACGTACCACTTCGCCGACCGGGACGGCGTCGGGGTCGACCGGACGCGGGCCACCGGCACCGGCTACACCGGACAGTACCCGCCGCCGTGGCGTGACGTGTACGAGTCGCTGTCCACCTGCCCGGACGAGCTGCTGCTCTTCTTCCACCACGTTCCGTACGGTCACGTGCTGCACAGTGGGAAGACCGTCATCCAGCACATCTACAACACCCACTTCGAAGGGGTCGAACGGGTGCGGGCCCTGCGTCCACTGTGGGACCGCGTCGCGGGCCTGGTCGACCCGGCGCTGCACGCTCGCGTGGCCGAGCGCCTCGACGAGCAGCTGCGGTGCGCCATCGAGTGGCGCGACCAGATCAACACGTACTTCTATCGCAAGTCCGGGGTGCCCGACGCCGACGGCCGCACCATCTACCGGTGACCGACGGGGCCACCAGTGACCGACGGGGCACGCGGGTGACGGGGACCGCCGGTGGATCGCCGGCTTCGTCCCCCGCGCGGCGGGGCGGGCCGTTCCCGCTCGTCACTGGGACGCGGCTCGGGCGGGTCCCCGGATCAGCAGGGCCAGCCCGATGGTGACCGCGAGCGCGGCGGCCAGCACGGACCAGATCGCGATCCAGGCGGGCCTGGCGTAGATGTAGCCACGCAGCATAAGGAAATGAATGCTCCCCGCCACCAGCGGGCCGACCACGGCCGTCGGGATCGTCCACCACGGGAAGGTGCGCCGCCCGCCAAGGTAGACGCCGGCCCAGGCGAGCATGACGACCCCCACCACGGCCAGGTACATCAGCGCGAACCAGATGAGGAAGAACGACAGGTCACCCCCTCCGCCGAACAGGCACAGCAGACACAGGAAGGCGACGATGAGGGCCAGCGCCTGCCGGAGTCCGGAATGGGAGCCGCCGCGGTACCGCAGGGCGTGGACCTCGGCCCCGACCACGAGGATGAGGAACCCGCAGAGGACGATGAGGAACTGCTGGAAGTTGTCGAGTTCGGTCGCGATATCAATGCCCTGACCATCGAAACCGAGCATGCGCCACTGCCCCGCGGAGTCACGGTTCACGAAACCGGCCAGGCCACAGGCGACGATCACGCCGTTCGACGCGGGCACGATCGTGACGTCGGTGCAGGTCAGCTCCCGGTCGAGATCGTCGGCGGGATAGGTCGGAACCTGGCGTATGTTCTCGGCGAGGGCCAGCCGGTACCGCTCCAGCTTGGGCCCGCTCAGCGACCAGGCCATCCGCCAGCTGGCGCCGCCGTCGGTCGTCTCCTCGACGGCGAGGGAGCCGGGCACGATTCGCCAGCAGTGACGCTCGTCGAGGCAGGCGGACCGGCGGGTGTCCCGCGCGGCTGCGACGATCTCGTCGATGTCCCGAGCCGGCATCCGCTCCACCGCCTCGTAAGGCCGCTGCCAGGAGTGCCCGTCCGGGCTGATGCTGATGATCTCGTAGCCGCGGCCGTCCGCGTCGTCGACCCGGGCCACGAGAGCGGCGGCGTAGAAGCCGACGTCCGGAACCGCGCCGACGGCGTACGGCACCGTGGGCTTCTCCACGGACGTGGCCGCGACGCTGGCCAGCGCCACCGGCAACACCACGGCCAGCCGCAGCGCCCGGGTCACGGGGCCCGGAGCAGGGCGACTGCGGGCCCGTGTCCAGGTCCACCAGGCCACGCCCAACGCGGGCAGGGCGAGCAGGTCGGTGAGATCGGCGCGCACCAGCGACGGTCCGGCGACCACCGACCACAGGCGTGAGGCGATCGTGGCCGCGGCCGGCAGCGCCTTCACGATCGCGAAGGCCAGGCCGACCCCGACCGTGGCGCCGACCGCCACCGGACCGGCCGGCGCCCGGGGCACGAGCAGGCTCACCAGCGACGCCAGCACGGCCGGCGCCAGCACCAGGCCGGCGACGTCGCTCAGCTTCCCGGTGACCAGACCTGGATAGGCGGCCTTGAGCAGATGGTCGTTGACCACCAGCACCACCATGGCCGCCAGCGTGACCGGGTGGGCCAGCCAGGCCAGATGGTGGCGGCCCGCGTCCGTCCACTTCCGCTCCTCAGCCATGCCCGCGATCGTGCCGGCCTTCGATGGCGATCAGACGTCCGACGCGATCACAGCTTGGTCACGCCGTTCGCCCGCCCGGCACCCGCGTGGCCGCACCTATGCGGTGGTGTACTCCTCGGCCACGAACTCGATGAGCGGACGGCTGGTGGCGACCAGAGCCATCAGGAACGTCGAGGCCAGCAGGCCGACCAGGATCTCGTTGGTGACGGTGGCGAGCAGCCCGGCGCCGAGCAGGACCCCGGCGTTGCCGAGCATCACCAGTGGCCGGCGCGGGATCAGCTCCCAGGACAGCCGCATCGCGTCGACCGTACGGAAGGAAAACAGCGACGTCACGATGAGCCCGTTGATGAGCCAGAGCACGGCGATGACCCCGACGAGGCCGAGGATCACCGCCCACCACGTCGGCACCCCGGCGACCCAGAAGTTGATCAGCGTGACCACGATCATGAGCAGCCAGAGCAGGCCGACCAGCCACACGGGCAGGACGTCGAGCGCGTTGAGCCGGTAGCCCCGCCAGAACTGGCGCATCGGTCGCAGGTCGGTCAGGTCCGAGCTCCGATGCCGCAGCGCGTAGATGGCCGCCGACAGCGCCGGACCGAACGGAATGGCACACAGCCCGACCAGCACGGCGTGGGCCCCGGCGGGCACGACGAAGTACAGCGGAATCAGCCCGGGCAGGCAGGCCACCACCAGCATGAGTTCGGTGACCATCAGCGTGTAGATGAACGCAGAACCGCGCGACAGCGGCCCGGACCCGAACTCACGCGTGGGCCGGCTCATGGCTGACCGTCCGGTTCGGACAGACCCAGCAGCCGACGCTCGTCCCACCACGGCGGCGTGTGGTCGACCACCGGAACCACCTCCACGAGCGTCACCTCGTGCCGGCTCAGCGTAAGGTCGAGGTCGACCCGCCCGCCCGACACCGGCGCCTGGTAGTGGGACCGGGCGGGCTGGGCCAGCTCCCGCAACCAGTCGAGCTCCCGCTGGGTCGGCGACGGCGGCCGCCCCAGCTCCGCCCAGGCCGCCATCGCGTTGCCCACCTCCTCGTTCACCCGCGACCGCAGCACGACGGCGTGCTGGACGCCCCCCGCGAGCTCGGCGCCCCCGGCCGGCTCGGCCCCCGTAGCCGACCCGGAGGCCGCGGCGACCGGCGTGGCCGGGCGACCGAGCGGCACCGACAGCGACAGGGTATGCCGGTCGACCACCTCGGTCCCCGTGACGTCGACCGGGGCCCACGCCAGAACGGCCACCCGCCCGTCGGGATGCCGGGTGACCAGGTGGTCGTCGCCGCGAGCCAGGATCTCGTCCCCCAGCCGGGCCATGAAGGCGTAGAGGTGGTACACGGGCTTGGGGATCTGCCGGTGGGTCAGCAGCCCGAAGCCGCCGTGGAAGAGCGTGGTGGGGATGCCGGCCTCCTCGAACACGTCGCAGAAGGTCCAGTAGGCGAACGAGTCGACCAGCTCCCCGCCGCGGGCGAGCACCGGCGCCAGGTAGGCGGCCTGGAAGGCCGTGTCGTGGATCGGGTTGTCCGGCCGATACGACGAATTGAACTCGGTGATATGAACCGGCAGCTCGGCCAGGCGGGTGCCGGCGAGTTGTTGGCGTGGCCGGGCGAACTGAGCCAGCAGGTCGGTCGCGGGCTCCAGCGACTGGTACACCCCGAAGGGCACGTGCTGGGCCGGGTGCGAGGTGTACGCATGCCGGCTGACGAAGTCGATCGGCACGTCCCGGTCGAGCACGAACGACGCGAACCGGTCGAGGAACTCATCGGCTCCCGGGGAGATCGCCGGCCCACCGACCTGCAGCGACGCGTCCACCTCCTTCACCGCATGCGCGGTGACCTCGTAGAGCCGGTGGTATTCCTCCTGGTCGGCACCGACCCAGAACTGCTCGAGATTCGGCTCGTTCCACACCTCGATGGGCCAGCCGCGGACCTCGTCCAGACCGTACCGGTCAACGAGGTGGCCGATGGTGGCCCGCACCAGCGCGGCCCACTCCGTATAGGAGGCCGGCGGGCTGATGTTGCCGCGCCACCAGAAGACGGTCTGGTCCCCGGAGGCCAGCCCCGACGGCATGAAGCCCAGCTCGACGAACGGACGGATGCCGAGCTCAAGGTAGGCGTCGACCACCTGGTCCAGATAGGTGAACGAGTAGCGGACCCGGTGCTGCCCCGCCCACTCGTACGGCTGGTGGATGCCGACGTCGTCGCAGAGCATCCCGTGTCCGCGGATGAACCGGAACCCGATGTCGCGCCGGACCATGGCGAGCGACTCTTGGTAGTCACGCCGCAGGGCCAGCGCGAAGCGGCCCGTGCCGACGCACTCCCGCCAGGCGGTGCCCAGCCGTCCAATGCCCACATCGGGAACCGTGATGCGCATGAGTCCATCCTCTACCGACAGTCGGGGTCACAAAAGAGGGTGTCGGAAGCGTCGGTCAGTTGGCGCCATCGTCCACGACACAGGGGCCGTACGGCTCCGGCTGCCCGGAACCGTACGGCCCCTGTCTGCGCCGCGACACGGCGATCAGCCGACCCTGGTTGGCTCGGCCGACCCTGGTTGGCTCAAGCCGACCGAGTTCGCCTTCAGCCCTGGTTGGCCTGGAACCGCTCCATCGCGGCGTTGATCGTCTCCAGGTACTCGTTGCCGCGCAGCTGGACGGTGACCTCGTTCACGAAGTCGTTCCACTCGCTGAACGGCCGCTGGCCGAGAATGAACCGCAGCGTCTCGGTCATCACGTGGTCGGTCAACGGCGTACGGATGAAGGTCAGCTCCTCCTGCTCGTCCTCGTCCAGCGGCGCGGGCGGCGGCACGGGCAGCACCTCGCGGCCCTCGAGCGCGGCGCTGATGTACTCGGCTTCCTCCTCCGAGTAGAAGGAGTGCATCAGGTCCTTGGTACCGCCGTAGACGAAGGCACCGTTGTAGACACCGAAGTCCTTCTGCAGGTGCTTCGGGGCCCCGGGGTTGAAGCCCAGCATGGTGATGTCCGGGTTCAGGGTGCGCTTGCCGTTGGCGTCCTTGGTGTAGGTCTCACCCTCGAGGCCCCACTTGGCGAACTCCTGGCCCTCCTCCGAGTAGAACAGCCAGTCGACGAACTGCAGCAGCGCCACGAAGGTCGGCATGTCCTTGACCCGGGCCGGGAACGCGACACCGTTCTCCAGCCGGCCGCCACCCGGCAGAAGGCGGTTGCCGAACGGGCCGGTGAGCACCGGGATCAGGGCCATCTCCGCCCCGGGGATATCGGCGATGTCGTTGCGGTAGTCGTTCACGATCGTCTGCGGGTTGGTGCTGATCACGAACGACTTGCCCTGGGCCAGCTTCTGCCGAGCCAGGTCGTCCTGCTGGGTGAGGCTCTCCGGGTCGAGCAGGCCCTCGTTGATGAGCTTGTTGAGGTATTCCAACGCCTTGCGGTAGCCGTCGCTGGCCGCGGTCAGCTCGTACCGCTTGGTGTCGTGGTTGAACGACACGGTGTCGTAGTCCCAGCCACCCAGCACGCCGAAGCCGGCGGCCACGGCCCGGATCAGGTTGCCACCCGGCCGGTCCGGCGGCGACTGGTTGAACCGGTCGGACAGCGGGTAGCAGCCCTCGACGCCCGCACACTCCTGCTTGAGCGTCTTGAGCATCTCGTAGAACTCGTCGAGGGTTCGTGGAATGTCGAGGTTGTACTTACGGAGCAGGTCGGCGCGCACCGCGAAGCCGTACTCGAACCGCTTCTCCTCGTGCATGCCGGGCAGGACGTAGTACTTGCCGTCCGCCTGGATGTGCGTGGCCAACTCGGGCTGCATCTTCCACGCCTCGACCCGGTGCGAGTAGTTCGGCATGAGGTGGACGTAGTCGCTGACGGGCAGCAGTGCGCCCGAGGCGACGAACTCGGTCTCCTGGTTGCCGTAGAACCGGGTGAGGATGTCAGGGGCCTCGCCGCCGGTGACCAGCGTCGTCCGCACCGTGTTGAAGTCGCTCAGCGGAGCCGGCACGAAGTCGAAGCTGACGTTGGTCTTCTCCTTCAGCCAGTCCCAGAACGGCCAGTCCTCGTTGAACGGGTAGGCGGGGTGGTCGTTGATGAGGATGCTGAACGTGATGGGCTCGGTGGCCTTGAACGAGACGCCGACGTCGTAGTTGTCCATGGCGCCGACGCGCTTGTCGGCCAGATCATCCGACCCCGGCTCGTCGCTGCCACAGGCGGCGAGGACAAGGGTCGCGGCAACGGCGGCGGCACTGGCGGCCGCCAGCACCCGTCGCCGGTTCCGTCGGTACATTCTCGACTCCTTTGATATTGGGACAGATGGGACACACACTGGGCAGGCCGGGGGTGCGACCGGCCCTCGACCACGGCTCAGCCCTTGATCGCGCCGAGCATGACGCCGCGGACGAAGTACTTCTGCAGGAACGGGTAGACCATGAGGATCGGGACCGAGATCAGCACGATCGTGACCGCTTGTACGTTGGCCGAGACCTGCAGGTCGGCCGCATCGGCCCCGAGGCTCTCGCCGCCAACCGCACCGGCGTAGAGGTTGCGCAGGAAGATCGTGACTGGCTGGAGGCTGGGATCGCGCAGGTAGAGCAGCGCCGGGAACCACGAGTTCCAGAAGGTCACGCTGTAGAACAGCGTCATCGTCGCCATGACGGCCTTCGACAGCGGCAGGACGATCCGCAGCAGGATGCCGTAGGTGTTCAGGCCGTCGACCTGGGCGGCCTCCTCGAGCTCCTGCGGCATGTTCTCGAAGAACGCCTTCATCACCAGCAGGTTGAAGACGCTGATCGCGTTGGGCAACACGATGGCCCACATCGTGTTGTACAGGCCCAACTCGTTGATCACGACGAAGTTCGGCACGATGCCGCCGTTGAAGAACATCGTGAAGACGGCGACCCAGATGAGGAAGTTGCGTCCCTTGATGTGCTTCTTCGACAGCACGTACGCGTAGCACGTCGTGAGCACCATGGCCACGAGCGTGGCCATGACGGTGTAGCGGATGGTGTTCCAGTAGCTGCCCAGGAAGATGGGGTTGTTCCAAACGTACTGGTACGTGTGCAGATTGAAGTCGACCGGGAGCAGGTGCACCCGGTTGGTGCGGATCGCCACCTCGGTGCTGAACGAGCGCGCGATGACGTGGATGAACGGCACCAGGGTCGCGATGACCACGAGGATCAGGGCAAATGTGTTGAAGACCTGAAACGCCTTGTAGGCCCGGGTGTCGTCGATACGGCCGTGCCGGCGCCGACGCCCGAGACGCCCGGTGGGCTTGCGGGGCGGCGGCGCGGGCGGCGTGGCCGAGGCGGCGCCGCCGGTCGGCTGGTTGGACCCGATGGCTACCACAGGCTTGTCCCCACTGTGCGGCGGGCGATGAGGTTCGCGGAGGCGATCAGGACGAGTCCGATCACCGCCTCGAACAGACCGATCGCCGTGGCGTAGTTCTGCAGGCTCGGCGAGCTCGTGAAGATCCGGTACACGTACGTCGCGATGACGTCCCCGGTCTCCCTCGTGAGCGGGTTGACCAGTAGCAGCACCTTCTCGAAGCTGACGTTCATGAACGTGCCGATGTTCAGGATCAACAGCGTGACCATCATCGGCCGAATGCCCGGCAGGGTGACGTGCCAGGTCTGCCGCCACCGACCGGCCCCATCGATGCGGGCCGCCTCATACAGGTCCTCGTCGATCGTCGTCAGCGCGGCCAGGTAGAGGATCGTGCCCCACCCCACGGTCTGCCAGATCTCCGACGTCACGAAGATCGTGCGGAACCACTCCGGCTGCTGGATGAACGGGATCGGGTCACCACCCAGCGCCTTGAGCAGCTGGTTGGCCAGACCGTCGAGCGAGACGAACTGGGCGATCATCGACACGACGACGACGATCGAGAAGAAGTGCGGCAGGTACGACACCGACTGGACGAACCGCTTGAAGGCCTGCTTACGCACCTCGTTGAGCATCAGGGCGAGGATGATCGGCAGCGGAAAGACGATGACCAGGGTCAGTCCACCGAGGATCACCGTGTTCCAGAAGACCTTCCAGAACGTCGGATCGCCAAATAAAAGCCGTTCGAAATAGCGAAGCGTGAACTCACCGGTGCCGAAGATTCCGCCGGGACGCCGCCGGAACGCCAGGATGTTGCCGATCATCGGCAGGTAGCGGAACAGCAGGAAGAACACCAGCGGCAGCACGGCCAAGGAGTACAGCTGCCAGTCGCGCCGGATGGCCTCCCGCCAGGTACGCTTCTTCGGCTTCGCGGGCATGGGCGCCGGTGCCTCGGCCGTCGCCGTAGGCGGCACAACCACGCTCGTCATGACCCGACCGCCTCTCCGCGTCGGCCCCATGCGGTCGCCGCGAAGCGTTCCACGGAGATCAGTCGCGGGCGGCTCCGCGGGACCGGAGTCACCGCAAGGGGCCTGCCGACCGGCACCGTGCGTGTCATGGCACCGCCTCCAGGCGAGGTGTGTCGGGGACGCGAACTGTGCGACGCTGCCCGTAACCTGCGTCTTACATTTGGGCTGCAAACGTATGCGCAGCCATACACGCATGTCAAGAGTCGTGGCCCGACAAGCTTTAAAACGTTATCGAGCACGCCGCCGCGACGGCCCGCCGAAGCGGCTGGACGCTGGCGTCCATCGATGCGACGGCCGGTTCACGGCCCACGGTCGCGGAACCGCTGGCGCGGTGGGAGAGGCGGGCGCCGATCCTTCGCCAGCCGACTGATCCTTCGTCGGCCAGCCGGTTCGCGGTTCTCTCCGTCGCGGGCGCCGTACGACTACACGTCGGCGAGCAGGCCCGCCACTCCGGCGCGTTGCAGCGTCCGCAGTCGCTCGGCCACGAGCTCGACCAGCGTGGCGTCGTCGACCAGCCCTTCCGGGGCGACGGAGGCGACGCGGAAGACGGCCCGAACCTGCTCGGCCGGATCATCCCCGGCCGCGGCCAACGCCGACCGCAGCGGGCCGGCGAGCGGATCGTCCAGCGGCAGCGGACGACCGTCGTCGGCGACCCCGCCGAGGAAACGGATCCAGGCGGCCAGGCTCACCGCCAGGTACACGGGCTCGGCTCCGCTGGCCCGTCGCTCCGCCACCGCGGCGAAGATCCGCTGGGGCAGCTTCTGCGAGCCGTCCATGGCCACCTGCACCGTCCGGTGTCCGATGGCCGGGTTGGCGAAGCGCTCCAACACGCTTCCGCCGTAGGCGGCCAGCGAGACCCCCGGCGGGGCCGTGAGGGTGGGCGCGATGTCCTCGTACATAAGTTTGTCGATAAATGGCCGCATGGCCGGGAGGGCGAGCGCGTCGCGGATGGTCGGCACGCCGGCCAGGCATCCGAGATAGGCCAGCGTGGAGTGCACCCCGTTGAGCATGCGCAGCTTGAGCCGCTCGTACGCCGACACGTCGGCGCTGAACGTGGCGCCGCCGGCCTCCCAGGCGGGTCTCCCACCGGGAAAGTACCGCCCCGGGGCAGCCGGGTCGTCCTCGATGACCCACTGGGAGAACGGCTCGGCGTCGACGGCGGCGCGGTCGACCCGACCGAGCGCGGCGGCGGCCCGGGCGTACGTCTCGGGCGTACTCGCCGGCACGATGCGGTCCACCATCGTGCACGGGAAGCCCACCCACTCCCCCGGCTCGGCGCCCAGCGCCTGGGTGAGCGCCGAACGCAGGCGATGCCCGTTGGATGGCAGGTTGTCGCAGCTGACCACGGCCAACGGGGGGCCACCCACGGCCGCCCGGGCGCGCAGGGCCCGGGCCAGCAGGCCGATCACCGTCCGTGGTGGACGGTCGGTGGACAGGTCGACGCGCAGCTCGTCGTCGTCGCGCAGCCGGCCGGCCCCGTCGATGAGGTACGCCTTCTCGGTCACGGTCAGGGTGACCACCCGGGTCGCCGGGTCGACCAGCAGGTCGAGCACGGCCAGGCCCTGGGTGGGCAGGTGCAGGGCCCGCACCATCGACCCGACCACGTCGGTCCGGGGAGGGGCGGCCGACAGCGTGGTGACGCTGAACAGCCCGTCCTGATCGTTGATCGCGGTCACTATGTCGGCGTTGCGCGGGGCGACGGCCACGATGCCCCAGTCCCCGCCGTGAGCCCGCAGGGCCGCGTCGGTGTAGACCGCCTGATGGGCCCGGTGGAAGGCGCCGAGTCCGATATGGACGATTCCGCAGCGGGCCGGTGACCCGCCCAGCGCGACCGTACGGCGCAACCGCTCACCGCTCACCGCGTGTCCCTCCGTCTCGCGACGCCCGCGCGCCCCCAGAAAGTGGCTTTCTGGGCAGTCCCACAAGGCCCCCCCAGAACGTCACTTCCTGGCGGTCAGGGGTGCCCGCACGGCCCGGAAAGTGACTTTCTGGACGGCGTCGGTCAGGCACCGCGCCCGTCCAGCCGGAAAACGCGCTTGGGCAGGTGGTAGGCGAGGTCGGCCATGATCTCGGCCGCCTCGTCCAGGTCGAGCCGGCCCTCCACCACGAGGCGGGCGAGGTAGGCCGCGTCGACCCGGCGGGCGACCTGGTGACGGACCGGGATCGAGCAGAAGGCTCGGGTGTCGTCGACGAATCCGGCCGTGTTGGCGAACCCGGCCGTGTCGGTGACCGCCTCGCGGAACCGCCGCAGGCCGTCGGGCGTGTCGAGGAACCACCACGGCGCCCCCAAAAAGACCGCGGGATAGCCCCCGGCCAGCGGGGCCAGCTCACGGCTGAACGCGGTCTCGTCCAATGTGTACAGGACCAGCCGCAGCCGGGGGTCGTTACCGAACCGGTCGAGCAGGGGCCGCAGGGCGTGCGTGTACTCGGTGGCCCGGGGGATGTCGCCGCCGACGTCGCGGCCGTGCTGCTGGTGCAGCAGCGTGTTGTGGTTGCGCACCGCCCCGGGGTGCAGCTGCATGACCAGCCCGTCCTCGACCGACATCTCGGCGAAACGCAGCAGCATGTGACCCCGGAACATCTCGGCGTCGGCCGGGTCGACGGGGCCGGTGCGCAGGCGCTGGAAGAGCCGGCTCGCCGTGGCCTCGTCCAGGTCGACGGTGAACGCGGTGGGGTGCCCGTGGTCGGTGCTGCGGGCCCCGGCCGCCCGGAACGCCTCCCGGCGGGCTCGGACGGCCTCTATATATCCGGCGTACGTCGTGGTGTCGTGGCCGGTCATCTCGGCCAGCCGGTCCAGCCGCTGCTCCCACCCGGCCCACTCCGGGTCGACCACGTCGTCGGGCCGGAACGTCGTGATCACCCGACCCCCGGGCCCGCCCCAGCCGTCCGCGGCCAGCTTGGCGTGGGCGGCCAGGTCGTCCACAGCGGACTCCGTGGTGGCGAGCACCTCGATGCCGAACCGCTCGAACAACGCTCGCGGCCGGAACCCGGGCTCGGCCAGGCGCTCGGACAGCCGGTCGTAGACGGCGTCAGCGGTGTCGGGCCGCAGCGGGGTGTCGATCTCGAAGATCTCCCGCAGGGTCAACTCGAGCCACAGCCGGGAAGGGGTGCCACGCAGCAGCGGCCAGTGCTCGACGAAGGTCCGCCAGATGGTGCGGCCGTCGGTCTCCACCGCCCCGCCGTCAAGCCGGCGAACCCCGAGCCGGTGCAGCGGCACGCCCTGGCTGTACAGCATCCGGTTGATGTAGTGATCAGGGACGATCAGCAGCTGGGCGGGATCGGGGAACGGACGGTCGTCGGCAAGCAGCCACGGATCCACGTGGCCGTGCGGGGAGATGATCGGCAGGTCCGCGGCCTGGTGGTACAGGGTGTGGGCGACCTCCCGCTGCCGAGGCTCAGCGGGGAAGAGCAGGTAGGGGTCGGTCACGAGACTCCTCAGGCGAGGGCGTACTGCCGGTGTCGCGGGCTCGACCGACCAGCGAATGGGCACCTGGTCGAGCCCAGCATCGAAGAGGAACCGCACGGTACGGCGGCGTCGGTGCGGCTCCGCAAACGATCGCAGTGATCCTATCGTTGCCGACGGGCGTGCTCAAGGCTCACCACCGGCCACGACGGCTAGCGAGAAACCGTTTACTGCCAGGGAATCCCAAAAATCATGCCGACAAGGAGTTGACAGGGGCACAAACGTTTGCATTAAAGTCTGCACAACCCTGCCGTAGCCTGCGTGGCCGTCCCCGTCCGACCCCGCGCCGGTGGCGGTAGAGTGCGCACAGCTTCCACCTACTCGAAGGGAGCGAGCCGTGCCCGCAACCATCCGGGACGTCGCCCGGGCGTGCGGGGTCCATGTCTCCACCGTCTCGAGAACATTTACCGCGCCCAACCTCGTCAACCCGGAGACCCGAAGCCGCGTCCTCGCCGTGGCCGAGCAGCTCGGGTACCGGCCGAACAAGGCGGCCCGGGCGCTGATCACCGGTCGCACCACGAACCTCGGCCTCATCGTCGCCGACATCACCAACCCCTACTTCCCGCCGATGATCAAGGCGGCACAGAGCCAGGCCCGCCTGCACGACCACCACGTGTTCGTCGCCGACACCGACGAGAACCCCGCGGTCGAGGAGGAACTGGTCCGCACGCTCGCCGCGCAGGTCGACGGCATCCTCCTGTGCAGCCCGCGGATGTCCACCCGGGCCCTGTCGACGCTGGCCCAGGAGGTGCCGATCGTCGTGGTGAACCGGTCCGTGGCGGGCATCCCCGCGGTGCTGATGGACCTCGCCAGCGGCGCCCGCAACGCGATCGACCACCTGGCAGACCTGGGCCACCGGGAGGTGGCCTACGTGGGCGGCCCCGCCGCCTCCTGGACCAACCGCGAACTGCGCCGCGCCGCCGTGGCGGCGGCCAAGGCCCGGCACATCCGACTGCACCAGCTCGGGCCCTTTCCCCCGAACCACGCGGGCGGGGTGGCCGCGGCCAGCGCCGTACGGGAGACGCCGGCGACGGGCGTGCTCGCCTTCAACGACATCGTGGCGATCGGCCTGCTGGAGTCGCTGCGCGAGGCCGGCGTGTCGGTTCCCGGACAGGTCAGCCTGATCGGCGTCGATGACATTCCTCAGGCCGAGATCGTCCGGCTCACCACGATCGCCACGCCCACCGACACCGCCGGGCGTGCCGCCGTCGACATGCTCCTGGCTCGCGCGGCGGCCGGGCGTCGCGGCGACGCCCCGGCGGACCCGGAGGCCCTGGCCAACCGGTGGCTGCCCACCACCCTCGTGGTCCGCGAGTCGACCGGTCCGGCGCCGTCGGGCCGGCGGGTGCCCACCGCCCGCTCGGCCACATAGCTCGCCCCGTGTCAGGAGGGACGCCCTCCTGGACACTGGGCGTCAACAAGGCGTCCTTCCTGACAACGGCCGGGGACGACTCGCGGGGATGTCCGATTCGTGTCATCCTCAGGTCTCCCTCAAGCCGCGCCCCCGCGGCCGCCCGACGCTCCACACTGCCCCCAAGCACGCCCGACCGGGGAGAGCCCATGACCACGTCGCTCAGCGAGACCAGACCACTCATTGAGTTACGCCGGGTGAACAAGTACTTCGGCCACCTCCACGTGCTCCGGGACGTGAGTCTGGAGGTCCAGCGCGGCGAGGTCCTCGTCGTGATCGGACCGTCCGGCTCGGGTAAGTCGACCCTGTGCCGGTCGATCAACCGACTGGAAACCATCGACTCCGGCGAGATCCTCTTCGACGGCGAACCACTGCCCGAGGAGGGGCGGGCGCTCGCGCGCCTGCGCAGCCAGGTCGGCATGGTGTTCCAGTCGTTCAACCTGTTCGCGCACATGACGATCCTGGACAACGTCGCTCTCGGTCCGATCAAGGTGCGCAAGGAGAGCAAGGCGGCCGCCCACGCCCGCGCCATGGCGCTGCTGGAACGCGTCGGGATCGCCGACCAGGCGGGCAAGTACCCGGCCCAGCTCTCCGGCGGTCAGCAGCAGCGCGCGGCCATCGCCCGGGCCCTGGCCATGCAGCCCAAAGCGATGCTCTTCGACGAGCCGACCAGCGCGCTGGACCCGGAGATGGTCGGCGAGGTGCTCGACGTGATGACGAGCCTCGCCGCCGAGGGCATGACGATGATCGTGGTGACCCACGAGATGGGGTTCGCTCGCCACGCGGCCAACCGGGTGGCCTTCATGGCCGACGGTCAACTGGTCGAGCTGGCCCCACCGGCCGAGTTCTTCGCCGCGCCCCGCAGTGAGCGAGCCCGCGACTTCCTGTCCAAGGTGCTGACCCACTGAAGCGCCGACGCTACGGCGAACAACCGATACGGCGAGCGATACGACACGTGCGCCCCACGGCTCCGGCAGCGGACACCCCGCGACCGGTGACCCGATGAGGTGGACGGCGCGGGATGACCGGACGCGCGCGCACCGGGTGAGCGTCAGCGAGCACCGCAGTGTCGGGTGCGAGCGGCGAGCCCACCGGGCGCGAGCGGACGCTTCCGGCCGCGAGCAGCGGACCGGCCGCGCCTTCCCGATAACTGAGGAGGAGATAGATGCGACTGATGCGAGCGGCGGCGATCAGCGCCGTCCTGGCCCTGGGCCTGGGCACGCTGGCCGCCTGCGGCGGGGACGACGGCGGCCCGGCCACCGACCCGACCCCGCGGCCGAGCGTGAGTTTCGAGCCGGGTACCACCATGTACCGGCTCAACCAGGAGCAGAAGATCCGGATCGGCACCAAGTTCGACCAGCCCGGCTTCGGCCTGGCCAACCTCGAGGGCGTGCCGGAGGGCTTCGACGTCGAGATCGGCAAGATCATCGCGTACGAGCTCGGCATCCCCGAGGAGAACATCGAGTGGGTGGAGTCCCCGTCGCGGGTGCGTGAGGAGTACATCGAGCAGGGCCGGGTCGACATCGTCGTGGCGACCTACACCATCAACGACACCCGCAAGGAGCGGGTGGACTTCGCCGGCCCGTACTACGTGGCGGGTCAGCAGATCATGGTCCGGGCCGACGACGACTCCATCACCGGGCCGGAGGACTTCCGGGCCGGCGACAAGAAGGTCTGCTCGGCGACCGGCTCGACGCCCGCGGAGAACATCGAGAAGTACCTGGCCGACGTGGGCAGCCAGCTGGTGCTCTTCGACACGTACGACAAGTGCCTCGACCCGCTGCGCAACGGCGACGTCGACGCGCTCACGACCGACAACGTGATCCTGCTCGGCTACGTCGCCCAGTCGCCGGGCGACTTCAAGCTGGTCGGCACGAAGTTCACGGTCGAGCCGTACGGCATCGGCCTGAAGAAGGGCGACGACGCGTTCCGCGACTTCATCAACGACGTACTGGAGAAGATCTACGCCGACGGCCGGTACGCCGCGGCGTGGAGCGCCACGGCGGGCCAGTTCGACCCGACGATCCCCGAGGCGCCCAAGGTCAACCGGTACACCTCGTCGTGAGCCGCGGCCATCCGTACGCCCTGATCACCTCGTAACCAACGATCGATCGACACGGCACGATCGATCCACAACCCATCAAGTCGGTAAACCCGCGACCACCCGTACGGCCCGGGACCACAACGCGCCCGGGCCGTACGGGCCCTCCCGCAACGCCCCGGGGCCGTAGGGCCATCCCATGACGGCTCCGGGCCACAGGGCCCCATTCAGGCTTTGGTCGGAGGCTGACCAGACGTGGAAATCCTCATCGAGCGGTTCGACCTGTTCTTCGACGGGTTCGTGCTCACTCTCCAGGTGTGCGTGCTCTCCGGCGTGCTGGCGCTCATCATCGGCACAGCGGTGGCGGTGTGCCGCATCTCGCCGCTCCTCCCGCTGCGGGCTCTCGGCGCGGCCTACGTCACCGTGTTCCGCAACGTGCCGCTGACCGTGGTGCTGTTCTTCACCGTCTTCACCCTGCCGGCCCTCGGGTCGCGGGCCGAGTTCCTCAAGATCGAAGGACTTGACCTTCTCTTCCCGCGGTTGACCATCGACCTGCCCTACTTCCGGCTCGTCGTGCTCGGCCTGGCCATCTACACCGCCGCGTTCGTCTGCGAGGCGCTGCGCAGCGGCATCAACGCCGTGCCGGCCGGCCAGGCGGAAGCGGCGCGATCGCTCGGGCTCACGTTCACCCAGAACCTGCGCTACGTGGTCCTGCCCCAGGCGTGGAAGGCGGCCATCGTGCCGCTGGGCACGGTCATGGTGGCCATGGCCAAGAACTCCGCCCTCGGCGGGTTCTTCGGCCTGGTCGGCGACCTCTCCTCGACGATGGACGTCCTGGTATCGCAAGGGGGCCAGCCCCTGATCCCGGTCATGATCGGCGTGACGTTCTGGTACCTGCTCATCACCGTTCCCACCAGCCTGGCCCTCGATGCGGTCGAGCGGCAGAGGAGGCTCGCATGAGCAGCATCGAAACCGACGCGAGCCGGACCACCGCCCGCCGACGGGTCACCGCCCGCCCGTCGACGGCCAGCGTTCTCTACGACGCCCCGGGACCGCGCACGCGGCGAATCACGTTCTGGACCAGCCTGGTCGTCGGCATCGCGCTCGTCGCCGCCGGCTGGTGGTTCGTCTACCGACCGCTGGCGGCCCAGGGACAGTTCACGATGCGACTGTGGGGTCCGTTGATCGACCCCGACCACCGGAACTTCGGGCAGCTGTGGCGGTTGCTCGGCCGTGGTCTGGTCGCCACCCTGAAGGCGGCCGGGCTGGCCATCGTGACCTCGCTCATCTGTGGCCTGCTTCTGGCGGTCCTGCGCTTGCAGCTCAAGCAGCTCAGCACCCGCCGCTGGGTCCACCTGCCGAGGCCCGTCGCCCGGACCATCCGCGGCCTGAGCTGGACGCTCAACGGCATCACCCGGGTCTGCGTCGAGGTACTGCGCGGGATGCCGCTGGTCATCACGATCTTCTTCGTCGCCCGCGGTCTGCCCGAACTGGGCGTCCCCGTCGGCAACATCCTGTGGTTCCTGGTCATCGGGCTGACGCTCTACAACATGGTGGTCATCGCCGAGATCGTGCGGTCCGGCATGGAGGGCCTGCCCGCCGGCCAGCGGGAAGCGGCGCTCTCCATCGGTCTGTCGCCAACCCAGGCCACCGTGTTCGTCCTGCTGCCCCAGGCCGTCCGCATCATGCTGCCGGCGATCATCAGCCAGCTGGTCGTGGTGCTCAAGGACACCTCGCTGGGCTTCATCATCACCTATCCGGAGCTGCTGCACCTGGGCAAGACGGCCGTGCTCAACCTGCGCAACCCGTTGCAGATGTACATCGTCATCGGCCTGATCTTCCTGATCATCAACTACACCCTGTCGAAGCTGGCCGACTGGACCGAACGGCGACTGGCCCGACGCCAGGCGTGGGGCCAGACCCGGGCAACCGGAGGCGGGGCCACGGGGACCGGCGTTGGACCGGTCGTCCGGGGACTGGACATGGGACACGGGGGCGCCTGACCCACGGCACCGGTCCCGGCGACCGGTCCGGGTGCGGCTCCCGGGCTCCGCGCTCCGGGGCGGGGCTTGGGCGCTGCGCCCAAAGCCGGACCAGCGCCAGCGGGGCGGGTACCGGTGCGAACACGTAGCGGCACCAATCACGTACCGGCACGAACGTCACGAGGCGACAACGGACGGCTGACGCCGTAACATCCCCCGTCTAGTCTCCGACCAGGGCTAGCCGGGGAGTAGCCATGAAGCTTCTCGTCGTCGAGGACGACAACCGGGTCATGGCCGCGTTACGCGCGGTGCTGGCCCAGCACGGACTGGAGGTGGCCTGCGCGGCGACGGGCGAACAGGCGCTCGAGCTCGTCGGCGACGGCGTCGATGTGGTCCTGCTCGATCTCGGTCTGCCCGACCAGGACGGCTTCAAGATCTGCGCCCAGATCCGGAAGATCTCCACGGTGCCGATCATCATGGTGACCGCCCGCGGCGACACCCGGTCGCGGGTGCACGGCCTGAACCTGGGCGCCGACGACTACATCGTCAAGCCGTACCACGTGGCCGAGCTCGTCGCCCGCATCCACGCGGTGACCCGCCGGGCCCGCCCCGCCCCGCCCGACGCCGCCGCGCCTTCCGCGCCCGGGACGCCGGTGGTCGTCGGCCCGGTGCGCATCGATCTGCTCGCCTGGTCGGTGACCGTGGCCGACGAGCCGGTGCACCTGACGGCCAAGGAGTTCGACCTGCTCGCGTTGCTGGCCCGCCGACCCGGCGTGGTGTTCCGGCGCGAGCAGATCCTCAGCGAGATCTGGGGCACGGCCTGGGCGGGCGCAGCCCGGACGCTGGAGGTGCACGTCGCGTCGCTGCGCCAGAAGCTGGGCGTGCCGGGCGTCATCGAGACCGTCCGGGGGGTCGGCTACCGGCTCGCGCAGCCGATCACCACGACCATGCCCTCGTAACGATCCATGCGCAGGCGTCTCACGGTCCTGCTCGCCCTGCTGATGGCGGTCGTGCTCGCGACGCTGTCCGTCGCCTATGGACGGAGCCTCGCCGCGGCCCGCTATCAGGAGATGTTTGTCGATCGACTGCAGGACACCAGCCAGTTCGCCGACACGGCCCAGCAGGCCCTGACCTCCGTCGCCCTCGATGCCCTCCGCCGGGACCTGAACCGCTACAGCGACCTCTACGGCGTCACCGCCGCGGTCGTGGGTCGCGGCGGGACGACCTGGGCTCTGGCCGGCGACCTGGCCGACCTCGAGAGGCCTGACGCGGCCGAGCGGATCGCGCAGGCGGCCCTGGGCCACCAGAGCGGACCACCACCACCCGTCTGGCCCTGGCAGGACGATCCCATGGTGGTGGCGGTGCCGGTCCTGCGCGGCGACGACGTGGTCGCCGTGGCCGTCACGGTCTCCTCGACCGAGCGTCTGCGGACCGATCTGGGCCGCGACCTGGCGTTGATCATTGTCATCGATCTCGCCGCCATGGTGCTGCTGGTCGCGCTGGCCAGCCAGCTGGCGACCTGGGTGCTGCGGCCGGTCTACGTGCTCGACGACGCGGCGCGGCGCATCGGCGCTGGCGACCTGAGCGTACGGGTGGACCGCTCCTCCGGCCCGGTGGAACTCCGTCGCCTGACCGACACCTTCAACGCCATGGCGGCCGCGGTCGACCTGGCCCACCAACGCCAGGAGGCGTTCGTGGCCGACGCGTCGCACCAGCTGCGTAACCCACTCGCCGCCCTGGTGCTGCGTCTGGACGCGCTCGCCGTCGGGCTGGACGAGACCCGGCAGGAGCAGCTGCGCCTGGCCCGGGAGGAGTGCGGCCGGCTCGAGGCGATCCTCGACGAGCTGCTCGAACTGGCCACGGCCCGGCACGTCACGGCGCACCCCACCCGCGTCGACCTGGCCGACCTGGTCGCCGGTCGGGTGGCGGCCTGGCGACCGCTGGCCGACGCCCGCGGCGTGAACCTTGTCGAGGCCGTGGACATCGTCGAGACCGGCGCCACCGACGAGACGGTGTGGGCGATGGTCGACCCGGTCCTGGTCTCCTCCGCCCTCGACGCGGTCCTGGACAACGCCGTGAAGTTCACGCCCGACGGCGGACGCGTAACCGTCCACATAGGAGCCACTGGGGATGCCGCCACGATCGAGGTCGTCGACACCGGACCGGGCCTCAACGCCGAGGACCTCGCCCACATCGGCGACCGGTTCTGGCGCAGCGCGGCCAGCCAGAACGTCCCGGGTTCCGGTCTGGGTCTGTCGATCGCCCGCACCCTGCTGAGCGCAACCGGATCCGACATCGCCTTCGCCGCCGCCCAGCCGCACGGGTTGCGCGTCACCATCCGCATGCCCACGGCGGTCCCCGAGGACGACGCACGGGAGTTCGCGGCCCCGCCCGCGGAGTGGAGGGGATCGTGACCAGCCGGCCCCGCTGGATGTGGCCGGCCGTGGCGATGGCCCTGGCCGTGGTCGTCGGTGTCGCCGGCTGGCTCGTTCGATCCGGGCGTACACCGCAGTCGGTCATCCCGCCGTCAGACGTGATGGTGCTGGCCACCGGGCCGGAACACGGACTGGCCCACCGGTACGGCCAGGCCCTGGCCGCGTCGCCCGACGCCCCGGGAACCGTCCACGCGGTCGCCACCGCCGGTCCCCAGGAGAACCTCGAGCGGCTGACCCAGGGCACGGCGACCTTCGCGCTGGCTACCGCGGACGTGGTCGAGGCGTACCTGACCACCGCCCCGACCACGGCGGCGCAGCCGGTCCGCGCAGTGGCCCGGCTCTACGACAGCTACCTGCACCTGCTGGTGCCCTCGGACAGCCCAGTGCATCGGCTGGCCGATTTGACCGGCCGGCGGGTAGCCATCGGGGCGGGCGCCGAGTTGGTGGCCGACCGTACTCTGGCCGCCGCCGGCATCGACGCCGCGTCCGACCTCACGCGCGTGGTGATGGCCCCGGCCGAGGCCGTCCGGGCGCTGCGCGCCGGGCAGCTCGAGGCGGCTCTACTGCTCGACGGCGTGCCCTCCTCCGACCTGGCCACGCTGCCCGGGCGGCTGGTCGACCTGGCCGATGTGGCGGGCACCCTGCTCGGCTCATCGGCCTGCCCCACCCCGGCCTGCGCGGTGTACCGCGCCGGTACGGTCCCGGCCGCGAGCTACCGTGGGCTGGCCGTGGCCATCACGACCGTGGCGGTGCCGACGCTCCTGCTCACCACCACCGAGGCCAGCCCCGAGACGGTCGGCGAGTTCACCCGGCTGGTCTTCGAAAGCGCGCCATCCATCGCCGCCGCGGTTCCCGCCGTCCGCCAGATCGACCGGCACACCGCCGTCTTCACCGGTGCGGTGCCCCTGCACGAGGGGGCGAAGGCGTACTACCGCGCGACCAAGGTCGCCATCTGACCGCCGGTTCGGGCCGACGCTCCTTGATGCCGGTAGTGACGATGCCCCGCGGCGGCCCACCCGTGCCGTCCCGGGACGATGTACGACTGAGCGAAGGACTGAAATGCATCGACCATCTGCGGCGCCGGGCTGAAGAAGATGATGGGGCTCAGCATCCAGACGCGCAAGAGGATCATCCACAGTGGAGGGTCAGCTACGGCGGTCGGCCGAAGACCACGTACCGGAACGTGACCAGACCGAGTCCCACCAGTCGGCGTCACCGAACATTCGAGCGGCGACGCGCGCCGAGCCGGTCCGCCAGAGACACTTCCCGCTGCCGTGTCCGTCCTCTAGCCTCGGGACCAACCCAGCCGCACCGAACCCGTGGCGTGAAAGCGGTTTCTCGGGCAGCATGTTAACCGACCCCACACAGGCGGTCAATCGTCGGCGGATCCGGCGAAGGCCGGGTGGCGCGGGGAGAGCAGATGACTGACGATTCCTGGGGACCAGCCCCCCAGACCCGACGAGCGGGTAAGCCGCGCGCCTCGACCATCGCCGAGGTCGCGCGGCGCGCAAACGTCTCGCCAGCGACCGTGTCGCGAGTCATGAACGGCCGATTCGTCGGCGACCCCGAGGTCGCCGAACGGGTCCGGCGGGCAGCGGCCGAGCTCAACTACTCCCCCAGCCCGCTCGCGCGCAGCCTCGCCCTGGGCGAGACGCGCACGATCGCCTTCGTCGTGCCCGACATCGGGAACCCGACGTTCCAGGCGATGCTCTCCGGTCTGTCGAAGAGCGCGGCCGCAGACGGATACCGCGTGCTGGTGGCCGACGCCACCGAGAACCCGGACGAGGAGGCGGTGCTCGCTGTCGAGACGCGGCGGGCCTGCGACGGTCTGGTGCTGTGCGCACCCCGGATGCCCGATGAGCGGCTGCGCTCGCTGCTCCCGGTCCTGCGCCCGGTGCTGCTCATCAACCGCGGCGGGGCCCGGTTCGACGCGCCGTCGTTGTCGGTCGACTACGGGCTCGGCATCCAGCACCTGGCCGACCACCTGTACGGCCTCGGCCACCGCCACTTCGTCTACCTCGAGGGGCCGGCGCCGAGCAGCTCCAACCAGGCGCGGATCGAGGGCCTGCGGGCCTTCGCCAGCCGCGTGGGCGACGTCCAGATCGACTACGTTCCAGCCGGGTCGGCCGCGGTCGACGGCTATCGGTGCGGCGAGGCGGTCCGGGCCAGCGGCGCCACCGCGGTGCTGGCGTACAACGACCTCGTGGCGGTCGGGCTCATGCGCGCCCTGGCCGAACGGGGCGTCGTCGTGCCTCGTGACGTCGCCGTGGCCGGTTTCGACGACATTCCGGTGGTCCGCTACGTGACGCCCCGGCTCACCTCGGTCTCGGTTCCGTACGAGCCCCTGGGCGCAGAGGCATGGAAGAGAATGCATGCCTTAATCAATGGCGAAACACCATCCCACGACCTCGTGTTCCAGCCCCGACTGCAGCCGCGCGACTCCACGGCGCCACCGTTGTGCATCAGGGCCGAGGACTGATTACCACCGCGGCCGGAACACGCGACGGTGGGACCCGACCATCCGTCGCCTTGGGAAGGAGACAGGATTATCGAGATGTATGCCCGCGCCGTTCCGATCGGCCAACCTTGACCGACCTGCAACCTGGCGACCTTGACAGTGAAGCCATCTACTCTTAACTTGCGTGAAAGCGATTTCCCTGGCACCGGGCTACCCCACCGGAGCCGGAAACCGCATTGGTGCCCGTCAACTCCCGCCGGGCCCAGTACGAACCACGTAAGGCCTGTTGACACGTCATCCGCGGTAACGGCCACCTGATCCGAAGGGAAAGGAAGGGGCATCCGCAGTGAAAGGTTTCAAGATAAGCAGAGCGATGCTCGCGGCGGGTGCTGCCATGACGGTGCTCGCCGCGGCCGCCTGCCAGAGTGCGCCCGTGGCCGGAGAGCACGGTCCGGGGCCGATTCCCACGGACCCCGTCCAGCTCACCTTCTGGTGGTGGGGTAGCGAGCAGCGTACGAAGACCACGCAAGAGGTCATCGAACTGTTCGAAGCGAAGTATCCGTTCATCGATATCGTTGGCCAGCCCCAGGACTTTGGCAGCTACTTCACGAACCTCGCGACCCGCTTCGCGACCGGAGACACCCCTGACATCATCACCATGGGTGGCGCCTACCCGCTCAGCCACGCGAAGTCGGGCAACCTGCTGAACCTCAGCGAGGCGGTCGACCTCGACCTCAGCGCCTTCCCCGAGTCGATCCTCGCCTCCGCCACCTACGAGGGCAACGTCTACGGCGTGCCGACCGGGGCGAACTCCATCGCCCTCATGGCCAACCCCGAGGTCTTCAAGCAGGCCGACGTCGAACTGCCCGACGACGACAGCTGGACGTGGGAGGAGTTCGTCGACCTCGCCAACGAGATCTCGGCCAAGACGCCCGACGGTGTCTACGGCGTCGAGATGCGGATATTCGACATCATCGGTGCGTACGCCGGCCAGCGAACCCCGCTGTACGACTCGGAGGGCAACATCACCGTCTCCGAGGACGTCCTGGCGGACATGTGGGAGATGGAGCTGGACCTGCTCGACGGGGGCGGCATGCCGCCGGCCGACCTGACCGTCGATCTCATGACGGCCAGCCCGGCACAGACGCTCTTCGTACAGGGCCGCGCCGCGATGTTCTTCGGCTACACCAACCATCTCGGCTCCTACGCGACTGCCGCGGGCAACGAGCCGGGCGACAGCGACGAAGGCCTCACCCTGCTGCGCATCCCAGGCGAGTCCCAATATCGACAGCCGGGCATGACGCTGGTGCCCACGCAGTACTACACGATCAACGCGGAAACGCCGTACCCGCGCCAGGCCGCGCTGTTCGTGGACTTCCTGGTGAACTCCACCGAGGCCGGTGAGCTCATCCTCGCCGACCGCGGCCTGCCGGCGAGCCCGAAGGTGCGGGCGCACATCACTCCGCTGCTTCGCCCCTACGAGCAGATCGCGGCCCAGTTCATCAGCGCCAACAACGACAACTACGGCCCGTCGTTCGTGCCCCCGGCCTGGGCGACGGACGTCGACACCATCACGCAGACCATCGACAGCCAGGTCCTATCGCGGGCGCTCACGCCCCAGCAGGCGGCCGCCGAGTGGATCAAGCAGATGGAGGAGTCGAAGCGGGCCAACTCCTGACCGAGGATCGCGCGGGGTTCTGCGTCTACAGTGGACCATTGGGCCGCGCCGAGATGACCGGGACAACGCCGCCGGTACGGGGCCCGTACCGGCGGCGTTTCCGTGCGCGTGCGGTCGGTGTCCCCGTGCCCGCGGCGACTCGTCCGGGCCCGCAGCTGCCGGGCCGACTGGTCGCGCGCGGGCCGGGCACGGTGGCGCGGCTCTCCGACGAGCTGTGCGACGTCCTCACCGTCCGGTGCTCATCGCCGGCTCGACAGCGGTCTAGCACGAGGTGGTGGTGAAGGTGACTATGGAGTCGAGGTCCACGATCGTACCCTCTGGCGGGTTCTGCGTGACAACGAGGCAGGATGCCCATTTGGGGCCCTCGCCAACATACTGAGGAACCAGGCCAAGACCCCGCAACAGGTAGTCCGCTTCCGCACCTCCCCGACCGATGAGGTCGGGAACGTAGACCTGGCCCGGGCCCGGCGTCGGCGTCGCTGGCGTCGTCGGGGCAGCGGGCTGTTGGGTTACCGGCGGTGGCGGCGTGGTGCTCTCAACGGTGGGCGTCGGCGAGGCCGAGGCCGATGCCGATGGGGCGGCACGGGACGACGCGCCGATGGTTTGGTGCACGTTCGTCGGCTCGGCCAGACTCGGCGGCCCCGCTTCCGCCTTGTCCTTGGTGATCGTCATGAACGTTGCCCAAGCCCCGACAGCGAGCAGGAACGCGAGCACCGTAGCCGCCACGGTCAGCCGAGTCCGTTTTGACCGTCGGCCGTCAGCCTCGGCGGGCGCGCGGTTGCGGGCCGCCTCGGCGGATTCGTGTGGACGGAGAGCGATTCGCGCCGACGGGCGTGGGTCGAGGACGGGCCCAGCCGGCGGACGGGCTCCCACGACCATCCGCACGGTGAGAGCGCCTGGCGCAACGGTTCCAGGTCGCGAGTCCGCGGCGACCAACGCAGCCTCCGCCATCGCGGCGGCGCTCTCCCAGCGGAGTCCGGGGTCCTTGGCCAGTGCTCTCATCACGACGTGTCGCACTGGCTCAGGTATCGATGCCGGCAACGGCGGCGGATCGTCCCGAGCGTGCATCAACGCGACACTGACCGGCGAATCGGAGACAAACGGAGGCCGCAGCGTCAGGCACTCGTACGCCACGATGCCGAGCGCGTAGATGTCGACCGCCGGCCCGATCGCCCCGCCGTTGACCTGCTCGGGCGCGAGGTAGCTGGGCGTACCGAAGATCTCACCCGGCGCGGTCAATCGGTCGGCGCCCAGCATCCGGGCGACACCGAAGTCCGTCAGCACCACCCGTCCATCAGGTCGGATCAGGAGGTTGCCTGGCTTCACGTCGCGATGGACGATGCCATGGACGTGCGCCTGGTGCAGAGCCCGAGCGGCCTGGGCGACGATTCGCATGACCTCTACCGGTGGAAGCGGGCCAACGCGACGCAGCAGCCCGTGCAGCGACTCCCCGGGTACGAACTGCATGACCAGGTAGGCCACGCCATGGGCGTTCCCGACGTCGTAGATCTCCACGATGTTCGGATCGCTCAGCGCGGCCATCGCCCGCGCCTCAGCCCGAAAGCGCTCGCTGATGGCGGGGTCGCCAGTCCAGGCGTGCAGCAAGACCTTGACCGCGACGTCACGGCCGAGAACGATATCGGTGCCCCGCCAAACCTCGCCCATGCCACCGCGACCGATCAGTTCGCGCAGTACGTACCGATCGTTTAGTACGGTGCCGGCAGACATCATGGCAGCTTTCCTCTCGAGCCACGGCAGTATAGCCGTGCAGGACTACACCGAGGCCCGCGGCACGGATGGCGTGTCGAGCCTGGCAGCGATGGGGTCGGCTGCGTGGCTACGAGAACCTGGAGGGCTGGCTCCGGCTCGTGGTGGATCGGTTGGCCACCGACTCGTGGCTGGTGGGGGACCGCGCGTAAGTCGGTGCCCTGACGGCGGACGGCCGGTTGCAGGTCAACGCGATCGACCTCAGGACCGGAAACGCACTGCGGTCCACTGTGGACCTCGGCTCGTTCGACGACTGGAACGGCTTGCTGGCTGGGCCGGAGGCGGTCACCGTGGTCGGCGAGCGCAACGACGGCAGCACCCCCGACCACGTGCTCATGGTCCTCGACCCCGACACCGGCGCCAAACGCTGGGAGACGGGCTTCGACGACCTTGATATGCAGTGGTACGACTTCGGCGCTGTCCTGCCCAGCCGGACCAGCGTCCGCGCCGTCGACTGGCGTACCGGAGCCGAGCTGTGGCGGATTCCCGTGCCCGACACGCACCCCCAACCGGCGTTCCTACAGAACCTCTCGACCGCGGAGGCGACCGGCCAGACCGTGCGGTTCCTTGGGGTCGACCCGGCCGACCACCGCTTCTTCATGGTCGAACCGAGCGGCCGGCTGCACCGTTATGACGCCGCCACCGGCCTCGAGCAGGAGGTCGTGCCAAATGCCGGCCCCGCCGCGGCGACCCGCGAAGGTTTGCTCGACAACTACCGCCTCGTCGACGACCAGCTGTTCTCGCTCAACGACGAGCGGACCGAGGCGTATCGGTACGACCTGCGCAACCCGGCCGGACTGGTCCCGATCTACACGGCCGCCGGCCAGGACCGAATCGACTCCGTCACTGCCTGCGGCCCCGACCTTGCCTGCGTCTTTACCTGATCCAGCAGGCAAACCTGGACACTCAACCTGGTTGACCTCGCCTCCGGCCGTGCGCTCTGGCAGGTTGAGATCGGCTACGCCTTGTGCGCCGTCGCCACCGGAGACTGGATCATGACCGAGCACGGCGACCTTGTCGAGGCGAGCACCGGCCGCTGGCTCGACCAACCATCGGCCGTGTTCGGTGGCTGGGTTACCTCCAGCAGCGCGCTCATCTTCGTCGCCGATGCCGACGAACCCGCCAAGAAGCCGCATACGGTGCTCGGAGTATCCACACTGGATGGTTCGCCGGTGTCGCTGGGGCAGATCGGCCCGCTCGCCGGATTCTGTGCCTGGAGCACCACCGTGCTGGTCTGCCCGACCGCCCAGGGCTTCCGCGCCTGGCGCTTCGCGACCTGACGGAGGGCGCCAACCGACGGCTGGGCGCGCGGCCGTCGGGATCCCGTGTTGGCCACGACGGAAAAACGAGCCCCCACATCGGCAGAAGAGCCCGACGCTGGTTCGCCGCGCTCTGCCGCTGGCTGACCAAGAAGCCAGATTCTGGGCCCGGTCAGCCGGCGGCGACGCGGCGAGCGGCCGAACGCGGGCCGGGCGCGACCTGACGGGCCGGGGCGGCCGCGGTCGAGCCGCGGACGATGAGCTCGGGGCGGAACAGGTACTCCGAGTGCGGGGCGCCGTGCCCGTTGATCTCGTCGATGAGCGCCTTGACGGCGGCGACCGCCATGGCCGAGACCGGTTGCCGGACGGTGGTCAGCGGCGGGTCGGTGAACGCGATCAGCGGCGAGTCGTCGAAGCCCACCACCGAGACGTCCTCCGGAACCCGCAGGCCCCGGGACCGGGCCTCGCGGATCGCGCCGAGCGCCATGAGGTCGGAGCCGCAGACGATGGCGGTGACGTCGCGATCGAACAGCCGCCGGGCCGCGGCCGCTCCCCCCTCGACGCCGAACAGCGACAGGGAGATCAGCGAGTCCACCTCGTCGGAGGCCAGGTCGGTGAGGCGAGCCATGGCGGCGCGATAGCCGGCGACCTTGCGCTGGACGGGCAGGAACCGCTCGGGACCGGAGATGAGCCCGATCCGCTGGTGGCCGAGCGCGGCCAGGTGCGACACGGCGAGTTCGCTGGCGGCGTGCTCGTCAACGGAGATGAACGGCGCCTCGACGTCGGGCACGTACCCGTTGACCAGCACGATCGGCAGCGGCCGGGCGATGAGCTTGCGGTACCGGTCGGGGTCGGCGGTGGTGTCGGCGTGCAGGCCGGAGACGAAGACGATGCCACTGACCTGACGCTCCAGCAGCATCTCGACGTACTCGTCCTCGGTCACCCCGCCCGGCGTCTGGGTGCACAGCACGGGCGTGTAGCCCTGCTGGGCCAGCACCGACTCGATGACCTGGGCGAACGCCGGGAAGATCGGGTTGTCCAGCTCGGGCACGACCAGCCCGACCAGCCCGGCGCTGCGCTTGCGCAGCCGGGCCGGGCGTTCGTAGCCGAGCACGTCCAGCGCGGTGAGCACGGCCTGGCGGGTCTCGGGAGAGACGCCCGGTTTGTCGTTGAGCACCCGGGACACCGTCGCCTCGCTCACCCCCGCCTGCTGGGCGATGTCCGACAGCCGCGTTCGCATGGCCCTGACCGTACCGCATCGGCAAAGCCTTGCAAACTCGCTGCAAGGTCTTCCAATTCATGCAGGCTCTTGCTAGCGTGCACGTCACGCCTGTGACGGGTGGGTTTCCAACCCGCGACGGGCGACACGCCAAGTCAACAGAGTTGACCCACGTCAACAGCGCTCCACGTCAACCAGCGCTGGGCGCGACCCTACGGGGATCGCGCCCCGGCCGGACCCGGAAACCGGCTGAAACCGGTTTCGCTGCCTTTCAATCGACAGGAGTCATGATGCGGACACGCACCCTGGGGGTGGCGGCAGCGGCGCTGACGCTCGCCCTCTCCGTCGCTGCCTGCGGTGGTGACGACCAGTCCCCCACCGATCCCACCGACCTGCGCGCCGAGCTGACCTGGTGGGACACCTCGGACCCCACCAACGAGGGCCCGGCGTTCCGGGAGCTGATCGCGAAGTTCAACGAGCAGTACCCGAACATCACCATCAACTACCAGTCCGTGCCGTTCGGGGAGGCGCAGAACAAGTTCAAGACGGCCGCCGCCTCCGGATCGGGCGCCCCGGACATCCTGCGGGCCGAGGTGGCCTGGGTCCCGGAGTTCGCCTCGCTGGGCTACCTGTACGCGCTGGACGGCTCGGAGCTGACCGCCGACGCCAGCGACTACTTCGAGACCCCGCTGTCGTCGAACCGGTTCGACGGCAAGACCTTCGGCGTACCCCAGGTGACCGACTCGCTCGCCCTGCTGTACAACAAGCGGCTCTTCGCCGAGGCGGGCATCACCGAGCCGCCGGCCACCTGGGACGAGGTGAAGACGGCCGCCGCGGCCATCAAGCAGGCCACGGGCGTCGACGGCTTGTTCATCAACGCCGGCGGATACTTCCTGCTGCCGTTCATCTACGGCGAGGGCGGTGACCTGGTCGACGCCACCAGCAAGAAGATCGTCGTCAACTCGCCGGCCAACGTCGAGGGCATCCGCATCGCCCAGGACCTCATCGCCAGCGGCGCCGCCGTCAAGCCGCCGGCCAACGACTCCTACGGCACCATGATGACGCTCTTCAAGGAGCAGCAGGTCGCCATGATCATCAATGGTCCGTGGGAGGTCAACAACATCCGTAACGCCCCGACGTTCGGCGGCATCGAGAACCTCGGCATCGCCGCGGTCCCGGCCGGCAGCGTCAAGGCCGGCGCCCCGGTGGGCGGCCACAACTACGTCATCTGGTCCGGCATGCCGGAGGAGAAGATCCCAGCGGCGATCGCCTTCATCACGTTCATGAACTCGGCCGAGTCCCAGGCCTTCCTCGCCGACAAGCTCGGCCTGCTGCCCACCCGCAAGTCGGCCTACGACAACCCGCTCGTGGCCAACAACCCGATCATCTCCGCCTTCAAGCCGGTGGTCGACGCGGCCGCGGCCCGGCCGTGGATCCCCGAGGGCGGCCAGTTCTTCGGCCCGCTCGACACGATGGCGACCCAGACCCTCATCGAGGGCGTCGACCCGAAGACCGCCCTCGACGAGGTGGCCTCCAAGTACAAGGCTGAGGTCGTTCCGTCCTACGACCTGTAGCCGCGGTGGCGGTCGCCGGCCCCGTCCGGCCGGCGACCGCCCTTCGCGGGCCCGGCGGGAGAGAGTGAGGAGGGGCATGCGCCGTCACTGGGACCGGTACTGGTTCGCCTGGGCGATGGTGGCACCGGTCGTCATCGTGCTCACCGTGCTGGTGTTCTACCCGCTGGCCCGGGGCGTGTACCTGTCGTTCACCAACACCACCGAAGCCAACCAGTACGCCGAGATCTGCGTCCGGTCGATCACCGGCACCGAGGTGTGCGAGCCGAACCCGAACGCGGCCCGGTTCGTGGGCCTGGAGAACTACATCCGGGTGCTGACGGGCGAGGTCGGCGAGTTCTGGCAGCAGCTGCGGGTCACCGTGATCTGGACCGTGACCTGCGTGGTGTTCCACTACGGCATCGGCCTGGGACTGGCCATCCTGCTGAACCGGCCGATGCGGCTGCGCGGGCTCTACCGGGTGCTGCTGGTGCTGCCGTGGGCCGTACCAACCTTCGTGAGCGCCTTCGCCTGGCGCTTCCTGTTCAACCAGAGGTTCGGACTCATCAATGGCCTGCTGACCAAGCTCGGCCTGGACCCGGTGGCCTGGTTCGACAACGAGTGGACCGCGCTGTTCACCGCGATCGTGGCCAACATCTGGCTGGGCGTGCCGTTCATGATGGTGGCCCTGCTCGGCGGCCTGCAGACCATCCCGGCCGAACTGCACGAGGCGGCGACCATCGACGGCGCGAGCGACTGGCAGCGCTTCCTCCACGTCACCCTGCCCGGGCTGCGGCCCGTCAGCATGACGGTGATCCTGCTCGGCACCATCTGGACGTTCAACATGTTCCCCGTCATCTATCTCGTGACCGGCGGCGAACCGGCCGGCAAGACCGAGATCCTGGTGACCGGGGCCTACCGCGCGGCGTTCGAGGGCATCCGCAACTACTCGCTGGCCGCCACGTACGGAGTGCTCATCCTGTCCATCCTGCTGGTCTTCTCGATCCTGTACCGCCGGGCGCTGCGCAAGCAGGGGGAGGTGTGGTGATGAGCTCGGTCATCGAGGGTCCATCCCGGACGGTCGGCCGGGCCGAGACGATCGCGGCCCGGGCCGGTACGGCCGTAGGCTCCCCGCGGCCCGCGCGCCAACGGCGGCACTGGGCGGTGTCGGTGGCGCTGCACGCGACGCTCATCCTGGCCAGCGTCATCGCGGTCGGTCCGATCGTGTGGGTGTTGATCTCCTCGTTCAAGCCGGCCCACTGGGTCAACAGCAGCGACCTGAGCCTGGTCAAGGAGCCGACGCTGCACAACTACGTGTACGTACTCACCGAGACCAACTTCCCCCGGTGGTTCCTCAACTCGGTGATCGTGGCGGTCTTCACCATGGTCATCGGCGTGTTCCTGGCCGCCACCACCGGCTACGCCCTGTCCCGGTTCCGGTTCCCGGGGCGCCGGCACCTGCTGCTGACCTTCCTCGTCACGCAGATGTTCCCCGGCGTGGTCCTCATCGTGCCGGTCTACATGATCATGGCCCGGCTCGGGCTCATCGACACCCTGGCCGCCCTGGTCATCGCCTACCTGACCATCGCGATCCCGTTCTGCGCCTGGATGCTCAAGGGCTACTTCGACACCATTCCCACCGAACTCGACGAGGCGGCCCAGCTCGACGGCTGCGGATACTTCGCCACCTTCTGGCGGGTCGTGCTGCCGCTGGCCCGGCCCGGGCTCGCGGTGACCGGGTTCTACACGTTCCTCACCGCCTGGGGTGAGGTGGCGTACGCGTCGGCGTTCATCCAGACCGACCGCAACTTCACCCTCGCCTACGGGCTGCAGCAGTTCGTGCCGGCCTTCAACCCGCTCTGGCACTACCTGACCGCGTCGGCCATCCTCATCACGATCCCGGCCGCGCTCGTCTACTACGTGGCACAACGCCACCTTGTTTCGGGACTCACCGCAGGGGGTACGAAGGGATGAGCGACCGGACGCGCTCGTGGTCGCGGGACGCGGTCATCTACGAGATCTACGTACGCAGCTTCGCCGACAGCGACGGCGACGGGATCGGCGACCTGCGCGGCATCACCCAACGCCTGGACCACCTGGTCGACCTCGGGGTGGACGCAATCTGGCTCACCCCGTTCTACCGCTCCCCCATGGCCGACGGCGGCTACGACATCGCCGACCACCGCGACGTGGACCCCATGTTCGGGACGTTGGCTGACTTCGATGCTCTGCTGGCCGCCGCGCACGCCCGCGGCCTACGCGTGATCATCGACATCGTCCCGAACCACGTCTCCGCGCAGCACCCGTGGTTCCTGGCCGCCAGGGCGGCCGAGCCCGGCTCGCCGGAGCGGCAGCGGTTCCACATCCGCAAGGGCGGGTCGGAACCGCCCAACGACTGGCAGTCGGTCTTCCACGGTCCGGCCTGGACCCAACTGCCCGACGGTGAGTGGTACCTGCACCTGTTCGCACCCGAGCAGCCCGACCTGAACTGGGACCATCCGGAGGTGCGGGCCGAGTTCGCCGACATCCTGCGCTTCTGGCTCGACCGAGGCGTCGACGGGATTCGCATCGACGTGGCTCACGGGCTGGTGAAGGCGCCCGGGCTGCCCGATGTGGGGCACTCGGCCGGGCTGCTCGAGGGGACCAGCACGCCGTACTTCGACCAGGACGGCGTGCACGAGATCTACCGGCAATGGCGGTCCATTCTGGACGGATACATCCCCGAGCGCATCGCAGTGGCGGAGGCGTGGGTCGAGGGTCCGGGCCGCATCGCCCGGTACGTGCGGCCGGACGAGCTGCACCAGGCCTTCAACTTCGCCTTCCTCGGCACACCCTGGTCCGCCCCGGCCTACCGTCGAGTCATCGACGAGTCCCTGGCGGCTATGGCCTCGGTGGGGGCGCCGGCCACCTGGGTACTGTCCAATCACGACGTGATCCGCCACGCGTCCCGCCTGGCCACTGGCCGGGGCGGCGTCGCCGGTGGCGCCTCGGCCACCGACCACGCGGCTGCGGCCGACCGCGAGCTCGGGCTGCGCCGGGCCCGCGCCGCCATCCTGCTCACCCTCGCCCTGCCCGGCTCGGTCTACCTCTACCAGGGCGAGGAGCTCGGACTGCCCGAGGTCTTCGACCTGCCGGCCGAGGCCCGGCAGGACCCGATCTTCGGCCGTACCAAGGGGGCCGAACTCGGCCGCGACGGGTGCCGCGTGCCCCTGCCGTGGTCGGGCACCGAGCCGCCGTACGGCTTCGGCCCGCCGGGCAGCCGCCCCTGGCTGCCGCAACCGGCGGACTGGGCTGCGCTGACCGTCGAGGCGCAGCACGACGATCCACACTCGACACTCAACCTGTACCGCACCGCGCTCCGGCTGCGCCGAAGCGCCGCGCAGCTCGGCGACGGCGAGCTGCGCTGGTGGTCTGCGCCCGACGACACCGTCCTCATCTTCGAGCGGCCCGGTGGCGACGCCGGCACCGCAGCGTCGGGCCGGACCAGCTCCATCGTCTGCGCCGTCAACCTCGGGCAGCACGCCGTGCCCGCCCCGGCGGGTGAACTGCTCGTGGCCAGCGGACCGCTGGTCGACGGGGCTCTCCCGCCCGACACGGCCGGCTGGTGGAGCGTTCCGGCTATCGGGGGTACGCCGCCGATGTAGGTCCGCACCGCTCTGTCAGGAGCATCCATGAATCTCGCACTACGGCAGCGCCGGCGGGCGCTGGCGGCGGGCGCGCTCGCCCTCGCCACGGTCGCCGCCGCCATCGCCACCGTCCTGATCAGCGCCCCCCGGGTCGCCGCCAAAGCCGACGGAAACCCGGGTCCCCGCGACGTCATCGTCCACCTCTTCCAGTGGCCGTGGGCGTCGATCGCCAGCGAGTGCACGAACGTCCTGGGCCCCAAGGGGTTCGGCGGCATCCAGGTGTCGCCGCCCCAGGAGCACGTGGTCCTGCCCGGACTGGGCTACCCGTGGTGGCAGGACTACCAGCCGGTCAGCTACCAGATCGTCAGTCGGCGGGGAGACCGGGCCGCCTTCGCCGCCATGGTGCAGGCGTGCCACGCCGCCGGGGTCAAGGTCTACGTCGATGCCGTCGTCAACCACATGGCCGGCGGCGCCTCGACCGGACCGGGCAGCGCCGGTTCCAGCTACAGCCAGTACAACTACCCGTCGGTGCCGTACGGATACAATGACTTCCATCACTGTGGTCGCAACGGCAACGACGACATCGCGAACTGGGGCGACCGCTGGGAGGTCCAGAACTGCGAACTGGTCGATCTATCCGACCTCGCCACCGAGTCGGCGTACGTGCGCGGAAGGCTCGTCGCTTACCTCAACGATTTGATCAGCCTGGGCGTCGACGGTTTCCGCGTCGACGCGGCCAAGCACGTACCAGCGGCCGACCTGCAGGCGATCTACAGCCAACTCAACGGCGACCCCTACATCTACCAGGAGGTCATCGAGGGCGGACCCGGTGAGATCAGTCCGCTGGAGTACGCCGGCATCGGCGACGTCACCGAGTTCCGCTACGGCGACGTCGTGGGCAACGCCTTCCGCGACGGCAACCTGGCCAACCTCAACAACCTCGCCAGCTCGATGCTGCTGAGCAGCGGGGACGCCATCGCTTTCATCGACAACCACGACACGCAGCGCAACGGCCGCGCCCGTCTGACCTACAAGGACGGTCAGCCGTACGTGCTGGCGACGGCGTTCATGCTCGCCTACCCGTACGGCACGCCCAAGGTGATGTCCAGCTTCACCTTCACCGATCACGAGGCCGGACCGCCCGCGGCCGCCGACGGCACCACCACGCCGGTGTCGTGCGGCTCCGGCTGGGAGTGCGAGCACCGCATCCGGGCAATCGCCAACCTGGTGGGCTTCCACAACGCCGTGGCCGACACCTCAGTGACCCACTGGTGGTCGAACGGGTCCGACCAGATCGCGTTCGGCCGGGGCAGCCAGGGGTACGTCGTGTTCAACCGCAGCGGCACGCCGTTGACGCGGACGTTCCAGACCTCCCTGCCGGCCGGCACCTACTGTGACGTGGCCGCGGGCGACCACACGGGTAGCGCCTGCACCGGCCCGACCGTGACGGTCAACGGATCGGGTCAGTTCACCGCCACCGTGCCGGCCAACGGCCTGCTGGCCCTGCACGTGAACGCCATGGTCAGCGGCGGGCCCACCGGCACCGCCTGCGGGTCGGTCGAAACCACGTTCAGCGTCACCGCCCCGACCGGCCCGGGCGAGACCATCAAGGTCACCGGCAACCAGGCCGCCCTGGCGAACTGGAACACCACGGCCGCCGTACCGCTGACCAACAACGGTGGCGTGTGGTCGACCACCGTCACCCTGCCCGCGAACACCACGGTCGAGTACAAGTACATCCGGGTGAACTCGTCCGGTCACGTGACCTGGGAGTACGACCCCAACCGCGTCCGCACCACCCCGACCGCCTGCGCCACCACATGGACCGACACGTGGAACGGCCCCGGTGCGGTGGGCTGCACGACGGTCGCGGTGACCTTCGCCGCCACGGTGACCACGGTCTGGGGCGAGAACGTGTTCGTCCTCGGCAACCGGCCCGAACTGTCCAACTGGGACACCAGTGGCGGGCTGGCGCTGTCGCCGGCCACCTACCCGGTCTGGCGCGGCACGGTCACCCTGCCGGCCAACACCACATTCGAATACAAGTACGTCAAGAAGAACGGCTCCTGGGTCGGCTGGGAGTCGGGCGACAACCGGGTGGTCAACACCGGCTCGGCCTGCACGCTCACCCTCACCGACACCTGGCGACCCTGACGCTCGCCGGCGGCCTGACGCTCACCGCCGTGCTGGCCCGCCTGGCGATGCTGACGCCCACGTGGGCACGGACCGACGTGGCGAGTTGACGCCGCCCACCCGTGACCGTACGGTCGGCCCGTCCGGCCGTACGGTCACCGGCGTGCTCGGCCGCAGCGGACCGCGGCCGCCGACGACAGTCACGAATTCATAACATCGTCGTCCCGTCGCTGTCGCCCCGGCGTTCGCCTCTGCTGTTGTGCTCTCATCCAGCCGTACCACTGGGGACGGCGATGCATGTCCAACTCGAAGGGGAGTCCATGGCAACCCATCGCGGATGGCTACGCAGGCGGAGGATTTTGGTCGGCGTCGCCGCCGTCGCCACGGTGGCGATCGTCACCGCGGGCGGCGTCGCGTATGCCGGAGACCGCCACCACGACACCAAGGCGGCGTTCACGCTGACGATCCTGCACAACAACGACGGCGAGTCGAAACTGGTCCACGCGCCCGGCCAGCCGGACTTCGGGGGCGTCGCCCGGTTCAAGACCCTGCTCGACAAGCTCCGGCACGAGGCGACCACGGGGCGCCCGCCCCAGGGCGGCAGCGGGCACCGGGGCGTGGTGGTGCTCTCCTCCGGGGACAACTTCCTCGCCGGGCCGGAGTTCACGGCGAGCCTGACCAAGGGCGTGCCGTACTACGACTCCATCGCCCTGGCCGCCATGGACTACGACGCCATGGCGATCGGCAACCATGAGTTCGACTTCGGCCCGGACGTCCTCGCGGACTTCATCGCCGGATTCGGCCCCAAGGCGCCGCCGTTCGTGTCGGCGAACCTGGACTTCCGCGACGAGCCGCGGCTGCAGGCGCTGGTCCGCCAGGGCACGATCGTGGCCAGCACCGTGGTCAAGGAGCGGGGCGAGGAGATCGGCATCGTCGGCGCCACGACCCCGCTGCTGCCCGCGATCTCCAGCCCGCGCAACGTCCGGGTGCTGCCCGAGGTCGCGCAGATCGTGCAGGGCGAGATCGACCGGCTGACCCGCCAGGGCGTCAACAAGATCATTTTCATCAGCCACCTGCAGGGGCTGACCGAGGACCGCGAGCTGCTGCCGCTGCTGCGCGACGTCGACGTGGCCATCGCCGGCGGCGGCGACGAGCTGCTGGCCGCCGACGACGACCTGCTGGTCCCCGGGGACAGCATCTCGGTGGACCCGGCCACCGGCGAGAAGCTGCGCTACCCCCTGTACGTCCCGGACGCCACCGGCCAGACCATCCCGGTGGTGACCACGGCCGGTGACTACAAGTACATCGGCCGCTTGGTCGTGAACTTCGACAAGCAGGGCCGGGTGATCTCGGTCGACGACTCGAGCGGCCCGGTACGCGTGTCCGGGGTCGCGCCGGACGCGGTCCAGCCCGACCGGAACCTGATGCACCGCGTGGTCGAGCCCGTGGTCGCGTACACCGAGAGCCTGTCGGCCAACGTGCTCGCCCAGTCGGAGGTACCGCTGGACGGCGCCCGGCCGAACATCCGCCAGGTCGAGACGAACCTCGGCAACCTCATGGCCGACGCGCTGCTGGCCGCCGGCCGGCAGAACGCGGCCGCCTTCGGGGTGACGCCACCCCAGGTGGCGTTGCAGAACGGCGGCGGTATCCGCAACAACAGCGTGATCCCGGCCGGCCCGATCACCGAGCTGACCACGTTCCAGATCGCCGCCTTCGGCAACTTCGTCTCGGTCGTGCCGAACGTGCCGCGGGAGCAGTTCAAGGAGATCCTCGAGAACGCTATCTCCCGCAGCCCGGCCGAGGACGGGCGGTTCGCACACGTGGCCGGTTTCCGGTTCACGTACGACACGTCGTTCCCGGCGCAGGTTGTCGACAACGACGGCAACGTGCTCAGCCCGGGCAGCCGGGTCCGGGACGTCGTGCTCGACGACGGCACCGTGATCGTGCAGGACGGCGTGGTGGTGCCGGGCGCACCCATCTCGGTGGCCACCAACGACTTCAGCGCCCGCGGCGGGGACCAGTACCCGTTCCGCGGCCTTCCGTTCACGACCATCGGCCTGACCTACCAGCAGGCCCTGGCCCGCTACATCAGCCAGGACCTGGGCGGGCTCATCACCGCGGCCGACTACCCGGTCGGCGGCGAGGGACGCATCGTCCAGCTGGCCTGAGACGAACGTACGGGGCGCCGGTGCCGGCCACGGCACCGGCGCCCCTCGCGTACGTACGGCCGCCAATCGGCTGGCGCCCGGGCGGCCGACGGCTGGATTGTTCTCGCTGACCGGCGGCCGGTTCTCGCCGGCCCGGACCCGTTCTAGCTGGCCCCGTTCCCGCTGGTCTGCTGCTGGGCCCACTCGGCGACCCGCCGGCTGCTCTCCTCTGGGGAGAGATCCTCGACCCGCGTCATGATCGTCCAACGCACGCCGAACGGATCACGAATCGACGCGTAGCGATCACCAGAGACGAAGGTCATCAACGGCTCGCGGATGGTGGCCCCGGCGGCCGTCGCCCGCGCCACGACCTCGTCGGCGTCGGCGCAGTACAGCCCCATGGAATAGCAGTCGTCGTCGCCGGCCGGCGGCGCGACAAGGTGGTAGTCGGGGTTGGGCTCGCCCAGCTGCAGGTGGCCGTGGCCGAAGTCGAGATCGGCGTGGACCACGACACCGTTCATCTCAGTGATGTCGACGACGCGGGCGCCGAACACGTCCCGGTAGAAGGCGATCGCCTCCTTGATGTTGGGCATGGCGAGGAACGGCGTGAGGCTCGTGTAGCCGTGCGGAACTCCATCCGTCGTGTACTGACCGGTGGCGCCTTGTGTCTTGACAGTGCTCATGGATCATGACGCTAGGGCCGGCCGGGGCCCGGTGACTTGGAGATTCGCGACAACTCGGTGGTTAGGCTCGTCGTGTGAGATCGTCGGCTCCGCGGGCCGCCGAGACGCGCGGCGTCCTCTATCCGGCCCGGCTGCCGTCCCTGCGTCGCGTGCCCGCCCCACCCGAGGTGGCGGAGCTCGTCCGCTGGTTCTGGATCCCGGAATGGGACATCGCCCCCGGTCGGACCTCCCGCCAGTACCTGGTGTCGTACCCGGCCTGCAACCTCGTGGTGCAACCGCTCGAAGTGACGGTGGCCGGCCCCACCACCCGCGTGTCCTACCGGGACCTCACGGGCCGAGGCTGGGCGGTGGGGGCGCTGCTGCGGCCGGCGGCCGTACCCACCTTCGCGCCGGACCCGGGTCGGCTGCGCGACCGCGAGAAGATCATCGAGGCGCAAGATCTGCACGCCGCCGTGGTCGCGGCCATGGCGATCGAGGACCAGGAGAAGCGGCACGCGGCGGCGGTGGAGACGTTCAGCGCCTGGCTGGCCCGGCGCGTACCGCCGCTCACCGACCGGGACCGCCTGGCCAACCGCATGGCGGAAATCATCGATGCCGATCCGGACGTGCAGAGCGTTGCCGACGCCGCCGACCGTCTCGGGGTGTCGCCTCGCACCCTGCAGCGCCTCACCGGGCAGTACGTCGGCCTGACGCCGGCCGAGATGATTCGACGCCGGCGCCTGCAGGAGGCCGCGCAGCAGGTCCGGACCGACCCGTCCGCCAGCCTCGCCGAGATCGCGGCCGAGCTCGGATACGCCGACCAGGCCCACCTCACGCACGAGTTCCGCCAACGGCTGGGCTTCACGCCGGCCACGTACCGCGGCCAGGTACGGCAGGCCCCGTCCGAGACTGTCGGAGACCCGACGACCGGTGGCCAGCCGGACGCGGAAAGATCGCTGGGGTCGGCCACCCGACGGTCGCGGGACGGGGGCGCCGCACCGGCCCTGGCTAGGATCTGAGCAGGGCAGCCGGGCCGCGAGGCGACGAGCGAGGATGGATGATCAGACCGGGGACCGTTCTGAGCGGGCGCTACCGACTCGACGCTCACATCTCCAGTGGGGGCATGGGCGAGGTCTGGCGTGGCCACGACGCGGTCGAGGACCGACCCATCGCCGTGAAGGTCCTTCATCCGTCGATGCATGACGAACCCGGCTTCGTGGCGCGCTTTCGCGCCGAAGCCAAGGCGATGTCGACCATCAACCACCCGGGCGTGGTGCGGATCTACGACTTCATCGAAGACCAGGCGGGCACCTACCTGGTGATGCAGTACGTGGACGGAGAGGCCTTGGCGCGCACCCTCGTACGGGTCAAGCGCCTCACGGCGGCGCGCACCATGGCCCTCGTCGCCCAGGCCGGGGACGCGCTGGAGGCCGTGCACCGCGCCGGCATCGTGCACCGCGACGTCAAGCCGGGCAACCTGCTGGTCCGCCGGGACGGCAGCCTGGTCCTCACCGACTTCGGCATCGCGCGCTCGGCCGACGCGCCGCAGCTCACCGCACCCGGGTCGGTGGTCGGCACGGCGGCCTACCTCGCCCCCGAGATCGCCATGGGTCACCGGGCCACCCCGCTGTCCGATGTGTACTCACTGGGCGTGGTGGCGTATCAGTGCCTGGCCGGACGACGGCCTTTCGACGGAGGTAGCCCTGTCGATATCGCCACTCGACAGGTACGCGAGGCTCCCCCGCCCCTGCCGCGGGACGTCCCGCCGTCGGCGGTGGCCGTGGTCGACCGGGCGATGGCGAAGCGTCCCGAGGATCGGTTTCCGAGCGCGGCGGCGTTCGCCGACCAGGCGCGTCGCGTCGCCCTGGAGCTCGGTGTCACCGGCCCGGTGCGCGCCGGCTGACGCGTCGCGGGCTTGCTCGCGGGCGTGGCTCGAGGGCGTGGCTCCAGGCTGTGTTACGCAACGTAGCCACTCTCCGCGGTGACCACACCATCCACGCTCGTTGCTTTGCTCTGCTCACCTATACGCAACACGCGCTGACCTCGTAGGATATACGCACAAAAGATCAGCCATGCGCTGTCGATAGTCACACAAGGTAACCGCGCCGTCGGCCGGACCTCACTTTCCGCCGCCCACAGTAGGCCGCCCCACCCACGCCTGCCGAGTGCCTACGCGCGCACCACCTCGACGGAACCCTCGGCCAAAGCGGCCAAAATCAATTCGAGATACGTCACCGCGTCGCCCTCGACCTTGCGGGCCAGACCGCGCTCGGCCACCGCCATCTCCCGCCACACCAGCCGAGGCTTCGCCGCGGCCCGGGGAGCGTGCCGCAGGCAGTCGGTCAGCCCGACCACGGTCGACGCGCACCAGCCGCCGGGGCCGGCCAACGCCTCGCCCAGCGCGCAGAAAAAACTCGCGAGATCGTCGATGTGACGGCCGTCGAGGTCGATCTGTTCGGTCAGCGCCGGGTAGGGGGTCCGGTGCTCCCGGAGGGCGATGGCCTGGGCGACCTCCAGCCATCCCTCGCGCTGGCCCACGGGCAGCTCCGCCCACAGGTTCGGACGGCTCGGCGGGCCGCTGCGCCACTGCGCCCAGCTCCACTCGGCCCCGACGTGCGGCACCGTGCCGATGGTGGCGGTCAGGGTGGCCTCGGTCGCTCCGGCCGGCACCGTCAGGCGCGTCTCCCACAGCGAGTAGTCGCCCAGCGTGCGACCCCGGTCGTTGCGCACCTCGAGCACCGTGTCACCGAGCTCGAGTGTCCGGGTAGGACGGTCGGCCGCCGCGTCCAACCAGTCCAGACCGCGCAGCGTCACCTGGACGGTCCCCGGCTCCTCGCTCGGGTTCTCGTACGCGTCCCAGGCCGACTCGGTGCCGACGAAGAAGCCGTCCATCTCCGCCCAGCCCAGCAGCGGGGGCGTCCGGTTCTCGCTGCGCAGGGCGTACCGCGAGGATGGCATCCCTCCTCCTTCCCCTACACTCCCGCGGTCAAGCCGGACGATACCGCCCACCCCTGGCCCCGGGAAGCATCCGAAACCCGTGCTCGCGGGCGTCGTAAGGCCAGCGGAGCCCGGTCACGCGACGGGCGCAGCGGGAGGACCGCCGGCCTGGTGCGACCGGACGCCGACGACGGCGCCAATCCCCACAAACCACCAAGAAAGGGTTGGCCACTAAGAAAGTGGTTGGCCACCAAGAAAGGGCCGGGCGCCCCGAACGGGCCGGGGTGGTTCCCGGGAGCGGGTGGCTCCTCAGGGCGCGACGATGGCGAAGACCGGCCCGCGCGGGGTGAACGGCAGGCGGGCACCCCGGGGCACCAGGAACGCGTGCTCCCGCCGGACCCGCACCACGTCGCACTGGCCGTCGGTGATGACGAGGATCGGCGCGTCGGCCGGGAAGTCATCGGCCCGCTCAAGCAGGTCGATGCCGGGCTGCAGCCGGGTACCGCCTCTCCCCCGCACCCGGACCCGGCCGGCGATCTCCTCGACGGCCAGGTACCCCGCGTCGTAGGCGGCGGCGTCGCAGAAGACGACCCGCGCCCGCGGCACGTCCCGGGCGGTGGCGTACGAGGCGATCGCCCCCAGCGCCAGACCCAACAGCTTCCGATCCATCGATCCAGACGTGTCCAGGACGACCCCGAAGGTGAACCGCGGGACCGCTTCATCCGGCCACCACCGTCCGGGGCGGGGAATGTCCGGAGTGGACGCCTGCCGTCGGGACGGACGGACGTACGACCGCTGCGGCTCGGGCGCCGGCACGAACTCCTGGAACCAGCGGGCCAGTTGCGCGTCCCAGGGCAGCGGCGGGTGTTCCAGCGCCCGGATTTCCTCGACCAGGCCCGCCGGCAGATAGCCTCGCTGACCGCTCTCGTGATACGCGAGGCCGGTGGCGAGCGCCCGGCGGTAGTACTCGTCGAGATCGACGCCGGGACGGGCGCCCCCGTGCGGCAGCGGCTCCCCCAGGATGTCGCCCACCCCGCGCCCTCGCAGCGTGGCGAGGCGACGCAGCCGGCGCAGGTCGGTGGCGATGCGGTCGTAGACGGCCTCGGCCGACAGCCCGACCAGCGTGGGGTCGTAGAGCGCGCCGTCGGGCAGGCTGCCCACGCCCATCTCGACCAGCCAGCCGTTGATGACGTAGTCGGTGGCCACGTTCCACAGGTACGGGTCCCGCCCGCCGACGCGGTCACCGTGGCGCAGCGCGGCATGCAGCATCTCGTGCGCGATCACGAACCGCCACTCCGCCTCCGACAGGGCCGCGTACGGATTCAGATAGATCTCCCCCACCTCGGGGCTCACCGCGGCGACCGCGATGTCCCACGACTGGGCCAGCTGCCCATCGGCGACGAGCGTGAAGTGGGCGGCGAGCCCGCCCAGCAGCGGGTACGACGAGAGGAACCACCCCCGGGCCAGCTCCCACACCGGCCGGTGACGCTCGGGATCGGTCATCGACCTCCGGGCGCCGCCGGCCACGTCGATGGCGTCGGCGGCGGCCCGGGCTATGGCCGCGGCGAACTCGGCCTCCCAGTCGACGAGCCGCCGTCCGTGAGAACCATCGACGACGATGTCGGCCGCGTAACCGGCGGTGCCCGCGTGACGCAGCGCCGGCGGAACCCCCTCGCTCCGCCACCGCAGCGCGAGCACCTCCGGGTCGCCGGTGGGCAGCTCGGCGGGTAGCAGCATCGGCTCCCGCCCGAGCCGCAGCTCGCGCAGGAACCGGTTGACCGCCAGGCAGGCCACGGCGGTCTCGACCGCATCACGCGGCTGACGGTCCTGGCGCAGGTGACCGAACCCGCGGTGCAGCAACGCGTGCGCCACGACCCACGCCCATTCATCAGGCTCAAGATCTGCATACTTGTGGCAGACGACCTCGCCGGCGGCGGTCAGGTAGGCCCACCCCCGGGCCTGGGCCAGGCGCGGACTGTCCAGGAAGGACACATCCACGAACGAACGGAACAGCCCGTGCCCGGCCAGCAGGTCCAGGCCGGCGCGCCACTTCTCCTCCCGCGGGTCGGGCCGCTTCGGAGCGCGCCGGCTCACCGACGTACGACCCTTCCCACGTACGGCCTTGTCACGTACAGCCTGCTCACGTCCGGGCGGATCACTCGGGACAACTCACTTCCGGGCGGCGACCAGCCGCGGCAGGTCACGCCCGATGTCCACCATGAACCAGGCCGGCAGGGCCGAGTTGCCGTGCTCGTCGGGCGCGATGACCAGCTGCGCGCACTCGAGCGAGATCTCGGCCAGCTCGACCAGCAGGGCCTTGGCCCGGTGGGCGAAGGCCCGCAGCGACGCCGGAGCCCGATCCTTGTCCGCCGGCAGGTCGTGGATCAGCCGGGCCCGGAACGCTTCGGCCAGGTAATAGAGCAAATCGCGGTCCTCCGGCCGGGCCGGCCAGGCGGCGTCGCCCTTGAGCACGGCCTCCAGGTCGAAGCGGTGGCGCAACGTCTTCACGTACGCCGTGAAGGCCTGGGCGTGGGCGGGCGAGAGCGTGCCCCACGCGAGCACCCGCAGCATCTCCTCACTGATCGAGTCGCCGTACGAGTGCAGCGCGTCGGAGAGCATGTGCCAGCTCCGCGGCGTCGAGAACGGCTCCTCCGTCTTGGGTGGCTTGGCCCACAGGTGATCCGGCCGCAGGGTGATGTGATCGATCATCCACGGGTGGATGCCGTTCCGGGCGGCCCAGTCCAGCCAGTCCTTGACATCGGCCCGCAGGTGGATGTGGACCAGCCGGTTCACCAGGGCGCTGGCCATCGGCCGGGCCAGGGCATTGTCCGAGGCCCGGTTGCCGGCGCCGATGACGATCGATCCCTCCGGCAGCGTGTACCCGCCGATGCGTCGATCCAGGATCAGCGAGTAGAACGCCTTCTGCACGTCCGGCGACGAGGAGTTCAGCTCGTCCAGAAACAGGCAGTACGGCTCGTCCCGGGCGATGATCTCGGGCGGGGCGAACCGGCTGCGGCCGTTGCGCAGCTCGGGCACGCCGATCAGGTCCTCCGGCGCGAGCTGGGTGCCGACCAGGGTCACGCAGTCCAGGCCGAGCGACTGGGCGAACGCCCGGACCAGCGAGCTCTTGCCGATGCCCGGAGCACCCCAGACGAAGACAGGCCGCACCACCGCGACGTGCAGCAGCACGCCCGGAAGCTGAGCCGGTGTGACCGTGATCGCGGATTCCATCGGTGACCATGATGAGGTCGGGCGTACGGTCACGGCGACCGGCTTTCCGCCACCCCATGTCGTGACCGGGCCTCGCGGCGCCGGTGGTGCTACCTTGCTTGCGTGGCACGGCATCAGCGGTTGGACGGCGAGCAGCTACGGGTGATGCGCTGCGCAGCCATGCTCTTCGCCGAGCGGGGCTTCCTGGGCACCAGCGTGAACGATCTCACCGAGAGCGCGGGCCTGACCAAGAACGCGTTCTACTCGCTGTTCTCCAGCAAGGAAGCGCTCGCCGCCGCGATCGTCGAGTACACCGCGGGCCAGTGGCCCCCGATCGTCGACCAGTTCGAGGCGCTCAAGGCGCCCGCCCTCGACACCGTGATCGCGCTCTCCTTCGAGGTGGCCGAGAAGTACGCCACCGACGTGCTGGTCCGGGCCGGCATCCGGCTGTCGCTGGAGCGGGACGCGATCAAGACGCCGGTGGCGCGCCCGTTCGAGGGTTGGGTGGGTGACATCGAGCGGCTCCTCTCCCCGGCCGGGGAGTGGGAGCTCATGGGGCTGGCCTGCCCGGCCGACGTGGCGGCCCGCGTGATCGTGACCTGCCTGGTGGGGGCCCTGCAGCTCGCGAGCAGCGGCGAGGTCGACGTCAGCAAGCGCCTGGTCGATGTGTGGACGGTGATCCTGCCTGGCCTGCGGCCGACGCCGGACATCGCGGCCCGCATCGCCACCGGCCAGAGCCTGCGCGAGCGGGCCCGGGCCCAAGCCGTCGCCACCGCCCCCACCACGCTCTGGCGGGCCATCTCCTGACATACGCCGCAGTGACGGACGGCGGGCCCACGGGCGTCCTCCGCGATGCCCGTGGCTCAGCGGTGCTCGTGATCCTCGCCTGGGCCGGCGTCCGCCGCCGCGCTCTCGGCCGACGGTGACGCGCTCTCGGTCGGCGCCGCGCCCCGCTTCTCGGGGTGGGCGCGGAGCCAGAGCAGGCCCAGCACGGGCAGGCCCAGCGGGAAGAACCCGTACCCGCGGCCGTACTGCGACCACACGGTCTCGTCGGGGAAGGCGGAGGTGAGGACCAGGCTGAGCGTGCCCACCGCCAGCACGCCGGCCAGCTCGACCAGCAGGCAGGCCATCGCGAGCCGCCGCCCGCCGTGGCCGCCCCGGACGAACCCGACGGTCGCCACCAGGTACACCACCGCGGCGAACGCCGACAGCAGGTAGGCGACGGGCGCCTCGTCGAACCGGGTGGCGATCTGCACGCTGGCGCGGGCGCCCGCCGCCACCGCGAAGAGGGCGTAGAGGAACAGCAGCAGCCGGCCGGGGCCGGTGTTGATCGCCGAGCGTGTCACTGGGACCAGACCTGCAGACAACGGAAGGTGAGGACGGCCACGACGAGCGAGGCGCTCCCGGCGATCACCGAACCCCAGCGGGTCGGCTCCATCCGGGTCGCCCACACGCCCGCGGGCATGAGTAGCGCGGTGGTGAGCAGGTACCCCACGAACGTGGGCAGGTCGGACGGGCGCTCGCCAGCGACCAGGCGTACCGCAGCCACGATGCTCTGCACCAGGACGGCGGCGGCGATCACCAGCAGGCCGCTGTACTGCGGCTGGTTCAGGTAACGCCCCCGGGCCCCGCTCACCAGGCACCACACGCCGAGGCCGACTGAGCCGGCGATGATCGCGTAGGCCAGCGGACTCCACACGCCAGCGAGCCTATCCGGCCCCTAGATCCGCCAGAAAACCCAGGGTGGGCGCACGGTGGCGCCGACCGGCCGACCCTTCGGGTCGGTGAGCTCGAGGAACGCGTGCACCCGCGGCGAGTTGCGCAGGGCCTCGACACCGTGCTGCTCCAGCAGCGGCGACAGCGGCAGCTTGACCCGCTGGAAACTGGTGAAGGTGCCCTCGTCGTCGACCTCGCCCCAGACGAGGTAGACGTACCGCTGCATGCGCCGCCCGTGCACGTACGGCCCGCGGAAGTCCGCCATGCCGTCCGCGTCGACGTGCAGTTCCACCTCGATGTCGAACGTGGCCTCGCCCTCGTCCCCCCGCACGAGGCCGACCACCTCAGACCCCCGCTGGACTCCGAGGTGGATCCCCGTACGTCCCGACCAGGTCAGGCCCGGCAGTCGACGGCCGATGATCCGCACCGGCACCGTCGCCATGTCCACCCCCACCTGGCCGGACACCGTGGCCAGACTCGCCACCGCTCCCCCCTGTGCGTACTCCATTGCGCCACGACACCCCCTCCGTAGCGCCCCCGTAGGAGACAACGACACCCACGCGCGGGTGTCAAGCACCCCAACTGTCCGTGGCCACACGGTAGCGGCCGGCGGCCGAACGGCCGCCGCCGGGTCCACTCTAGCGACTAGTACATCGACAGATGCACGTGGTTGGTGTGCTTGCTGGACGGGTCACAACACCCGCTGTAGGAGTACCACCGGTTCGAGCTCGCCATCCAGATCTGCTGATACCAGATGACGTAGAGCACACCGAGCCGTTCGGAGTTGAAGACGAAGAACGCGGCCAGGTTGTTGCCGTAGTCCCGGGCCTCGCCGTACGCGTCGCCGCCGTACCCGCCGCCCGGGTTGACCGCGAAGTCGCACGCCCGGCCGCGCGGATGCTCGCCGCCGTCCTCCAGCGATCGGTAACAGGCCACGTACCGGTTGAAGCCGGCGGCCTGGGCCTGGGCCACGGCATGGGCCGTGCGCGGCGTGATGTAACCGCCCGTCACCGGCTCGTACACCGTGCGCGACTCCGGCGACCAGCCACCGGACTCGTTGCGCGGGGCCGGCTCGGCCACGACCGAGGCCGCGGCGCTGAACCCGTCCACCGGGTGGCCGCCCCCGACCGACCAGAGGGCCTGCTGGGCCTGCTGCTTGCGGTTCTCCATCTCGGCCAGCAGCTCGCTCTGGATGGCTAGCTCGGCCTCGATGCCCTCCTGGGCGGCCTGGGCGTTGGCCTGGGTGTCGAGCAGGCTCCGCACCGCGTTGCCCTCGCGGGTGGCGAGCGCGTCCAGCAGGCTCATCCCGGCCAGGAACCGTTCGGTGGAGCCGGCGGCCATGATGCCCGTCAGCCCGGTGAAGCCGGCCGACATGTAGGCGTTGCGGGCGATCTCGCCGACCACCTTCGCCTCGACATCGAGCTGCGCCTCGACGGTCTCCAGCGTCACCGCGAGCTCCTGCTGGCGGGCGACCGACGCGTCCAGGGCGGCCTTCGCGTCCAGGTACCCGCGCTGGGCCTCGTCGAGCTGGCGACGCATCTCGGCGGTGCCGCCCTCGGGCTGGGCCACGGCCCAGGTCTGGGCCACAGCCCGGCTCGCCGGGAGCGCGACGACGCCGACCACGGCGCACAGAAAAGCGATGGCTGCGGCGACCAGCCGAAGCGGTACGTTGCGCGGGCGCGGCCCGGGCGCAATACCTACGGTCCGTGGTCGTATCTCAACGGAAAGCAGCACTAGGGGAGCGTTCCGTGCAGCCATGCCGGGGAGCCTAACTGAGGCTCATCCGGGGCGGCGACTGGCCGTTTGGGGCGCTCGGCGGCGTGTCGCCCTCGCCCTGCGGTCGACCTGGGCAGCGGCCGGTGGCCGGCGTCTTTGGGGTCACGGGCCGCCTGCGGGCCACCCAGTCAACGGGCCGCGGATATGGCCTGAGCGGCCACCCACGGCTGCTCAGGCCACCTACGGCCGCTTGACGGTCCGCCGGTCAGCGGCCGCCGGCGACGTCAAGGAGGGCACCGGTCACGAAGGAGGCCTCGTCGGAGAGCAGCCAGACGATCGCCGCGGCCACCTCCTCGGGCACACCGACCCGCCCCATCGGGACGGTCGGGGCCAGGCGCTGCAGACGGCCGGGGCTCGTGGTCTCGTGGATCTCGGTGGCGATCAGGCCCGGGCGGACGGCGTTGACCCGGATCCCCTCCCCCGCGACCTCGCGCGCCAGGCCGACCGTGAGCGTGTCGACAGCCGCCTTCGACGCGGCGTAGTCGACGTACTCACCGGCGGAGCCCAGCACCGCCGCCCGGGAGGAGACGTTCACGATGGAGCCACCAGCACCGCCGTAGCGGGTGCTCATCCGGCGCACGGCCTCGCGAGCGCAGAGAAACGCGCCGACGACGTTGACGCGCATCAGCTGGTGTATCCGCTCCGGGCTCAGGTCGTCGACCCGGCTGGCGGGCGCCACGATGCCGGCGTTGTTGACCAGGGCCGTGACCGTCCCCATCCGATCCGCGGCGGCGAACAACCCGAGCACGTCGGCCTCGACCCCGACGTCGGCCCGGACCGCGGTCGCGCGGACCCCGGCCTGCTCACAGCCGGCGACCACCTGCTGCGCCGCCGCTTCGTTTGCGCGGTAAGACAGACAGACATCGAATCCTGCGGAGGCGCAGGCGAGTGCGGTCGCGGCACCGATCCCGCGCCCGCCTCCAGTGACGACGACCAGACCGCCCACGGCCGCGATCATGTCACACCGTGGGGGCGCGACCGGACGCCGTCCAGGCCGGCTCAGGCCGGCGGCGGGTTACGCCACGCCTCGAACGCGGCCAGCGCCTCCGTCCGGTTCTGGCCCCACCACTGCTGGTCGATCGCCACGGTGGTGCCGGTGTTGGCCGGCCCGAAGGCGTCGACCAGGTCGCCGTTGGCCGACCGGGCCGGTTCGGCTTCCCGGTTCACCGGCTCCACCCCACCTACCTCCGCGATCCGGGCCTGCTGGCTCGGCTGCAGGACATAGCTCAGGAAGTGCAGCGCCTGCTCGATGAGCGGGGAGCCGCGCGGGATCGCCAGGCTGCTGACGTTGGTCAGGGTCACGTCCCACACGGGTGCGAGGGGCACGTTCTTGTCGAGGGCGGCCAGGGTGTGCGGCTGCAGCAGCAGCTGCATGTCGACCTGCCGCGTCCGCACCAGATTGAGCAGTTCGTCCTGGGTGGACGTCCAGATGGTGTGGGGCCGGATCGTCTCCCACTTCGCCAGCGCGCGCTCGACGTCGAGCGGGTACAGGCTCGCCGGATCGACCCCGTCGGCGAGCAGGGCCCACTCGAGGACGCCGTCACCCAGCGCGGCCGCGACCCCGCGCGTCCCCGGGAACCGCTGGACGTCGAAGAAGTCCGCGACGGTCTTCGGTGCGGTCTCGGGGTCGGGCCACTTCTGGGTGTCGTAGGAGAAGACGATCGCGTAACTGAGAACGGTTACGTAGCAATCACCGTGTGTACCCGGAGCGAAGTCATCGTCGTCCAGGCCGGGGACGGCGAGCCGCTCATAGAGCGTTCCACAATTCTCGTTGGCATGCCACGGCGAGACCGTGACGATGTTCCAGCCGACCACGCCCGCGTCGACCTGGGCCTTGATCTGGGCTACGTCGGGCGGGGACGTGTTGATGAACCGGATGTTGGGACGCACGGCCCGATACGGCTTCTGCCACGCGTCCACGATGGCCTGTTCGAAGACACCGCCGTGCGATACGAACGTCAGCTCGGTCGCCCGGACGGGGGTCGGCCGCACCCCACATCCAGCGATCAGCACGATGGCGGCGGTCGCCGCCGTCGTGGCGAGCATGCGTATGGTGCGTCGGCCACCGACCGCGGCTCCCATGCCCGTCCCTCCCCCATGTGCGACAGCCAGGGCGGGAAACCCAGAGCGCACCGACCCGCCCGGCATGCCGGACCCTAGCGTGTGCGGTCAAGCCGCGGCAACGCACCCCTCCCTCGCTCAACCTTGTCCCGATTCGCCCGGTAACGGGCCCGACGACGACTTGTCCGTCCATCATGGACGCTTGGTCCGGGCCGATGCGGCCGGGGCGGCCACCCGGGCCACGGGCTGACGCAGGATCGTCTTGAGCTTCTCCGGAGCTGTCCGGCGCGGGTCGCTCAGGTAGATCTCGTGATGGTCCCCGGTGGGCCGCAGGCCCTGCTGAGGCAGGTAGCTGTTGTGCAGGCGGTCGAGCACGGGTCCCTCGTCGTCGTACGAGCCGATGTGCAGGATCTGCACGCACAGGCCCTCGGCGAGCGTACGTACCGTAACCGCGTCGATCGCGGGCAGATCCTTCTTCTTGCGCGCGGCCGCCCGCGCCAGCCGAACGCCGTCGCCGGTGATCCAGTCGGGCAGGGCGATGAGCATCGTCCACTGCCAGGCGGACTTGTCCCGACGAACGAACGCCGACAGGTCGTCGGCCCGCCACAGCCCCTCGAGCGGGGCGACCACGAAGTCACGGCCGAGCGCGATTCGGCTGTGGGACTTGATGGTGTACGCCATGGTGTACAGCGCCTCGACGGCCGCCGCGTACTCGGCCGAGGTGTTCGGGTCCCCGGCGCCGTCGATCGCCAGGTAGGTCAGCTCCGGCACCTCGACGAGGCTGAAGTCCTTGGCGCTCGGGGCGTACAGCTCGCGGTGCGCGACCTTGATGTCGTACTTGGTCATGGTGCTCCTTCGGTTGAGCAGGTCCTGCGCCCTGCGGAGATCGGCGAGCAGGCCGACTGCTCGGGGAGCCTCGCCCAGCCGGCCTCGGTGAGCCGGTAGCTGGCCCGCCGCCGGCCGCCACGCTCGCTGGTCTCGATCAACCCCAGGCCCGCCAGCCGGTCGAGGAGGTAGTAGATCGACGAAAAGCCCAGCGTCGTCCACTCGCGAATACCGCGTTGCTCGATCACCCGGTCCAGCTCGTAGCCGTGCCGCGGCGCTCTGATGCACGTGACGGTACCCAACCGCCGTCACCCCACCCACCCAGCAGTCCGGTGACGGTCCGTAACCATCAGCCGCGCCGCCCTGGTCACGCTTCGTAACCGACAGCTCCAGCCACAAGATCTCGTGATCGTCGGTCTCCTCAGGTCACGACGGTGTTGCGTGAGACGGAGCATCGCCGACTGGCGCGCCACCATCACTCGCCACCCCCGGGCCGAACGGTAACCGTCCGTGGCGAGCGCCGGCATCGGCGGGGCCATAGGTAGCGACGAAAATCGCGCTTCACTATCTTGTCGGCACAACCGGGAACGGGAGTGGTCTCCGGACCACCTGGAAGATCGGCTTCCACACGCACGTACCGCCGACGGCGGCCGCCCAGGTGTACACCAACGTGCTCGAGCAGGAGCTGTACCGGGCCCTGCGGCACGAGGGCGGCTACTCCTACCAGGTCGAGACCAATTACGAGCCGATCCACACCGAGTGGGCCGGGGTGGTGGCCCTGGCCGACGCCCATCCGGACAAGCAGGAGGCCGCGCTCAACGCGTTCATCGATGTCCTGGCCAAACTGCGCCGGGACGCGATCGGCCAAGCGATCCTCGACGAGGTCCGGGCCCTGGCGGACAAGAATCTGCACGACCCGGACATCGAGGCGAACCGGTTGCCGGCCGTGGCGTTCGACGTCCTGACCGGATCGCCGGTGGTGAGCAGCGAGCAGCTCCTGCGCGACATCGTGGCGGTCACGGCCGACGACGTGCGAGAGCTCGCCGAGCAGGCGTACGTGGCCGGGCTGCTCATGGTTCCGCCTGGACACCGGGCCGACCGAGCCGGGTTCACCGCCGTACCCAGATCCTCGAAGACCGTCGTGGACGGCGTCCGGTACCCGATGCTCGGCGGCAGTTCCCACGCTCTCGTGGTGGGCGACGCCGGTGTCTCGATCGTCAACCCGGACGGCGCCGGAATCTGGGTGTGCCGATCGGGACCGTACGCTCACGGCTGGCCCGCGCCCGGCGCAAACTCACGCGTCTGCGCCGGGAACCTCAAGCGAATCCCCGACAGGTACAGAGTGGACGCCCGATCGTGGTGTCGCGGCCCAATCCGGAGGCAGCCCATGACTGACGATGTTCGCGCCGTGGCCCGCCTGCTGCCGGACCCGGCTCGCCACGAGCCTCCCGAGGGCCGCCTGCACCTACTCCGGGAGAGATTCATGGAGCAGATCACCCAGGAACACGCCGAGTCCCGGGACCAGACGGTCCCCGAGACGCCGGCCTCGCCCCGACCGGTCTGGTGGCGGCGTCGGCTAGTTCCGGCCCTGGTCGGCGGCGGGATGGCGTTCGTCCTGGCGCTGTGGCTCACCAGCGCCTTCGTTCTCGGCGTGGGCAAGGTCTGGGCCGGACGCACCGAGGCGGGCGGCCTGCTGCACCGCATCGCGCTCGTCGCGGCGAACAGCACCGACATCCCGCCACTGGACCAGATCCGTGACGAACAGTATGTCTACATTGAGACGTACGGAAGCGGGGGTGGATTCGGCGCCGTCGGGTCCGATCAGGACGGTGACTGGGTGACCGAGGAACCGGCGCGACGCCAGACCTGGCTGTCGGTGGACGGCTCCCGGCCGGGCCTGCTGCGCGAGGAGTCGAACGACCGGGACATCCCCCTCGACGCCGTCGCCGAGCCGAGCCTGCAGGCGCCGACCTTGCGGTACCTGGCGACGCTGCCCACCGATCCCGACCTGCTGCTGGCCAAGATCTACTGGGAGAACGGCAGCCTCAACCCGCACCGGGCGTTCGTGACGATCGGCGACCTCATCCGGGAGTCGATCGTGCCGCCGGACGTGGCGAAGGCCCTTTACCAGGCCGCGGCCCGCATTCCGGGCATCGACGTCGTGCACGACGTCGAGGACGCGCTGGGCCGGTCCGGCGTGGCGATCGCCCGCACCGACAACGGCATCCGGCACGAGCTGATCTTCGACGCGACCACGCTGGAGTTCCTCGGTGAGCGGATGGTGCTGACCGAGGACGCCGAGGCTCCCTCCGCAGAGGGGGTCACGTCGGCCCCGGCGCCGGCGGGGTTCGTGCTCGCGTCGACCGCGGTCGTGTCCCGGGCGATCGTGGACGCCCCCAGCGAGGTGCCCGGGGAGTGATCCCGCCGGGCCGCGGGGTGCCCGGACGACCGTCGCGGCGGGGTCCAGCGTGGCGGGCAGCGTAGGTTGCACGGTCCCGATAAGGTGGTGCGCCGGTTTGTCGAAATGTCGAAGCCCTTCCACTGAGAGGACCGATGCATGGCCACCTGGAACGACCTGAAGGCGTACGTCCACAACCGGTACCAGGTCTCGGACGAGACCGACGACATGATGCGGCTCGTCTTCTCGTCTCCGGACCTGCGAGCCCAGGTCGTCATCATTCGCCGCATTGTGCTCCCCGCGAACGGCAGCGAGTGGGTCCACGTCGAGTCGGCGATCGGCGAGATCGACAAGATCGATCTGGTCGCGTTGCTGCGCAAGGTCGGCAACACGGTGGTGGGTGGTCTCGCAACCGCTGGTGACTCCATCGTCACCTTCCGCCACTCGATCCCGCTGGCCGACCTCAGCATCGCCGAGTTCGAGCAGCCGCTGCACCTCGTGACCGGTACGGCCGACCTGCTCGAGCAGGAGTTCACCGGCGGCGACAAGTTCTGATCACGGTCTGATCAACAACCGATCGAACGCTGAGGAACCCACAACGGGGGCCACAGTGTGTGGCCAGCATCGCGGCACCGGCCGTACGGAAACCGATCCGTACGGCCGGTGCTGCCCGTGATAGGAACCTGTCGTGGACCTGCACGCCGTTCGCGCAACCGTGGCCGACCGCCCGGCCGTGGTCGCCACGATCGTGGCCGCGTTCGCCAACGACCCGGCCTTCCGCTTCTTCTTCCCCGACGAGACGACGTTTGACCAGTACGCCGCCGCCTTCGCGGGCTACCTCTTCGATCGGCGTGTGCACCAGGGCAACGTCTGGATCTCCGCGGGCGGGGCGGTCGCCGCGCTCTGGGACACGCCGGAACCGGCCGCGTCGCCGGAGGCTGCACCGTCGCAGACCGCGCCGGTGCCCCGGCTCGACCTGCCCGCCGCCGAGCTCGGTCGCATCCGGGCGTATGACGCCGCGGTCGCGGCGGTGCTGCCGACCTATCCACACTGGTATCTGGGCATCCTGGCCACCCGGCCCGACCACGCCGGGCGCGGGCTGGGACGGCGGCTCATGGCCCACGGGGTGGCCCGCGCTCACGCCGAAGGCATGACCGCCGTGCTCGAGACCATGAATCGGTCCAATGTGGACTTGTACGTCCGCGCCGGCTGGCAGGTGTACGCCGAGACCACCGCGGCCGACGTTCCCCGAACCTGGGTTCTGGTGAATCCGCCTGCGCTGGCGCAGGACCCCGAGGCGACGGCGGCGGCCGACCCGACCACGGACGACTCGGCCGACGAGGCGTCGGGGGACGCACAGTCGTACCCGGACCGGCCGGCGAGGGCGGCCGCATGACCCGGACCGACGCTCCTGCTCAGGCGGTTCGCCGGGCTCAGCGCTGGCGTGTGGCGATCTTCGTCGCCGTGCTGGTCGTGGTGACCGCGCTGCTGTTCGGCGTTCCCTTGTGGACGCTCGTGCTGGCCCCGGCCTGGCCCGGCCCGGTCACGATCGTCGGGACCCTGGCCTTCGGCGGGGCCGCGCTCGCCCAGCCGGTGCTCATGTACTTCGGTCACGGCCGCCAGTCCGACGCCGCGGCCCGCATCGGCGACACGCTGCTCGGCGTGATCTGGGTGCTGTTCACCTGGTCGGTGCTCGGGACGGTGGCCGGGCTCGCCCTGGCCCTGGCCGGGGTCGACGCCCCGCTCCGCCCGCGCGTGGTGGCCCTGGCCGTGCTGGTCGTGGCGGTGGGGCTGCTCGTCTGGGGTCACTACGAGGCGATGCGGGTGCCCCGGGTGCGGACGGTCGACGTGTTCCTGCGCGGGCTCGGAGCCGGCCTGGACGGCGCCCGGGTGGTGCTCATCACCGACACCCACTACGGCCCGATCAACCGGTCCCGCTGGTCGGCCCGGGTCGTCGAGGTGGTGAACTCCCTCGATCCGGATGTGGTCTGCCACACGGGCGACATCGCCGACGGGTCGGTGGCCCGCCGCCGGCCTCAGTCGGTGCACCTGGGCGACGTGCGGGCCCGGCTGGCCAAGGCGTACGTGACCGGCAACCACGAGTACTTCGGGCAGGGGGCCGATGCCTGGCTCGCGCACCTGACCGAGCTCGGCTGGGAGGCCCTGCACAACCGGCACATCGTGGTGGAGCGCGACGGGGCCCGGCTGGTCGTGGCCGGGGTCGACGACCGGACGGCCCACGGCTCGGGCCACCCCGGGCACGGGGCCGACCTCGCGGCCGCCCTTCGGGGCGCTCCCGACGGCGTACCGGTGCTGCTGCTCGCCCATCAGCCCCGGCAGATCGACGCGGCGGTCGCCCACGGCGTCGACCTGCAGCTGTCCGGGCACACCCACGGCGGGCAGATCTGGCCGTTCCATCTGCTGGTGCGGCTGGACCAACCGGTCCTGCACGGGTTGTCGCGGCACGGCGAGCGCACCCAGCTCTACACGAGCCGGGGTACGGGCTTCTGGGGTCCGCCGTTCCGGGTCTTCGCGCCCAGCGAGATCACCCTGCTGATCCTGCGCCCGGCGTAGCTGCGTCCCGGGCCCGCTGTGGTTTGTGTCCACAGCAGACGTCACCATCCGATCCTTCGGACCGACGCGGCCGTTCCGGCGGACCGGCATGATCCTGTCCGCCGGAACATCACCAGCTTCAGGAGAGCACGGTCAGCACCACCAGAGCGCGTCGTGGCCCACGATGAGCGTGGCATCGTCGGTGAGCGCCACGGGCTCGGTGAACGGAGGGGGCATGCGCGTGAGATCCTTCGGGACCTCGGGCAACACGTACGTCCGCCCGTTTCGGACGAGAACCACGTTGGAGCCGTCGAACCACGCCACGTCGCCACGAGAGTTGACCGCCGCAACTGTGCCCATAGAGGGACGGTCGGCCACGATGGTCGTCTCACCGGTGCGGACGTTCCAGCGCACGATGTGCGTGGTGATCCGTAAGGGCCCCTTGGCGTCCTCCTGGCCGGCGAGTCCGACGGCCCACTCCCCGCGGACCTGATCGACCGAGCCCCACGTCGCGTGGTCCGGGAGCGGCAGCTCTCGTCCGGTGCCGTCGGGGCCCCAGACGTAGGGTTGTCCACTGCCGATGCTCCCGACGATCCAACCGTCATCGGTGATCGCCGAGACGGCGGCGCCCTGAGCCAGGGGCGTCACCGTCGCCAGCCAGACACCGCTGCGGTTCCTCGTCCACACGACCGCGGCGTGTGCGCTCGTCGTGCTGTAGGCCGCGCCGAGCACCGTGCCGTCGTCGGTGATGCTGAGCGCGTACGCCTCGACGTAGCCCTGGGGAATGGGCAGGAGGTTCCACGCCGTGCCGTCCAGGGACACCCAGGCGAGGAAGCCGTTGCCGCCCACGTCGGGATGGCGCACGATACCCGCGATGGCCCCGTGCCGGTTGACCGCCACGGGGCGGACGTCGCGCAGGTCCGGGCCCGCGACGGGAATCACGCGCCCGACCCCGCTGTCCCAGCGGACCGGCAGTATGCGCCCGGTCGGGCCGTCCATGTTGCTCCAGCCGTCCGGGCCGACGGGCGGGCCGTAGGTCCCCACGAGGAAGCGACCGGTGGGATCGGCGTCCTCCACCCACACCGGGTGCCCCGGCTCGACGTCCAGCGGGGCGGGGACGGCCTCGACCCAGCAGTCACCGGTGAAGATCCGAGGAGTCGTGGCCCAGCCACCGACCGGGCCGCTCGGGACCGCCGTCGGGCTGGTGATCCCGCTGGCGTGCAGCACGGCCGGCACGCCAGCCCCGACGGTCAGGACGGCGGCGGCTCCGGCGGCGACGCTGACCTGCCGGCGTCGCCGCCGGCGGTGGCGCTGCTTGACGGCGGCCACGAAGGCGTCGGTGTCGACGACGACATCGTCGGCGACCGAGGCGATGGTGGTGGCGAGGTCGGCTTCGGTGCGAGTCATGATCGCTCCCTCACGAGCAGTCGGTCACGGGCGTCGACGCGCAGCGTCCGCAGCGCCCGGGAAGCGAGGCTACGTACAGTCCCTTGTGGACACTGGAGCACGTCGGCGATCTCCGCGTCGGTGAGGTGTTCGTAGTACCGCAGGACGAGCACGGCCCTCTGGCGTCGGGGCAGCCGGGCCAACTCGACCGCCAGTGCGCTGCGGTCGGCGTGGGCGTCGGCATGGTCGGGCGCGGGGCCGGCGCCGGGCTCGGCAGGCACGTCGGCGTGCGGCGTGACGCGGGCCCAGCGGCGCCGCCAGGAGAGGTACTCGTTGGTGACCATGCGGCGCAGATAGGCCTCGGGTTGGTCCAGGGCGGCGATGCGGCTCCACCGGCCGTACGCCCGGATCAGCACTTCCTGGACGACATCCTCGCCCAGCCCACGATCGCCCGTGAGCGCCACGGCGAAGCGCAGCAGCGCAGGCAGGCGGGCCTGGGCCCATTCGTCGAACGTCACTACCGCCTCCGTCGGCCAACCGTCCGGCGTTCCGACTTGTCAACGCAGCCTGCGTCCGATCTGCTGCACTCGACGTTTGATTTGTCACGCCCCTGCCCCGTCGTGATCGGGTGGGATTGGTGCTGCTCTCGCGACACCAATCCCACCCGATCATTCAGGGGTCAGTCCAGCAGGGCGGTGACCTGACCGACCCCGACCGTACGGTTGCCCTCTCGCACGGTGAAGCCCAGCCCGGCGTTCATGGCGATGGGTGCGCCCAGCGTCACCTGGACGTCCACCGTGTCCCCGGGGTGGACCTCGACGAGCGGGTCGCCGTCGACGGTGACCAGGTCGATCGCCCCGGGCACATCCGTGGTCCGGAAGTAGAACTGCGGTCGGTAGTTCACCCCGAACGGCGTGTGCCGGCCGCCCTCCTGCGCGGTCAGCGCGTGCAGGGTGGCGCTGAACCGCCGGTGAGCGGTGATGCTGCCGGGCGCGGCCACGACCTGGCCCCGGCGGACCTGGTTGCGCCGCACGCCCCGCAGCAGCAGGGCCGCGTTGTCGCCGGCCTCGGCCCGGTCGAGGGTCCGCCCGAACATCTCCAGGCCGGTGACCACAGTGGACAGCGGCTCGCGCAGGCCGACCACCTCGACCGCGTCACCGACGGCGAGCGAGCCCTGGACCACCGCCCCGGTGACGACCGTGCCCCGGCCGGAGATGGTCAGCGCGTTCTCGATCGGCATGAGGAACGGCTTGTCCAGCGCCCGCGGCGGCACAGGCACGTACGCGTCGACGGCGTCGAGCAGGTCCACGATGGACTGAACCCACCGTGGCTCCCCCGCGAGCGCCCGCAACGCGGAGACCCGTACGATCGGGACCTCATCGCCTGGGTACCCGTACCGGGACAGCAACTCCCGCAGCTCCAGCTCGACCAGGTCGAGCAGCTCCGGGTCGTCGACCGCGTCGGCCTTGTTCATGGCGACCACAAGGTGGGTGACGCCGACCCGCCGCGCCAGCAGCACGTGCTCGCGCGTCTGAGGCATCACCCCGTCCAGCGCCGAGACGACGAGGATCGCGCCGTCGACCTGGGCCACCCCGGTGATCATGTTCTTGATGTAGTCGGCGTGTCCCGGCATGTCGACGTGGGCGTAGTGCCGCGACGCCGTCTCGTACTCGACGTGGGCGATGTTGATGGTGATACCGCGCTGGATCTCCTCGGGTGCCCGGTCGATCCCGTCGAAGGCGACGTACCTGTTCACCGCCGGGTCACGGTCGGCCAGCACCTTGGTGATCGCCGCGGTGAGCGTGGTCTTTCCGTGGTCGACGTGCCCCATCGTGCCGATGTTGAGGTGGGGCTTGGTCCGGGTGTATCGCCCCTTGGCCATGATTACTCCACTGTAGACAAGAAACGCTGATCGGCGGGCAGACGTACGCGGGCGGGCGCCACCCCGCAGCATGGGCTCATGCGGTTTCCGCGCCAGGACGAAAGAAAGACGAACACCCTCCTCCACCCGTCCTGCTGCAGACGGGAGGAGGGTCAGCTATCAGCGCCGATCAGCGACGCGAGCACGGCGACGACGCGCGGCCGACCCGTGCTCGCCAGCGACGCCGTGACAATCATGGCGGCGAGGGTAACTCCGCCCGTACCACGGCGGCAACCGAAAATGCGGGACACGATTCGCTCACGAAGACCGTCGGCCTGGCCCGGCCGCGGCCGGCCTCACCGGGGCGCGGGCGCCAGCGCCAGGACGGGCGGCTCATCCGGCGGCTGCGGCCGCGTCCGGGCAAAGGCGAGCGCAGCCAGGACCCCGGCCCCCACGCCGACGCCCGCGGCCACGGCCAGGTACAGCCACCCGAGTCCCCACAGCTCGATCACGGGCCCGGTCAAGGCATACGCGATCGGCCCGGTAAGCAGATTCATCGACATAATGAACGTGATCACCTTGGCCCGCAACTTCGAGGGCGCGAGCAGCATGATGAGCGTGATCAACGGGGAGTTCAGCAGCGGGGTGAACACGCCCGAGACCAGCATGACCAGGGCGAACTGCCACACGGTCAGGTCGAATACGAGAAGCCACAGCGGCACGGCCAGCCCGATCGCCCCGACCGCGCACAGGCGCAGCGGCGAGTACCGCTTCGCGGCGAGCACCATGACCAGCGTTCCGGTCAGCGCCCCCGCGCCCCACGCCGCGTAGAGCACACCGGCGAGGCGTGGGTCCCCGCCGAACCGCAGGTGCGTCAGCACGGGCAGACTCGCCAGCAGAGGCGGAAAGAAGAAGCCCAGCAGGGTAGCCCCCACCGTGATGCGCCGCAGCCACGGGTTGGCCAGGGCGTACCGCGCGCCCGCGAAGACACCGTGCGTGTCCGGGGACGTCATTGGCGCGCTTCGCCGGCCGACCGGTAGCCGCCACCGCAGAATCAGGTAAGCGGTCGCGAATGCCATCGCATTGATATAAAGAACATTCTGCGAGTCGAGCAGGCTGATGGCCACGCCCGCGAGCGGCGGCCCCAACAGCATGCCGATCCGAGCGACGGCCTCGACCATGGCGTTGCCCTGCATGACCAGCGTCATGTCGTCGGCGAAGATCTCCGGCAGCAGCAGGCGCTGGGCGCTCAGGTACGGCACGTTGATCATGCCGATGGCGAAGACGATGGCGAGAAGCACCGGGAGGTTCAGCAGGCCGGTGACGTGCAGCAGGGGCACGCCGGCGATCAGCGGGGCTCGCAACAGGTTGGCCCGCAGCAGGGTCCGGCGCACGCCGATGCGCTGCACCACGACGGCCGACGGGATGCCCAGCAGGGCGGCCGGGATCAGCTCGACCGCGAGCACCAGCCCCATCAGGGTCGCCGATCCGGTCATCTCGTAGACGAACCAGGGCAGCGACAGCAACGTCATCTGGACCCCGAGCGCGGAAATCAGCTCCGCGACGAGAACGGCGCGAATGACGGGATTACGGAGCACGCTGTCACGCGCCCCTGGGGCGAGGGTAGCCACCACCGTATTCCCCAGGAAATTCCGATGAGAGGGGACAAGAGAAGCGTAGTGTACGCGCGCAATTTCGTCACCCTCGAAAAAACTTTACGACATCTATTCATGTTCTGATTTTTAGCGAACCAGGACTTTCGTAATTACGCCTCGCTGGCCTTGTGCAAGGAAGGTGAGCTACCCCCGGTTCCGCGGAGCCTTTCGATCATGGTCTGATGGCCATGGGAGGAGGGCGTTGATGCCTGCACCGAGGAAGTATCCGGACGAGTTGCGCGCCCGCGCGGTGCGGCTGTATCGGG
>Ga0310826_100228_pt1 | contig 77776 bp, 70 predicted proteins | sample WT_ome_FD_201306 | JGI IMG/M metagenome (GOLD analysis project Ga0310826, IMG submission 201306) | Sorghum-adapted microbial communities enriched on wild type (WT) sorghum from Joint BioEnergy Institute, Emeryville, California, United... ... | reverse complement strand
CCCTGATGCGGGCGATGGAGGACACGGCCGAGGTCGCTCACCGAAACCGGTCAGCGGCCGACGACATCGGCGCTGAAATCGACAGCGCCAACGGTTCGGTTAAGGCACTAGCCACAGCATGCTGTCCGCGCCGCAGGGTTAGGCGCCGTAGGGTTAGGACGATGGTGACGCTCAGCGAGCTGCAGACGCAGGTCTCAGCCCGGTACGACCGCCTCGGCGCGCCCGCCTGGCCCGACCCGCACCCCGGCCGGGTGGCGCCGCGCGACGAGGAGTACTCCCGCATCACTGAGCCCGAGCGGTACCGCATCGTGCACCTGCGCGCCCGCGTCTGGGCCGAGGTGCTCGGCGCGGTGCCGGGCATCGCGGTCGAGCCCCTCGCCCCGGCCCCGCTGGACGACGACGGGCGCCTGGGCCGGTTCGACCGCGGGGTCCGCATCACCTCATCCCGGCCGGGCACGCTGCCCCTGCTGCTGCTCGAACGGGACGCCCCACTGCTCAACCCCGACGCGGTCGCGCCGGCCCCGGGCGCCGCGAGCACGGCGGGTACAGAGCCAGGCCCCCGGGTGATCTCGGTGCTGCACATCAGCGTGGCCGAGCCAGGAGTCGGCATCGAGATGCAGCCGACGTGCGGGTGCGACGCCTGCGACTCCGGCTCGGAGGACCTGCTGTCCGCCGTCGACGAGGCCATCGGCCGCGTCGTGGGCGGCCCGTTCGTCACACTGCGCGGGCCCGGGTGGCACGCGACCTGGTCTCCGGACGGCAGCAGCGGGGGCGGCCTGGGACGCGGACCGGACTACGACCAGGTGATGGACCAGTGCCGACGGCTCGCCCGTGGGGAGGACGTCCGGCTGCCCCGGGGCGTACGGGCCTACGTGGGCCGGCCGTGGTTCGGCTGACCGCACCCATGCCCGCGGCGCCGAGCAGGGACGGTCCGATCCCAGGGACGCCCCGCTTTCGGTTCGTACTCAACCGATCGTCGGCGCCGGCCTGGCTCGCGGTGATAGGCAGGGCTCATGGGCATTCCCACGCTCGTGAAGACGGCTGCGGGCGTCACGGCAGCGGCGGCAGCGGGATCTGTCGCCACCCGGCCTGGCTCGACGTGGTACCGGTCGCTGGACAAGCCGGCGTGGCAACCGCCCGCGGCCGCGTTCCCGATCGTCTGGACCTCGCTGTACGCGCTCATCGCCATCGCGGCCGCACGCACGCTCAAGCGCCTGCCGCCCGCCGAACGACGGCGCTTCTGGCGTACGTACGTCACCAACCTCGCGCTCAACGCCGGATGGACCGGCGTCTTCTTCGCCGCCCGCCGACCGGGGCTCGCGCTCGTTGAGATTGCGGCACTCAACTCGAGCAATGTGGCGCTCCTGCGGCAGGCGTGGCGGACCGACCGGCTCGCCGGGGTGGCGCTGCTGCCCTACGTCGCGTGGACCGGGTTCGCCACCGTTCTCAATGGGTCGATCGCGGCGCGCAACCGGTAACCGGCGCCGATCGCCCGGTCGGGGCGCCGACCGCCCGGCCGAAGCCGGCGTTCGCCCGACTCGCCCCGATCGCCCCCGGTGCGCCACGGGGTAGCGCCCGTAGACGGCCCGGGCCAGGATATGGGCCATGGTGACGCGACGCACACTGCTCGCGGCCACAGCAGGCGGAGTCGTCGGCGGGGCCGTGGTGGGCAGCACCGTGACAAGCCTGCTGACCGACCCACCGAGCACCCCGGCACCGGTCGACGACAACCCTGAGGTCGCTGTCGACTTCGACCCCGAGGACTGGGACAGCGTGCGCGCCCAGTTCGCCCTAGCCGAGGGCATCACCAACCTCTCCACCTTCTACTTCGCCAGCCACCCGGCCTCGGTACGGGCAGCGATCGAGCGCCATCGCGCCGGCCTGGACGCCGACCCGCTGAGCTACATCCTGGAGAATCAGTACGACCTGGAGAACCAGGTCGCCACGGCGGCGGCCAGCTACATGAGAACCAACCGGTCGCAGATCGCCTTCACCGACTCGACCACGATGGGACTCGGCCTGCTCTACTCCGGGCTGCGGCTGGGCCCCGGCGACGAGGTGCTCACCACCGAGCACGAGTTCTACGCCACCCACGAGGCGCTGCGGCTGCGCAACATCCGCGACGGTGTCCAGGTCCGGCGGACGCGGCTGTACGACGAGTCGGCGCAGGCCAACCCGGCGGAGATGGTCGACCGTCTGGTGGCCGCGATCGGCCCGGCCACCCGGGTGGTGGCGCTCACGTGGGTGCACTCCAGCACCGGCGTACGCCTGCCCGTCCGGCAGATGACCGACGCCATCGCGGAGATCAACCAGAACCGTTCGGAGAACGAGCAGATTCTGGTCTGCCTGGACGGTGTGCACGGGTTCGCCGCCGAGGACGCCACCCCGAACGACCTCGGCGTCGACTTCCTGGTCACCGGAACCCACAAGTGGCTCTTCGGCCCCCGCGGCACCGGCCTGATCTGGGGAAGCACCTCGGCTTGGTCGCGATTCACCCCGATCATTCCCAGCTTCACCGACATCTCCGGCGTCGAGCCCGGGCCGTGGGCCACCCCGGGGGGCTACCACAGCTTCGAACACCGCTGGGCGCTGGCCGAGGCGTTCGAGTTCCACCAGGCCATCGGCGCGCGCCGGGTGGCCGAGCGGACCCGGGAACTGGCGACCATGCTCAAGGACGGCCTGGCCGAGATTCGCTCGGTACGCCTGCACACCCCGCGGGACCCGGAGGTGTCGGCCGGCCTGGTGTGCTGCGAGGTGGACGGCTACGGCCCGGGCGACGCGGTCGCTCGGCTGCGTCGTTCCAACATCATCGCCAGCGCCACCCCGTACGACCCCTCCTACCTGCGCTTCGGGCCGACCATCCTCAACTCCGAGGCCGACGTGGAGGCCGCTCTCGCCGCCGTCCGGGCGATGTGACGTCGCGGAACCGGGCTGGACCTCGTAGGGTCCCGGGCTGACGTCGGCGTCCCAGTCAGGAAAGCTAGAGGACGCGGTCGAGCAGATGCACCAGCCGCGCCGCGTGATGTCCGTCGGGGTCAAGGTCGGGGCGTAGGTCCGCGACGGAGACGCCGACGAGGTTCGTCGACGCCGTGAGTGGGGCCAGGAGGACGGCGAGTTGGTCGAGATTCAAACCGCCGTTCTGCGGGTAGGTCACCGCCGGCATGTCGGCGGGATCAAGGACGTCCACATCAACGTGCAGCCACATCGGTAGCCGCAGCCGCCCGGCCCACGCGACCGCTCGATCGGCGGCGGCTCGCGGATCGCAAATCACCGACGCAGCGTCGATGGTGGTGACGTCGGCGGGTACCCGGGCCAGCTCGGCCGCCGCGGCGGGCTCCAGGTCGGTGGTGCGGTGGCCGATCAGGGCGACGTGCCGGGCGTGCACCATGGGCACGACCCCGCCCAGGCCGACCAGCGCTGGCGGCCCGGCGCCGGTCAGTGCGGCCAGCTCCAGGTCCGCCGTCTCCCCGGTTTCCGACGCGGTCGCGTCGGCGTAGTCGGGGTGACCGTCCACAAACCACAGACCGACGTCACCGAGCGCCGGCCGCAGGTGCGCGAACACGCCGAGCAGCAGGCTACAGTCGCCCCCGATGACCAGCGCGCGCCGGTCCGGGTTCGCCCGCCGCCCTTGCCCGAGGGCTCTCGCCACAGCGCCCGCAGCCGCCACAGTGTCAGCCAGAGCTCGCACTCCGCTCTCCGGATCGCGCCGGGTGTCGGCGATGACCGTCGCCGCGTCGCCGAGGTCAACGTCGACCCGCTCGGCCAAGCCGGCCGACCGTAGCGCCGCCGGTGCCTGCGTCTCACCCCGTCCAGAGCCCGACGAGTCCCAGGGCACGCCGAGCATGAACCATCCCGAGCGGACCACGCCCTCGACGGTACGTCCGACCGGCCGCGACGGTGCGCGGTTGCCGGCACCCGCCCCCGTGGGGGGGGGGGGAAAGACCCTCTGGAGTGCCGGAACAACCCCGACGCCGGAACAGCCCCGACGAGGTGCCGCGAGATCACCGCACCGGCTCGGACTATATATCTCTATGTCTTGAATAGGCTCGACGGGTTCAGGCCGGCGGTCGGCTCGACGGGATCGGTCGTGGACTACCATCGGCGGCTCGGTGAGCCCGGCCGACCGGCTGCCCCGCGAGCGGTACAGTACGCCTCATGCGGCGTGATCCGTGGCCGATCGCCCTCGCCGGCGCGACCGCGGTCGTCTCCTGTGGACTGTTGGCGTTGGCCATCGCATACGGCTGGCTCGGTCCCGACGTCGGGCGAGGGGCCAACTTCTGCGAAGCACCGCGGGACTGGGCGGTCCGGCAACCGGCGAACACGTTCAGCAACCTTGGTTTCGTCGCGGCCGGCCTGCGCATCGCCGTCCACGCCAGCCGTCGGTCCGGCGATCACCCGATGCCCCGGCCGTTGGCCTCCCTCATGGCCAGCGTCGTGGTGCTGCTGGGCCCGGCGAGCGCGGCCATGCACGCCACCCAGGCGAGCCTCGGCGGGCACCTCGACCAGCTGAGCATGGCCCTCATGGCGGCCTTCGCCACCGGTTACGCAGTGATGCGCTGGCGGCGGGCCGGCGTCCGGACGTTCGTCGGGGTGTTCGCGGCCGCGGTCGCGTTCTCCGTTCTGGTTGGCCGGTGGCCGGTGGACGTACCGGTGGTCCGGCACCCGGGCAACCTGGCCTTCGCTCTGCTGCTGGTCACCGTCATCGGGCTGGAGACGGCGATCATCCGGCGCGGCGACGTCAGCGCCCGTGCGGCGTACGTCTACGGCTCGCTCGCGGCGATGGTGAGCGCCTTCGCCATCTGGACCGCCGCCAACACGTGGCTGTGCGACCCGCACTCGCTGCTGCAGGGACACGCCGCCTGGCACGTGCTGGGCGCAGTCGCGGCCTACCTGCTCTACCGCTACTACGCGAGCGAACGTCTTGCCCGTCCCGACGGCCGCGACCGCCCGGACGCCGTAGATGCCGCGACCTCGGCCAACGCCGGACGCCGGTGAACGCCGCGACCTGGGGTGAACACCGGCGAATCCGACGAACGGATGATACCGGCGAACACCCCGACACCGGAAACGCCGCGACACCTCTCGCCCCGGCCCGGCGAGACGGGAGGACGGGTGGGCCGGCTCCAGAATGTCGGACCGGCGTGCCACGCTTCATGCTGTGATCGTCGAGTTCGACGCTGAGCTGTGGCGGTGGGACGCGCGGCGCGGCGACAGCTGGGTCTTCGTCAGCCTGCCCGTTGACGCATCCGAGGAGATCCGCGAGGGCTACTCCGGCCCGCGACGTGGGTTCGGGTCCGTCCGGGTGCGGGCGACCATCGGCGGAAGCACCTGGACCACCTCGGTCTTCCCCGACGGTGCGCGCGGCTGCTACGTGTTGCCGGTCAAGCGCACGGTCCGGGTGGCCGAGGGCCTCGACGTGGGGGACGTAGCCACGGTCAGCGTAAAACTTGTCGATATGGATTGAGATTGGACCGGTCGGCATACGGTCGGTAGCCTGTCGGCGGCAGCCGTCCGCCGTCGTACGGCCATGTCTCACCAACACGGGGAGGGCAGGACATGAGAAGACGCATCTACGCTGTACTGGCGCTGGCGACGCTGCTGCCGGTCGCGGTCGCCTGTACCCGCGCCGAGACGCCCACCCCGGAATCGACGCCGACCCCGTCCCCGGCTCAGGCTGAGGCCGGCCTCCGTGAGGTGACCCTCGAGGTCGATGGCCGGCCGTTCCGCCTCTACGTCCCGAACTCGTACGACGAGGCGACGCCCGTACCGCTGGTCATCGGGCTGCACGGCTACACCTCGCACTCGGCGGAGCTGGAGTCGTACTTCAAGTTCGCGCCGCACGCGGCGCAGCGAGGCTTCCTCTACGCACTGCCCGACGGCACCACGGACCAGCGGGGAGACCAGTTCTGGAACGCCACGAACGCCTGCTGCGATCTGTACGGCTCCGGTGTGGACGACTCGACCTACCTGAGCAACCTCATCGAGCGGGTGAAGGAATCGTACTCAGTCGATGCCGACCGGGTCTTCCTCGTGGGCCACTCCAACGGCGGGTACATGTCGCACCGCATGGCCTGCGAGCACGCCGACCAGATCACCGCGATCGCCTCGCTGGCCGGCGTTATCTGGGCCGACCCGATGCGCTGCCGGCCGTCCCGGCCCGTCAGCGTCCTGCAGATTCACGGCACGGCGGACGAGACCGTCCACTACCGGGGCGGTGTGTTCAGTGGTGGCCGGGTCTACCCGGGCGCGGAGGACACGGTGGCGCAGTGGCAGGCCCTGAACGGGTGCACGGGCGAGCCCGACACCAGCGCCCCGCCGCTGGACCTGGACGACGCGGTCCGCGAGGCCGAGACGGTCGTCACCGTCTACGCCGAGGGTTGTCGGGACGGCAGCCGGGTCGTGCTGTGGACCATGGAAGGCAGCTACCACGTGCCCAAGCTCAACGACGCCTTCGCCCCGGCCGTGCTCGACTTCTTCGAATCGGTCGCCTGACCGCCTCGTCGCCTGACCCGCCCGCCCGCGCGGGTCGGGCGACGCGGGGTACCGTCGGGCAATGGCCGGCGAGCCGGCGCCGGGAACATGCGGATACTCAGCTGCGCTTTGACCGGCCGGTCGGCAACCCTTGTGGGCGTGGATCAGCTGCGCGCGGTCACCCGCCTGGTGACGGAGGTCGGCGGGGCGGACATCGTCGGCGTGTACCTGCACGGATCGTCCGTACTCGGCGGGCTCAAGCCAGCCAGCGACCTGGACGTCCTCGTCGTCTCCCGTCGAAGCCTGAACGAGGATCAGCGGCGATCCCTGGTGGCCGGCCTCATGGCGGTCTCCGGGCTCGAGGCCGGCGGGCGGCCGGTGGAGCTCACGGTCGTGGTCCAGTCCCAGGTGCGCCCCTGGCGGTGGCCACCAATGTGCGACTTCCTGTACGGCGAATGGCTCCGTAGTGAGTACGGGGGCAGCGAGCACGGGGCCGGTCGGCTCCCCCAGCCCGAGCCCATGCCCGACCTGGCGCTGGCGATCGCGATCACGCTCGCCGGCGACCGCCCGCTGGCCGGACCGCCGCCGGCCCAGGTGCTCGATCCGGTGCCGCCGGCAGACCTGGCCCGGGCCAGCCTCGCTGACCTGGACGCCCTGCTGGCGGACCTGCCCGGCGATACCCGCAACGTCGTACTGACGCTCGCCCGCATCTGGGCCACGGTCGACACCGGACAGATCCTGTCGAAGGATGCCGCCGCGGACTGGGCGCTACCCAGGCTGGCGCCCCCGCACCGCGCCGTCCTTGAGCACGCCCAGTGGCTGTACCGCCATCAGACGTATGCCGACGAAACGTGGACCGACGAGCTCCGCCGCGGTGTGCGCCCGTATGTCGACGAGGTGCTCGCGCACATCCGGTAGGCGTCGTCCGGGTGAGGTCAGCAACCCGGCTCAGGCGACGTCGATCCCCCAGGCGGCCCGGACCACCGCGGGCAGCATGGCCGCGGCGGACCCCCGAAGATTCACGTGGGCGACGCGGTCGAGCGCGGTCGGCTCCGGGTTGACCTGGACGACGGTCGCCCCGAACCGGGCCGCGACTGCGGGGATCTCCGCCGCCGGATAGACGACACCCGAGGTGCCGACCGCCAGCAACAGGTCACACTGGCTGGCCGCGTCAACCGCGGCGTTCAGGGCGTCGGTGGGCAGGGCCTCGCCAAACCACACCACGCCCGGCCGGACGAGCCCTCCGCAGCCCGGACAGGTCGGTGGGGCGAGCCGCTGCCCCTCCGCCGCCGGCCCTTCGCCGTCGCTTCCCGGCGCCCCGCTCGACGCCGACGTCGACACGACCGCCAGCCCGGCCGCCGGGGCGGTGCAGTCCGAGCACCGTGGGGCGAAGAGGCTGCCGTGGAGCCGGATCGGCGCCGCCGACCCGGCCCGCTCGTGCAGGTCGTCGACGTTCTGGGTGACCACCACTGTGCCGGGCACCCGTGCCTCGATGGCGGCCACGGCCTTATGCCCCGCGTTGGGCTGCGCCCGACTGACGAGGGCCCGGCGCCACTCGTACCAGCCCCACACCAGCTCAGGGTCGGCCCGGAACGCCTGCGGTGTGGCCAGTTCTTCGGGGTTGTACCGCGCCCACAATCCGGTCATCGCGTCGCGGAACGTCGGAATCCCGCTCTCCGCCGAGATGCCCGCCCCGGTGAAGACCACCACCCGCTGCGCCGCCCGCAGCGCCTCACTCGCCTGCTCCAAGCTCGCCTGCTCCAGCACGCAGCCATTCTGGCCCAGTCGGCCGATGAGCGCCACCAACAGATCCACAGTGGACGAAGTGCCGGCCCGGTGTCGGCGGACAAACCCGGCCCCGGCGCTGGCCCGTGCTCTATGCGGCGTCCGGCCAGGGCGGGCCGGTCGCCTCGCGCGGCGGCGCCGTGTCAGGCTTGGGCGCCGCGCCGGGCTTGGACGTCATGTCCAAACGGGACGCGGGCCGCCCGTGCGACCGCAATGCGGCCGACGCATCCCGTCGTGACCGGGACGTCGCTTCTGACCGCTGCGGCGTCTCCGGCGGCGCTGTGGGCCCCTCCGACGCTGTGGCTGTGTCCGCCGCCGGCACGCCCGGGTGGCGCGAGGTCGCCGAGCCGCGTCGGCTCGTCCCGGTCCAGGGCAGGGACGGGCCCAACTCGTATGGTCGGCCATCGGGTCGCCGGACCCACACCTCGCCCGTGGCATGGTCCAGCGTGAGGCGCCACTCGCCCTCATGCGCCAGCACATGGTGATACCTACATAGGCTGATGAGATTGCGGATGGCGGTGGGGCCGCCCCGGCTCCACGGGATCTCATGGTGTGCGTCGCACCACACGGCTGGGACGTCGCACCCCGGCCAACGGCAGGTGCGGTCCCGAGCGTGCAGGGCCCGGCGCATCCAGTGCGGTACGACTCGGTAGGCCCGCCCGACATCCAGCGGAAGACCGCGACCCGGGTCCATGACGATCCGCCACACGACCGCGTCGCAGGCCAGCCGCCGGGCCGTCTCGGCCGGAATCTCGCCGATCCAGCTCAGCCACGGCATCTGCGGCAACGTCGGCACGCCGTGCCGGGCCAACGGATCGGCGTCGCACTGGCCCGGGTCGACGGCGTCAGATCTGTCGTGTGTGGAGGGTTCGTCCGATGAATCGGACGGCGCGCCGACGAGATCGTGTGGCGTCACCAACACACCAACTGTCGGCGCGAGGCCGCCTATCGTGGGCAACTGACCGGAGCCGATGCTGCCCCGCGCCAGGTCGACGAGGGCATCGGCCCGACGCTGGGGCGCGGTGCGCTCGTCCCCCGGACTGGGCGGGCGCATCAGGGCGTCGATCGCCGCGGTGAGCGCGGCCCCGCCCTCGGCGTCAAGCCGCCCACGGATGTGCAGCATCGACCCCACCGGACGCAGGCTCAGCTCGCGCCGCTCGAAATCCGCCATCGGGTCGGGCGGCCGACCGTCCGGATCGAGATGGGCATGGATGCGGGCACATGTCACGGCGACGTGTTTCGGGTCGGCCGCCCGCGCCACCGTCGCCAGAGCCTCGTCGAACTCCCGCACCGCAGCGATGCCGACCTCCTTCGCCAGCCGCCGGATCGGGGTCAGATGCTCGGCCGACACCAGGCCTTCCTTCGCGGCCGCGGACACCGCGGGTAACTCCCGCAACAGCCGCGCCCGCGCCAGCCACCCCGAGGCGGCGGTGTCGCTCATCCGGCTGAAGACCCGCAGCCACGACAGCGTGGTGCGCACGGCGTCGCCCTTCGACAGCCCACGCAGGTCGAATGAGGCGATCCGCTCGGCCAGCACCGCGTGCAACTGGTTGGCGCAGCGCAGCAGCGCCACAACCTCATCGTGAACCTGCTGGTCGGATTGCCCGGCGACGTCAGCCTGGGCGAGCCCAGCCAGCCCGGTCTGCACCATGGCCAGCGGCGAGGCGACTGGGCCATCCGAACACGTGTCCCCCGTATCCACACCCCGAGTCTACGGCACGCCAAAGACACCAGCGCAAGAAAAAGTTCGACCGAACTTTGAAGTCCACAGTGGATGCGTAGTCCCGCCGATCGACTCTCCAGCCAAGACCTCGACCGGCGGCGGGTCCGCGCGGCGAGGGGCGAGACGAGCGACCGCAACACCGGACCCGGTCGCCAGACGCCAAACGGGCCGCCGGGCCGGTCCTCCAGCGCCGCGCAAGGCTCAGAATGGGCGGGTGAAGCTCAAACTCGACCTGCACGACATCTACAACCGCAGCGCCGACATCGACCGCGCGCTGAACGACATCATCGCCCAAGCCGTGGCGAAACGCGCCACGCTGGTGGAGATCATCCCCGGCAAGGGCTCGGGCGCACTCAAGAAGCGGGTGCTGCGATTCCTGGAGCAAAAGGAGATCCGAGCCCTCTATCACCGAGTCGAGAAGGACTCGGACAACTTCGGCCGCCTCTTCGTCCACTTCCGGTGGACCGGCCGGGACCGCGACCGGTAGCCACGCCCGGTAGCCACGCCCGATAGCGTGCTCCCGATAGCCGCGCCCGAAACGGCAGTACCCCGCCTTGACGCACCCATCCAGCCCGGATCGTCCCAAACCGAACGGCCGGCCCCGGCGGGCGCCGGACCGGCGCATCCGGTGACCGGCCCCACAGCGACCACATGGAAGGCCACCGCCGGGCGCGCGCCAGAATGGCCGGGTGCGCCTGTACGACTGCACCTTCGCCGATCTGGACGCCAAGACCCTGTACGCCCTGCTCAAGCTGCGTACGGACGTCTTCGTCGTCGAGCAGGCGTGCCCGTACCCGGAGTTGGACGGCCGCGACACCGAGCCGACGACGCGACACCTGTGGCTGGCGGACGAGCCGGCCGAACCGCAGGCGTACCTCCGGATACTCGCCGAGCCCGACGGCGCGGCCCGCATCGGTCGGGTGTGCACGGCCGCGTCCGCCCGAGGGCAGGGGCTGTCCCGACGGCTGATGGAGGCCGCCCTGGCGCGCACCGGTGACCGGCCGTGCGTGCTGGACGCGCAGAGCTATCTGGTCGACTTCTATCGGTCATTCGGCTTCACCGTTGCCGGGCCCGAGTTCGTCGAGGACGGCATTCCCCATGTGCCAATGCGCCGATAAAGCAGCAAATTGCCCCATGTCGCTCCGTACGCGACCGCGCGGCCGTTCCCACCGGCCGTCCTGCCATTCATACCGGTGAGCGCGACGGCCACCACTTTCGGCACAATGGCGGTCATGCCCTCCTTCGCCCCGCCGCCCCGCCGGCCCATCACGGTCGCCCTGCTCGTGCTCGCCGCAGTGTGCCTGGCCCTGGTGACGGCGGCCCTGTGGAACCCGTGGCGGCTCACGGCACTGCATCCGCTCGCCACCACGGGTGGCGCGGTGGCGGTGTTGACCCTGGCCGGAGCGCTCCTGGCGACGACCGGACTGCTCATGGTGGCCCAGACCGCCCGGCGGGCGCTGATCGGGCTCGTCGTGGCCTTGGTGGCGGTGCCGGCGCTCTCGGTCGGGCTGCCAATGGTGACGCTGGGCGACACCTTCCGCGAGCGGCGCATCGTGGCCGAGCGCGTGCTGGCGACCTCGCCGGAGGGCGGCTACTCCGTGGTAGCGCTCACCTATCCCGACGGCACGACCGAACTGGTTGTCCGCAGCCGGCGGGGCCTGCTCAGCCGCGAGGCGGCGGTCCCGCTGGCACGGTGCCCGTACGACCCGTTCGTCGAGGACGCCCCACCTCCGCTGCCGCCGGGTGGCCTGCCCCCGGAGTCGGTGCACTTCACCACCGAGCACCGGGTGGCCGTGCCACTGGTGGTCGACAACGTCACGGTGACGGTAGGGTTCGACGGCGACACGCTGACCCCCGAACGAACGATCCCCATGTGTGATGAATAACCGGATCCGGGTCGTCGCCACCGACCTCGACGGCACTCTGCTCGACAGCGACTCGAGGCTGTCCGAACGCACGCGAGCCGCCCTGCGGTCCGCCCGGGCCGCCGGCTGCCGGATCGTCTGCGCGACCGCCCGACCGGCCCGCATCGTGGATGACATCTTCGGCTCCGAGCCGCTGGTCGACGCTGCGATCTGTGCCAACGGGGCGGTCGAGTACGAACCGGAGACCGGGCGGATGGTCATCACCCGGCCGCTGCTGCCGGATCTCGCGGCCGACGTGATGAAGCGGATCGACGACCTGCTCCCCGGGGTGGCGTACGCGGTGGAGACCGGACGCCGGGTGCTGCACGAGGTCGCCTACAGCTACCGTCCGTCGCTGGACTCGGAACGTTACCCCGTACGCACCCGGGCTGAGTTGATCGCCGAGCCGGCCGTGAAGCTGATGGCGTTGGTGCCGGCGGGCGATCCGACCGCGGCCTGGGCCCGGCTGTCGTCGAGCCTCGCCGACCTCGTGGCCTGCACGTGGTCGGCCGGCCACGGGCGGGCGGACCGTACCTACCCGACCATCCTCGAGCTCTCCGCGCCGGGCGTGTCCAAGGCGGCCGCGCTGGCCGACGTGTGCGCCCGCTGGGGCGTCGGCCCGGCCGAGGTCGCGGCCGTGGGCGACGCCCCCAATGACCTGCCCATGCTGGCCTGGGCGGGCCACACCTACGCGGTCGCCAACGCCCACCCCGAGGTGCTCGCGGCCGCCCATCGGGTGCTGCCGACCAACGACGAGGACGGCGTGGCCACCCTGCTGGAGGGCCTGCTCCGCTGAGCGTGACGGAAGGCGAGGGTTACGGCAGGGCGGCGACGATCTCCTGGATGGGCCGCCGACGGCCGGTGAAGAACGGCACCTCCTCGCGCACGTGCCGACGGGCGCCGGAGCCGCGCAACGTACGCATCAGGTCGACGATGCGGTGCAGTTCGTCCGCCTCGAACGCGAGCAGCCACTCATAGTCGCCGAGCGCGAACGAGGCGACCGTGTTGGCCCGTACGTCCGGGTAGTCGCGCGCCATGTGGCCGTGCTCGGCGAGCAGGGTCCGGCGCTCCTGATCCGACAGGAGGTACCACTCATAGGAGCGCACAAACGGGTAAACGCACAGATATGTACGTGGCTCCTCGCCGGCCAGGAAGGCGGGGACGTGGCTGCGGTTGAACTCGGCGGGCCGGTGCAGCCCGGCGTTCGACCAGACCGGCGCGAGGTGAGCGCCCAGCCGCGTACGGCGCAAGCGGCCGTACGCCTCCTGCAGCGCGTCGATGCTCGGCGCGTGCCACCACACCAGGAGGTCGGCGTCGGCCCGCATGCCCGTCAGGTCGTACGTGCCGCGGACCACGACGCCCTTGGCCGCCATCTGCTCGAAGAGCTCGTCGACCTCCCGCGCCAGGTCCTCCCGGGACGTCGAACCGAGGGGGGTGGCGACCCGGAACACCGAGTACATCGTGTAGCGGATCGTGGCGTTGATCGCCTCCAGATCGGGTCCGCTCGCCTGCGGTGCCGTGCTCATGGTGGCCATCCTGCCACCTGCGACGAGGCCGGTGGGTAGGGCCATACGTCCTTGTGGCCGAGCTAATCGTGAAGCGCCCGCCACACCTGCTCGGCGGCCGCCTCGCCCGATCGGACGCAGGCGGCGATGCCCACGCCGTCGAACGCGGCGCCGGCCAGGCCCAGCGTCGGCGGCAGGGTTGACCGCACGGCCGCCACCCGCGCCACGTGACCCACCCCGTACTGCGGCAACGCACCACCCCAGCGGGTGACCCGCGCCGCCTGGGGCTCCGGCAACGGCGCCCCGATCAGCCGCGGCAGCTCCGCCCGGACGAGGTCGACCAGGCTGTCATCGGTGCGCTGGAGCACGTCGTTGTCGCCGTAGCGGCCCAGCGATGCCCGGACGATGACGGCCCCGGTGCTCAGGTGGGGCCACTTCGTCGTCATGAACGTCGCCGCCTTCACCGCGTACCCCTGGTCGGCCGGCACGAGGAACCCGGACAGCGCCGGCAGGGCGGTCCCGGCCGGCAGGGCGAGCGTCACCAGGGCCACGCTCGCGTACGGCAGCTCACCGACGGCCGCGGCTGCCGCCGCGTCGACGCCCTGCAGCAGCCGGGCGGTCGGGGCGGCCGGCACGGCGAGCACCACGGCGTCGGCGTCGACCTCGGTCTCCCGCCCGGCCGCGCCCGTCCGCAGGCGCCAGCCCGACGCCGTCGGCTCGAGGGCGCGTACGGTCTGGCCCAGCCGTATCTGCGCCCGGGCCGCCTCGGCCACCGCGCTCACGTACCGGCTCAGCCCACCGACCACGCTCGCGAACACGGGCGTGCCCGCCGGCCGCGGCGCCGCCTGCATGGCCTGCGCCACCGCGTCGGCCAGGGTGCGCGCCTGCTGGGCCGTCCGGTGCAGCCCGGGGATGGTCGCCTGCAGCGACAGGCCGTCGGCCCGTCCGGCGTAGACCCCACCCAGCAGCGGGTCGACGAGTCGCTCCACCACCGCGTCGCCCAGCCGGGCCCGAACCAGGGCTCCGACCGAGACGTCCTCGCCCGTCGCCAGCAGCGGCCGGCCGGTGTCGGCGTCGGCCCCCGTCACCGGGGCGATGTCGGCCACCGTGGCCGGGTCGGCCGGGATGCCCATCAGCGTCCGGCCCGGGATCGGGCGCAGCTCCGCGTCGATCGCCAGGGCCGAGGGCACCGGCGCCGGGTGGACCAGGGCGTCGGTCAGGCCGAGGCGGCCGGCCAGCCGCAGGGCCGCCGACTTGGCGCCCGCCTCACGCATGAGGAACGTCTCCGCCCCGGTCTCGACCGGCACGCCCGCGAACTCCTGGGTGCAGACCTTGCCGCCGAGGCGGTCGGCCCGCTCCAGGAGCACGATCTCCAGCTCGGGGCCGAGCTCGCGCAGCCGATGGGCCGCCGCCAGTCCGGCGATGCCTCCGCCCACCACAACCACTCGCCGGGCCCCGACCGCGCGCCGAGCCTCGACCCCGTCGTGGGCCCCCACCGCTTGCTGATCCTCAACCACATGCTGGGCCCCGGCCACTTCTTCGGCCCCGGCCCCTTGCTGATCCCCGACCACGTGCTGTGCCACGGCCCCTATGCAACTCCTCCGCCGCCGTCCGTCGATCACCGGGGCCGCTACCGGTGCAGCTCACGGACCACAGCGCGGTCGCCTCCGGCCTTCTTGGCCTCGTAGAGGGCCGCATCGGATTCTCGGAGCAGCTCCGTCGAGGAGAGGGCTCGGTCGGTGGCGATGACCAGGGCGCCCACGCTCGCCGAGATGCGCAGCCGCTGCCCGTCCAGCGCGTACGGTTCCCGCAACGAATCGACCACCCGATCGGCCGTCCGCGTCGCGGCCGTCCGGTCGGCGTCGGCGATGAGCATGACGAACTCGTCGCCACCGAGGCGGGCCAGCGTGGCCTGCCTCGGCGCGGCCGCGGTCAGCCGGCGACTGACCTGAACGAGCAGGTCGTCGCCCGCCCCGTGGCCACACGTGTCATTGACGCGTTTGAACCCGTCCAGGTCGATCATGAGCAGGGCGCCCGCGGCGCGCTCCTGACCCTCCAACCAGACGGTCAGTTGGTCGGTGAGCACCGAACGGTTGGGCAGGCCGGTGAGCGGATCGTGGGTGGCCTGAAACCGCAGCTGGTCGTGCAGCGCCGCCTGCTCGGAGACCGCGCTCGCCAGCTCGGCCGTCCGGACCCGCAGGTCGTCGGCGCGACGCTGGGCCAGCCGGGCCAGCAGCGCCAACCGGATCACCAGCATCACGAGCAGCAACGCGGAGACGGCCAGCGCTACAGCCACCGCCGTCACGCTGAGGTCCCGCGGGCCGAGGGAGTCGTACGCCCACGCCACGAGCGGAACCAGGACGATGGCGCTGAACAGCACCAGCCGGGCGGTGGACAGGTCCGGCGTACCCACGCCGGCGCGCGGCGGACGCGATCGGGTGAACGACGGGAGCAGGCCGATCGCGCCCAGCACCGGGCCGTACATCGACCACAGCACGGTGGTCGTGGTGTTGCCGCGCAGCATCCCGAAGTCCGCGCCCAGCACGAAGATGCTCAGGGTCACCGCGAGCAGCACCGCCACGACGAGGATCAGCAGCGCCGTGGCGGGATCGCGGAGACCGCCGCCCAGCGCCAGCTTCACCGCCAGCGCGAACACCACCAGGGCGCCGGCCGGCAACAGCACGATCGCGGCGGCCGCGTTGGGGACGAGGACGAACCGATCCTGGATGGCGAAGACCCACACCAGCAGAAAGCACGCCAGGGCGACCATCATGGCGTCGAGGGTGTCGATGCGCCCGGCTCCGGCGTACACCCGGCCCAGCAGCGCCAACGCCACGGCCAGCACCGGGTACGGGATCGACAACAGCAGGACCGGCGCCAGCGCCGTGATCGTCACGTCTTCTTCGAAGCGGTAGACCGCCGTCATCGCCAGCGCCACCGCGATCATCGCCCACGCGGTGGCCGCGACCAGCCACCAGGCGGACAACGGCTGCGGCCGACGCCGCGCCACGCTGATCGTGAACACCGTCGTCCCGAACAGCGCGCACAGCACCGACAGGGCCGCGCGGACCGGCTCCTGCGTCACGATCGCGCCGATCACCAGTGCGACCGCGACCGCCAGGTACAGCGCCAGCGGAGGCCTCACCACGATCAGGAAACCAGAAGGATCAGTCGCGCGGGGACGAGTCACCCGAGAATGCAACCGGGGGGACCCGACGGAGCCGCCGCCATCAGGGTGACCGTCCTTTCGGCCCCCATGGCGGTCCGACCGCCTGACGCCGTACGTTGCCCGGCCTACGCTCCCCCGACCCTGACTCCGGACACCTCGGGCCTCACCCGGGCCGCCCGCCGGGCCACCGAGACGACCACACCGAGGGCCAGTACGGTCGCGAGCACCAGGGGGACGCGAGGGTCCACTGCGGACACCACCGCCGCGCCGAGCGGGAGGCCGAGCGCGGGCGGGGCGAAGACCAGCATGGTGGCCGAGCCGGTCACGGCCCCCAGCATCGCGGCCGGCGTGTGGCGCTGGACGGCGGTCAGCGCGGCGACGACGGTCCACGGCAGGCCGAAACCGATAAGGGCGCTGCCCAGCAGAGCCGCCGGCAGCCATCCGGTCGCCTGGGCCAGGCACCCCAGCGCGAACGCCACGGCCCCGAGCAGGGCGACCGGCGCCTCACCCCCGAATCGGGCCATGAGCCAGCCGACCATGAGCCCGCCGACGGTCGCGGCCCCGCCCTGGATCGACGACAGCACGCCCAGGAACGCCGGTGGCCGCTGCAGCGCCTCGGCCACCACGCCGTACAGCCCGGCCGTGGCGATGCCCGAGCCGAGCATGGCGAGGCTCGCCACGATCACCGGTCGCCCCACCAACGGCTGCGTCCGTACGTACCGCAGACCTGCAGCAATGTCGGTCCACACGCGACGCCGGTCGGTGGCCGGGGACCGGTCTGCCCGGGGCTCGGCCGCGTGGGCCTCGTCGGGGCGCGTCTCGTCGGGGCGGGGCTTGGCCGCACGGGCTTCGTCGGGCCGGACCGGGACGAGCAGGTAGAGGATCGCGCCGATGGCCAGACAGCCGGCCGCGAGCGCGGCGACCGCCGCCCCGCCGGCCACGACGAACAGGCCGGCGCCCACCAGCGGGGCCACCAGCTTGGTCGCCTCCTGTGCGCCGAGCCGGAAGCCGTTCAACGCGCCGAGGGAATCCCGGGGAACCGCCGCCACCACGAGCCGGGCCTCGGCGGCGTCGACGACGACGTAGCTCACGCCGTAGGCGAGCATGACGGCGAAGATGTGCCACAGGTCCTCGGCCTCGTCGACCGCGGCGAGGGTCCCCAGCAGCGCCGCGAGCACGAGGTTCGTCGTGACCAGCACGGGCCGCACCGGCGCCCGGTCGACCAGCGCGCCCAGCACCGGCCCGAGCAGCGTGGGCGCGAAGACGAAGAACGACGCGAGGGCCGCGAGCGCGCTCGACCCCGTCAGCGTCATCACCCAGATGGCCGCCGCCAGGGTCATGGCGGTGCCGCCCACTCCGGCCACGAGGGAGACAGCCACGAACAGGACGGAGCTTCGGGTCATCGCACACTCCAGAACTTGAGTCGATGGCGCTCAATCCTGAAAGTTGCGTGCCCCCTTGTCAACCCTGCGTTCGCGCCTGGCGGACCGCCGCCCGAAAGCGACGGACGGCGCTGGCGAGCGCCGGCGGCAGCGGGCCGGCCGGCATCTGGTCGAGATCGTCAACGGCGTTGGCGCACAAGGAGAAGAGCCCGCTCGGCGGCGCGTCGAGCGCCGCCGTCAGGGTGGCACGGGCGAGCGCCGCCCGCGGATGCCGCCGGTCCCAGTCTCGGTCCGCTTCGATGCGACGGGCCAGCGCTCGCGCGGCTCGGCGCAGCTCGACGAGGCGCTCCCCGCTCGCAACGTCAACGTTTCGTTGCTCCCGCCGGGCGGTGCGCACCCGGACCGGATCACGGGACGTCCCGCCACTGAGCCGCAGCCAGCGCTGCTCGGCCGCCTGCCGGCTGGCCAGACCCAGCGCCTGCGCGATCGCCGGCCAGGCCACGCCCAGGTCCCGCGCCGCTTCGATGAGCTCCCGCTCCACCCGGTCCAGGTCGCGCCGGACGGCGGGGAGCGCGGCGAGCGCGGCCAGCACCTCACTCGCCTCGCTACCGCCGGCGGCCACCACCTGGGCCACCCACCGGTAGGCCTCGACAGGATCGTCCGCCATGCGCCTACCCTGCCGAGCCGGACCCCATTCGTCAACGAAACGTTGCCCCTGCCAGGCAGGTGGGACGCGGGCCGCGCTCAGACTCGCGGGTCGGGACGGACGGTTACGACCGGGCGGAGGCTTGGTGGACGAGGTCGACGACACGGGTCAGCACGTCCGGGTCGGTCTCGGGGAGGACGCCGTGGCCCAGGTTGAAGATGTGCCCCGGGGCGGCCGAACCCTCGCGCAGCACCCGACGGACCTCGGTCTCGATCACGGGCCACGGCGCGAGCAGGACGGCCGGGTCGAGGTTGCCCTGCACGGCGCGGGCCGGCCCGATGCGGGCCGAGGCGACGTCGAGCGGCGTACGCCAGTCGACGCCCACGACCGTGGCCCCGACGTCCGCCATGGCCGACAGCAACTGGGTCGTGCCGACGCCGAAGTGGATGCGCGGTACGTCGGGGAACTGCTCGGCCAGCCCGGAGAAGACCGCGGCCGAGTGGGGGGCCACGAAGCGGCGGTAGTCCACCTCGGACAGTGCTCCGGCCCAGGAGTCGAACAGCTGCACCGCGGAGGCACCGGCCGCGACCTGCACCCGCAGGAACTCCAGCGTGATCTCGGCGAGCCGCTCGCACAACGCGTGCCACAGCGGCGGGTCGCCGTACATGAGCGCCTTCGTGCGCGCGTGCTCCCGGGACGGTCCGCCCTCGATGAGGTAGGAGGCGAGGGTGAACGGGGCACCGGCGAAGCCGATCAGTGGCACCGGCCCCAGCTCGCGAACCAGGAGCCGTACGGCGTCGGCCACGAAGTCCACATCGGAGGCGGCCAGCGGCCGGATCGCGGCGACGTCGGCCGGCTCCCGGACCGGGTGGGCCACCACCGGCCCGACGCCCGGCTTGATGTCCAGGTCGATGCCCGCCGCGGCGAGCGGCACCATGATGTCGGAGAAGAGGATCGCGGCGTCCACGCCGTGCCGGCGCACCGGCTGCAGGGTCAGCTCGCAGACCAGGGCCGGGTCGCGGCAGGCATCCAGCATCCGGGTCCCCGCGCGGGAGGCGCGGTACTCGGGCAGTGACCGCCCGGCCTGGCGCATGAACCACACCGGTGTGTAGTCCACCGGCTCACGGCGGCACGCCCGCAGCAGGGCGGGGGCGGGACTGACGTCAATGGCAGTCGATCCAGAGTTCATCGCCTGCCATCCTCCCATGCGCCGCCCGACGCCCCGGCCGGAGCGACGAAGGTTACTCAGCGTAGTCACGATCCTTCGGCGTGCCGTTGGCCGCCGATCGCCATCCGACGTCCTAGGCTCAGGATCGTGTCGCCCTCGACCGCCGTGCCCGCCATCTTCGCCCAGGCCGTCCGTGGCCTGCGGTCGGTACGGCCCCGCCCCGAGATCACCCTCGAGGAGGTGAACCCGCCCGCGCGGTTGGCGCCGTACGCGTTCGCGATGTTCGCGACGGTGCACCGTGACGGTGCCGAGGTGGCGAGCGGTCGGCTCGTGCTGCTGCACGACCCCGCCGGCCACGAGTCGTGGGACGGGACGCTGCGCCTGGTGACCTACGTGACGGCCGAAATCGACGCGGAGATGGCGGCTGATCCCCTGCTGCCCGAGGTCGGGTGGAGTTGGCTCACCGATGCTCTCGACGCGCACCACGCGCTGTACAAGGCGCCGTCGGGCACGGTGACCCAGACGCTGTCCACCCGGTTCGGTGACCTGGCCGGCACCCCGCCGACCGCCGACATCGAGATCCGCGCCTCGTGGACCCCGGTCGACCGCGGGATGGAGGCCCACCTGCAGGCGTGGTGTTCGCTGCTCGCCTCCACGGCCGGGCTGCCGCCGCCGGGGGTGGTCGCCCTCCCCCGCCGTTCCTGAGGCACCGGCGTGTCCGCGTCAGGAAGGACGCGTGTCAGGAAGGACGCCCTCTTGACGCCCGATGCCTAGGAAGGCGTCCTTCCTGACACCGGATTGAGCTCACAGGTACCGCTCGACGCCGCGGCACGCCAGCGACGCCTCCCGCTCGGCCGCCTGGGTCTGCGGCGTCTCCTCGCCCTCGGCGGCGGCCACCGCATCGAAGAAATTGAAGATTGCCGTCAAGCACCCAGCGAGCGCGTCGCGCTCGGCCTGCAGATCGGCCAGGTCCTCCTCGGTCCGGCGCAGGCCGCGCTCGGTCGCGTCGAGTTCGCGCTGCACCTGCGCCGCCGTCGCCTCGAGGGCGGCGATCTCCTCCGACTTCCGCGTCGACTCCTGCCCCTGCCGCACGTAGAGCACCCCGAGCGTGCCGCTGGCCAACACGAACAGGCCCAGCAGGATCGACAGCACGGTCACGGTCACCTTGGAGCCGCCGTTCTGCGGCTCCGTCGGGGTCGGCACAGGCACGTACAGGGCGCTGACCGGCACCGCCTGCATCTGCATCAAGCGGGTGGGGTCGTACGTGGGCGGGGCGGGCTTGATCGGCGGCAGACCGAACGACGGCGCAGGCACGGCCGGCGCGCTCGGCCCGGCCTGAGGCCCGGCCGCCGCCGTACCCGACGCCGCCGAGCCGGCCGACACCGCACCCGAGCTAGCCGATACCCCGCTCGACCCGGTCGACGCCGAGCCCGCCGCCTCCGCGGCACCGGCAGCGCCCGGCTGGGCCGGGCTGGGTGCAGCCAACGCGGACTGGGCCGGCGCTGACGGAACCGGGGCAGTCTGATTGGGCCCGGACGGAGCTGGCTCAGACTCGGCGGGCGCCCACCCGGCTGTCCCGGACTCGGCCGCCGCGGGCTGGACCAGCGCGGGCTGAGCCGGCGCGACCGGGGCCGGCGCCATCGGAGCCGGGACGAGTTGCACGGGTACGAGGTGGACCGGGGCGGGCTGGGCTGGAGCGGGCGGGGCCGGGGCGGTCGGGCCCGGCCCGCCGGGGGCGACCGCCGGTTCCGGGTTGCCCGTCTCGGTCGGGCTCGGGGGCGGAGCCGAGCCAGCGGCCGAGGTAGCGGGACCAGGGGCCGACGGGGTGACAGAGGCGGGAGCCGATTCCGGGGGCGTGGTCATGGTTCTCCTCGTCGAAGACCTGCTTCCGTCAGCTTGGCGGATTCACGTCGGTCGCAACAGACCCTGACCGCCACGGACTGTGGGTGTGCGATCGTCGCGGCGTAACGACGGCGTACGCTCGGGAACCCCCCGTTTACACGGCCGGAACAAACCGTACCGTTGGGGGGTGACCGACGAGACGCCACGGACTCCACCGACGGGCCTCGACGGCCCGCCGGCCGGGTCCCGGGCGCCCGAAGCCTCGGCATCGCCGGCCATCCTGCTTACCGCACCGCGCGACGGTACACCAGAACCGGTCGATACGCCGGCCGGGCTCGCCCGCGCCGCCGAGCTGCTCGCGAACGGGACCGGTCCGGTCGCCGTCGATGCGGAGCGGGCGTCGGGATACCGGTACACCCACCGGGCCTACCTGGTCCAACTCCGCCGCGAGGGCGCGGGCACGATCCTCATCGACCCGATCCCGTTCGAGGATCTGAGCGTGATCGCGGCGGCGATCGCCGATGCCGAATGGGTGCTGCATGCCGCGAGCCAGGACCTGCCGTGCCTGGCCGAGGTCGGCCTGGTCCCGACCCGGCTGTTCGACACGGAGCTCGCCGCCCGGCTGGCGAACCTGGAGCGCGTGGGCCTGGCCGCGCTGACCGAGCAGCTGCTCGGCTTCGCCCTCGAGAAGCACCACTCGGCGGCCGACTGGTCCACCCGACCGCTGCCGCCGTCGTGGCTGTCCTACGCGGCGCTGGACGTCGAGCTGCTGGTCGACCTGCGCGACAAGCTCGAGGCCGAGCTCACCGCGCAGAACAAGCTCGCGTGGGCCCGGGAGGAGTTCGAGTACCTGGTGGCGACCGCGGGCCGGCCGGCCCCGCCGCGCACCGACCCGTGGCGGCGTACGTCCGGAATTCACAAGGTGCGCGGCGCTCGGGCGCTGGCCCGGGTGCGAGCCCTGTGGTACGCCCGCGACCGCGTCGCCCAACGACGCGACTCCGCCCCGGGCCGGGTCCTGGCCGACTCGGCGATCATCGCCGCGGCCGAGGCCGACCCGACCAACGAACGGGAGCTGCTGGCCATCCAGGGCTTCGGTGGCCGTTACGTGCGCCGGCTCGCCCCGGTGTGGCTCGACGCGCTCGAGGAGGCTCGCCGGCTCGACGACTCGGAGCTGCCGACCCCCACGGTCACCGACGGCCCGCCACCCCCGCACCGCTGGGCCGAACGGGACCCGGAAGCGGCCGCCCGGCTAGCCCGGTGCCGCGAGGTGGTGACCCGGCTCGCCACGCACCATCGGCTGCCGCCGGAGAACCTCATCGCCCCGGACACCGTACGTCGGCTCGCCTGGACCCCGCCGGATCCGATCACCGAGGCGTCGGTCGACGCGGCCCTAGCCGCTGCCGGGGCGCGGCGGTGGCAGCGGGGCCTGCTGGCCGCCCAGCTCGCCGAGGCGCTCGCCCCGCCTGCCACACGCTGAGCCCTGTGTCAGGAAGGACGCCCTCTTGACGCCTGATGCCCAGGAGGGCGTCCTTCCTGACACAGTCCGCTGATCACGCGAGGCCGGCCTCCTTGGCGAGGATGGCGGCCTGGACGCGCGAGGTGCAGCCCAGCTTGGCCAGCACCCGCGACACATGCGTCTTCGCGGTCGCCTCGGTGATGCCCAGGGTGGCGGCGAGCTCGGCGTTCGACAGCCCGCGGCCGAGCGCGGCCAGCACGTCCCGCTCGCGAGCGGTGAGCTGGTCCAGCTCCGCGCGCCGGACCTGGTCGTCCGCTGGATCGGCCGAGACGAAGGTGGCGAGGACCCGCCGGGTGAGCTCGGGGGCGAGCACGCCGTCGCCCGCGGCCACCCGCCGGACCGCCTCGACCAGCGCGTGTGGCTCCACGGTCTTGAGCAGGAACCCGGCCGCCCCCGCTCGCAGCGCTCCGAACACGTACTCGTCGATGTCGAACGTCGTCAGCACCAGGACGTCGGCATAGCCGGCCGAGGTGATGGCTCGCGTGGCCGCGATGCCGTCGGTGCCCGGCATCCGGATGTCCATGAGCACGACGTGCGGCCGCAGCGCCGCGGCCTGCCGAACCGCCACCGCGCCGTCGGCCGCCTCCCCGACGACCTCGATGTCGTCGGCCGCGTCGAGCACGAGCCGCAGCCCGGCCCGGATGGTCGCGTGGTCGTCGGCGATCAGCACACGCACGGGATTCGGCGTCGTCATGACCCTCCGCCCGATTCCATGATCATGACACCCCACCCGAATCATCCGCCCCGGCCAGCGGCAGCCGGGCGTGCACACGCCAGACGTCGCCGTCCCGCCCAGCCGTCAGCGTGCCGCCGATCATGCTGGCTCGCTCCCGCATCCCGGCCAACCCGGTTCCCGCGCTCACCCCACGATCATCGACGCCCGCCGGCGGCGCCGTCAGCGTGTTGGTCACGGTGAGGGTGAGCTGGTCGCCGGCGGGCCGGACGTCCACCTGGACCCGGGCCCCCGGAGCGTACTTACGGGCGTTCGTCAGCGCCTCGGAGATGATCCGGTACGCGGCCTGGTCCACCACCGATGGCAGGTTCACCGGCGTCACCTCGCAGGTGACCTCGAGGCCGCCAGCCCGCGCAGCCTCGACCGCCTGCGGCAACTGCGCGAGCCCGGCCGGGACCACCGTGTCGTCCCCACCCCGGCGCAACACCGTGATCATCGCTCGCATCTCCTGCAGGGCGGCCAGGCTGCTCTCCCGGACGGCCCGCAGCGCCGCCCGGTCCCGCTCGGGATCCGGCGGGAGGGCGAGCGCCGCGGCCGAGTGGATGGCGGTCGTCGACAGGTGCGAGGCCACTGCGTCGTGCAGTTCCCGGGCCATCGCGGTCCGCTCGGCGTACACGGCCTCACGCCGCGTCTGCTCGGCGGTGAGCTCACCCAGCTCGCGCTGCACCCGAACGTTGGCCGACCACCACAGCGGCAGGACGAGCAGGGCGACCATCTGCAGGCCGACCCCGACCGTGGTCTGGAGGTTCCGGGTGGCCAGCGCGGTCATCACCGTGGCGGTGCCGATGACCACGAAGACGGCGGACGCCTGACCGGCTCGGGCCCGGGCGGACCCGTACAGACCGACCGCGAACATCGCGTCGAACAGCACCAGGACGCTCCCGAAGCTTCCCCCGATGGCCACGTCGGCGAGGACGGCCAGGACGCAGACCCCGAGGACCGCCACAGGGTGGCGTCGCTTGACCAGCAGGCTGAGGCTGCCGACCGCCAGCGGGACCACGTGCACCCACGCCGGGGCGGCGCGCGCCGACAACCACGGCCAGGGCAGGAACCCGGCGAACCCGACCAGGTCGAGCGCCGCCCCAACGGCGAACGTCGAGGCCGCCGTCACCCGGTCCTGCAGCGTGGGACTGGCCCGCCACCGCGCGGTGAGCTCGCGCCGAAGCTGTGCCACCCGCATACGCCTATCCCAGCACGCTCCGCCCGGCCGGGGCCTCCGTCGAAAGATGTACGCGCACGGACAACCTTTCGCCGACGACGAACCGCCGTCGAATCCGGATCGTGGACGCCATGGATCTCGACCTGCTCGGTCCCCTGGTGGTGCTGGCGCTCATCGACTCCACCAGCTTCGGCACCCTGCTCATCCCCATCTGGCTGATGCTGCACCCCGGACCGCTGCGGGCCGGACGACTACTGGTGTTCCTGGGCACGGTCGCGACGTTCTACTTCGGGATCGGCGTGGCCGCGGCCGCGGGCGCCAGCGCCCTGCTGCCGAACCTCGCCGCGCTCGGCGACAGCCGCCCCTTCCTGTGGGTTCAGCTCACCGTCGGGGTCGCCCTGTTCTTCCTGAGCTTTCGCATCGGGAAGAAGAAGGACAACCCGGCGGCGGGCGAAGGCCGGCTGGCCCGCTGGCGGGAACGGGCCCTGACCGCGGGCAGTATGAGAGGCCTGATCGGGCTCGCGCTGACGGCCGTGGCCGTCGAGCTGGGCAGCATGCTGCCCTACCTGGCCGCCATCGGGCTGATCACCACCGCCCAGCTGGCCATCGGGCAGGTCGTCCTGATCATGGCCGGATACTGCCTGGTCATGATCCTGCCGGCCCTGCTCCTCCTCGGCGTACGCATCACACTGCGGCATCGGATCGAGCCGCTGCTGCAGCGGATCAGCCGATGGCTGGCCAACAGCGAGACCCTGGCCTGGGTCGTCGGCATCGTCGGTTTCCTGCTCGCCCGCGACGCGGTGGCCCGCCTCGGGCTCCTCGGCGGCGCCATCAAGCCCATCGAACTCGGCAAGTGGGGCGGGTTCCTCGACCGCAGCGGGTCGTAGCGGGCACCGCGGCCGGTGTCGTGATCACGGTGAGGCACCCAGCCACGTCGGCGCGCATTTCCGCCTCACCGCGATCACACCCCATGATCACGGTGAGGCGCTCATGCGGCGTACGCCACCCCCACGCCTCACCGCGATCATGGGGCCCAGGAAGTCGCCCCGACGTCGACCCGCGGCGGACCGCCGAGGTGCTCGCCGCCGAGTGGTCACCGCCGAGCAGGCCGCGGCGTCATCCCTTCAGGCCCGTGTGGGCGAGGCCCTCGATGAACTGTCGCTGGGCGAGGACGAAGACGATGAGCACCGGCACGGCCGTGAGCGACGCCGCCGCCAGCTGGACGTTCCACATTGGACCGCCGTACGCGTCGGTGAACTGCGTGAGCGCCTGCGGCAGAGTGAACTTCTCCGGGGTGGAGAGGTAGACGATGGGCTCCAGGTAGAGATTCCAGCTGTGCAGGAACGTGAAGATGGCGACCGCCCCCAGCGCCGGCCGGGACAGCGGCAGCACGATGCGCCAGAAGGTGGCGAACCGCCCCAGGCCGTCCACCCGGGCCGCCTCCTCCAGTTCCATGGGCAGACTGATGAAGAACTGCCGCATGATGAACGTGGCCAGCACGCTGGGCGCCCCGAAGATGGGCACGAGGATCAGCGGCCAGTGCGTGTCGATGAGGTCGAACCGCAGGAACATCTGGAACAGCGGCACGATCGTCACCTCGCTCGGGATGAGCAGGCCGGCGAGGACGACGAGGAACAGGACGTTCTGGCCGCGGAAGCGGATCCGGGCGAAGGCGTAGCCGGACAGGGACGCGACCGCCATCGTGCCGAGCGTCACGACCAGCGCGATGTAGAGGCTGTTGACGTACTGCCGCTCAAACGGTTGGAGCTCGAACACTCGCTGGTACGCCTCCAGGCGCGGGCTGCTCGGCCACAGCGACGGCGGGTAGGCGAAGATCTCCGACACCGGCTTGAACGACGAGGTCACCATCCACCACGTCGGGAACACGAACGGGATGGCGAGCACCATGAGCACTCCGTAGAGCACCACCTTGGCACGCGGCGAGAGGCTACGACTCATGGAAGACCCACCTCCGGCGCATACGCCACTGCAGGATCGTCAGCGCGCCCACGATGGCGAACAGCAGCAGCGACAGCGTCGCGCCATAACCGAAGTGATGGAACTGGAACGCCTGCTGGTAGAAGTAGTAGACGAGCACGGTCGTGGCGGTGCCCGGACCGCCCTGGGTGAGCACAGCGATCTGCGCGAACACCTGCAGGGAGCCGATGACCGTAATGATCGACGTGAGCAGAATGGTCGGGCTGATGAGGGGAACCGTCAGCCGCCAGAACTGCCGCCACCGCCCGGCCCCGTCCACCTCGGCCGCCTCGTAGATCTCGTTCGGCACGCCCTGCAGGGCGGCGAGGAACAGCACCATGTTCAGACCCACGTTCTTGAAGACCTGGACCATGATGACCGACCACATGGCCGTTCCCTCACCGCGCAGCCAGTTCGGCCCGTCGATGCCGATGAGCTGCAGCATGGCGTTGATGCCGCCGTTGTCCTGCAACAGGAAGCCCCACACGATCGTCCAGGCGACCAGCGAGACCACGACCGGTGAGAAGAAGAGCGTGCGGAACACGATCGTTCCGCGCAGCCGCTGATTGAGCAGCACCGCGAGCAGCAGCGCGAGGCTCAGGTTGAAGACGACGAGACCGGCCGAGAACACCGCGCTGGCGCGGAGCACACCGGGCAGTTTCGGATCGTCCAGCAGCGCCTGGTAGTTCTCGCCACCGACGTAGGTGAACGTGCCGGCCAGCACGTTCCACTCATGCAGGCTGTACCAGACCACGAGCACCAGCGGAATGACCACGAACGCGGCGGTGCCCAGCAGCTGCGGCGTGATGAACAGGTAACCGGCCAGGTGATCCCGACGACGGCTGGTCCAGAAGGGACGCCGCCGCGGCGGGGTGGGCCGGGGCTCGGCCCGACCCACCCCCATCGGCGTGCTGGTCATGGACATGGGACGGTCGGATTCCTAGTCGGCCAGCAGGGGCTGGATACGTGAGCAGACGTCGGCGAGCACCGCCTCGACATCCGCGTCCGGCGTCCACAGAGGATCGAGCGCCGCCCGGACCTCCTGGGCGAGCTCGGCCGCGCCAGCGTGGCTCGGCTTCACCACGCCGGTGCTGATGCCGTCGATGACGACGCGCTGCAGCTGCTCGGGGGTCAGCTTCGGGTTGGTCTTCGCCAGCGTCTCGGCGGTCAGCAGCGACTGGCGGGGCGGCGGGAAGAACTGCGCGAGCTTGGCCGAGTTCTCCGGGTTGGTGAAGAAGGCCAGGAAGTCGACCGCCACGTCGGCGTTGCGGCTCTGCTTCAGCACGCCGAGACCGGCCTGGCCGATGACCGCGTACTCACCGGCGGGACCGGCGGGCAGCGGCACCAGGTCCCAGGCGAAGGTGTCCTCCAGCAGGGAGGCGCGCGAGATCTGGGTCACGGTCATGGCGGCCTCACCGGCGAAGAAGTCCGCGCTCGTGCCCGGGCCCGGCAGCGCCTGCTTGACGAAGATGGCCTCGTGCAGGGTGGTCATGGCGTCGACCATCGCGGGGTCGGTGAAGCCGCACCGGCTGCCGTCCTCGCTCCAGGCCTGGGCGCCCCAGCCACCGAAGAAGGTCGACAGGTTGTCCCAGTTGCGGTAATCGAAGTCACGGATGACCAGACCCGCCTTGCCGGTCGTGGCGTGCACCGCGGCCGCGGCCTCGATAACCCGGTCCCAGGTCCACTCGCCCGCGGCGATGAGCTCCGCCGCGGTGGGCTGCCCGGCCTGGGCCATCAGGTCGTTGTTGACGAACACCCCGAAGGGCGACGTCGAGAACGGGTAGGCGTACAGCTCACCGTCGTGCTGCCACAGGCGCAGCGGCGCCTCCGCCAGGTCGTCATACGCGTAACCGTCCACGCTGGACAGCTTCTGGGACAGTGGGACCAGGGCACCCGAGGTGACGAAGTCCGGCGCGGAACTCTCGAAGATCCAGGCCAGGTCAGGGGCGTTGCCGCCCGCGATCTGCGTGGTCAGCGCCGTCGTGTATGTTTCGAACGGCAGCGGGTCGAAGGTGATCGACTCGACGTTCGGGTTGGCCGCCATGTACGCCTCGGCGATCTCGTTGAACAGAGCCAGGTGCGCCTCGTTGGCCGACCAGATCGTCATGCGGAGGCTGACCGGTCCGCTGGATGTATCGTCGCCACCGCCGCAGGCGGACAGGGCGAGCACACTGGCGAGCGCCGCGGCGGCACCCGCCCAAACCTTTCGATTCATTGACGTGCTCCTCAGTGGGGTTTTCTAGTAACCCGCGATCTCGGGCCAGCGCAGGGGGACGCCGGCGGCCGTGATGCGGTCCTGAAAGTCGGCCAGCAGACGTGGAGTGTTGCGGACCGCGCGCGGAGACTCGCCCCGCGCCAGACAGAAGTCGGCGAGCAGTCCGGCCACCTCGCCGATGTTCCACTCGACGGGGTGCAGCCGGTAGCAGCCGTTGGTGATGTGGGTGGTACCGATGTTCTTCGCCGCAGGGATGAGGTTCTCAACACGCCGGGGAATCAGCGCCCCGAGCGGAATCTCGAACGGACAGCAGGCAACGTCGATGTAGTTGTCGCCGCCGGTCGACGGATGCAGATCGATGCGGTACATGCCGATGCCGACCGAGTCCGAGTACTTCACGGCGCCGTGCGACCCACGGATGGCCAGCGACAGGTCCTGCTCGACGATCGTGTATTCGGCCCTGATCCGGCGAGACTCCCGGATGTACGGCGCTTGGGCCAGCCCGTCGGGGCCGCCCGTGATGTCGCCCCGCAGCCGCAGTCCAGGGAACCCGGTACCGCCGTCCGGTCGCGGTGCCTCGGTCTGCAGCCAGTACAGCACCGAGAAGGACAGCTCGCGGGCCCGCTGCAGGTGGGTGTGCGCGTCCGGGACGTCGATGATCGGGCCCTCGAAGTAGTCGATCATGGGCCAGTTGACCAGCGTGATGTCGCTGAGGTACGCGCCCTCGACGAAGTTGCGACGAGCGGCGATCCGCCGGAACGTCCATAGGTTCCCGTCGCCGGGGTTGAGGCGCTGGTCGGCGTTGACCGACAGCGGGTCGTCGTCGGGGTTGGGGGTGAAGCTCCGTTCGACGATCTCGAGGGTGCGGGGATGGGGCGAGCGCCACGACAGCAGCCGGTCGCCCCAGAAGTCGGGCTTGTACTCGCGCCAGAAATCGTAGCTGGCCGGGCGATCGATGGTGTGATCCCCGTCGACGTGGTCGATGGCGAAGCACACCGAGACGGCCTGCATGTTCAGCGGCTGCGCCTGCTCCGGCGCGCTCGGCTCGCCGGTCTCCGCCCGGGACTCGAAGCCGGTGACGTACTCCGTGCCGGTCAGCGGTAGCAGCTCGCCGGTCTCCGTGGCGTCGAGAACGTACGGCGCCGTGAGGTCGATCAGCTCGTCGCGGTCCCGGTGCCGTACGGTCACGCCGAGCACGCGGTCACCGTCGGTGGCCGCCGCCACGGGGCGGTAGGGCTGCAGCACGGTGAGCCGACCGCTGCCCCGATAGGGCGCGAGCATGGCCTCGATGACCGCGAGCGAGACCCGCGGTTCATGGCACAACCGGCTCACCCAGCCCGCCCCCGGGTTGAGGTCGACCCACGCCCGGGAACGCTCGGTCAGGGGGTAGTAGCGGCGGTAGTAGTCCCGGATGCCGTTGCGGAGGGTCCGATAGCTCTGGGTCGCTCCGAAGTGCTCGATCCAGGTGTGCTCGTCCGGCGGCACGGCCTGGCTGGTGAGCTGACCGCCGAGCCAGTCGAACTCCTCGGTCAGGATGACGGTCCGGCCGGCCCGGGCCGCGGCCAGGGCGGCCGCCACCCCGCCGAGGCCGCCGCCGACGACGAGTACCTCCGCACGCAGTTGCTTCATGTGGTTCCTTCCGATGAGGACGCCCCGCCGCTCAATGACGGCCGGGGACTTCGGGTGCGCCGAGGGTGCTCCCCTCGACCAGGTCGCAGGTCAGCAGGATCTGGGGAACGGGTTCCGGCGGGGAGTCGAGCATGGTGGCGAGCACCTCCACGGCGCGCCGGCCCATCTCCTCGCGCGGGATGCGGAAGCTGGTGAACTGAGTCGGGCTCGACACCGGAGTGGTCGGCTCGCCCAGCGTCACAATGGACAGTCCACCCGGAACTGTCAGGCCGCGCGCCCGGGCCTGCTCGTACAGGGCCACGGCGGTCGGCGTGTCCTCGACGAAGAGGACGGTGATGTCCTCGGCCAGCGCCGCGTCGAGCACGGCGGTCGCCCGAGCCAGCTCAGGCGACGCGTCCGGGGCCACCGGTGTCTCGGCTCGGGCCGCCTCCTGCCGGGGCACCCGGCCCCGCCGCTGTCCGCCGGCCGAACGCCCCGACCGCCGCCGCGAAGCCGGTGCGGTGGGGTCGAAGACCCGGGCGTACTCGGCGTCGCCCGAATGGTCCACAAAGCCCTGTCGACGGTCGCGGGTGGACTCGACGTCGCCGGCCAGGCCCACGTAGCCCAGCCGTCGGTGCCCGCGCGCCCGGGCGAGGCGCACGAGCTCCCCGACCGCGTTGGCGTAGTCGGCCCCGACGTACGGCACCGGCCCGCCCGCGTCGTCGCGGCGGCCGAGGGCGACGTAGCGGTACCCGTCCTCGTTGAGCCGTCGCAACTCGTCGGCGTCGATCTCGCGACCGAGCAGGATGCAGCCGTCGGCGAGCCGCAACCGGTTGTCCTGGTGGAAGATGCGCCGGCGACCGTCCACGACCGGGGCGCTGGTGAACAGCAGCAGGTCGCAGCCGATCCGCTCGGCCGCCTCCTCGATGCCGAGCAGGAACGGGTAGAAGAAGTCCCAGCTGCCGCTGGGGAACGCCGGCTCGTAGGTGAACACGCCGAAGATGCGGTTGAACCGGGCGGCCAGGCGCCGTGCGACCGGGTCGGCCACGTACCCCGTCTCCCGGATCACCCGCAGCACCCGTTCCCGGGTCTCCGGGGAGATCCGGACATCCCCCTCCGCCCGGTTGTTGAGCACGAGCGAGACGGTCGGCTGGCTCACGCCGGCTAACCGGGCGATGTCCCGCTGCGTAACCCGGCGACGGGTGGACGACATTGACTGTTCCCCTACTAATACGTATTGGCGTTCGGTTGTAGGGGAAGTGTGGTCACGCCTCCGCGACTTGTCAAGAGTTGCCGGCAGGTTTCCTGCCCGCTACGTTCGCTGACTAATACGCATAATCACACGCTCGCCCCAGCGGTCGCCCCCCACCCCGGTCGCGGTGAGGCAGCCCCGTGCCTACGACTGCCTCACCGCCATCCACCGCGGCCACCGTGAGACGGGTATGTGTTCACACGCAGACGTTCGCCTCACCGCGATCAACCGCCGTGGTCACCGTGAGGCACGCGGGCATCGCCGCGCACAGATTCGCCTCACCGCGATCAATCGCCGTGATCACCGTGAGGCACACAGACCCCGCCGCGCGCAGATTCGCCTCACCGCGATCAACCGCCGTGATCACCGTGAGGCACACAGACCCCGCCGCGCGCAGATTCGCCTCACCGCGATCAACCACCGCGAACCGCGAAGCACGCAGACGCTTCGCACGCGCATTCGCCCAACCGCGTCAATCCCTGTGATCACCGTGAGGCAGGTACGCACCGAAACGCATACGTCCGCCTCACCGCGATCAATCCCCATGATCACGATGAGACACAGAGACGCCGCCACACGAACAGACACCTCACCGCGATCATGGGCGGCGGCAGTGCCCGTGAGGGCCCGTCCGGCACCCTCATGAGGGCCTGGCCGGCACCGCTCATGGGAGCCTGGCCAGCACCGCTCATGGGAGCCTGGCCGGCACCGCTCAGAATCCCCCGGCGCCATGATGCGCGGTCAAGCGTGGCGGCGCGGTCACATCGAGACGCCTCACCCACCGCGGAAACGGACGCAACCGCAACCGTCCACAGTGGCCGTATCGCGAGGCGCGAACAGCCGGTGCACGGTCGGGTCTTGTGGCCCGACACCGGGGCAGCCTAACGTAAAGACCATTATCACTGTTAATACACATTAGCACGACCCGTCCCATCCGGCATTCCGCCCAAAGGAGCACGTCGCATGAACCGCACCTGGTGACGGGGCGCCGTCCTCACGGTAGCGGCCGGGGTCGTCGCAGCCGGACTCGCCACGCCCGCCACCGCCTTCCCCGAACCGTTCCCCCGGTTCATCTTCTAGGGGGTGGTCACCGACAAGGAGTCGACGATCTACAACCCCACCAACGAGTACATCTTCCCCAGCTTCTTTCACGCTGGCGCATATCTCGGTGATCCGCTCGGCGAGTGGTACCTGTACCTGGTGCCGCACGACCCGCCGGCCGGCATCATGCTCATGTACGCCGACTCGCTCGACGGGCCGTGGACCGAGTACCCGGCCAACCCGATGATCGCCCGCAGCTGGCCGCCGCACTACAGCGTCTCCCACGTCTCGTCGCCCGACGCGATCTGGAACGAGGAAGCCGGCAAGGTCTTCCTCTACTTCCACGGCGAGAACTCGCAGACCCGCTTCGCGACCAGCTCCGACGGCATCCGCTTCGAGTACGGCGGCATCGCGGTATCAAACGGCCTGGGCGGCCCCGAGGTGACCGAGACCAGCTACGCCCGGGTCTTCGAACACCCCGACCCGGCCTCCGACTACCACTACGGCATGATCTACATGGCCAACTACACTGACAATCATCGACGGCTGCGGCACGCCGAGTCGGTGGACGGGATCACCTGGGACGTGCGGCCCGACCCGATCGTCGAGCCGGAAAGCGGGGCGTCGCTGCTGCAGCAGGAGCTTCCGGACGGCCCCTGGCAGGTGACGACGAAGGTACATATCGAAGCGACACAACGGTTCCAGCAGGCCGGCCTGTTGCTGTACGCCAGCGACACCGTCTACGGCAAGTTCGACCTCGGCCGCGCCACCCCCGACCTGACGCTCGAAGTCGTCCAGCACGTCAACGGGTCCAACCGGCAGGACACCGCCGCGCCCGCGGTCCCCGGCGCCACCGACGTCTGGCTCCGCCTGACCAGTGACGGCGTCTCGGTCCAGCCCAGCGTCTCCTACGACGGGCAGACGTTCACCAACTACGGGCGGGCCTTCGACCTCGCGCACGGCTTCACCCACGTGGGCCCGTACGCGTTCCGCGGTGCGCTGGGCGCCCCGGAGATCGAGGCGACCTTCGACTGGTTCCGGTGGTCGCCGACGCCGGAGGAGTACGCGCAGTGCCTGGCCAACCAACTGCCGGCCGACGACGAGACCGTTCCGCCCGATGGGGAGACCGCTCCGCCCGCCACTGCCTGAACCTCTCGTTGATCTAGGGCCTGGAGTGGTGGTTGGAGATCAACTCACCACTCGCAGCCCTAGATCAACGAGGTGGGCCTGACGAGGTGGGGCCTGACGAGGTGGGGCCTGACGAGGTGGGGCCTGACGAGGTGGGGAGCCTCGGTCCGGCCTAGGCGGCCAGGCGCTGGTCGCGGACGGCCGACCACCGCTGGGAGTCGCGGATGCCGTCCTCGATCGACAGCTGCGTGGTCCAGCCGAGCAGCTCCCGCGCCTTCTGGCTGCGGGTGTGCCAGCCAATGAAGTCGCCCGGCCGCCGACCGACTTCGCGCACCCGGACCTTCATGCCGGTCGCGACCTCGAAGGCCGCGATGAACTCGCGCACCGTGGTGCCCGAACCCGTACCCAGGTTGATCACCTCGTACCGGCGCTCACTGCCGGGCGAAATGACCTCATCAAAGCGTTCCAGGGCCCGGACGTGAGCCTGAGCGAGATCCCAGACGTGAATGTAGTCGCGAATGCCGGTGCCGTCGCGGGTCGGCCAGTCCGCCCCCGTGAGCTCGAACTCCTCGTCGTTCTCGACGGCCATGAGCAGGCGGCCGAGCAGGTGGGTGGGGCGCCGCGACTGCAGGCCGGAGCGCAGCTGCGGGTCGGCCCCGATCGGGTTGAAGTACCGCAGCGAGATGGCCCGCAGCTTGCTGGCGGCCGTGGCGTCCTCGAGGACCTGCTCCATCATCACCTTGGAGCGGGAGTACGGGTTGGTCGGCGCCAGCGGCGAGGACTCGTCGACCGTGAGGTCGGGGCCCGGCGCGTAGATGGACCCGGACGAGCTGAACAGGTACCGGGTCACCCCGTTGCGGAGCAGGTGGTCGATGAAGTCCACCGACTTCGCCACGTTCTCGCGGTAGTACCGCAGCGGCTGCTCCACCGACTCGGGCACCACGATGAGCGCGGCCGCGTGGACGACCGCGTCGATGTCCGGATGCTCGGCGAAGATCTTGTCGATGAGCTCGCCGTCGGCGATGTCCCCGTGGTAGAAGATCCGCCCCTGGGTGAACTCGATCCTCCCCGTGCTGAGGTTGTCGAGGATCACCGGCGTGATCCCGGCATCGAGGCATGCGGAGGCCACCGTGCTGCCGATGTACCCGGCCCCGCCGGCGATCAGTACCTTCATGGGCACAAACTAACCGAGCAGGGCGCCGGGCCGAGGGGGACCCGGGCCAACCTCCCCGGACCGGCGGGGCGGGAACCACTCGCGAGCGACGTCCGGCGATGGCCTAGTCTCACGAGACCGGCTGTGGCCCCGGTCTCACGGGACCAGCCCATGGCCTAGTCTCACGGGCGGGCCACGCTCGCGTGAGGACGAACGTGGCGCCCGGGCCGCAGCCGGGGCCCGGTCGGCCGGCGAGCAGACACGGAGTGATATGTCCGACGCCCTTTCTTCCCCCGGTGGTGGGCCGATGTCGTCCGCGAGCGCGCAACCGACGAGTGAACCGGCGGCGACCGCGCCAACCGACGACGCGCTGCCCGGTCGCGGCCTGCGCGTCCTCGCGGTGACCAACATGTGGCCGGTCGGCGGCAGCTTCCGGGGCGTCTTCGTCGAGGAGCAGGTCCAGGCCCTGCGGAAGCTGGGCGCCCACGTCGACGTCGAGGTGGTGGCGCAGGCGCGTGGCCGCCGGGACTACCTGCTCGCCGCGCCCCGCATCCGGCGGCGGGTCCGGGAGGGCAACTACGACATCGTCCACATCCACCACGGCATGTGCGCCCTGGCCTGCCGGTTCATGGGTGACGTGCCACGGGTGCTGGGACTGTACGGCCACGACATCAACTGGCACTGGCAGCGCTGGATCACCAAGCTGGGCTGGGGGCCGATCCCCGACCGGCTCTATCTGACCAAGCGGATGGCGGCCGCGGCCGGGGAGCCGGACGGGCCGATCATCCCCAACGGGGTCGACTTCGAGGTGTTCGCCCCCGGTGACCGCGACGCCGCCCGGGCGCGGTTCGGGTTCTCGCCCCAGGACAAGGTCATCCTCTTCGGCGGCGTGCCGAGCAACTGGGTGAAGGGGTACGACGTCTTCTCCGACGTGCTCGCCGCCCTGCGGGAGCGCGGCCTGCCGGTCAAGGAGTTCGTCCTGCCGGAGCCTGGGCAGGACCGCCACCAGACGGCGGCGAAGTTCCAGGCGGCCGATGTGCTCCTGTTCACCTCCCGCAAGGGGTTCGAGGGCTCGCCCACCGTGGTCAAGGAAGCCACGGCCATGAACCTTCCGGTCGTGACCACCGATGTGGGGGACGTCGCCGAGATCCTGTCGGGGGTCCACCCGTCGGCCGTGGTCGGGTGGCCCGAGCCCTGGGGCACGCCGGAGGCCCGGGCGAAGCTGGTCGCCGACCTGGCCGACCAGGTGGGGAAGGTGCTGGCCGTGGGCACCAGGTCCAACGGGCGCGAGCAGAACGCCTGGCTCGCCTGGGACCGGATCGGGGCCAAGATCATCGAGTACTACCGGGAGGTCATCGAGCGCTACGCCAGTGGGCGGGCCTCACGCGGCTCGCGCGGGGTCAGTGCCCGATGACGGTCGCGCTGATCACCGGCGGGTTCGGCTTCGTCGGTGGTCACCTTCGGCGTGAGCTGCGCTCGCGTGGGTGGTCGGTCGTAGCGGTGGGCCACGCGAGAAGGTCGTACGGGCCGAACGCGTCAACCGGGCCGGCGACGCCCAGCCGACCGGACGTGCCCAGCCGACCGGACGTGCCCAGCCGGCCAGACGTGCCCAGCCGGCCAGACGTGCCCAGCCGACCGGACGTGCCCGGCGGGCGGAACGCGACGGCGGAGCCGGGCGGACCGGCCATAACCGACGCGGACGTCCGGGTGGTCGACGTCGCCGACCCGGCCGCGATGGCCGAGTGCCTCGCCGAGGTGCGGCCGGACGTGGTGTTCCACCTCGCCGCCACCTCGACCGGGCCCGACGTCGTGTCCCGGACGGTCGCGGCCAGCCTGGGCCTGGGCGAGGGCCTGCGGCGAGCCGGGCTGCGGGGCGTCCGGGTCGTGCACGCGGGCTCGTCGGCCCAGTACGGCGCCGTCCCGATGGCGGAGAACCCGGTGACCGAGGCCACGCTGCCCGCCCCGGTCAGCCCGTACGGCTACGCCAAGCTCGCCGCCGAGGCCGCCCTGTGCGGCCTGGCCGCCGACGGCTCCTTCGAGGTCGTGCCGGTCCGTGCCTTCAACCACATCGGCCCGGGCGAGAGCACGGCCACGGTCGGGGGCGCGTTCGCCGCCCGCGTACGGGACGTGCTGTCCGGCCGGGCCGAGCGGGTCGCGGCGGCCGGGCTGGACGCGGTACGGGACTTCACCGACGTCCGCGACATCGTCCGGGGCTACGCCGACCTCGCCGAACGGGGCGTCCCCGGACGGCTGTATAACCTCTGTTCGGGTCGACCGACGACCGTGGCCGAGGTACTTGACGCTCTCCTCGCCTGCGCCGGCCTGGACCGGTCGGTCGTCGACCTCGTGTCGGCTCCACCGAACGAGCGCAGCGGACGGGTCGCGTACCAGGTGGGGTCCCCGGCCCGGGTGCGGCACGAGGTCGGCTGGACGGCCACGATCGGACTGGAGCAGAGCGCCAAGGATCTCCTGGAGGGTTGGACATGACATCCTGGGTCGGCCGGCGCGTCCTGGTCACCGGAGCCGGCGGATTCATCGGCTCGCACCTCGTCGAGCTGCTGGTCCGCTCGGGCGCCCACGTGCGCGCCATGACCCACTACAACGGCCGGTCCGATGTCGGCATGCTGGCCGATGTCGCACCCGACGTGCGTGACTCCATCGAGATCATGCCGGGCGACATCACCGACCCGTTCCTGGTCCGGCGGGCCGTGGAGGGCATGGACACGGTCTTCCACCTGGCCGCGCTGATCGCCATCCCCTACTCCTACCGCGCGCCAGCATCCTATGTGGCCACCAACGTGACCGGCACGCTCAACGTGCTCGAGGCGGTGCGCGACCTGGGGGTCTCACGGATGGTGCACACCTCGACCTCGGAGATCTACGGCACCGCCCGCTACACGCCCATCGACGAGCAGCACCCGCCGCAGCCGCAGTCGCCGTACGCCGCGGCCAAGCTCAGCGGTGACTACCTGGCCGAGTCGTTCCACCGCACCTTCGGCACGCCGGTGGCCATCATCCGGCCGTTCAACACGTACGGTCCGCGGCAGAGCGCTCGCGCGGTCATCCCCACGATCGCGGCCCAGCTCGTGGCCGGCAAGCGCACCATCGCCCTGGGCGACCTGCGGCCGGTGCGGGACCTCACGTACGTGACCGACACGGCCCGCGGGTTCCTGGCCGTGGCCGAGACCGACGGGTGCATCGGGAAGGTCACGAACGTGGGCAACGGCAAGGGCATCACCATCGGTGACCTCGCCCGGCTGCTCGGTGAGGTGGCCGGCCGGGACGACTTCGAGATCGTCGAGGACCCGCAGCGGCTGCGCCCGCCCACCTCGGAGGTGTTCGAGCTCATCGCGGACACCTCCCGGGCCCAGGAGCTGTTCGACTGGAAGCCCCAGGTGTCCCTCCGGGAAGGCCTGGCCAACGTCGTCGCCTACGTCCGCGAGAACATCCATCGATTCGACGTGGATCGGTACGCCACATGAGAGCGATCGTGTTGGCCGGCGGCAAGGGAACCCGGCTGCGACCGTTCACCACCAGCTTCCCCAAACCGCTGGTGCCGATCGGCGACGTGCCGGTCCTGGAGATCCTGTTGCGCCAGCTCAAGGCGCACGGCGTGCGGCACGTGACCGTCCTCACCGGACACCTCGCCTACCTCATCGAGGGCTACTTCAATGACGGCTCGGCCTGGGGGCTGGCCATCGACTACATCCGCGAGCGGGAGCCCCTGGGGACGGCCGGTCCGCTGCGCCAGCTCGCCGGCACGATCACCGACGACTTCTTCGTGCTCAACGGGGATCTGCTCACCGACCTCGACTTCGCCGCGCTCATGCGGCACCACCGGGAGTCGGGGGCGGTCGCCACGGTGAGCACGTTCGCCCGGACCGAGAAGATCGAACTGGGTGTGCTCCACATCGGACCCACGGGGGACGTGGTGGGGTACGAGGAGAAGCCCACGCTCAAGTTCGATGTGTCCATGGGTGTGTACGCCATGTCGCCCGCGGCCCTGGAGCGCATCCCGGAGCGGTACTACGACATGCCCACGCTCATCGTGGACCTGCTCGCGGCCGGGCAGCGCGTGGCCAGCTATCGGCACGACGGCCGCTGGCTCGACATCGGACGTGGGGACGACTACGACGAGGCGAACCGCCTGTTCGCCGAGAACCCCGACGTCTTCCTCCCCTGACCCCGTCCTGAGCGCGCTCCCCTGACCGCTCACCCGCCCCCGCTCCGCCCATGATCACGGTGAGGCGATCGCAGGCTGGGGCACATACGAGTGCCTCACGGTGCTCGTGATCGATGATCACGGTGAGGCGTACGTACGGCGTCGGGTCCACGCCCGCCTCACGGCGATCTTGGGGCGCGCACCTGCCCCACCGCGCCGAAAATGTGATAAAACGGGCACCCCGACCAGACGGTCGGCCGATACGACAGCGGGGGTTACTGGCCGGTAGCATTACGCCAAGTCCCGAGAGGAGGGCTCGCATCGTGCCCCGTGACGCCACACCCCGTCAGCTTCGCGACGTCGTCTTCGTCGACGGCGTCCGCACCCCGTTCGGCAAGTCCGGCAGCATGTACGCCGGAGTCCGCGCCGACGACCTCGTGGTCCGTTGCATTCGCGAACTGCTGCGTCGCAACCCGTCCCTGCCGCCCGAGCGGGTGGACGAGGTAGCGATCGCGGCCACCACCCAGATCGGCGACCAGGGTCTCACCCTGGGCCGCACGGCCGCGCTGCTGGCCGGCCTGCCGAAGACGGTCCCCGGTTACGCCATCGACCGCATGTGCGCCGGGGCGATGACCGCCGTCACCACGGTGGCGTCGGGCATCGCGTTCGGCGCGTACGACGTGGCCATCGCCGGGGGCGTGGAGCACATGGGCCGCCACCCCATGGGTGAGGGGGTGGACCCCAACCCGCGTTTCCTGGCCGAGAAGCTGGTGGACCCCTCCGCCCTCGTCATGGGCGCCACCGCCGAGAACCTGCATGACCGGCTGCCGGCCATCACCCGTGAGCGGGCCGACCGGTTCGGCCTGCGCTCGCAGGAGAAGACCGCGGCCGCCTACGCGGCCGGCAAGATCCAGCCCGACCTCGTGCCCGTGGCCACCCGGGACCCCGAGGGCGCCTGGGGACTGGCCACAGTGGACGAGGCCCCGCGCGAGACCTCGATGGAGAAGCTGGCCGGGCTGCGGACCCCGTTCCGCCCCCACGGCCGGGTGACCGCGGGCAACGCGGCCGGCATCAACGACGGCGCCACCGCCTGCCTGCTCGCCGCGGCCGACGTGGCGGCCGAGCTGGGCCTGCCCGTGGCGATGCGCCTGGTCGGGTACGCGTTCGCCGGCGTCGACCCGGAGGTCATGGGCTTCGGCCCGATCCCGTCGACCGAGAAGGCCCTGCGCAACACCGGACTGACCATCGACGACATCGGCCTGTTCGAGCTCAACGAGGCCTTCGCCGTCCAGGTGCTCGCCTTCCTGGACCACTTCGGCATCGCCGACGACGACCCACGGGTCAACCCGTGGGGCGGGGCGATCTCCGTGGGGCACCCGCTGGCCTCGTCCGGGGTGCGCCTGATGATCCAGCTCGCCCGGCAGTTCGCCGAGCACCCCGAGGTCCGCTACGGCCTGACGGCCATGTGCGTCGGTATCGGCCAGGGCGCCACCGTCATCTGGGAGAACCCCCACTACCGCTCGGAGGCAGGCCAATGACTTCCCCGGAGTTCCCGAACGAGGTCGTCACCCGGGCGCTGACCCGGCTGGTACGGGTGCCGGGGCTCGACCGCCCGGCCGCACTGATCACATTGGACAACGGGCACGACCACACCAAGCCCAACACGTTCGGCCCCGGCGGCCTGGCGAGCCTGGACGCGGCCATCACCGAGGCGCTCGCCGCCGACCCGGCGTTCCTCGCCATCACCGGCAAGCCGTTCATCTTCTGCGTCGGGGCCGACCTGACCGGGGTGGGCTTGGTCCGCAGCCGCGAGCAGGCGCTGCAACTGGGCCGGGAGGGCCACCGCATCTTCGCCCGGCTGCGCAACTCCTCCGTGCCCACGTTCGCCTTCATCAACGGCGCCGCCATGGGCGGCGGGCTGGAGGTGGCGCTGCACTGCCACTACCGGACGCTCTCTTCCGCGGTGACCATGCTGGCCCTGCCCGAGGTCGGGTTGGGTCTCGTCCCTGCCTGGGGCGGCACCCAGCTGCTGCCCAAGCTCGTGGGCATCGTCAACGCGGCCACGGTGATCGTGCAGAACCCGTTGCAGCAGAACAAGATGCTGCGGGCGAAGCAGGCGTACGAGATGGGCATCGCCGACGTGCTGCTCGACTCGGCCGACTTCCTGGAGCGGTCGCTGGAGTGGGCCGCCTCGGTGGTCCGGGGAGACACAACCGTCTCCCGGACGCCGGTCGACACCAAGGACTGGGACGGCGTCATCGCCTTCGCCCGGGCGCTGCTCGACGAGAAGCTGCACGGCGCCGCCCCCGCCCCCTACCGGGCTCTGGACCTGCTCGCGCTCGCCAAGGACGCGCCCTTCGAGGTCGGCACGGCGGCCGAGGACGAGGCGCTGGCCGACCTGCTCATGGGTGAGGAGCTGCGCAGCGGCATCTACGCCTTCGACCTGGTCCAGCGGCGGGCCAAGCGCCCGGTCGGCGCCCCGGACAAGTCGCTGGCCCGGCCGGTCACCAAAGTCGGCATCGTGGGCGCCGGCCTCATGGCCAGCCAACTCGGGCTGCTGTTCGCCCAGCGGCTGGAGGTCCCCGTGGTCCTCACCGACCTCGACCAGGAGCGGGTCGACAAGGGACTGTCCTATGTGCACGGAGAGATCGACAAGCTCGCAGCGAAGGGCCGACTGGACGCCGGGCGGGCCGCCAAGCTGCACGGCCTGGTCAGCGGCAGCGTGGACAAGGCCGCCTTCGCCGACGCCGACCTGGTGATCGAGGCGGTCTTCGAGGAGCTGGCCGTCAAGAAGCGGGTCGTCGCCGAGGTCGAGGCGCTGGTGAAGCCGGAGTGCGTCCTGGCCACCAACACCTCCTCGCTCTCGGTGACCGCCATGGCCGCCGACCTCGCCCACCCGGAGCGGGTGGTGGGTCTGCACTTCTTCAACCCGGTGGCGCTCATGCCGCTGCTGGAGGTGGTGCGGGCTGAGCAGACCGACGACGCCACCCTGGCCACGGGCTTCGCGGTCGGCAAGGCGCTGCGCAAGTCCTGCGTGCTGGTCAAGGACGCCCCCGCCTTCGTGGTGAACCGCCTGCTCACCCGGTTCCAGGGGGCGGTGTTCAGCGCGATCGAGGCCGGCACCCCGATCGAGGTGGCCGACGCGGCGCTGGACCCGATGGGCCTGCCGATGCGGCCGCTGGCCCTGCTGCAGCTCGTCGGGCCGGCCGTGGCCTACCACGTGGCCGGCGTGCTGCACCAGGCGTTCCCGGACCGGTTCTCCGCCAGCGAGAACCTGCGTCGCATCGCCGAGTCCGGGCTGCCCCTGCTCGTCGACAACAAGCCCAACCCCGAGCTGGCGTCGGTGCTCCAGGTCGGCAACTCTCCGCTGACCGCCGAGCAGGTGCTCGAGAACGCGCTGACGGTACTCGCCGAGGAGACGCGGATCATGCTCGACGAGGGCGTGGTCGCCGAGCCGCAGGACATCGACCTGTGCCTCATCCTCGGGGCGGGCTTCCCGTTCCACCTCGGCGGCATCACGCCGTACCTTGATCGGACCGGCGTCGCCGAGCGGGTCACCGGCCGCCGCTTCCTGCCCCGCGGCATCGCCAGCCTCCCCGCCTGACGCCACTCGTGACGGCACCGGTTAGCCTCGGGCGATGGTCGCCGATGTGCCCATGCCGCCCGCGGTGGCGGCGCGGCCCCGCGACGCCCGGGGCTACCCGGTGCCGGCCATCACGCCGTGGATGGACGGCGCTCCCCGGTTCGGCGTGACCTCGGTGGAGCGTACATTCCTCTGCGCCATTGAAAGACGCTGTTCCATCTGTGCCCTGACCATGCCGCCCGGTCCCGTGTGGCGGGTCGTCGGCGGACCGGAGGCGGAGGCCATCGCGGCCGCCATGGCCGAGGGACGAGCCTTCCGCAACGCCGCCCCGACGGCCGAGGCGCCGGGGCACCGGGCCTGCATGCTCTACGCCGCCATGGTCTGCCCCTGGCTGTCCCGGCCGACTGCGCGACGGGGGACGCCCGGCCCGGCTCCGGGCCTCGCGGTCACCAAGGGCGCGCGCCGCGGGTCGGGCGGCGCCGTGGTCGGCTTCCGGTCGTACGACTTCTCGTTCGCGCCGGCCGACGGGGTGCTGTTCCGCTTCGACGGCGTCGTCGAGTTCCGGCCTCACGAGCTCGGCACCGAGCACCTGCCCGCCCTGCAGGTCGCGCTGGCCTCCAGCCCTCCGCCCAACGAAAAGACGCCGCCCTATCTGCTCACCGACGAGGCCGCGGCGGTGCAGGCCTTCGCCGCCCTCCGCGACGCGCTGCTGGGCTGAAATCCCCGGCCGCCAACGACGCGCTGCTGGGCTGACTTCCGCAATCGCCGCCGACGCGCCGGCTCCAAGGGTCGCCGGCTCTTGCCCTCGTCCCCTACTGTGCACCCAGGCTTGCGAAAGGACGGGGACAAATGCGTAGCAGCGTGGCGCGACGGACGGCTCTTCTCGTCGTGGCGGCGACCTCCGTGGCCCTGCTGGCCGCAGCCTGCACGGGCGAACCCGACCCGACACCCAGCGACGAGGACGGTAGGGGAATCCTCGGCGGCCTGGAGGGGGTCGAGCTGTCCCAGGGCACACTGCTGATCTCCGATGGCACGCCCCGCGTCCGCATCGGCGACGCCGTCGTGACCTTCCCCAGCTCCGTAACCGACGCCGTCTGGTCCCCCGATGGCAGCCGGATCGCGTACGTCGACGGCGACGGCAACATCGCCACCGCCCGTCCAGATGGGACCGACGTGCTCGTACTGACCACCACCGATTCGTCGGTGGTACGGTCGCGCCCCGCCTGGCTACGCCAGTGGATCGTCTACGCCGAGAAGAAGGCCGATGGGACGTCGACCCTGCGCTCGGTCCCGGCGAACGGCTGCCCCATCGGCCCCGTCCCCGCCGCCGGCCAGGAGTGGCCCATGGACACCGGGCCGGGGACCAGCTACGTCGATCTCGCCCCCAGCGCCGCCAACACCGAGCAGCCGATGCGTCTGGCGTTCCAGCACGACGAGCCCGGCGGCCCCGAGATCTGGATCAACGACAGCAACCAGCGGGTGCCCTTTACCTACAAGGTCGTCGACGGATCGGAGCCGGCCATCACGCCGGACGGCCAGCGGCTCGCCTACATCGGCCCGGACGGCGACATCTACGTCACCATCCCTACCGAGGGGGCCCCAGCCGGAACCCGGATCACCTCCGGCGCCGGCCATCCCACGCGGCTGACCTGGAGCCCGGACGGTCAATACGTCGCCTACGCCACCGATGCCGAGGTCCAGCAGATCAGCGCGAGTGGTGGGGCGAACGCCCCCACGAGCCTCGGGGCCACCGGGGTTCCGTCCTATTTGTACGGATGGGACAACGCGCTGTACCCGGTGACCGGCGGCGATCCCACCGCGCTCTCGGTCGCCGCCTCGCAGGCCCGCTGGCCCCAGGTCGCCTCGTTCGCTCCGGGCCAGGGCTACCTGGGGGCGTTGACCGCGACGATCGGCCTGGCCAGCCAACCGCCCACACCCGGACAGTTCGGACCGGTGCTCCTCCTCGACTCGGCCGACCAGCTGGACCCTCGCGTCGCTGGTGAGCTGAGGCGCGTCTTCGGGCTCATTCCGTCGGACATGCCGGACCTCGCCCGGCCGCAGGTGTACGTGGCCAGTCCGGTGTCGGACGCGGTTGCTCAGGAACTCAGCCGGCTCGGCTACCACGTCCTGCGCGAGCGCCCGGAGCTGGAGCGGGCCTTCCCCTTGGCGCCCGCCGACCTCTGCCCGTCGAGCAACGGGCCCGAGCTGGCCCCGGAGCTCGTGGTGGTCGACGGCGACGATCTCGCGGCCGTCAGCATCGGTCGCTCGTTCGCCGGCCAACGCCCGATCCTCCTGCTGAACGGCGCCCTGACCGAGGAGCAGGCCACCTGGCTGCGGCGCAGTTCCGGGGTGGTCGAGTACGTCTACGTCGTCGGGTCGGTGCCCGAGGACGTGCAGCAGCAGATCGCCCAACTCATCGCCGGTCCGCTCGGCTACAGCACGACCCACAACCCGGTCGCCCCGCCGTCACTGTACTAAGTGGACACCGTCCGACCGGACGCACCCGCCGACATCAATCTACGGTCTCAATTCTTGGTGCTTCGGTCGCGAGGCACCGGCATCGGGTCGGCGGGCGTGGGCGCCGGCACGGCCGCCGTGGCGGTCACGACCGGCGTGACCTTGGCCGAGGGCAGGGTGACCGTGACCTCGAGGCCGCCCTCGGGGTTGGCCGTGGCCGACACCGTGCCCCCGTGCGCGTCCGCGACGGCGCGGACGATCGACAGGCCCAGGCCCGATCCCCGGCCGCCGGTGCGCTCCCGCCCGCCGCGGCGGAACGGCTCGAACAACCGCGGTACGTCGGCTGGCTCCACGTCGAAGCCGGTGTTGCGCACCACGAGCCAGGAGTGCTCGTCGTCGCCCCCGGTGCGGACCCAGATGCTGCCGTGCAGGTGGTTGTACCGGACCGCGTTCTCGATGAGGTTGCCGGCGAGTCGATCCAGCAGTCCCGGGTCGCCGACGACCGGGGCCGGCTGCAGCTCCTTCTCCACCGTGAGGTGAATCCGGTCGATTTCCCGGCTCATGGCGGACAGGGCCGACGTGACGCAATCGGCGAGGTCGGCCGGTACCTTCTTGGACAACCGCCGGCCCGACTGCGCCTCGGTGCGGGCGAGCAGGAGCAGCGATTCGATGAGAGCATTGGCCCGCTCCGAGCCGTCGCGGACCACCTTGGCCATGCGCCGGTACTCCTCCAGGTCCGCGTCCGGGTCGGCCAGCGTCACCTCGACCTCGGTACGCATCACGGTGAGCGGGGTGCGCAGCTCGTGCGAGGCGTTGGCCACGAACCGCTTGTGCGAGTCGAGGGTGGCGCTGATGCGGTCCATCATGGCGTCGAACGTGTTGGCCAGCTCGGCCACCTCGTCGTCGGCGCCCTGGTACCGGATGCGCTGGTCGAGGGTGTCCCCGGTGAGCGCCCGGGCCGTAGTGGTGACCTGCTGCAGCGGACGCAGGGCCCGACCCGCGACGAAGTAGGCGCCGGCCACGCCGGCCGCCCCGACCAGCGCGACCGCGAGCAGGCCGGTGACGAGCATCTCCCAGCGGGCGGAGGTGAGCACCTCCTCCCGCCAGGCACCGAAGTCGACCTCGGCGCCGGTGGTGGCGTCGACCAGCCTCGTGCCGGGGGGCAGCGCCCGGGCCGCGCTCATCGCGTGCCCCACGACCAGCCAGCCGAGCACGACGAGAACCAGCGCGGCTCCGATCAGCAGGACGCCGTTGAGGATCGTGAGCCGCAACCGCAGCGTCGGACGGAACCAACGCGGCCGGATACGCGAGTCGTAAACCGTCATGATTCGGCCTGGACTTCGCCGTTGGCCTCGGCGGGCGCCGAGGTCCCGGCCGACCCGCCGTCCGGCGCCGCGGCCGGGATGCGGTACCCGGCGCCGACCACGGTCTCGATGAGGGGCGGATCGCCCAGCTTGCGGCGGAGCGTCATCATCGTCACCCGGACGGTCGCGGTGAACGGGTCGGCGTTGGCGTCCCAGACCCGCTCCAGCAGCTCCTCGCTGGAGACGACCCCGCCGCGCGCCTTGAGCAGCTCCTCCAGCAGCCCGAACTCCTTGCGGGTCAAGTCGAGCGGCTCACCACCCCGGGTGACCGTGCGCGTGGCCTGGTTGAGCACCACATCGCCAGCGACGAGCACCGGGGGCGCGACCGGGGTGGCGCGCCGGCCGAGGGCGTGCACCCGCGCCACGAGCTCGTCAAAGGCGAACGGTTTGGGTAGGTAGTCGTCGGCGCCGAGCTGCAGCCCTTCCACCCGGTCGGCAACCGAGCCGCTCGCGGTCAGCATGAGCACCCGGGTCAGCGCGCCCGACGCGACGAGGTCGGCGCAAATCTGGTCGCCGTGCACGCCGGGCAGGTCCCGGTCCAGCACGACCACGTCGTAGCGGGTCACCATCGCCATCTCGTGCCCGGTCGTGCCGTCGTAGGCCACATCGACGGCGAACCCGACCCGGCGCAGCCCGCGAGCGATGGCGTCGGCGAGGGCCTTCTCGTCCTCGACCACGAGCACCCGCACGTCCGCACCTCCCATCGACGCAGCAACGCAGCACTTCAGGCTAACGACGTCGCGGTGGCCCGGGCTACCGGCGCCGGCCGACGATGGTCTCGCCCACGGCCGGTCGGCGCTGTGGGGCCCGTCGGTACCGACCCTGCCGACCTCGGCTTATAGAAATCCACCTCCCTGACGATCGGGGCGCCGCGGGCCGGGCACCCGACGTGCACGAACACGACCATCATCGATCCCACCGACCGTGCCGGACGCGTCTTGCGCCCCACCGCCGCCCGGCCATCCCCACGAGTACCCGCGGTCGAGGCCGGCCGCAACACATCGACGCCGGCCATACGATGCGACCGCGCCGGGCCTTCGTCTTTGCAGAGAATCGGCCGGATGCCTTTGTAGAAACCGGCCTAACGACGCTGTAGGCACCCACCTAATGGGCTTCATAGATATTGACAAAGAAGCTTGGTGAGACTATCGTCACTATCAGTTTGTTAGTAAGGCTTCCTAACAAACTCCGGGTTCACTTCTCCCCCCATGGACCGGGAGGTTTGCGCATGAGACGATCCGTTCGCCACGCGTTAAGCGCGGCCGCCATTCTGCTCGCCGCGGGTGTCGCGGCCATACCCCTCCGGCCCGCACTCGCGGCCAACGGGGCATCGGCGACCTTCACCAAGCTCTCCGACTGGGGCACCGGCTACGAAGGCAAATTTACCATCGTCAACAACTCGGCGAGCCCGCTCACGTGGCAGGTCGAGTTCGACCTCCCCGCCGGCGCAACCATTTCGTCGTTCTGGGACGCCCAGGTCGTCAAGACCGGTAACCACGTGGTCGCCACGGGCACCTGGAACGCCACCCTCGGCGTGGGCCAGTCGACCAGCTTCGGCTGGATCGGTGCTCCGGGCGGTGTCACGCCGACCAACTGCAAGCTCAACGGCGCATCCTGCGACGCGAGCGGCCCGGTCGACAACATCCCGCCGACCACGCCGGGGACGCTCTCCAGCCCGGCGAAGACATCCACGAGCATCACGCTGTCGTGGGGCGCCTCCACCGACTCCGGCGGCAGCGGTCTGGCCGGCTACAACATCTACCGCAACGGATCGACCACCCCGACCCACCAAACCACCGGCACCAGCACCACCTTCACCGACACCGGGCTTAGCCCCAACACCACCTACACCTACGTCGTCCGGGCCCGCGACGGCGCCGGCAACCTCTCCAACCCGAGCAATCAGATCTCGGTCACCACCAACCCGATACAACCGACCGTCAACCGCAAGGTCGGCTACTTCACCCAGTGGAGCGTCTACGCGCGCAACTTCCGCGTGAAGGACATCGACACCACGGGCATGGCCGCGAAGCTGACCCACATCAACTACGCATTCGGAAACATCAACGAGCAGGGTCACTGCTTCATGGTCAACGCCCAGGGCCAGGGCGATGCCTGGGCCGACTACCAGATGAAGTACAACTCCTCCAACTCGGTCAACGGCACCACCGACACCTGGGACCAGCCGCTGGCCGGTAGCTTCAATCAGCTCAAGCAGCTCAAGCAGAAGTACCCGCATCTGAAGGTGTACATCTCCCTGGGCGGTTGGACCTGGTCGAAGTACTTCTCCAACATGGCGCTGCCCCAGAACCGGGCTGCGGCCGTGGCCTCCTGCATCGACCTGTACATCAAGGGCAACCTGCCGCAGATCGGCGGGGAGCCGCAGGGCGGACCGGGCTCGGCCTTCGGTGTCTTCGACGGTATCGACCTGGACTGGGAGTGGCCGGCCAGCGAGGGCAACACCGGCAACATCATCCGGCCGGAGGACAAGGCGAACTACCTCGCCCTCATCCAGGAGTTCCGGGCTCAGCTCGACGCGTACGGCGCCAGCGTGGGTCGGACGTACGACCTGACCGCGTTCCTGCCCGCCGACGTGGCGAAGATCGACGCGGGTATCGACCCGGCGATCTTCAATTACCTCACCTTCGCCACCGTCCAGGGGTACGACTTCTACGGCGCCTGGGGTCCGCAAACCAACCACCAGTCGCAGCTGCGCAACCCGCCGGGTAACCCGGCCCCGGCCAACCAGCAGTACTCGATCGAGAGCGCGATCAACAAGTACCTCTCGTTGGGTGTGCCGGCGAGCAAGCTCGTGGTCGGCGTACCCGCCTACGGTCGCGGCTGGACGAACGTGCCGAACGTCAACAACGGCCTGTACCAGAACGGCACCCCGGCGCCGGGTTCCTTCGAGCAGGGCGTGGAGGACTACGACGTGCTCAAGAACCGGCCGGGCACGGTGTTCCGCGACAACACCAACGGCGCGGTCTGGAAGTACGACGGCATTACGTTCTGGTCCTACGACGACCCGCAACTGGTCCAGGCCAAGGGTCAGTGGGTCAAAGCCAACGGCCTGGGCGGCCTGATGATCTGGTCGCTCGACGGGGATGACGGCAGCCTCGTCACGGCCATGCAAACCGGCCTGCAGTAGCACCGCCGCCCGGTGGTCGGCGGCCCCGCGTCCCCGCCGACCACCACCCGGCCGCGCCGGGAGCCACCGGACGAAAAGAACGGGCGCCCGTACGGTCAGCCGTACGGGCGCCTGTGTGCTTGCCGACGTCACCGCCCCTTCGGGCGTGGCCGCGGCACCGCCGGAGGCGGCGGAGCGAACTGCTCGGAGCGGAGAATCAGGCCTCGCATGGCCTCCAGGCTCGCCTCGATCCGCTCGAAGCCCCGCACCATCGCGTTCTCCAGCCGCTCGACCTTGTCCCGCAAGTCGGTCAGGCCGTTCTCCACCTTTTCGAGTCGCTGCTCAACCTTGTCCAGCCGCTGCTCGACGACATCCAGCCGCTGCTCGACCCGGTCCAGGCGCCGTTCGACCTTGTCCATCCGTACGGTCAGACCATCCACGCGTACGGTCAGGACATCGACCCGCTCGGTCAGGTCATCCATGCGGGCGGTCAGGTCGTCCACCCGCTCGGTCAGCACGGCCTGGCCGCGCTCGACCTCGCTAAGCCGTTGATCGATCATTTCGAACCGATCATCGAATCGATGACCGAGTGCCCCCACCATGTGGTAGCCGACCTGCAGCCACAGAGCCGCGAAGGCGTCGTCCGTCCGCTCGGGCTCGACGACAGTGGTAGTCAATGCTCCTCCCGTGGTCGCTCGCCCCGTGCCGTCCGGCAACCTACGCGGACGACGTCTCAGTCGACAAGGCCGAAATCGAGAAGAGGCGGCATTAGTTCAGGGCGAAGCGACGACACGCCGACAACGTTGAAGTTTTCGATCGCTTGCGCCGGTCGGTTTCGCCGGACGCCGCGTTACAGCGAGGCGACGGCGTCGGGGGCGTCGTCCATGGATGAGACCCAGCCGATGACCCGCCGAGCCACGTCCTGCGCAGTGAGGCCGAGGTCGGCGAGGATCTCGTTACGCGTGCCGTGCGGGTGCCAGCCCGGCTCCACCCCGAGGTCGCGGACCGGTGTGGCCACGTCGGCGTCGCGCAGCCGCTGGGCGACCGCCGGGCCGACCCCGCCCGTACGGATGCCGTCCTCGACCACCACGACCAGCCGGTGCGCCGCCGCGAGGTCGACGATCTCGTCCGGCACCGGGAGAACCCAGCGTGGATCGACGACCGTAACGCCGTACCCCTGCTCGGCGAGCCGTCCGGCCACCTCGACCCCGAGGTGACCAAAGGCTCCGACCGCGACGAGCAGCACGTCCGAGCGCTCCTGGTCCTCGGCGAGCACGTCGACGCCACCGACGGACCGCACGGCCGGCAGGTCCGCGGGCACGGAGCCGGTCGGGAACCGGAGCATCGTGGGGCCGTTGATCGCCACCGCCTCCCGCAGCTCGGCCCGCAGCGTGGCCGCGTCTCGCGGGGCGGCGATACGCAGGCCCGGCACGACGCTGAAGACAGCCAGATCCCAGATGCCGTAGTGGCTCGGCCCGTCCGGCCCGGTAATGCCCGCCCGGTCGAGAACGAAGGTCACCGGCAGGCGGTGCATGGCCACGTCGAGCAGCACCTGGTCGAAGGCCCGGTTGAGGAAGGTCGCGTAGATGGCGACCACCGGGTGCAGGCCGCCCAGCGCCAGGCCCGCAGCCGAGGTGGTGGCGTGCTGCTCGGCGATGCCCACGTCGAAGGCCCGGTCCGGATACTTGGCCGCCAGTTTCGCGATGCCGGTGGACTCGGCCATGGCCGCAGTGATCCCCACGATGTCGTCGCGCTCGTCGGCGATTGCCACGAGCTCCTCCCCGAACACCGTGGTCCACTTCAGCGACGGCTTGGCGATCGGCCGGCCGGTCGCCGGGTCGAACGCGGACGGGCTGTGCAGGTTGTCGGCTTCGTCCTCCTCGGCCGGCTGGTACCCGTACCCCTTGCGGGTGACCGCGTGCACGATGACCGGGCCGCCGAAGGCCTTGGCCCGCCGCAGCGCGTTCTCCAGCGCGGCGATGTCGTGCCCGTCCACCGGGCCCACGTACTTGATGCCGAGGTCCTCGAACAGCGCCTGGGGCGCGACCGCGTCCTTGACCCCCTTCTTGACCGCGTGCAGGACCTCGTAGAGCGGCCCGCCGACCAGCGGAGTCTTGGAGAGCGACTCCTTGATCAGATCGAGAACCTTCTCATAGCTGGGGTTGAGCCGCAGCGATGCGAGGTGGGTGGCCAGACCGCCGATCGTGGGGGCGTAGGAGCGACCGTTGTCGTTGACCACGATCACCACCGGGTTCTTGTTGTGAGCGATGTTGTTCAACGCCTCCCAGCACATGCCGCCGGTGAGGGCGCCGTCGCCCACGATCGCCACCACGTGACGCTTCTCACCCCGCAAGGCGTACGCCTTGGCCATGCCGTCGGCATAGGACAGAGCCGTCGACGCGTGGCAGTTCTCGATGATGTCGTGCTCGGACTCGGCCTGGTTGGGGTAGCCGGTGATCCCGCCCCGCTGGCGCAGCCGGTCGAAGTCACCGCGCCGGCCGGTCACGATCTTGTGCACGTACGCTTGGTGCCCGGTGTCGAACAGCAACCGGTCACGGGGTGAGTCGAAGACCCGGTGCAGAGCCAGTGTCAGCTCGACGACACCGAGGTTGGGGCCCAGGTGTCCGCCCGTGCGGGAGACCTTCTGCACGAGGAACTCGCGGATCTCCCGAGCGAGCGCGGCCAACTCTTCTCGGTTCAGCCCACGCAGGTCACGAGGTCCGTCAATTCGATCGAGCACACCCTCCACGGGACCGGACATGTCGTCGTCCTCCTCGCGTGAGCCCATGGCCTGCCAGTCTAGTCGTGAGGCGCGTCACCGCACGATGTCCCTGTGGCGCAAACATCCGACCGCTTCCTTGTTACGCCGGAGTGAGCAGCGCCACCGCCTCCATGTGGTGAGTGTGCGGGAAAAGGTCGTACGCGCGCAGCGCCACCAGCTTGTACCCGTACGCCCGCAACGTCCGGACATCCCGTGCGAGGGCCGCCGGATCACAGGCGACGTACGCCACCGCCCGCGGTCCCCGCTCGGCCACCCCGGCCACCACCTGTGGTCCCGCCCCACTGCGCGGCGGGTCCAGCACCACCAGGTCGACCGGGCCCGCCGGCACCGCCGGGGTCTCACCCCGGGATCGGCCCGACCGGCCCAGCGCCCGGGCCACGTCGGATCGGACGAGCGTCACCGCCGCCAGGTCACGGAGGTTCTCCCGGGCCGCCGTCACGGCCGCCGGATCCGCATCGACCACGGTAATCGATCCGGGCGGGCCGGAGCGATCGCTGACACGTACGGGTTCCCTCCTATCGTCAAAACGATCGTCGACGCCGATGGGATCCGCGCTTCCGTCATCGACGGCCGGCGTCACCACCCGGCCCCCGGCGTCGGCCAGCGCCGCGGCGAACAGCCCCACCCCGCCGTAGAGGTCCCAGATGCGCTCCCCCGACCGGGGCGCCAGCAGGTCCACCACGGCGGCGGCGAGCGTGTCGGCGGCCCACGGGTGCACCTGCCAGAACGCGGTGGGCGGCAGGTGCCACTGCCGGCCCACGGCCCGCTCGGTGACGGTGGCCGGTCCGCTCACGAGGGACACCGGGCCCCCACCCCGGCGGGCCAGGACGGTCGCCGCCCCGTCCGCGCCCGCGATCACCTCGATCGAGTCGTGCTCGGGCCAGGGGCGCCGCAGCACGTCGGTTTCGCGGATGGCCGCGTGGGCGATCAGGCAGCGATCCACGGGGACGACCTCGTGGGAGCGGTGGGCGAGCAGGCCTGCGCGCCCGGTGCTGTCCACTGTGTACTGAACCCGGGTACGCCACCCCTGGCCGTCCGGCTCGCCCGGCACCGGCGGCAGCGGCTCGACGACCGGCCGCAGGCCATCCACAGTGGATTCATCCAGGCCGCCGATGCGGAGCAACTGTTCGCGCAGCACGGCCGACTTGAGCTCACGCTGGTAAGCAAGGTCGGCGTGCTGCAGGTCGCACCCGCCGCAGGCCCGCGTTCCCCCGGACGCCGTCGGTGAGGCGCCCCGCAGGTGGCCTCCGGCCCACGGGCACGGCGGGGTCACCCGACGCGGCGACGCCTCGAGGACCTCGATGGCGTCGGCCCGCAGGTAGGCGGTGTGCTCCTCGGTGACCACGGCGCGGACGCGCTCGCCGGGCAGCGCGTGGCGGACAAAGACCACCCGCCCCTGCCCCGTCCGCGGCGTCGACCCGTCGGCGCGGGGATCGGCGGACGCCGGCAGCCGCGCGACGCAGTGACCGCCGTGCGCCACCGGGCCCACGGTGACCTCGATCGTGGCCCCGTCCAGGCCGTCATCCGGACCGGCCGGAAGGCGCGGCGACACCGTGGTCATGACGGCGCGCCCTCGCGCGGTGGTCATGACGGCGCGCCCTCGCGCGGTGGCCGTGACGACGCGCCCACGCGTAGCCGCCCGCCGGCGCCGGACCCACCCGCGGCCCGACCGGCGTCGGAGCGGTCACCGGCGTCACCGTCCCGCGGCCGTGGTCGTCCCTCGGGGTGCTCCCGCGCCGATCGCGGCCCAGGCGCCGGACCCCGTGACAGCGCCTCGTCGAGCCGGCCGAGGTCCAACGTGGAGCTCGAGGCGAGCTGGAAGGGCACGCTGGTCACCATCACCCCCGGTTCGAACAGCAGCCGCGTCTTGATGCGGAGCGCGCTCTGGTTGTGCAACAGGTGTTCCCACCACCGGCCGACCACGTACTCGGGGATGAACACGGTCACCACGTCGCGGGGCGCGTCGCGGCGGCGGGCCTTGACGTACTCCACGATGGGGCGGGTGATCTCCCGGTACGGCGACTCGATGACGGTGAGCGGCACGTCGATGTCGTGCTCTTCCCACTGCTGCTGGATCCGCCGGGTGTCGGTCTCGTCCACGTTGACGGTCAGACAGGTCAGCGTGTCCGGGCGGGTCGCCTTGGCGTAGGCGATCGCCCGCAGCGTCGGTTTGTGCACAGTGGACACGAGCACGACCGCGTGGTTGCGCGACGGCAGCCGCGGCTCGACCCCGGTCGGATCCAGCTCACGGGCCACCCGGTCGTAGTGGCGGCGGATGGCGACCATCATCCCGTAGAGTAGGCCCATGGCCACGACCGAGATCCAGGCGCCGTGGGTGAACTTGGTGGCGAACACGATCAGCAGCACCGAGCCGGTCAGGACCGCGCCGAACCCGTTGACGACCCGTGACCAGTGCATGCGGCGGCGGGTCGTCGCGTCCCGTTCGGTGCGCAGCAGCCGGTTCCAGTGCCGGACCATGCCGACCTGCGACACCGTGAAGGCCACGAAGACCCCGACGATGTAGAGCTGGATGAGGCGCGTGGTCTGGGCGTGGAACGCGACGATGAGCACGATCGCGAAGACCGCGAGGAAGAGGATGCCGTTGGAGAAGGCGAGCCGGTCCCCGCGGGTGTGCAGCTGCCGGGGCAGGTACCGGGCCTGGGCCAGGATCGAGCCGAGCATGGGGAAGCCGTTGAAGGCCGAGTTGGCCGCCAGCGCCAGGATCAGCACGGTGGCCGCCAGCACGAGAGCGAAGCCGGCCGTGAACCCGCCGAAGACGGTGGACGCGAGCTGGGCGATGACGGTCGGCTGCTCGTAGTCCGGGCCGGCGCCCACGATCTGCCGGGCCGGGTCCTCGACGTACTGCAAGTGGGCGAGCCGCGCCAGGCCGACGATGCCGATCATCAGGGTCGTGGAGAGCAGACCGACGGTCAGCAGCACCATGGCGGCGTTGCGGCTCTTCGGATGACGGAACTCGGGCACGCCGTTGGCGATCGCCTCCACCCCGGTCAGCGCGACCGATCCGGAGGAGAAGGCGCGGGCCAGCAGGAACGCGAGCGCGAAGCCGGCGACCGTGCCCTCACCCACCACCTCGAGGTCGGCGCTGGGCGCCCGCAGCTCGTCCCCCAGCAGCCAGACCCGCGTGTACCCCCATCCGACCAGGGCGACCATCCCGACCAGGAACGCGTAGGTGGGCAGCGCGAACGCGAGGCCGGAGTCGCGGATGCCGCGCAGGTTGATCGCGGCCAGCAGGACCACGATGCCGACGGCCACGGCCACCCGGTGCTCGCCCACAAAGTCGATGGCCGACGCGAGATGGTCCACCGCAGCCGCGACCGACACCGCCACCGTCAGCACGTAGTCGACCAGCAGCGCGCTCGCCACCACCAGCCCGGGCCGGCGCCCGAGGTTGGCGGTGGCGACTTCGTAGTCGCCGCCGCCCGACGGGTAGGCGTACACGTTCTGGCGGTAGCTCGCGACCACGGTCAGCAGCACCACCACGACCGCGACCGCGATCCAGGGCGCGTAGACGTACGCCGCTGCCCCGGCCAGCGACAGCGTCAGCAGGATCTCGGCGGGGGCGTAGGCGACGCTGGAGAGCGGGTCGGCCGCGAAGACCGGCAACGCGATCCGCTTCGGAAGAAGGGTGCGGCGAACCCGGTCGGTCCGGAACGGCCGGCCGACGAGGAGGCGCTTGAGCAGGACCGTCGGTTGCGCCCGCGGAGCCCGCGCCGGGGTGGCCACACGTCGAAGCGTACGACCGGCGCCGACGGGGCCACGCCCCGGCCGGCACGCGATCCGGACCACACCCACGCCCAAGCCGCCGAGGCTCCCCAGGCCACCGACGCGAGCCGACCACCGACGCGCCGCAAGCCCGGGCCGCGCTGCCGGGGCCAACGTCGGCGGGCTCGTGTACCGTCCGGCATGGGGCGACCGACGCCTTGGTTTCGCACGGTGCTTATCCGCGGAGGACGGGCGTGCACATCGTGATCATGGGGTGTGGGCGAGTCGGGTCCACCCTGGCCCACAGCCTGGAAGCCCGCGGGCACTCGGTCGCGGTCATCGACAAGGATCCCGACGCGTTCCGCCGGCTGCGCCCCGAGTTCGCCGGGCTGACCGTCACGGGTAACGGCTTCGACCGGGACGTGCTCATCGAGGCGGGCATTGAGCGGGCCGACGCCTTCGCCGCGGTCTCCAGCGGCGACAACTCCAACATCATCTCGGCCCGGGTGGCCCGGGAGACGTTCGGTGTGAGCCGCGTGGCGGCACGCATCTACGACCAGCGCCGGGCCGAGGTCTACGAGCGGTTGGGCATCCCCACGGTGGCGACGGTGCGCTGGACGGCCGACCGGATGCTGCGCCACCTGCTGCCGCAGGAGCAGGTCGAGCTGTGGCGCGACCCAACCTCGACCGTGTCGATCGTCGAGGTGCCGGTGCACCCCGGCTGGCGCTCGCGCCCGCTGCGCCAGCTTGAGGAGGCGTCCGGCGCCCGGATCGCCTTCATCATGCGGTTCGGCCTCGCCGCCCTCCCCACGCCGTCCACGGTGCTGCAGGACGGCGACCAGGTCTTCATGCTGCTGACCGACGACATGGTCGAGTCGGTCACCGCGGTCACCGGCGGTGCACCGACGGCCGGGTAAGGGGTTACTGATGAGGGTCGCCATCGGCGGCGCGGGCAACGTGGGCCGCTCGATCGCCCAGGAGCTGATCGAGAAGGGCCACACCGTGCTGCTCATCGAGCGCGAGCCGTCGGCGCTGCGCCCCGAGTGGGTGCCGACGGCCGAGTGGATCCTCGCCGACTGCTGCGAGGTGGCGAGCCTGCAGGAGGCCGACCTCGCCAGCTGCGACGTGGTGGTGGCCGCGACCGGCGATGACAAGGTGAACCTGGTCCTCTCCCTGCTGGCCAAGACCGAGTTCGCGGTGCCCCGGGTGGTGGCGCGGGTGAACCGGGCCGAGAACGAGTGGCTGTTCACCGAGCAGTGGGGCGTGGACGTCGCGGTCAGCATGCCCCGTCTCATGGTGGCGCTGGTCGAGGAGGCCGTCTCGGTCGGCGACCTGGTCCGGCTCATGACGTTCCGCCAGGCCCAGGCGAACCTGGTCGAGATCACGCTGCCCGAGACCGCGCCCTACGTGGGGCGTACGGTGCGTGAAGTACCCCTGCCCCGCGACTCCGCCCTGGTGGCGATCCTGCGCGGCAAGCGGGTGGTGGCGCCCACGCCGGCCGACTCGCTGGAGGCCGGCGACGAGCTCATCTTCGTCTGCACCGCCGAGGTCGAGGACGAGGTCCGCCGGGTGATCCTCGGCCACTGACCGGCCTCCCCGCCCGCCCGCGGCAACCCATGATCGCCGTGAAGCACATGGGTGCCGAGCGGGCCCCGTGGCCATCCATGATCGCCGTGAAGCACATGGGTGCCGAGCGGGCCCCGTGGCCATCCATGATCGCCGTGAGGCGGTCGTACGCCCTGCCGCCCACCATCGCCTCACCGCGATCATCACCCATGATCACCGTGAGGCACACGCGCCGGAGAGCCTGTACGACTGCCTCACCGCGATCATGACGTCCGCTGCGGTCGGCCCGACGCGGACCGAACCAACCAGCGCATCCAACGACTCTCCACGCGGCACCGCGCCCGACGGGGTGGTGGCCTGCCTGGCTCAGAAGGCAGCCGAGGCTCGCCCGGTACAGCGCTCGTGCCGGAGACGACGCCGTACACCGCGGGGCGCTCGCCGCGGTGACCCGCGCTCCCACACTCCATGATCGCCGTGAGGCACATGGGTAGCCGAGCCCGTACGACCGCCTCACCGCGATCACCGCCCATGATCACCGTGAGGCAGTCGTACGCTCTGCCGCCCACAATCGCCTCACCGCGATCATGGCGTCAGGGGCAAGGCCACACAGGCGCGACAGCGGATATTCGGCCGTTGTCCACAGGACTGCGACCCGGGTTGTCCACAGATTCGGCGTCGGGCCTGTCGCGGGTCCCGCCATCGGGGCATGCTGCGCGCTCGTGAACGTGTCGAGCGAGGGTGGATCTGCCACCAGCGCCCAGTCCACCACCAACGCCCAGCGAACCGCCGACCCCCAGCCCACGACTTGTCACCGCGCCTCCGCCCGACACGCGGTCAGCAGCCCAGGCGCCCCCGGCCGCCGAGACGAACCCAACCGAGGAAGGCCCACATCCCGCGACGGGACCAGGGCCGGCGACAGACCAGCAACCGTGAGCGAGGCCACGGCGCCGGAGGTCGTGTTGGGCCGGCTCGCCCGCGCGCGGGCCGGGGTGTTCACCCGGGCCGACGCCCTGACCGCGGGGCTGACGCCGGCCGAAGTACGGCGACGAGTACGAAGCGGGCAGTGGGTGGTCGCAATGCGCGGGGTTATGCGGGCCGCGACGACTCCGGACAGCATCGACGCCCGAGAGCGGGCCGCCCTGGCCCGGGTGGGCGAAGACGCCGCGCTCAGCCACTTCTCGGCGGCCCGACGGTGGCGGCTCGCCGTGCCCGAGCCGCCGGACGTCTGGCTCACAGTTCCCTACCCGCGCTCGCCCCGCTGCCCGCCCGGGGTGCGCATCATCCGCAGCAAACACATGCCCCCGACCGTGGTACGACGCATCGACGACGTTCCCGTGCTCGACGCAGCCCGCACGATCGTCGACCTGGCCGCGTACCTGGACCGCCGAGCGTTGACCGCACTCACGCTGCAGGCGCTGCAGCGTGAGGTATGCACATACGAAGAGGTCACCGCGTGGCGGAAGCGCCTGGCCGGACGGCCGGGAATGGCCGAGCTGGGTGCGGTGCTCGAGGAGGCCGACCCCACCTTCGAGTCGATCCTCGCGGCAGAGTTCGGCAAGCTCGTGGCGAGCGCCGGCATCTTCCTTGTGCCGAAGTTCCGGCTCGACCTGCCAGACGGGCGGTACGTGGTGTGTGACTTCGCCGACCCGGTGGCGCGCATCGACTTCGAGGTGGACGGGTTCGCCTACCACTCGACCCCCCGACAAATCGCGGCGGACCGTGACCGAGACCGCCGGCTGTTGCGCGCCCGCTGGGTCACCGTGAGATACGGCGCCGACGACATTCGGCGTCACCCGACGCGAACAATCGCCGACGTGATACGCCAGATCGCCGAGCGTCGAGGCGGGTGATCACGCCTGGGGCCCCGATCACCGAGCCCCGGGCCCACCGAGCCTGGGCCGCTGCCACCGAGCACCGGGCCCAAGATCGCCGTGCGGCACCTAGGTGGCGGAGCGGGCCCCGCGGCCGCCCATGATCGCCGTGAAGCACATGTGTGGCCAAGCCCGTACGACTGACTCACCGCGATCACCGCCCAAGATCGCCGTGAAGCAGTCGTACCCCCTGACACCCACGACTGCCTCACCGCGATCAAGGGGCGGGTCACGCGGGCAGGCGCCGCGATCATGGGGAGGGTCACGCGGGCAGGCGCCTCAGCGCGGCCGAGGGGTTCCGGCGGGTAGCGCGGAGCGGGATCAGGCGGGCAGGGCGGTGCCGACGCTGCGCTGGTGGCGGCGAACCGCCCAGATGGTGAGGGCGAGCAGCAGCGCGTACAGCGGGGCGCCGAGGGCGAGCCGAAGGATGCCCAGGATGCTCGCCTGCTGATCGTCGGTGAGCCCGGTGTCGTAGAAGACCCACAGGTATCCGCCGAGCTTGATCAGGTAGGACGCTGACCACACCAGAGTGAGCCAGGCGAAGACCCGGCGCAGGCCCGCCTCCCGGTACCAACGCGTGCCGCCCTTGTCGGCGATCACCGACCACAGCCACCCGACGAAGGGCCGGCCGATGGCCACCGAACCGAGCAGGGCCATGCAGTAGGCGGCGGTGTACAGGATGCCGGGCAGGTAGACGTCCTTGGCCTCGCCCGACTGCCACGCCAGGGCGGCACCGATCACGATGCCGACCAGCCCGTTGGCCGCGTGCCGGACCGACTGCCGGCGCGCCAGGCGGTACACGCCGATCCCCACGGCCACCGCGACCGCGGCGACGAGCGCGGGGCGCAGCGACCAGAAGAGGTTGGCCACGACGAACACCACGATCGGGATGGCCGCCTCCACCGTCCCGCGGACCCCACCGAGCTGGCTCGCCACCTGCTCCGAGAAGGTGGGGAGGCGCTCCTCGTCGTCCGAGCGGGACGGGCCGGGCTCTCGTGAGGTCATGGCGCTCCTAGGACAGCGGGTGGAGTTCGTAGTACGGGTTGTAGATCACCTTGCGGTTGTCCCGAATCGCGACGCGGCCCCGGACGGTCAGGGTGCGACCCGGCTCGATCCCGGCGATCTGCCGGCGACCCAGCCAGACCAGCGTCACCGTGTCCGTGCCGTCGTACAGATCGGCCTCCAGCGTCGGCAGGTTTGCTCGTGGAGTGTAGACGACGGTGCGCAATCGGCCAGTTACCGTGACGAGATCGCCGCGCCGGACCTGGCTGCATGACTGGCACCCCGCCCGGAGCGTCTCGGCGCGCAGTTCCTCGGCGTCGAGTTCGTCCACGCTGGCGGTGAGCCGTCGGACGAGCCCGCGCCACCGCTCCCCGGGCTTGACGGCCAGCTTCACCGCGATCTCCGGCTCCGCGCCCCCGACCGCCCGGATGCCTTACGGCCGGGGCGCGGCGAAACAGCGGCCTTCCGCTCCCCGGCGGTCGCGGCGACTGGCTTGGTAGCCGACACGGCCGAGTCGGAGTCGGCGACGACCTCGTCCACCTCCTCGTCGACCGCCTCAGCTTCGTCGACCACGGCGTCATCGAGCGCGGCCTCGGCCGGCCCGGCCTCGTCGGACACTGTGTCCGGCGCGGCCTGGACCACTGCCGGGGCCGACGGGGCCGCCGACGCCTGGGCGGTTCCGGCGCCCGACCGGGCGGCCTGGGCCTGCGCGGCCGCGGCCCGAGCGATGGCGGCCTGGGCCGCGGCAACCTGAGCGGCGGTGACCTGGCCACCACTGGCCTGGGCGGCCCGAACGGCGGCGGCCTGGGCCGCGGCCTGGCGGGCGGCCATCTGGGCGATCCGGGCCGCGAGCTCGGCAGGGAGCCGCAGCGGCAGCAGCTCCTTCACCGGCCGCGGCTCCTTGCCCCGGTAGACGACCAGCCCGCGCAGCGCCTCCCACAACGCCGGGGCCTGGCTGGGGTCGCTGGCGGCCGGTCCGATGAAGACCGCGTGCACGAACCAACGAGGGCCGTCGATGCCGAGGTGGCGACTCTCGATGACGGGCGTACCACCGGTACCGCCCTGACGGACGGCCAGCGCGGGGCCGTAGTCGCTGTCGACCTCGACCACCTTGGCGCCGCTGCCCAGCAGCGCCGTACGAACCTCCTCGCGCACCTCGTCCCAGATGCCTTCGGTGCGGGGCGCGGCGTAAGCGGCCAGCTGCAGCCGGCTGCCCTTGTGCTCAAGCTGGACCCGCACGATCTGGCCGTTCGGCGCGGCCTCGACCTGCACGGGCGTATCCGGCAGGTTGGGCACCCGCAACGAGCCCAGGTCGATGCGCGGCACCCCATCGTCCGGGGCGACGGTGCTGTCGTACGGCCCGAACTCGGGCGTCTCCAACGGCTCGGGCTCCCGCGCCGACGGATCGCGCCAGTTGGGGCTGATCTCGGCCACCCAGTGCGCGCGGGCCCGCTCGTCGCGCCGGCCCTTGCCCTTGCGCGAGAAGATCACCGCAACTCCCCCTCCGTCTCGGCCACCGGGGCGTCGCCCTGGAGTGCCGCCACACCTCCGGTGGACCCGTGACCACCAGTCCCCCGGGTGGAGGAGGGCAGCTCGGTCACCTCCGAAAAGTCTGCCCGTTCAACGCGCTGCACGACAAGCTGCGCGATTCGGTCGCCCCGCCGGATGAGGGCGGTCGTGTGGGGATCGTGGTTGATGAGGTTGACCATGATCTCGCCCCGGTATCCGGCGTCGACGGTACCGGGCGCATTGAGCACCGTCACCCCCAACCGAGCCGCCAGCCCCGACCGCGGGTGCACCAGGCCCACGTACCCCAGGGGCAACGCGATCGCGACCCCGGTGGGCACCAGCGCGCGCTCACCCGGCTTGAGCTCCACGTCGACCGCCGCGTAGAGATCCGCGCCGGCGTCGCCCTCGTGGGCGTACGACGGCGGCGGCAGCTCCGGGTCGAGCCGCCGGATGGCGACGCGTACGGTCTGTGGTTCCTGTCCCACTCACGTTCCTCCTGACTCGGGGGCGTGCGGCGTCGGTGTGCGGAGCACCGGGGGGTCACCGTACCCTGCACTCGTGGCCCCAGGGATTGTGTACCGCGAACGCCTCATCGTGCCGTGGTGGGCGTGGCCGACGGCGCTGGCTCTCGCGGCGTTCGCCGCCACCGAGCTCGCGCTCGGCGCCCCGGCTCTGCGCCACCCGGTGACGTACGTCGTCGCCGGCGCACTGGCCCTGGTTGGCCTGTGGACCCTGTCCCGAATCAAGATATCCGTCGATACCGACCACCTGCACGTGGACGACGCTCACCTGCCCCGGTCGGTGATCGGCGAGGTGACGGTCATCGACGCGGCCGCCCGTCGGGACCTGCTCGGCCCGGACGCCGACCCGCTCGCGTTCGTCATCATGCGGCCGTGGATCCCGGGCGGGGTGCGGATCGACCTTGACGACCCCGACGACCCCACGCCGTACTGGTTCATCAGCACCCGCCACCCTGAGCGCCTGGCCGCCGCCCTGCGCGCGTCCGACCGCGCCCCAAGCGCCGCCTAGCTGCTCCATGATCACCGTGAGGCACTGGTACGTCCGTGACCGTGCGCCTGCCTCACCGGGATCACCGCACATGATCGCCGTGAGGCACCCGTACGCCTGAGGCCGCCCAATCGCCTCACGGCGATCAAGAGGAGCCGAAACCTCAGGCGGTGCCGGGTCACCCGGCCCGCGACGACCCGGCCCCGACGAACCACCCGGGCCGCGACGAATCACCCGGGTGGGAGCGCGGCCCGCTGCTGGGCCAAGTCGCGGCGGACCGCGGCGGCCAGCTTCAGGGTCGCCCGGCGATTGAGGAAGGCGGCGACCACCGCCCCAGTCAGCAGCGGACCGAGGGTGGTCAGGTTGCGCCCGAACCGGCGCAGCAGCTGATCGCGCAGCTCATGGCGCGCGGCGGTGCCGAGCACGGCGGCCACGCTGCGCCCGGGCACGAGCAGGTTGACACCCCGGCGGGCCGCCCAGGCCTGCAGCAGGCTCAGCGCCCGCTGGGCCAACGGCAGTCGGGGGGCCTGGCCGTACAGCTCCTGAAGCTCCCCGATCAGCTTGAGCTCCACGGCCACGACCGCCACCGTCTCGGCGGCGAGCACGACCGGGGCACTGAGCAGCGCCGGAGGAGCGGCCCACTGGACGGCGGTCACGCCGCCACCGACCGCGCCGATGCCGGCGCTGGCCCGCGCCGCGTTCCGGATGAGGCGGTCGGCGATCTGCTCGTCGGTGAGTCCCGGGTGATGCGCCCGCAGCGTGGCCAGATCGCGCAGGGGTACGCGGGGAGCGACGTCGACCAGCGCGTCGCCGACCCAGGCCATGAGCACCTTGGGCTTGAGGACGGCGGGCATGCCACGGGCGCGCAGGGCGGCCGCGATGTTCCGCAACGCGCGCCGCTTCTCGGCGGCCGGCAGGTCGGCCTGGGTCAGCTGGGCGACCGCCTGGGCCGTGGCCTCGTCGGCGGCGGCGTCGCCGGGAACGATGGGACCGACGGCCCCGTCGCCGACGAGACCCTCCGCGTCGGGCTTACCGTCCGCGTCGGATTTCGATACACCCGAGCCCGGCGACGTACCGCCGGGCTCGCTGTGTGCCGCGCGTGAGCCGGACCATATCGACCAGCGCCTGTTACCCATGCTGTGCCTCCGGGGTCGACCTGTGCGCCGAGTGTGGCGCACGCGGTCCAGCCCGCCCAGAGGTCAGACGCACTCGCTACAGATGAACTCCCCGTTGCGCTCGGCGCCGAGCTGGCTGCGGTGCCGCACGAGGAAGCAGTTGGAGCACCGGAACTCGTCGGCCTGCATGGGCAGCACCTTCACCGTGAGCTCCTCGTCGGCGAGCTCCGCGCCCGGCAGCTCGAAGCCCTCCGCTACGTCGATCTCGTCGACGTCGACGCTCGCCGACTGCGCGTCGGCTCGGCGGGACTTAAGCTCCTCGATGCTGTCCGCGCCGAGGTCGACCTCGTCGCGCCGCGGCGCGTCGTAGTCGGTCGCCATAATCGCTGTCACACTCCCACGAACATGTTCACTCGCCCACCACCCGACGGCGCGCCACTGCGCCCGACGCTGGCGGCGTACCTTACCGGTTGCGGGGCCGAAGTACCTACGCTGACGCGCTCGGGATTGTTCCCGGTGTGATCGAGCCGACAGGTACGCCAAACCGGCCTGTGGTCCCGCCCGGCCCGGGACAGGGGTCACGGTAGCCACGATCAGGTACGGCCCGCCGACGGACGGCGAGATTACACCCCGCCGACACGGGCGGCGTCCCACCTGCTGCTGTCGACTTCGTTACCCTCGGGGCACCGGGTCCGAACGCCGAGCGTCTTACTTGTCGGAGTCCGGTTTCTCTCAACGAAGCAGGGGTGCGACGAGCCATGAGTTTTCCGCGGGTACGCGCGATGATCTTCGTCGCCGTCCTGTTCGTGACGGCGGGCGTCGTGGTGGTGACCGCCATCAACCGGGACTCCCAGCTGCTACCGCGGCAGGACCCGTGCGAGCCGGGCCAGATCCGGGTCAACATCGACGTGCCCGACGAGGAGCAGGTGACGGTCAACGTCTACAACGCCACGAGCCGGCCCGGGCTCGCCGAGCAGATCAGCAACGAGCTGGCCAACCGCGGGTTCACCGCGAACACCATGCAGGGGTTGCCGGAGGGCGAGGTGTACGCCAACTACGCCCCGTACGACCTGGCCGGGTACATCTTCTACGGGCCAGAAGGTGTCGGGGCCGGCTGGCTGATGAGCGCGTACTTCCTGCGGGGGGAGTACGAGCCGAAGTTCGTGGAGGACAAGGAGGGGCCCGAGGTCGACCTGATCCTGGGCCAGGGCTTCCAGCAGCTCACCACCCAGACCGAGGTGAACCAGCGCATCGCCGACCTGGGCCAGCCCTTGCCGCCGCCGGGCACCTGCGCCGCCTGAGCCCGAGTCGCAGCCCGAGCCCGAGTCGCAGCCCAAACCGAGGGCGGCCTGAGGCCCGACCGTCCGACCGGTCCCGGAACTCCGTCCAGAGTGGAGGGCGTCGCGCGTCAGGGCCCGCCGTCGGCGTCGAGCTCGACGAGCAGATCGTGCAGCTCGGCGTACACGGCCGGCGGGGCGGCCAGCACCATGGCCGGCCCGGGCGGGGCGCCCCGCAGGCCGGTCACCAGTAGCCCGGCCTCCTGGGCGATCAGGCCGCCGGCGGCGAGGTCCCAGGCGGCCAGCCCTTTCTCGAAGTACGCGTCCACGAGGCCCTCGGCGGCCGCGCACAGGTCCAACGACGCCGCCCCCATCCGGCGGATGTCGCGGACCCGCGGCACCAGGCCGGCGAGCACGGCGGCCTGGTGAGCCCGGCGGGCGGCGTCGTAGCCGAAGCCGGTCGCCACCAACGTCAGGTCGAGGGACGTGACCCGCGAGCCGGTCAGCCGGATGCCGTTGCGCCAGGCGCCCCCGCCGCGTACGGCCGTCCACTCCTCGCCCGTGGCCACGTTGTGGACCACGCCGGCGACCACCTGTCCGTCCACCTCGGCCGCGATCGACACCCCGACGTTCGGGAGCCCGTACACGTAGTTCACGGTCCCGTCGATCGGGTCCACGATCCAGCGAACCCGGGACGGGGCCGCGGGATCAGGGGCGGCGGACTCACCGCCCTCCTCGCCGAGCACACGGTCGTCCGGGTGGCCGTCGAGCAGCAGGCGCGTGATCAGAGCCTCGACCGCCCGGTCGGCCGCAGTGACCAGGTCGGTGCGCGTGGACTTGGTGCCGATGTCGCCCACGCCGTTGGCGCGGTACTGCCGGGCCAGCGCAGCCCCCTCCCGGGCCGCCGCCACCGCCCGATCCAGCAACGCCTCGGGGGCCGGGGCCGATCCGGCCGGCTGGGCCGGCGAGGTCGCGCTCGCAGCCGACGAAGCCGTTGTCCGGTCGACCGGGGTGTCAGCCTGTGCCACGCTCACGTCCTCCCCACCATGTCGCGAACCGCCGACAAAATCCCCAGACCGGGCGAACATCATTGTCGCAGGCCGGCCCCGCACGCCGTCGCCGGATGATCGCGCCACACAGCGCTACAATTCACGCCTGCCCGCGTGTCTGTCTGCAGGTCGCCGACGCAAGGGCAAACGGACGCTCGCCGCACTGTCCCGCCCCGCGCAGGACTGTGGGCGGAGCACCCGACAGCCAAACCGGTCTCGGATTCCGGCGGCAACCCGACCCGGGCGGCCGACCCGGCGAGACGGGAACCGGGAGCGCAACCTCGCCACGGAAAGGTCGTACGTGACAGAGAAAAACGTGGTCCGGCAGGTGACCGAGCCCGGTGTCCACGACGAGGGTGCCGGGCGTCTTGACGAGAATCAGGTGACAGGGCCCGACGGGAACCGAGCCACCGCGCGGGGTCGCCGGCCCTCCGCAGTCGCCGCCCGCGCCGCGACCACCGCCTCGTCCCGCACGACGGCCAAGGTGGCCCAGCCAGACGCCACGGCCACCGGCGAGGCGGACGGAACGCCCCAGGTCGCGGCGCCAGCGACCACGGCCGCACCGGCGCGATCCAGCCGGTCGAAGTCGAAGACTGCGGTCGTCGAGGCCGCCGCCCCGGCCAGCACAGGGGCCGCCGCCAGCACAGAGGCCACCGCCAGCACAGAGGCCACCGCCAGCACAGGGGCCGCCGGCGCGACCGTCGCGGCGCCGACCGAGCCAGCCGTTGCGCCGGCCGACTCGCCGGCCACCGAGGCTCCGGCGGCCGAGGAGGGCGCGCGGGGTACGAAGGCGAAGTCGTCCAGCCGGGCGAAGAAGTCGTCCTCGTCGAAGAAGACCTCGACGAAGAAGTCGACCGGCGCGTCGGCCGAGAAATCGTCGGGTGCGACGAGCGAGACCAAGGCCAAGAAGTCCGCCGCCAAGGGCGACCCCGACATGCTCGAGGACATCGACCTGACCGATGTCGACCTCGACGAGGACCTCGCCCTGGACGACCTGGAGGACGTGGCCGTCGACGAGCCGGCCGAGCTGGTCGAGGCGGCCGAGGCCGACGCCGAGGCGGACAGTGCCGACTTCGAGTGGGACGACGAGGAGTCCGAGGCCCTCAAGGCGGCCCGCCGCGACGCCGAGCTGACCGCGTCGGCCGACTCCGTCCGCGCGTACCTCAAGCAGATCGGCAAGGTCCCGCTGCTCAACGCCGAGCAGGAGGTTGACCTGGCCAAGCGCATCGAGAGCGGCCTGTACGCGGCGGAGCGGCTCCGTCGGGCCGACGAGGAGGGCGAGGAGCTCTCCCCCGAGCTGCGGCGCGACCTCATGTGGATCTCCCGCGACGGCGAGCGGGCCAAGAACCACCTGCTGGAGGCGAACCTCCGCCTGGTGGTGTCGCTGGCCAAGCGGTACACCGGCCGCGGCATGGCGTTCCTGGACCTGATCCAGGAAGGCAACCTGGGCCTCATCCGCGCGGTCGAGAAGTTCGACTACACCAAGGGCTACAAGTTCTCCACCTACGCCACCTGGTGGATCCGCCAGGCCATCACCCGCGCCATGGCCGACCAGGCCCGCACCATCCGCATCCCGGTCCACATGGTCGAGGTGATCAACAAGCTCGGCCGGATCCAGCGCGAGCTGCTGCAGGACCTGGGCCGCGAGCCCACGCCGGAGGAGCTCGCCAAGGAGATGGACATCACCCCGGAGAAGGTGCTGGAGATCCAGCAGTACGCCCGGGAGCCCATCTCGCTCGACCAGACGATCGGCGACGAGGGCGACAGCCAGCTCGGCGACTTCATCGAGGACTCCGAGGCGGTGGTCGCGGTCGACGCGGTCTCGTTCTCGCTGCTGCAGGACCAGCTCCAGCAGGTGCTGCAGACGCTCTCCGAGCGGGAGGCCGGGGTGGTCCGGCTTCGGTTCGGGCTCACCGACGGTCAGCCGCGCACGCTCGACGAGATCGGCCAGGTCTACGGCGTGACCCGGGAGCGGATACGCCAGATCGAGTCGAAGACCATGAGCAAGCTGCGCCACCCGTCCCGGTCGCAGGTCCTGCGCGACTACCTCGACTGATCGACTGCGTCACCGGACCTGGTACCGGTCCTGACCGGCTTACCTCGCCCCGACCGGGGATCTTGCCCTGGCCACGGCTCCGGGCCTGGCCAGGTGCAGCGTCGCGTGATCACGTACGTTCGCGCGGCCAGCTGTCTCGTCGGTCCGGACGGCGTCGGGTGGCCACGCTGGCTGGCCGCTCAGGCCGTAGGGGCTGTCTAGCACGCCGCCCTCGGCCCTCGGGATGGAACGCCCGGAGCCGGGGCGGAGGATCATCCGGAATCTGCCGAGAGCGAAATGATAAAGACAACCATCAATCGAATATCCGACCAGTGCGGCCGGTTACATAGCCTCGGATCGAGCCGACCGCGGCATCCGTACGGGTAGCTGCACGTGCACCTACACCCGGTCTGACCTGCGATAACGCGCCGTCTGTCGCTTTCGTGTCTCGGTGGCGGGTCTGCCGAATAACGTCACCAAACTGTGACCCGGGTCGCTGGGTAGCGGGCCCTCCCACGGATGAACCAAGTGGCCCGGTCGGGTTAGGCTCGGTGTGACTCGGCCGCCACCTCTGTCCGGGAACGCGGTCAGTGGAGCCGATGTTGAGTGGTGAGTGGAGACCCCCCACGGACCACGACCAGCAGATGAGAAGGAGGAGGCGATGACCCCCACCCTCACGCCGCCTGAGGCCACGGCTCCCCCGGCGGCCGAGGAGCGGTGCGACCGCTGCAACGCTGCGGGCAAGCTGCGGGTCGTCCTCGCGGGCGGCGGTGAGCTTGTCTTCTGCGGTCACCACGCCAACAAGTACGCACCAGAGCTCGTCAAGATCGCGGTGGAAGCCGTCGCGGTGCCCGACTTCAAGTGGCGCGGCACCGATCTGATGCGCAACCCCGGCCCCCTGGCCGAATAGAGAGGCAGCATGTGACGTTCGACGGGCGCCCCGTGTGGGCGCCCGTCGTGTCTTCTGCGCCGGTCGGCCGGCCTTCGGGCGAACCCGGCCCAGCACTGCCCAGAAGTGACATCCGGGGCGGTCGGACCGGTCGGCACGGCCCAGAAAGTGGCTTTCTGGGCACGCCGCGCGCCTGGGACTGCCCAAGAGGCGACTTCGTGGGCGACCCGCGGTGACCACCGCCTGGGTAAGGCGTGGTGGCCGCGCGAGCCCGGCGCCCGGTCAACCGAGGCGAGGCCCGGGCCGCCCCCAGCCCGGTCACATCGACTGGAGGGCGGCAATGCGGGCCTCGAGCTGCTCGATCGTGGCCTGGGCGCTGGCCGGGCCTCCGCAGATCCGGCGCAGCTCCGCGTGGATCTTGCCGTGCGGGATGCCGGTCCGGCGGTGATGAGCGCCGACGAGGGCGTTGAGCTGGCGCCGCAGCATGAGGCGACGTTCGCCCGGGCTGAGCGTCCGCTGGGGCGGGGCCGGGGTCCCGGACGACGCCGCCGCAGCGGCTGCCTCGGCGGCCCGGCGCCGGTCCCGGGCGGCCTGCTCCGCCTGGCGGCGGGCCAACAGCATGGCCACCTGCTCGGGGGTGAGCAGGCCAGGCAGGCCCAGGTACTCCTCTTCCTCGGGGGTGCCGGCCTGCACGGGCAGACCGAAGGTCGCCCCGTCGAAGATCACCTGGTCCAGCTCGGCGGTGGCCGAGAGTGCCTCGATGCCCTTGGTCAGCTCGTCGCTGGCCTGCTCCGTGCGCTGGGCTCGCCGCACGGCGTCGTCGTCGAAGCCCTCCCGCGCCTTCTTGGCCCCCAGCACGTGGTCGCGCTGGGCCTCCATCTCGCTGGCCAACCCGAGCAGCTGCGGCACGCTGGGCAGGAACACGGTCGCGGTCTCCCCCGGCCGCCGGGACCGGACAAACCGCCCGATGGCCTGGGCGAAGAACAGGGGCGTCGAGGCGCTCGTGGCGTAGACGCCCACGGCCAGGCGTGGGATATCCACGCCCTCGGACACCATGCGGACCGCCACCAGCCACCGCTGGTTGGAGGCCGAGAAGTCGGCGATCTTCTGGGAAGCCCCGGCGTCGTCGGAGAGCACGACCACGGGCTTCTCCCCGGTGATCTCGGTGAGCAGCCGGGCGTACGCGCGGGCGGCTTTCTGGTCGGTGGCGATCACCAGGCCGCCGGCGTCAGGGATGTCGCCCGAGCGCAGCACCCGCAGCCGGGCGTCGGCCGCCCGCAGGACCTGCGGGATCCACTCGCCCGACGGGTCGAGCGCGGTCCGCCACGCCTGGGCGATGACGTCCTGGGTCACCGGCTCCCCGAGGCGTACGGCCAGCTCCTCGCCGGCCGAGGTCCGCCACCGGGTCTCGCCTGAGTAGGCCAGGAAGATCACCGGCCGCACCACGCCGTCGGCCAGCGCGTCGCCGTAGCCGTAGAACGAGTCGGCCTTGGAGCGCAGCAAGCCGTCGGGCCCGCGTTCGTACGTGACGAACGGGATGGGGTTGTCGTCGGACCGGAACGGCGTACCGGTCAGCGACAGACGCCGGGTGGCGTGCTCGAATGCGACGCGGACGCCCTCGCCCCACGAACGGGAGTGGCCGGCGTGGTGGATCTCGTCGAGGATGACCAGGGTCGGGCGGGCCATGGTCCGCCGACGATGCACCATCGGCGCCATACCGACCTGGGCGTACGTGATCACCACGCCCCGGAAGTCGGAGGTGGTGTACCCGTCCGAGTTGCGGAAGGTCGGGTCCAGCGGGATGCCGACTGCAGCCGCGGCTTTGGCCCACTGGTTCTTCAGGTGCTCGGTCGGAGTGACGACCGTGACCGCCGTGACTGTGCCGTCGGCGAGCAGTTCCGCCGCAACCCGCAGGGCGAACGTCGTCTTACCGGCCCCGGGGGTGGCGACAGCCAGGAAGTCCGTGTCCTTGCGCCGTAGGTACTCGACGAGTGCGCGCCGTTGCCAGGCCCGCAGCGACGGGAACGAGGCAGACACGGGGAGTCAGCCTACGACCGCTGCCGCCTCACCCGCCCCAACGACACGGCCAGTGTGATCTAGCCTCACGAGGGGTTGACCTTGTCAGGAAGGACGCCCTGTTGACGTGTGGCGCCCAGGAAGGACGCCTTCCTGACACGCCCGCCCCGCCGCTGGGCGCCGGCGTTGGGCGACGAGCCGTCACTCGCCCGCGTTGGGCGACGGGCCGTCGTAGCAGAAGTCGTCGTTCTCGTAGATCTCTTTGCAGGTGGGGCAGACCGGGAACCGGCTCGGGTCACGCGACGGCACCCAGACCTTGCCGCACAAGGCTCGGACGGGCGTCCCGTTCACCATCGCCTCCATGATCTTGTCCCGGTCGGCGTAGTGCGAGAAGCGCTCGTGGTCACCCTCCTGCACCCGGTACTCGGTGTGCTCTTCGGTGAGGGTGTCTTCGCGGATCAGAGGTGTCGTCACTCGGCCATTGTCGCAGGCAGCCTAGGGTGGCGGCTATGGTGTCAAACCCGTCCGCGACCTCGAACCCTCTCCCCCCGTCGCCGGGCTTCCTGCGGATCGCCGATGAGGTAGCCGACGCTCTGCGTCGGGGCGGGGCCGTCGTGGCCCTGGAGAGCACGCTGATCGCCCACGGGCTGCCCAGCCCTCGCAACGTCGAGGTGGCGGCCCGGATCGAGGAGACCGTACGGTCACACGGCGCCGTGCCCGCCACCATCGGCATGATCGACGGGACGGTCGTGGTGGGCCTCAGCGCGGCCGAGGTGGCGCTGCTGGCCACCACGCCGGGGGTGGCGAAGCTGTCCGTCCGCGACCTGGCGGTCGCCGCCGCGACCGGTGCCCACGGCGCCACCACGGTGGCGAGCACGGCTGCGCTCGCGGCCCGCGCGGGCATCCCGGTCTTCGCCACGGGCGGCCTCGGCGGTGTCCACAGAGGAGCGTCGGAGTCGTTCGACGAGTCGGCCGACCTCACCACGCTGTCCCGGACTCCGATCGTGGTGGTCTGCGCCGGGGTGAAGTCCATCTTGGACGTTCCCGCCACCCTGGAGCGGCTCGAGACGCTCGGCGTGACCGTCGTCGGCTACCGGTCCAAGCGGTTCGCCGGCTTCTACCTGTCCGATTCCGGCGTCGACCTGGACTGGTCGGTGGAGTCGCCCGAGCAGGTGGCACAGATCATGCGGCGACGCGACGAGCTGGGCTTGGCGCCGTCGGCCATCGTGGTTTCCAACCCGTTGCCGGTCGACGTGCAACTGGACCCGACGGTGCACGACGCGGTGCTCGCGGGCGGACTGTCTGAAGTGGAGCGTCTGGGTATCACGGGCAAGGCGGTCACGCCGTACCTGCTGGCCCACTTCCACGAGGCGACCGGTGGTGCGAGCCTTGAGGTGAACGTCGAGGTGATCCTGCGCAACGCCGCCCTGGCCGCCCAGATCGCGGTCGCGCACGCCCAAGGCTGAGCGCCGGATGAGCGGACGGATCCTGGTCGTCGGCGACATCATCACCGACATCGTCGCCGTCCACTCGCAAGCCATCGTCCCCGACTCGGACACCGAGGCCCGGATCACCACGACCGGCGGTGGTTCGGCGGCCAACACTGCCGCCTGGCTGGCCCGTCTCGGCGTGGCCGTGGACCTGCTCGGCGCGGTCGGCGTCGACCTCGCCGGTGAGGAGCGCGTCGCCGAACTGACCGAGGCCGGCGTGGGCTGCGGCTGCGTCGTCTGGAGCCGTACCTCCCCCACCGGCACGATCATCGTGCTCACCGACGGCCGGCAGCGGACCTTCCTGACCGACCGGGGCGCCAACCGCGATCTTCAACCGTCTGATGTGGACGATGCGTTGGCGTCGCTGCCGGACGTCGCCCACGTGCACCTGTCCGGCTACACGCTCCTGGACGACGCCAGTCGTCCCGCCGGCCTGCGGGCCCTGGCCGCGGCGGCCGAGTTGGGCCTGACGACCAGTGTCGACGCGGCCTCGGCCGAGCCGCTGCGCCAGGCCGGGGCCGATCGGTTCCTGGACTGGATCCGGGGGGCCGACCTGCTGCTGGCCAATGTGGACGAGGCTCGCATCCTGGCCGGGCTCGTAACCGACGCCGCGAGCGATCCGTCGTCGTCATCGTTCCGCCCGGCCGGACCTCACGGCGCGCGGGTGGCCGATGGCTCGCCGGAGGCGGTCGCCCGGGCCCTCGCCCATGCCCTGATCGGCGCCTCGGCGGGCGGCGCCGGTGGCCGGGCCGAAGGCGGTGCCGAGCTCACCCCCGGCCGGGACGGTGATGCCGGCCGCGGGCCCGACGGCGACCGGCCCGGGGTGAGGCTTCCGGAGGTGGTGGTCAAGCTGGGTCCGGGCGGCGCCGTGTGGGCCCGGGGTGACGAGGTCCGGGCGGTGCCGGCGGTGACGGCGACAGTGGTCGACACCACCGGGGCCGGGGATGCCTTCGCCGCCGGCCTGCTGGCCGCCCGTCTCGCCGGGGCCGACGTCGACGCCGCGCTGACCGCCGCCGTACTCCTCGGCGCCGTCGCGGTCGGCCTGGTCGGCGGCCGTCCCCCGGTGTCAGGAAGGACGCCCGCTTGACGCCTGGTGCCCAGGAAGGACTCCCTCCTGACACGAGGTGCTGGGAAGGACGCCCTCCTGACAGGAGGGTGGCAGCCCGGACGTGACGGTGGGGACGTCCTGTCGCCGGGTGACGAGAGCAGCCGAGCACTGCGGGTTGTGGTGGGCGGTCGCGCCGTGGGGTGGCAGGATCGGGAGCGTGACACGGAAGGGGCGAACCGACCCGGTCCTGATCACGGACGCGCCCGAAGACCCGGAGAAGGAACTGCGCCGGCGAGAGGTTCGCTACGTCGTAATGATGATCACCCGAGCCGCCTGCCTGCTCGGGGCGGCGGTGATCGTGGCACAACAGCCGTGGCTATGGCAGCTGTGGGCGGTGCTGTGCGTGGCCGGAGCGGTGCTCCTCCCCTGGCTCGCCGTGCTCATCGCCAACGACCGGCCGCCGAAGAGGCGTCGAGCAGCCTCCCCGCCCGCCGCCGCCGTCGCCCAGCCGGCCCTCGAGCCGCGCGCGTACAAGATCATCGACGCCGACGAGTAGGCCTCGTCAGGAAGGCGTCCTTCCTGGGCATAAGGCGTCAACAAGGCGTCCTTCCTGACACCCCAACCCCAAGGGGACACCTCTCAGGACGACCGCGCCGCCGCCTTCATGGCCTGCTTGTACTCACGGACCTTCGCCAGCGACTCGGCGTCGGTGATGTCCGCGACCGAGCGCAGGGCCCCGTCCTCACCGTAGACCCCGGCCGCCTCGCGCCAGCCCCTGGGCCGCACCCCGAACTGCTTACCGAGCAGCGCCACAAAGATCTGCGCCTTCTGCTTGCCGAACCCGGGCAGTTCGCTGACCCGCCGCAGCAGCTCGGCCCCGGTTGAGACCCCGGTCCACAGCGCCGCCGCGTCGCCACCGTACCGGTCGACGAGAACCTGGCAGGCCTCCTGCACCCGCCGGGCGTTGGCGCGCGGGAACCGGTGCAGGGCCGGCGGCCGGGCGAAGATCTCCTCGAACTCGGCCGGGTCGTACGCCGCGATCTCGTGGGCGTCCAGGTCGCGGCCGAGGCGCTGCTGCAGTACGTACGGCGACGAGAAGGCCTTCTCCATAGGGATCTGCTGATCCAAGATCATGCCGATGAGCAGCGCCAACGGGTTGTCGTACAGAAGCTTGGTGGCCTCCGGCTCGATTGGAAGCGCGAGTGGCACGTGGCGTCTCCCATCACGAAGCTGGGCCCATCCGGCGCCAACCTGGCGTGACGAGCACCAGGGCCCCACCTGACCTTCGTCACCCTAACCCGGCGGTCGCGCGCCGGCACGGACCGGGTGCTCGCCGCGTGACCCGTGCCCAACTGGTCGCCGTCTGGGGCCCGTAGGTCGCCCTCGGGGCCCTGTTGGTCACTTTCTGGGCAAGATCAAACTGCTCTCGGCACCCACCGCGCCGACTCGCCGGACCGCGCCGGCACCCCGGACACCCCGACCCGCCGGCAGATCGACACGCCGGCAGATCGACACGCCGAAACCCCGACACCGCGCCGACAAGAGGCACCGGGCACGCCCGCACGCCACGCCACGCGTCGACGCCGGTCGGTGACGCCAGTGCCTACAGTGGTCTGTGGGAGGTCGACATGACGAGCGCAGTGGTCTGTGCCCACGACTGGGCCCGGGAAACCGGCCGCAAGGGGCCCACCAACGTAATCCTCACCTGCCGCAACTGCGGCGCGACCTCCGTGTCCCGGGGCAAGGTCAAGGGCCGTACGGTCACGACGTCGCTCGATCTGTACCCCCAGCGCGGCGCCACGATGCTCGACCCCTACCTCTACGAGTTCTTCATCCGTCAGTGGGAAGCCGAGATCAACGGGCTGGTCCAAGCCGGCTACACGGTGACGCGACGGCCGCCGGTGGTGCACACGCGCGCCCACGACGAGAAGCGGAAGCGGCGCGGGGACACCAGCCAGTCGCAGTTCGTCACCGGTCGCGACCTGGTGATCGGCACGGCGATCGTCCTGTTGGGCGGGGTCACCATGCTCGTCGCGGGCCTGCACTTCGACATCGGCTGGCTCGCCACTGCGGGCGGTGTCTCGCTCGGCATTCTCGTGTTGCTCGTCATGCTGGTCATCGCGCTCTCCTCGTGAGAGAGCTCTGACGCCAACGTCGGGGCTCAGACGGACTTCGGGACGGTACCGTCCGGCAGCAGGGCCCGGGCCATGGCGGTGAGCGCGTGCGCGCCGTCTCCCTCGTGATACATCGAGGGCGGGCCGGCCGCGAGCAGCGCCACCGTGTACCGGTCATAGTCGATGTATCCCGTGGAGTGCATCCGGCTGAGCCCTTCCAGGCAGCACATCCACCCCTGCTTGACCCGCCAGTTCTCGGCGGCCGCCGGAAGCCCGAAGTACTGATAGAACCCGTCGGAGGCGTACGGCTCCGTGCTGGCCATCGCCTCCATGAGCCAGGGCGCCACGACCGGGTCGGCGGCGACGGCGGCGTAGAACGTCACCATGGCCCGTGCGGAGATGCGGGTCAGACCCCACCAGCCCGGCTGGTCGGACGGGGCCAGTCCGGTGACGCCGTAGCGGCGGGCGATCCACGGCACGAGGTCCTCGGCCCCGACGAGTTGGTAGAGCCGGGTCGCGGCGTCGTCGTCGGAGAGTGTGATCATCCGCCACATGAGGTCACCCACCATTGGGTCGGCGGCGCGTCCCTCGGCGAGCAGCCGGGCGGCGATGAACACCTTCATGACCGAGGCCGACGCGTACGGCTCGTCGATGTCGCCCGCGCCGTACAGCGCTCCGGTGTGCCGGTCGAACAGGGCGACGGCCGTGTAAGCGCCTCGGGCGGCTCCGGCGGCTTGGGCGGCGGCCACAGCCCGGGCGGTCACCGCGTCGTTCGGCGAACCCCCGATCATGGTCTGGGCGCCCGGAGCCTGCGCCTCGGGAACCTGCGCTTCGGGCGTCTGAGCGGCCGGAATCGGCGCGTCGGTGGACTGGCCACCCAAGGCCGGGGCGTCGGGTACGTCCCAATCTAAACCTGACGATCCTTCGGCACAGCCCGCATTGGCTATCAATGTACATATTGCGATTAATAGGACGCGACGGAGTCGCATGACATCACACTCCGTTCCCCGTTGGCGCCGCTTGCGCGGCGGGCGGCGGACACTCGGACAACGCGCGGTGACGCCGGAAAGGTTGCCGCTGAGAGAACTAGGGCGTGTCTGCTGGATCATGTGACTGGGTCGCGGAGCCAGATTCTGATTGAGGCGATGTCGACGGTTCCGGCGTACATGTATTCGCGTTTGTCGTAACGGCTGGCGATGGCGCGGAAGGCTT
>Ga0310826_100226_pt1 | contig 78084 bp, 73 predicted proteins | sample WT_ome_FD_201306 | JGI IMG/M metagenome (GOLD analysis project Ga0310826, IMG submission 201306) | Sorghum-adapted microbial communities enriched on wild type (WT) sorghum from Joint BioEnergy Institute, Emeryville, California, United... ... | reverse complement strand
ACCGCCACTGATCCCCCTCAACCAGGTGGTCATGGTTGGGCAAGTTTGACGAACCGCCGTATACGGGACCGTACGTACGGTGGTGTGGGGAGACGGGGACTCAGCAGAGTCCCCTCTTACCCGATTTCTACCGGATGCCGCGCGTCGGTGTGGCCGATTTCACGGGTGTGGCGTTGCTTTCGTTGCCGTACTGATCCACCGCCGTCACTTTATAGTAGTAGGTCTTGCCGATGGCGGCCGTCGTATCCGTATACGACGTGCCGGAGATTTTGGCGGCGATGACGGCAAAGGGACCGTTTTGCGATTCCGCGCGCCACACGTTGTAGCCGGCCGCGCCGCCGACCGCGTCCCAGCTGAGCATGATCCTGCCGCTGCCGACATCGGTGACCGCCTGGAAGTTTTTCGGCGCCGCGATGCGCAGCAGGTCGATCAGCGGCAAATTGGGCATCAGGATGATGTTGCCAAGCAGCGTCGGCGTTGCCGACACCACCGGAGAATCCGCGCTTTCGAAGCCCAGTTCGTTGACCGCGGTGACCTTGTAATAGTACGTTTTCCCGTTTTCCACATCGGTGTCCGTGTATGTCGTGACGCTGATCGAGGAAGCGACGGTCTCATACGTCCCGTCCGCCGCAGTCGACCGCTTCACATGGTAACCCGCCGCCTCATCGACCGGGCTCCAGGTGAGAACCACTTCTCCGGCGCGCCCTTCGGCGGTGAGCTGTTCGGGGGCCGGCGGCGTGATCAAGGGCAAGAACCAGGGGATCTCGATCAACTCAATCCGATCGGCCAGTTTGCCTTTCCCCACATAGGCAAAATTGCTGTACCCGCTTTCTCCATAACGATCCACCGCCGTGACGACGTAAATATAGTCCTCATCGAATTTCGCCGCCGTATCGATGAAAGACGGCTCCGTCAGGTTGGTGGCGATCGTCTGCAATCCGCCGCGTTCCTTGTCGCTCCGTTTGACGTTGTATGTTACTCCGTTCATCATCAGCGTTGCGCTGAACGGACCGGAGGATCGATCGCCGGTATACACGATGCCGTTCATGCGATCCCATTCCAGCTTCACGTTCGATCCTTCCCGCGTCGCCTTAAGGTTTTTCGGCCGCGGCGGCGGCAGATCGGCGATTTGCACCGGGAGCACCTGGGTTGGCGCGCCCTCGCCGTACGCATTGACGGCGACGACCTGATAGTAGTAAGTTTTTCCCCGATCCGTCGAAGTGTCCCTGTACGAGGTGGAACCCAGGTTGGACCGTTTGGTTTCATAAGGACCTCCCGGAGTTTCCGCGCGCTTCACCCGGTAGCTTGCCGCTCCGTTCACGGGACTCCAGCTCAGATCGACGCTGATGCGGTCGATGAGCGAAATCGTCAGCTCGGAAAGAGGAAAGATTTCGCGAACAAGCTGCGCACGCAAATTCCCCGGGGCCGCGGGAACCGGACAGTTCAGCTCATAGTCGAACAGCGGGAAGGAAGCGTCGACCAATGTTCTGCTGATATTCCCCGAAGCTACCCATACGTCGTATCCGGCGACCGCGTTCAGTTTGAGAAACGCGTCGACCAGGATCTCGTCGCATTTTCCCTGATCGGCATACCGGTAAAAGCCCGCCCGGATTCCCGGATACAACTCAATGCCGGCATATGCGATATCCAGCAGGGTCAGCGTCAATTGAGCGCTCGGGCCTGCGGACAGAGCGGCGTTGACGCCGGAGTTGACTTGCAGCGTCGCCGTGTTGGTCGTTCTGTCGATCGTCTGGAATCCCCGGCTCGACGAGATGGAAAAGCCCTCTTCCAAATGAAAGCGATTTTCAAATTTGATTTCCAGGGACGCTCTGAAATCCGGTTCGATCTTCAGGAAAAATTGCCCTTTGATGAACACGCCCGCGAAAACGGGGACATAATACGGCGCGGTAAGCGGAATGTAAACGGGCCTCGTGAGCTCCCGGTTCGCCTTGACATTCACATTCGTCGTGACATCCCCAAGCAAGACCAACTTGGCATAGAAATCCAGGTCCACGTCGAACCAATCCACGTCGACGTCCAGACCGATATCCGCGTCCACGCCCAGGTTGCAGAAATTCATGCTCGCACTGAGGATCAGCCCGTCATAGTTCGCATTGTCCATCCTGATGATGAAGCACGGCAGCGTCAGCGCCGCTGCTTTCACTTCGGCAGGCTTCGAAGAAGTTTCGTTTCCGATGATCTGGATGGAGGGATCCGCGGGGGTCAGAAGCCTGGGATCGATCGCCTCGGTCGTATGCACGTCCAGTTTTGCAAACACTTCCCGCACCTTGGGTACGGAAGTGGTTACGACAAGGGAGCCGTTTTCCTCCCGGACGGACACGACTTTCTTCGCGATGCCGCCGTAGTATTGTTCATTCGGGGGCATGACGAATACGTCGCCGGCGCGCAAGGTCAGATCGGGATCATGAATGACCCATGTGTGGTCATCGATTTTATCGTATCGCGTGCTTTTGCTGATTTTCACGTGCGGCAAATATTCGACGATTTTTCGCGTATTCCCCTGATCGGACGACGATGGCTGATTCCATAAATAACGAAGGGCGCGCACAGCCATCGCGGACGCTTCCGCCCGGGTGGATTTGTTGCCTCCTCTGAATGTGCCGTCCGGATATCCATTGATGATGCCCGACTGGAGCGCCGCTTCGATCAGATCCCGATGGCTCCTGATATCCGCCTGGTCTTTCAGGGCGTTTAGCTTCGTCGCTTGCGCCTGCGGCGCAAGCCGCAGAGCCCTGGCAATCCAGACCGCCATCTCATGGCGCGTAATCGGCTGGCCCGGTCTGAATCCGTCCGGATATTCTTCCACAAGAAGGATGTCTTGTTCAATGCCTGTCGCGATATAGGGAGCGGACCAACGTTTCGGATCCACGTCGCGAAACGGCACATTCCCGGAACCTGCGGGAAACTTGTTCAATTCCACGAGGATTTTCAGGAATTGTTCCCGCGTGATTTCATCGTCCGGCCTGAAGGTACCGTCTCCGAATCCCGAGATGATGTTGAGGGCCGCAAGCTCCATAATCTCGTTGTAAGCCCAATGGGACCGGATATCCTTGAATACGGGCGTTCCGGCTTCGCTTTGGCCTCCGTTTCCTGCGGCTCCGGCGGCATACGGGATCCACAGGTTGAAAAGCAAAAGAAAAACAGACAATCCAACAAGCATTGATTTGATGAAACGCAATCGCTTCAAATCATTCACCCCCGCCCTCCAATCAGTTTCAAATTACCACCGATTGGAGGGCGGGGGTATTATCCGACAGTGTTAATTTGGTATGAGCGGCGGGGCGCCTCGCGAAGCCGTTATTCAAAGTAGGAAGTATCCAGGATGCGGGCGTAAATGTATGGATTGAGGTTTGGACTTTGCACGTGGATCCGAATCTTGTCGAGACCTTCCACATTGAAAACGAGCTGGGCCGTTCCGTCCGCGGGGCTGATCACATGCTTTTCCAGCACCGTATTGGCCGTGTTTGCCGCCAGGTCCGACTCGTTGTAAAGCGAGAACTCGACGTCATGCTCTCCCGGGTCGACAATGGCCGCGTCCAGCACGAGCTGCTTGTATTTGCGGCCGATCGTAAACACCACATCTCCGTACTGATCGATCTTCAGGACTTGGGAGTACTGCTGGCCGTGCACGTTCGTTTCAGAAGGGTTGCGGGTCGTTGTCACGTAGACGTTGTCGATCTCCATCGGCACCGTGAAGATTCCCGCCTGGGCCCCGGGAATCGCGCCGATAAAGATCGTCGGGCCGGACGCATCGTAATGGATGGGGATTTTCAGCGCTTCCGCCAATGCCCGCACCGGCAAATAAGTGGTGCCCTCATAAATAATGGGGCTTATGGCTTTGCCCGAGGCGTCCTTCGGTTCCCACCGTTCGCCGTTCAAGACGAAGGAGATGTCCCGGTTGAAGAATGCGCGGATCGGTTCCAAATTCGCCGCCGCATAGGCGGAGCCGAAGGATACGGTGAACAGGGCGAAAACGGACAACAGGAGATAGACGATCTTCTTTTTCAACAACTCCATCACCATCCCTGGTGAAAATTCGAACAATCCAAGGATAGCACCTCCGTTTATATCCAAGTATTATCCAATAGTGGTAATTAAGAGGTATCCCGTCCTACTGCCGGTTTTGAAAATGATGGATGAGCTGCATGCGGTTTTTGATTTGCAACTTCTTGAATATGTTGGCAAGGTGTTTTTTCACCGTCGCTTCGCTGAGAAACAGCATGCCGGCAATTTCCAGGTTCGTGAGGCCCTTCATCGCCAGTTCGGCAATTTCTTTCTCCCGCCGGGACAACAGCGACAGCGCCAGCGGGTGTTCGCTTTCCTTCTCCGGCGCGAGGCCGAAGGCGGCGATCATGCGGTTCAGGTAGGCCAGCAGCTTCTCCCCCCTCGTATCCAGAACAAAATACGGTGTCGGTTTGCCGTCGCCGTAATCGTAGTGGACGATTTCCTGCGTCTTTCGAAAGCCCAGGCTTTGAAAGCTGGCATGAAAAAAGGGAATCACCGGCACCGTTGTCACGACGAGCCCGGCCGACAGCATATAGGAGATGAATGTCTGTCCGGCCGCCTGCCGCATGTACGGGTCGGCGTAGTCGTCGACATCGATGCATTGAATAAAGTAGCCGGCCGCTTGTTCTTTCGGTGTTTTCAGCTCTTGTTGTTCATCCTCCGGCAGGCTGTAAAAGAAGGCGGCGGCAGGCGGCTTGGTGCGCAAATACTGGAACGTTCCCTCGTGGATCGGAATGATCACGGCAAAACCGAAGATCTTCCCCTCGGCATCCCTTAGAAGTTTTACAGCCGTGGGGTCGAGTTCGTACAGCTCCCGCAAGTGGATATGCCGCATCCACAGCAGCGCTTCATTTTCCCTGATCCAGTACTCCTCCGCTTCTCCTTCTTCCGGTACGATGCGGATATCGCGGTTGTTCCGGCGGCGGTTTTCCAGATACGCTTCGGCTTCCTTCCAGTCGGAAGGAAGCAGCGTCTCCAGCCGATAGGCGGCGGTTTGCTGGAAGAACATGGATCGGATGAAGCGGTCTCCGATATAATAGAACCATTCCGTGCTTTCCCACGTAACGGAACGGCGGGGAAGCTTTTTTCTGATTTGCATGTAACAGTACAGGGCGCACCGCTTCCAAAGTTTGTCATACGTTTCCGGTGCACGCGACCGCAAATCATGGGCGATGGCATCACGGAGCAAATCATGCATCACCCATCCCGGTCCCACCCGGCGGATGAAGGAATGGCCGATCAGCTTCCGGAACTGTTCCGTCGGCACGTTCCGCTCAAGGATCCAGCTCAGCATTTCCTGATTGAAATGTCTGAGAACGGCGACGGCTTCGGCCAATTCGCGAATTTCGGCTTCCGGCACTTCCCTCAGCCATGTCCTGGCCACATGGACGAGCACATCTTCATCGTTCTGCATCGGAAAATCCGCCCCTGACGCCGGCAGCGCGGACACGCTCAGGGACAATGTGAGGGGATGGCCCTTCGTCCTGGCCCAGATGTGCCGTATCGTTTTTTCCTGATTGATTCCGGCAAGTTTCAAATACTCTCTGACGGCTTCATAGGGAAGGTCTTCCAGCGGCAGAAAATAAATCAGCCTGCGCCATGCGGGCGAGGAAAGCCATGCCCCCTGCAGGGGCAGCCGGCCCGAGATGATCGTCAGAATATTCGGACCCAAAAGAATGAGAAAATGGTTCCGCAGCCAATGTTCCAATTCGCCGATTTCTTCAAACGTATCCAGCGCAAGAATCACTTTCCCGCGCGCCGCGGCTTTCCGCAGCTCTTCCTCGCACAGGCGGACGAGAGAGACGGGATCTGCCTGCGGATGATCGAAGCGGGCGGGAGGAAGGCGGAGCGATTGCAGCAGGCAAGAACAAAACCCGACGGGGTTCTGGGGGAACGATCGGCTGTCCATATACAGAAAGAGAGCATTTCGGCTCTCGGCAATCCTGCGGAATTCATCGAGCAAATAGCTTTTTCCCACGCCGCCCGTACCGTGCAGGTTCAGGATCCTCCATGCCGCGGCGTCGTTTTCCAGCCATTTCTTGAACCAACCGATTTCACGGTCCCGTCCCACGAGAAAATGGCGCTCTGTGCGATTGATCTCGCCGGCAATTCGTTGGGAACAATCTTTCATTGATGCCGCCTCCTCTCCAGGCGCTCCGGAATGGGGTATCCTCGATGAATTTGGATTTCCGGATATTGCAATATTAGCATAAAACCGGAGGATTGGATGCGTTTTTAGGGGGGATAAGGAGAAGAAATACCGGTCGGATACGGCAGGATGACCCGCAGACCGATCCGGACCGGGAGAAGCGGAAGACCCGGATGTTTTTTGGAGTTGATTTTAACGTAACGTCAACATTTATAATGAAGCCGGCGCCAAAGAAATCGATCGGAAGGAGACGGCTGCCTCCCATGTACACGATCGGACAGTTCGCCAGGAAGACGGGCGTGACGACGCGCACCCTGCGGTTCTACGACCAGAAGGGGCTGCTCAAGCCGTCATACCTGTCGGAGTCGGGCAGGAGGTTTTACACGGACAAGGACTTGTTAACGCTGCAAAATATTTTGGTGTTTAAATATTTGGGATATTCCCTGGACGAGATTCGGGCCATGCTGGGGAAAGACGCCGGACAGGATTGGCGCGCCTCGCTGAAACGGCAACACCAGGAGATGCTGCAGGAGAAAAGGCGCATCGAAAAGGTGCTGGAGACGCTCGAAACCGCCCTCGCGCTGGCGGAGCAGCGGGAGGCCATCGATCCGGATATTTTCCTGTCCGTGATTCACAACCTGGTCAAGGAAGACGAACAGAAGGCGTTCCTCAAGGCGGTCCTGCCGGAAGAACTGGTGGACGAGCTGTTCGAGACGAGCCGGGAGGACTTGCTTCGGGGCGGGGGGCGTTTCCTGGAGGTGCTTGGGAGACTCAAGGAAGCGTGCCGGAACCGGTCGCCGGATGAGGAGATGATCCCGATTCTCCGGGATATGATGGAGCTGCTGCCGAAGGGGCTGGTGGAAAGGCTGACCGAGCAGTCCGAACGGCTGGAGGGGCTTAAGTTCGACGACGAGCTGTTTCCGCTTCCGCTGACGAAGGACGAGGAGCGGTGGCTGGAAGAAGTGATCGAAAGGAACAAAGGCAGGTTGTAAGCATGGAAACGGGGGGAAACCATATGGAAAAGGCCATTTTCGGACCGGCCAGGCTGTTCCGTCTCATCCGGGACGCGCGCCCGCCCAAGGCGCTGACCGCGGCGGCGGTGCTGCTCGGCGTGCTCGAGGCGGCGAGCGGGCTGGCAGTTCCGCTGCTCACGATGACGGCGGTCAACTCGTTTGCGGCGGGCGGTTTGTCTTACACCACGCTGCTATGGGTCGCGCTGGCGCTGGTCGGCCAGGCGGCCCTGGGCGGACTGGCTTATTACCTGATGTCGGCCATCGGGGGGCGGATTGTTGCGGCGATCCGTGAGCGAGTGTGGAACCATGTGCTTCGGCTGAAAATCGGTTACTTCGACGCGCACGAATCCGGCGAGACGATGAGCCGCATCACGCAGGACACCAATGTGGTGAGGGGCCTCATCACCAATCACATTATCACCTTTTTCACTGGGCTGCTATCCATCGTCGGCGCCGTCGCCATGCTGCTGTGGATCGATTGGAAAATGACGCTGGTGATCCTGCTCGCGGCGGTGCTGGCGGTCGGCGCGATGCTGCCCATCGGCAACAGGATGCAGGCGATCGCGATGGCCCACCAGGACGAGCTGGCGAAGTTTTCCGGCAATCTGGGCCGGGTGCTAACCAATATTCGGCTCGTGAAGGCGTACCAGGCCGAGGAGACGGAACTGGCGGCCGGGCGCGCGCAAATCCGCAACCTGTACCGGTTCGGGCTGCGGGAAGCCCGGATCCTGTCGACGCTGTCTCCGCTCATGACGCTGGTCATCTGGCTGGTGCTGATCCTGCTGTTCGGCTACGGCGGCGCGCAGGTCGCCTCCGGCGCCCTGACCACCGGGGCTTTGGTCGCCATCATGTTCTACATGGTGCAGATCGTCTTTCCGTTCACGCAGATGGCGACGTTTTTCACGGAATTGCAAAAAGCGGTCGGCGCGACGGAGCGAATCTGGGAAATTCTCGAAACGCCGGCGGAGGAAGGGGCTACGGCGGCGTCGGCGGTGCCGGCGGCCGCGGAACGCTCTGCGGCGGCCGTCGGGGCGGAAGCGCTGCCGACGCGGGGCGATATCGAATTTGAAGACGTGAGTTTCCGTTATGGCGAGAAGTCCGTGTTCGAATCGCTGGATCTGCACATTCCGGGCGGGAAAACGACGGCGCTTGTGGGCGCAAGCGGCGCCGGGAAAACGACCATTTTCTCCCTGCTGGAGAGGTTCTACGAGCCGGGCGGGGGCACGATCCGGTACGCCGGACGGCCCATCCATTCGATCCCGCTCGGGAAATGGCGCCGGCTGTTCGGTTACGTCCAACAGGAAAGCTCGGTGACGAGCGGCACGATCCGCGACAACGTGAAATACGGCAATCCCGACGCGACGGATGAAGAGATCGTCGAGGCCCTGAAGAAGGCGAACGCCTGGGAATTCGTCAGCCGGCTGGAGCGCGGGCTGGACACGGACGTGGGCGAAGCGGGCGTGAAGCTGTCGGGCGGCCAGCGCCAGCGCATCGCCATCGCCCGGGCGCTGCTCAAGGATCCGGCGATCCTGCTCCTCGACGAGGCCACTTCGAACCTGGACAACGAATCCGAAGCGCTGGTGCAGGACGCCCTGCAAAAAGCCATGCAAGGCCGCACGACGATCATCATCGCCCACCGGCTGTCCACGGTGATGCACGCCGACCGCCTGATCGTGCTCGAGAACGGCCGGGTGACCGGCGCCGGCACGCATCGGGAGCTGATGGAGAGCCACCCGTATTACCGCAGGCTGGTCAGCCATACGCTGAAGGCGGTGTGAGGGCGGAAACCTCTAGGAATTTTTCGTAACCGCATCTACTTTGGTCAGGTTTTCATCGGCGGCTACGGCTTCGAGAAAGGCTTTGGCCTTTTCCATAAAGTGTCATCTCCTTTCACGTTGATACTGGAATGCTTGATGCGGCGGCTTGCACAGCGATGCCAAACCGGCAATACGTCGGCAGACGGCGCCTTCCAAGTTTGGAGTGCTGCCGCCCGGGGCAGCCCGGCATCCGGCGGCACGATAGAGCTGGATCGAATCGCGGACGCGGGACCAGCTGGTCAACCGCCTTCAGGAGTTGCTCCGTTTATCTATTTCACCTGCAATGATAAGCGTACCGGCCGCTGTACCTAATGCGGCTACGATAGCAGCGCCGACTACGATGAAAAGCTCTATAAATCCTCCCGAAACCAGTTCCAGTTCTTCGTCGGTGAGAGGTTCGCCCGACTGCTCTTTGGCGTAGGCGGAGGCGATTTTGGCTATATCGTTCACATCTTGTTCGGTCAGGACATGCCCGTGACTTGCCGCGACTTCAACGAGTTCTTCCCGGCTTTTGACCGCGGACAACGTTTTGGCCAGATTTTCATCGGCGGCAACGGATTTGAGAAAGGCTTTGGCATTCTCCACAAAATGACACCTCCTTTCAGTACCTGGCAGGTCTGTCGGTCTCCAAGGCTTTATGGTTTGCGGCGATCGCGTTTCCTTTCACGTCCCTCGTGAAGATGTGCGGATGCCGCCGATCGGCCTTTTGCCGTGCGGCATTCGTTTCGACGATGCGACGAAAATCCCGACGTTCCGCTGCCCGTGCGGCTTCCCGGCGGAAGTTCGTTCGGGCATTTTTTGTAACGATGACCCTATTGCCCAGGAAATTTAACGATTGACGTCGAAACTGAGGGGACTTGCCCTTCAGCGGATTCATGGGGTCAAACCGTCTGTGCCTGCAATTCATGGTTCGCCGAAACAATGTGGTAAAATGGTGCCGGGAAAGGAAGGCAGCCATAGTGTAAATTTCCACCAAACGGGCTGACGTCACGGACGCGCCGGAGATTTTGGCCTTGCAAAAAGCGGCTTTTCGTAGTGAGGCGGAACTCTACAATGATTTTTCGATTGAACCGCTTACCCAAACCCTCGAAAACCTTACGGAGCAATTCTCCAACAACATCATTTTGAGAGCCGTTTATGGGAACAGAATCGTCGGCTCGGTCCGTGCCTATTGCGACGGGGAAAATGTACATATTGGAAAACTCATTGTCGACCCTCAGTTACAAGGCCAGGGAATCGCGAAGCAGTTGATGAAGGCCATCGAATCCGAATTCGGAAATAATACATTCATTCTGAACACGGGGCACAAAAGCGTAAAGAATAATGCGGATCTGATTTTGCTGTGCAACTCCAGCAGCCTCGCCTTTCACAATTCCGTCATATCAGCCATGTTTTTGGCGGATTTCATGATCAGCTCGATCGCGATCAACTATCCGGAAAAAATCAAAAACCGTCTCGATCGGGTAAATCAAATCCTCACACAGATGAATTACCATCATGTCAAAACGGATCTGTAGCCGCTCCGGGGACCGTCCTTCTCATTTCCTGCCGAAAAACACGCCAAAATCCAAATATTTGTACATGCAGTCCACGTCCCGGAAGCCCGCTTCCTCCATCCACCGGAGCTGATCCGTAAGCGGGGCCTCGAGGTCCATGTTTCTCCGTTCGATCGCCGCCTCGACTTCCTCCCGGGCCAGGCCGCCCGCGTGAATGTATTCCAGCCAGCGGCGCCGGAAATATCGGTGGTTTCCGGGACTTGAGCCCGCCACCAGATCGGCGTTGACAAACACGCCCCCGTCGCTAAGCCACCGATACACGCGGGCGAACAATCGCCTTTTGCCTTCATGGGTCAAATGATGGATGGACAGGGAAGAGATGACAAAGTCGAAGGGTTGCGCAAGCTCCAGGTCGGCATAGTCCCCCACCACATAGCGGACGCGATCTGACCCGCGGAATCGCTCGCGGGCCTTTTCCAGCATTTTCTCGCTGAAATCCACCAATGTGAGATGCGCGTTCGGGTACTTCTGCAGGACCATGCCGGAAAAGAGCCCGGTGCCCGCGCCGAGATCGAGAATGTGAGGAGACGGGTTGTCCGTTTCCACCAGCGCCAGGGCCACTCCGTAAAAATCGTCGAAACAGGGGATCAGCTTTCTCCTCTGCCGGTCATAGTCATTCGCCGCCGCATCAAAATGCCGCTTCACGGTTTCATGCATGAGCCCGCCTCCTCCGCCTTTTTTCCTATTATAGCCATGACGGCATCGCGCCAGAAGCGGACCCCGATCGGCCATTCTATTTGTTATCAAATCTTACAAAGGATTTAAGGTTTTTTTAATATCAAATTTTGTAGCATAGTAGGGAATAGAACTTATGAACTAGTTTTAATGAAGGGTTTGATGTACCATGTCCTTCCTTCGACGGAGGAAAAAATCTTCAAACACCATCGATTCCGGCACCATCATCACCGGAGATATCCATGCCGAGAACCACTGGACGCTGTCGGGCACCCTTGTCGGCAATCTGGTTGTCCTGGGCGACGTGACGGTGGAAAAAGGGGCGAAGGTTCAAGGGAACGTGTCGGGCGAGAATGTCTGGGTCGCCGGCAAGGTGATCGGCAACATCGAAGCCCGAAAGCACCTGCATCTCGCTTCCTCCTCGTACATCACCGGGGACACGTCGTACCAAACCCTGCGGATCGAAGAAGGGGCTTTTTTTACCGGCAAAATGGAACTTGCGGATGAACACGCGGCGGCGGAGAAAACGCCCGGAAGCGAACCCCCCGCAACCGGGGTGCCGGACGCTGCGCCTGTCCAAAGCCAATACAAGATTGCGCCTCCCCAGGCCGAGCCCGTGTATCCGATTCGCAGCAAAAGGGTCGTGATCTCTTGATTCGACGGGAACACCACCATCCGACGGGAGGCGCGTGAGCATGACCACCATTTTGGCCATCGATCATGGGAACGGACACGTCAAGGCGTGTTCAAGCGACAAATTCGTATTGCTGCCTTCCTGCTACGCCAGGCCGGAAGAATTCGGCGAGGACATGATCAAGCCGAGGAAGGAGCTGCAGGTCTTCGAATTCAAGTCCCATCTGTATCCGGGGGAGACGTACTACTGGGGCAGGGACGTGGGCAAGGCGGGCAGAATCATCGCCAGTTACGGCGGGGAAGGCCGGTACGTCTCCAAGCCGTATCAGCTTCTGTCCCAGTTCACCATGGCGCTGCTTTTGCCGGACGGGGAACTCACCCACGAGGACGTGCATGTGGTGACGGGTTGTCCGAGCACCAGCAAGGGGACGGAGCTGGAGGCGGAGATCCAGCGGGTGTTCCGGGGGCGGCATGTGGTGACGGTGAACGGCCAAAGCAAGGTGATCAACGTCAGTCAGGTGACGGTGCTGCCCCAGCCGCTGGGCACGGTGTTTTACTTGTATTTCAACGATGAAGGCCAGGTGGTCAACCGGCAGCTGGAAGACAGCAGCATCGGCATCATCGACATCGGCAGCGGCACCACGGACCTCGACGGGGTGAGGGAACTGAAGCGGCAGTGGGACGACACGGCCACCATTCCGCTGGGGATGTTCGACGCGTACAAGAAAATCGCCGCCTACATCAACCGGGTGCAGCCGAACGCGAACGTCACGCCGCAGATGGTGGAACAGCACCTGCTCAACCCGGAAATCGACGTCAACACCTTCCGGATCAACAACCGGTCGAAACCGGTGGACATTACGAACTGCCGGACGGAAGTGCTCCGCACCCTGGCGGAGGACATTCTGAACCAGATCCAGCAGATGTGGCCCAGCCGTTCGAAATTCGACGCGATCTATCTGACGGGCGGCGGAGCCAAGCCGCTGGCTAAGTACTTCATGGAATGGGAGAAGGACATCCAGATCCTCGAGGACAGCCAGCAGGGGAACGCCCTGGGATTTTACCGCTACGGTCTCAGCGTAAAGGGCTAGAGGAATCAAATCCGAGCCGGAGCCGGTCGAAAACGCGCTGTGTGTTTTCGGCCGGCTTTTTATCAACTTTGCCGGATGGCCGCCCTTTCCGCCTGCGGAAGGACACCGCCGTGCCGGGGTTTTTTTCGTTTCGGCGGTTCGCTAGAATGGATGTAACCGTATCTCGCAAAGGGGTTTGCATCATGGCTTCACTTCCGGTATCCGTCCTGAATCTGGTCCCGATCCGCGAAGGCCAGGGACCGCGGGAAGCGATCCGGTCCGCCGCCGAGCTGGCGCAGGCCGTGGAGAAGATGGGCTATTTGCGCTACTGGATCGCCGAACACCACAACACCCCGACCCTGGTGAGCACGGCGACGGTGGTGCTCATCCAGCACGTGCTGGAGCGGACCTCCGCGATTCGCGTCGGATCCGGCGGCGTCATGCTGCCGAACCATTCGCCGCTCATCGTCGCGGAGCAGTTCGGCACGCTGGCGGTGCTGTATCCGGGCCGCGTGGATCTCGGGCTCGGGAGGGCGCCCGGCACGGACATGAAGACGGCCGACGCCATACGCCGCAACCGCCACGAAGCGGTATACATGTTCCCGGATGAAGTGCGGGATCTGCTGCGCTATTTCGGCCCGCCCGAGGTCCAGTCGGACGTCCGGGCGTATCCGGCCGTCGGCACGGGGGTGCCGCTGTATATTCTCGGCTCCACCACGGACTCGGCGGAACTGGCCGCCTATTTCGGGCTGCCTTACGCCTTCGCGTCGCATTTCGCGCCGGAGCAGACGGAGGCGGCCATCCGGCTGTACCGCAGCCGCTTCCGTCCTTCGCCCTATCTGGAGAAACCGCACATGATCGTCTGCCTCAACGTGGTGGCCGCGGAGACGGACGAGGAGGCGCGGCATGAGCTTTCCACCTCGATCCGGTTTTTCCTGAACATCGTGCGGGGACAGCGCCTGCCGCTTCTGCCCCCGGAGAAGGCGGAGAAGGATCTGGTCCTGACCCTGCAGGAGCGGGCCGCCCTGGATGCGCGCATGAACATGATGATCGTCGGCGGCAGGGACACGGTGAAAAAGCAGCTGGCCGAATTTCTCGAGCAATATGAAGCCGATGAAATCATGGCGGTCACCTATATTTTCGATCCGGCGAAGCAAATCCGGTCGTACGAAATTTTCAAGGAAGCGGCGGAAGCCGTTCGGAGGGCGTAATCGTCCACGGCCATGTCACCCCTTTCTGCCGCAAACGCACGTTCCGGTATCTAAAATTTTTATACTTGACGAAAAAAGCGGTTCCAAATATGATGAAAATGTAAAACGTTTTATATCACCAAGGTCACAAATCAAGAACGCGTGGCTTCAACGAATTTTCGGGAATGATGCTCTTTGGTGACGATCAAGGATGTGGCAAAGCTCGCAGGCGTCTCCGTTTCCACCGCTTCCAACGCGTTGAACGGGAAATACGGCGTGAACGAGAAGACGAGGCAGCGGGTGTTGAAAGCGGCCCAAGAGCTCAATTACAAGCCGAATCCGATGGCGAAGGGTCTGGTGACCAACAGCACCAGAAATGTCGGCATCATCATCACCGGTCCATCTTCGTTCAACGTGTTTACGAATCCGATCTTTATCGAGATCATCCGGGAGATGACCGTTTCCCTCAGCCGCAAAGGCTACCACGCCATGCTCAATGTGATCGACCTGGAAGAAGAGGAAGAATACCTTCCCCGCATCGCGCAAAGCCGCACGGTGGATGTGCTCATCTATCTGGGGACGCGGAAACCGGACAAGGAACTGGTCCAATTGATCCGCAGGGTCGAATTGCCCTTTATCGTGGTTTTGCGGGACGCCCCCGACGAGAACACGGTGGCCGTGTCGGTGAACAACCGCAAATGCGGATATGACGCCACGCGATACCTCATTGAAATGGGCCATCGCAGAATCGGTTTCATCGGCGTGCTGCCGGGCGTCAAACTGGCGGAGGAACGGTTCAAGGGATACAGGCAGGCCCTGGAGGAGGCCGGCATCCCGTTCGATCCTTCCCTGGTCGTCGAAGGGAATTTCTATCAGGAATCGGGAGCCATGGGTGTCCGCCGGCTGTTGCGGCAGGCTTCCCAACGCCCCACCGCCATTTTTTGCGCCAACGACATGATGGCCTTGGGGGCCATCGAAGGTCTGGGGCAGGAAGGGCTGCCGGTGCCGGACAGCATTTCCCTCATCGGCTGCGACAACATTCCCAACCTCCATCTGATGAAGGTGCCGCTGACCACCGTGGCCCATCCCATATCCGAGCTGGGCAGGCTTTCCGTCGAGAAGGCCGTCGGCATTCTGGAAGGAAACGACAAGCTGCCGGACCGGATCATCCTGGAATCGGAGATCCGCGTGCGCGGTTCCGTCCGGCGTCTGAACGAATCTGAAAACTGACCCCGGATTTTTTTATCCGGGGAATATAAAACGTTTTATATAAAACGTTTTACACCTGCGCAACAGGAGGCATGAAGATGGGGCTGGACAAGTATTGGGAAGAATACGAAATCGGGGAAGTCATCCAAACCACGGGACGGACGCTCACGGACGCCGACATCCGGATGTTCATCGGCGCCACCGACGCCACCCACCCTGCCCATGTGGACGCCGAGTATTGCAAAAAACATCCCTTCCAGAGAATCGTCGTCCCCGGGGCTTTGACGCTGGGCGTCATCGACGGCCTCGTCGTCAAGGACGTCATTTCGCAAAGATACAAGGTCGCCCATTACGGATACGACAAAATCCGCTTCCTGGCCCCGGTGTTTCCCGGCGACACCATATCCATGACGGCAGAGGTGAAAGACAAGCGGGTCCGAAACGACGAATTCGGCATTGTCAATTTCGAGTACAACGTGAAAAACCAAAAGGGTGAAACCGTCGTCGTGGTTCAGGATTTGCAGATGATCGAGCGGAAACCGAAGGAGGCATGACATGGCAAGCGTTGATTTTGTCAAGGACAAGCATGTGGCGACGATCCGGTTCAACCGCCCGGAAAAGTTGAATGCGTTGACAAAGGACATGACGAAACAGCTGCTGGAAGCCATCCGGGAAGCCAACGACGACGACGAAGTGCGGGTCGTGGTGCTTACCGGCGCCGGCCAGAAAGCGTTTTCAGTGGGCAGCGACGTGACGCTGCTGGACGAGTACGGGACGAACTGGCATTTCCGCAACCGCATCGAGTACAACGACGTGCTCCGGAGCCTGCGGAAACCGGTGATCGCCATGGTGAACGGGTACGCCGTGGGCGGCGGCCTGGAGCTGGCCCTGTGCGCCGACCTGCGGTTCGCCGGCGAATCGGCGAAGTTCGGCGCGACGGAAATCAAGCTGGGATGGATCGGCGGCGGCGGGGTGACCCAGCTGCTGACGCGCCTGATCGGCTACGGCCAGGCGATGCGGCTCATCCTGTCCGGGGACATCATCTCCGCCCAGGAGGCCAGGGCAATCGGGCTGGTGGAAGTGCTCGTTTCCGATGACGAGCTGGAGAGAACCACCTACGAATACGCCCACAAGATCGCTTCCTATTCCCCCATCGCCCTGCAGGCCGCAAAACACGGCTGCCGGATGGCGCTCAGCGTTCCGCTGGAAGCGGGCATCATGTACGAAAGGGACATGCAGACGATCTGCTTCTACACGGAGGACAAGGAAGAGGGCATCCGCGCCTTCAGGGAAAAGAGAGCTCCGCAATTCAAAGGGCGGTGAAAGAAGGCGGGGTAACGGTGAGATTTGCGGGAAAAGTGGCGCTCGTGACCGGGGGCTCGTCCGGCATCGGCGGGGCCGTGGCGGAAAAACTCACATCCGAGGGGGCGCATTGCGCCATCATAAGCCGGGATGCGCGGAAGGCCGAAGCGTTCATGGCCCGGCTGCCCGACAGGGACAAGGCGGCCTGGTGGTCCGCCGACGTGTCCGACTGGGAGCAGGTCCGGCAGACGGTGGAACAGGCGGCGGAACGCTTCGGGAAAATCGATCTGCTGGTGAACGCCGCCGGCATCAACATCCGCAAGCCCGCGCTGGAATATGCGCCGCAGGAATGGAAGCGGATTTTGGACATCAACCTGACGGGAACCTTCTACGTCTGCCAGTGCGCGGGCAAAATCATGAAGGAAACCGGCGGGGGAAGCATCGTCAACATCGGTTCCATGACCTCCCACTTCGGCGTGCCGCATGTGGCTCCCTATGCCGCTTCCAAGGGCGGGGTCATGCAGCTGACCAAGGCGCTGGCGGTGGAATGGGCCCCGTACGGCATCCGCGTGAACCAGGTGAGCCCCGGCTACATTGAAACGCCGCTGGCCTCGGAAGTCGTGGCCCGAAAAAAATACCGCGAACGCATCATTGAAAGGACGCCCCTCGGACGATGGGGAACCCCGCAGGATGTGGTGAGCGCGGTGGCGTTTCTGCTGTCGGACGAGAGCGAATTCATTACCGGCCAAATTTTCGGGGTGGACGGGGGCATTCTCGGGGGAGACCCTTCGATGGACCCGTTGCAGGAATAACGAACAACAGCTTGGAGGTATGGCTTTATGGTCAACGGTCCTTTGCACGGCATTACGGTACTCGATTTTTCCCTGGCGATGGCCGGCCCGTTTGCCGCCCAGAAACTGGGGGACATGGGGGCGGAAGTGATCAAGGTGGAGCCCACCGGGGAAGGGGAATGGCACCGGACGAGAGCGGCCGGCAACGCCTGGGTGAACAAGCTGAACTCGTCCTTCATCGCCTTCAACCGCAACAAGAAAAGCCTGTCCGTCAACCTCAAGACGGAGAAGGGACGGGAAGCGGTCTACCGGCTGGTCGAAAAAGCCGACGTCCTGCTGCAGAACTTCCGTCCCGGCGTGGCGGAACGGCTGGGGCTGGATTATGAAGCCATCCGCAGCGTCAACGACAAAATCGTGTACTGCAGCATCTCCGGTTACGGGGAAACCGGCCCCTACGCCAAACGGCCCGGTCAGGATCTGATCCTGCAAGGCTACAGCGGCGCCATGTGGAACACCGGCAAGGAGGGCGATCCGCCCCTGCCGCTCGGCATGTTCGTCGCCGACGCGACGGCCGCCCACCAGGCGGTGGAAGGCATCCTGGCCGCCCTGTTCTACCGGGAGCGGTCGGGCAAGGGCCAGAAAGTGGAAATCAGCATGCTGAACTGCGTCATGGACCTGCAGGTGCAGGAATTGTCCGTCTACCTGACGGGCGGGGTGAAGCCGAAGCGTACCAAGGAGCCGCTCGCCCACACGCTGCTCAACTCTCCCTATGGCGTCTACAAAACCAAAGACGGGTACATGACGCTCGCCTTCGGTCCCATCCATCTGCTGGGCGAAGCGTTGGACAACGACCGGCTGCGCTCCTTCACCGAATGGAAAGACGGCATGGAGCACCGGGATGAAATCTACCGCATCGTGGCGGAAATCCTGCCGCAAAAGACGACGCAGGAGTGGATGGAAATTCTCGACCGGTACAACCTCTGGGCGGGCCCGGTGTACACCTACGACGATCTGGTCAACGATCCCCAGGTCCATCACAACCGGATGATCGTCGAAATCGACCACCCGACGGAGGGGAAACTGAAGGTGCTGGGGATCCCGATTCGCTTCTCCGAAAGCCCGGGCACCATCCGCCAATATCCTCCGCTCGTCGGCGAGCATACGGACGCGATCCTGAAAGAAGCCGGCTATACGGAGGATGAAATCCGGCAGCTGAAAGCGGAAGGCGTCGTCTACAACGAAACCGATGCCCGGAATTGATCTCCGGAACAACCTTTTTTCCAAGCGGAGGGTCTGCCGGATGAAACAGGCGCTGCTTTACGACACCGGAAAGTTTCGCATCGAAGAAACGGAGCTGCCGGTTCCCGGGGAGCAACAGGTACTGGTGGAAGTCTGGGCGTGCGGGATTTGCGGATCCGATCTTCACATCTACCATGGCGACCATCCGGCCATCCGTCCGCCAACCGTCATGGGGCACGAGTTTTCCGGACGGGTGGCGGCGGTCGGGAATCGGGTCCGCGCCTTCTCCGTCGGCGACACCGTGGCGGGCATACCCGGCGTAGGCTGCGGAAATTGCGCCCACTGCCGGGAAGGCCGCTTCAACCGGTGCCGGAATCTGCAGGTGATCGGCGGCCATTTCCCCGGCGCCTTCGCCCAATACGTCCTGGTGCCGGAGGACAACCTGGTCAAGGTGCCGGACAGCTTCACCCCGATTGAGGGGGCCATGATCGAAAGCGTTGCCGTTGCGGTCCACTCCGTCCACCGAATGGGCGAAGTGGCGGGGAAAACCTTCCTGGTGCTGGGGGCCGGACCCATCGGCAATCTGACGGTGCAAGTGCTGAAAGCCTTCGGCGCCCGTGCCGTCATCGCCTCCGATCCCCTGGAGTACAGGCGTTTTCTCGCCAAACGGATGGGAGCAGACGAAGTGGTCGATCCTGTCCGGGAGGATCTGGAAGCGCTTGTCCGTCAGGCGCTGCCGGGGGAAGACGGCCTGGACGGCGCCTTTGACTGCGCGGGTCTGGAGCAGACGCTGACCCAGGCGCTGACGGTCACGAAAAACGGAGCCAGGATTGTTCTCACCGCCATTTTCGGAATAAATCCAACCATTCCCATGAGGCTTTTGCAAAGGGGGGAACGCGAACTCATCGGGGTGCAGATGTATGTGAAAAGCGATTTTGACGTCGCCGTGCAACTGATGGAAGCGAAAAAAGTCCGGGTGCTCGATCTGGTCACCCGCAGCTTCCCGCTGGAACGCATCGACGAGGCGTTCCAGGCGGCTTCGGGCCGATCCGGGGGAGAGGGGAAAATCATCGTCCTCATGAAAGAATGATGATTTTCGATTCCAACGAAAGCCAAAGAAACATTTTGCCAAAATCAGCGAGGAGTGAACACGAATGCAACATTCCCTGAAAAAAGCGATTGCCATTCTGACGGCAGCGGCGCTGGTCTTCGTGCTGGCCGCCTGCGGCGGATCCTCCGGCGGCTCCAAATCCGGCGGCAGCGGCGGCGGCAGCAGCCCGAGCGCGAGCCAGGGCAGCCAGGGCGGCAACAGCGGTGGCGGCAGCGGAGGCAACAGCGGCGGCGAAAAAATCGTCCTGCGACTGGGCCACTGGCTCACGGAAGAAGCGCCGCAGGGCAAGCAATACAACAACTTTGCCAAGTTCGTGAACGAAAAATCCAACGGGCGCATCGAAGTCCAGGTATTCCCCAACGGCCAGCTGGGCAACCAGCGGGACCTCATTGAAGGCGTCATCGCCGGCACCGTGGACATGACCAAAGCCGACGACGCCTATTTGACGACCTATATCCCCGCATACGGCATCTTCTCGCTGCCGTTCATGTTTGACGGCTATGACCATCTGGGCAAGGTCCTGGACAGCGAAATCGCCCAGGAGCTGGACAAGCAGCTGGAAGAAAAGACGGGCCTCGTCTCGCTGGGATGGAGCTTCGGCGGTTTCCGCTACTTCACCCTCAAAAAGGCGATTGCCGAACCCAATCTGCAAGGCATGAAAATCCGCGTGCCGGAATCGGAAGTCTACATCGAAACGATCAAGCTGCTCAACGGTAATCCGGTTCCGATGCCGTGGGGCGAAGTGTACACCGGTCTGGAAACGGGCGTTGTGGAAGGCATGGAATCGGCGCCTTCCGACATCTACCTGCAAAAGTTCTTCGAAGTGACGGGGCATCTGCTCGCCACCAACCATATCCAGGCTTCGGCCACCACGGTCATCAGCAAGAAAAAATGGGATTCGCTCTCGGCCGAAGACCAGAAGCTCATCCTGGAAGCCATGAGAGAAGCCATTGAAATCGAACGCCAGGAAACGGCCAAGGCCAACGAAGACGCGGTGAAGGCGATGACGGACGCCGGCGCGCAAGTGCACGAGATCTCCGACAAGCAGGCCTTCATCAACACGGTCAAACCGCTGTGGGACAAGGTGGCGCAAAACACGAACGGCCAAGCCATCATTGACAAGATCCAAAGCATGAAATAATCGGAGAACATCGGCCCCCCGGAATCCCGGTCGCCGAATACCGGATTTGGGGGGCCGATGGCATCCTGGAGGTTTTTCCGATGAAAAGGGTGTTAGACAAAGGTCTGGAATGGACCATCGTCCTGCTCTTTGGTTCGTTTACCGCCGTCATGCTCCTGCAGGTGGCTTCCCGCTATCTGTTCAACTATTCCTTTGTCTGGTCGGACGAGTTTGTCCGGTATACCTTCATCTGGATGGTGCTCTTGGCATCGGGTGTCGCCATCCGGCGCAAAGTCCACCTGGGCTTCGACCTCTTCGTGGCCAAGCTGCCGCGGAAGCTGCAAGTGTTCCTGAATGTGCTCAACGATGTTCTGATCGGGGTATTTCTCGTGTTTTTCTTTTTCAAAAGCATCGAACTTTTGCGAGCCGCAGGGCTGACGCCATCTCCGTCCATGCATATTCCCATGGGGGTTGTGTATGTGGTTCTGCCTCTGTCCGCCCTGGTGATGTTCATATATGTGCTGGAATCCATTTACCGGACCATCCGCTATGGAGACACGCATGAGGCGGCGGACGATGCGCCCGGAAAAGGAGGGGTAGCATGATCGGATTGATGTTCGGCATTTTCGCCCTGTTTGTGATCATCGGCACCCCCATCGCTTTTGCCATCGGGCTTTCCACCTTTCTCGCCCTGTCTTCCCAGGATACGATTCCGCTGCTTGTGGTCGCCCAGCGTTTCTTTACCACCCTGGATTCCTTTTCCCTGGTGGCGATTCCGCTCTTCATGCTGGCCGGGGAACTGATGACCCATACCGGGCTGACGGAGAGGATCATCCGGTTCGCCGTGACCCTGGTCGGGCATATCCGCGGCGGCTTCGCCCAGGTCACCGTTGCCACGAGTGTCATGTTTTCCGGGGTTTCCGGTTCCGCGGCGGCAGACGCTTCCGCCACCGGTTCGCTGCTCATCCCCGCGATGAAGAAAGAAAAGTACGATCCCGGGTTCGCCGCATCCCTGGTGGCCACCGCGTCCATCATCGGCCCCATCATTCCGCCCAGCATCATGATGATCATTTACGGGTCCATGACGGGCGTGTCCATCGGGGATCTGTTCCTGGCGGGCATCGTTCCCGGAATCCTTCTGGGTCTGGGTCTGATGGTTTATTGTTATTTCTACGCCCGCAAGAACAATATCGTCTCGACCACCCGCAGAAGCTCCTGGAAGGAAGTCTGGGATGCGTTCAAAGGCGCGGTGTGGGCCCTGATCCTGCCCGTCATCATCGTCGTGGGCATCCGTTTCGGGGTCTTTACGCCCACCGAAGCCGCCGCCGTGGCCGTGGCCTATGCCTTCGTTTACGGTTTTGCGTATCGCACCCTGCATGTGAAACATTTGCCCAAAATCTTTCTCAACGCGGCGGTGCTGTCCACCATCTCCCTGATGATCATGGCGGCCGCGGCGGCCTTCAGCTGGATTCTGGCGTTCGAACGGATTCCGCAAAAGGTCGTGGACGTGATGACGTCCCTGACGTCCGAGCCCGTTCTGATCATGCTGCTGCTCATTGCCATTCTGCTCTTCGTCGGACTGTTCATCGAGGCCAGCGCGGCGCTCATCATTTTGATCCCGGTGCTCATCGGCATCCAGAAAAGCTTCGGCTTTGATCCCGTCCATTTCGCGCTCATCGTCATCCTGACGCTGGTCATCGGCGGTGTCACGCCCCCCGTGGGGAACCTGCTGTACATTACCATGAGCATCGCGAAAGTGAAAATGTCGCAAGCGTTCTGGAAGGTGTGGCCTCTGGCCGGGGTGATGATCCTGATGACGCTCATCTTCACCTTTTTCCCGGAAATCGTCACTTTCCTGCCCAAATTAACGAAGTAATGCACAGAATGCATCAGGAGGAAATCACGCATCATGCCAACTTTGAGGGGGATCACCTGGGATCATGTCCGCGGCGTGGCCCCGCTGATTGCCACAACGCAAGAGTTCCAAAAGAGCCGTCCTTCGTTTCATATCGAGTGGGACAAGCGGTCGCTGAAGGATTTTGAAGACTATCCCATTGACGTTCTGGCGGAAAAATACGACCTCATCATGCTGGATCATCCGTGCATCGGCACCGCCGTACGGAAAAAGGTGATTCTTCCGCTGGACGAATGGGTGCCGAAGGAATTTCTGGAGGACCAGAAAAGAAACAGCGTGGGTCCCAGCTATGACAGCTACACCTGGGAGGGCCGTCAGTGGGCGCTGGCGGTGGACACGGCGGCGCAGGTGTCCGCGTACCGCCCGGATTTGCTGGAACGAACCGGGCATGCCGTGCCGGAAACGTGGGATGACGTCTTCGCGCTGGCGGCTGCGCTATCCGGATCCGGCAACGGCACTGACTTGAAAATCGGCATGCCGCTCAATCCGACCCACGCGTTTCTCAGTTTCATGTCGCTGGGCGCCCATCTGGCGGGCGGGAAGTTTTTGGACGATGAGGCCGGCGTGAACGGGGAAGCGGCGGAGGAAGCGTTGAACCTCATGAAGAGGCTGGTTCCGCATGTCCACGGGATGTCCCTGGGATCGGACCCGATCCGGATGTTGAACCGGATGGGCGAAACGGACGAAATCGTCTATGTTCCGCTCATCTACGGATATGTCAATTATTCGCTCGACGGATTCCGGCAACATCCCGTGATCTTCACCGACATTCCGGTCCTGCGGGGGGAACCTTCCGGCTCCGTCATCGGAGGAGTCGGCCTGGCCGTCTCCGCCAAATGCCGGGCGGTCCGCGAAGCGGTGGAATACGCCATGTACGTGGCCTCGGGGGATTGCCAGAAGGGATTGTATTTTGCCAGCGGCGGGCAACCCGGCCACCGGGAGGCCTGGCTGGACGAACAAGTCAACCGGATGTCCCGCGGATTTTTCCGGAACACGCTGAAAACGCTGGATCTGTCCTACGTCCGTCCCCGCTATCCCGGATACCTGGACATCCAGGAAAAGGCCGGGGAGATCGTCAGGGAATTTTTGCTGGGTTCCGAAACCATGCAAGGGACGGTTCGAAAGATTAACGGGCTTTATCGGGAATCGAGAAAAACCGTGTAAAAAGCAGCGCTGGTTGTTGGCAGGCGGGGTGCGTCACGTGCGCCGCCTGCCGGGCCGGCGTTTTTTATAATCGGCGGGAATAGTCTGGAGGGATTATCAGTCCCTCCGCCATTGATTCCGGTGATTTTTCAAAAATTACTTCCGCGAATGAATTGCTTAGTGAATCAAGGGCGAAAGAGCGGGAATTTATCCAGAAGTTAGAAGCTATGGTGAGAGATTTGGGATTCGATCCACAAGTGCTTTACGAATAAATCGAAAAACCCACGTCCCAGCTGTTCAGACTGGTAGTGTGGGTTTTCTTGTCAATCTTCTTCCGCCGCTTCACCGACTGCGCCATACTGACTTCGCGCCGGGAACCGGCGATGGCTCGTTTCGTCCATGCGGCTGCGGCGATCTTTATCCGCTCGCCCCGCCGCCCGCCGTACTTTTTCTCATCCGCATGCCGATTTTCTTGTGCTCCGGATCCCACCGGAACGTGAGCGCGGCCAACACCAGAATGATGAGCGCAAAACCGAGCAAAATGAACATGGAAACGCCCCACAGCCGGACGTCCGTTTTCGCCGCGGCTTGAAGCCCTTCGACGAAATAGGCGAACGGAAGGCATTTGCCCATCCGCGCCAGCCATTCCGGCGCGTCCGAAAGGCGGTAGAACGCCTCGCTGCCGAACACCATGGGAATTTGCAGCAGATTGGACAGCATATTGATCTGGCCTTCGTTGCGGGCGAAATTGACGACCAAAAATCCAAGGCACGTGAAACAAAACATTCCGCCGAGGAGCATCCCCAGAAGCAGAATCACGCCGGAAAAGGTAATGGCGATGCCAAACGCCGGCGCTCCGATGAGCAGAATGACCGCGTTGATGGCCATCCCGAGCAGCGTCCGGGCCAGCGACAGCGACAACACGAACGACACGGTCGGAAAAGGCGTGAGCTTCAGCAGTTTGTAAACGCCCTTGTTCCGCTGCTGAAAAACCTGGAAAGCCACGCCCTGAACGGCCCAAAACAATGTGCTGAGCGCCACCACGCCGACCAGCAGCCGCTGGCGATATTCCGGTGAATCGAAGTAATACCCCAAGCCAGCCATCAAAAGAATGGGAAACAGCAAAGCGTAAAACATCGTAATTTTGTCTTTCAGGCTCGTGACGAGCATCATGCGGAAGACGGTCCGGATCATGTCGCTCCCTCCTCGGTCATTTTCAGATAAAGTTCTTCCAGATTCGCCACCGCATATCGCGCCAGCAACTCCTCCGGCGTCCCGGACGCCGCGACCTTGCCGCTTCGGATCATGACGATCCGGTCCGCCAGCTTGCCGACCTCTTCCATGTCATGCGAAGTGAAGACGACGGAGGCGCCGGAATCCGCCAGACGGCGAATCAGGTCGCGAATTTCCCGCCTTGCCCGCGGGTCGAGCGCCGCCGTCGGCTCATCCAGAAACACCAGTTTCGGGTCGTGCACCAGCGCAACGGCGATCGCCAGCCGCTTCTGCTGGCCGCCGGACAGCCGGGAAGCCTCCGTCCGGGCGGCATCCCGCAGGCCGCAAAGTTCCAGCATCCGCAAACCTTCTTCCATGGACAACCTCCGCTTGTGGAAAGCGGCGAAAAGTTTCAAATTATCCAATGCGCTCAGGCCCGGAAAAAAGGGCGTCGACTGCAGCTGCACACCTACGCCCGCCTTGTAATCGGCACGCCAGTAGGTGACGCTTCCCGCGTCCTGTCGTTTCAGGCCCAGGACCAGGTCGAGCGTGGTCGATTTCCCCGCTCCGTTCGGCCCGATGACTGCAACCACTTCCTTCTCCCGGACTTCCAGGTCGATACCGTTCACGACGGGTTTGGAACCGTACCTTTTGACGAGCCCGGACGCCCGAAGCAGCACCTGATTCATGAATCAAACCTCCCAGTTTGCAATATTGGCGGATTTTCGCCGAGGATGGCCTGCAGATCGTTCAGCAGCCGCAATTGCAGCTCGAACTGATCGTACATGTTCCGAAACAAGAGCCGCACGTGCGGCGGGACGGGGCCGTACTTCTCTTTTTCCCGCTCACCGGCTTTCATGGCCTCATAATCCGCCTCGATCTTCCGTTTCTGCTCTTCCAGCGCGGCGATGACGACATCCGCCGGCAACGCCTCCAGGAAAGACATGGCGGTGTACAGGGCGGTCGGAAATGCGACGGAGGATTGCGTCAGCGCTTCCGTCAGCAGTTTCCGAAATTCCTCCTGTCCCCGGTCCGTGATCCGATAGATCGCCTTCGTTCGGTTTCCCGTATGCTCCACGGCTTCCAGCCGGACGAGCCCCTCCGCTTCCATCTTCTTGAGCGCGTGGTAGATCGAACCCGTGAGGATGCCGGCCCACTTGTCGGACTGGGTCATCTGCAAAACCTGCTGGATCTCGTACCCGGACATCGGCTTTTGCGTCAAGAGTCCGAGTACCATTAAGCGTGTCATCCGAATATTCACCACCAATGTTGTATATTCAACGTTGAATATGAAGGCCTGGATTCAGTATATGCGATATTCGGCGAAATGTAAAGAGCGGGATGCGACGATCCGAAAGATCGTTCAGCTTCCCGCTTTTTGTGCCTCTTCAAGTACCGCCTTCGCCGCCGCTTCGCCGGCCGCGCGGCCGGTGGAGAAGGCGGCGGTGATGTTGTAGCCGCCGGTGTAGCCGTGCACGTCCAGGATTTCGCCGCAGAAGTAGAGCCCTCGCATCAGCTTCGATTCCATGGTGCGGGGGTCTACTTCTTTTATGCTCACTCCGCCGCCGGTGATGAAGGCTTCCTCGAGGGACAGCGTGCCGGTGGCGGAGACGGCAAGCCGCTTGCACCGCTCGGCGAGGGCCAGCCACCCGTTGCGCGATATGTTGCCCGCCTGCGCTTCGCCGTCCAGGCCGGCCCGGTCCAGCAGGACCGGCACGAGGCGGTCCGGCAGGTGCCGGCGAAGCAGCGTCTTCACCGCCTTGCGCGGTTCGGCGCGGGCTAACGCCAGCCACTCGCCGGCCAGTTCGTCGGCGTTTCGCCCCGGCATGAGGTCGATGCGCACCGTCACCGGGCCGCGGTCTTCGCGATGGGCGCGCACCACGAACTGGCTGCAGCGCAGCGCGGCCGGTCCGGACAGGCCGAAGTGGGTAAAAATCATGTCTCCCTCGTGCTCCGCGAGCTTCTTGCCTTTGCCGTCCTCCACCGTCAGCCGCACGCCGCGCAGCGACAACCCCTGGACTTCGCGGCTCACGATCCACGGCTCGTCCGAGGTGATCGGCACTTCCGTCGGGTACAGCGGGGTGATGGTGTGGCCGGCTTCCCGGGCCCATGCGTAGCCGTCGCCGGTGGAGCCGGTGTGGGGGACGGATTTGCCGCCGGTGGCGACGATGACGCAGCGCGCCGCGATCTCCTCTCCGCTGCGCAGCCGCACGCCGGCCACCCGGCCGTCCGCGTACAGCACGCGCTCCACCGCTTCGTTCACCCTCACCCGGACGCCCAGTTCCCGCACCCGGTTCACCAGCGCGGCGACCACCGTCTTCGCCTTGTCCGTGGCGGGAAACATGCGGCCTTCATCTTCTTCCTTGAGCTTGATGCCAAGGGATTCGAAGAACGCGATGATCTCCCGGCTGCCGAAGCGCGACAGCGCGCTGTGCAGGAAACGGCCGTTGCCGGGAAAATACCGGATGAGCTCCGTCGTGTCCTTGTTGTTGGTCACGTTGCAGCGTCCGCCGCCGGAGATGCCCAGCTTGCGCCCCAGGCGGTCCCCCTTGTCCAGGAGCAGCGTGCGCGCGCCGCCTTCCCTGGCCGCAATCGCCGCCATGAGGCCCGCCGGCCCGCCGCCGACCACGATGACGTCCCACGTTTCCGCCAAGCGTCTCACCTCGAACAATCCTGAATGTGCCGCACATGACCATTTTGTATGATTTTTCATACATATAAAAGCTCCGGGCCGGGTGCGTTTGCCGTTTTATATGATTTTTCATGCAAAAACCCTGTCGCACCCGATTTTTTTCGACAAATCTTTCGCCCATCAGTTAAAATAAACACATCTAATCACTGCAGTCAGCCGGGAGTTGATTCCCATTCCCGAAAACAATATCTCCGCTTCCGAACCCTTTGCCATTCCGGGCGCCATATACGGTCGCGCGAAGCCGCTGGCCGAATTGAGGGAAGCCTTCCGTTGGGCGTCCCTGGGTTCGACGGAGCTGGTGCTCCTGTCGGGTCCGGCGGGCATCGGGAAATCCGCCCTGGTGCTCGAGGCGTTTCGGCCGGCGATATGGGACAAAAGCTACTTCGCCTGGGGCAAATTCGATCCCTACAGCCGGAGCAAGCCTTACGGCATCTGGATTCAATGCTTCCGGTTTCTGATCCGGAGGATGCTCACCGAGCCGGAAGAGGCGCTGAACCGCTGGAAAGCCCGGTTTGCGGAGGCGGCCGGCGCCACCATCTCCGTCATCGCCGACGAGATTCCGGAGCTGCGGCTGCTGTTCGGCGACCTGCAGCCGGCGCCGCCCCTGCCCCCGAAGGAAAACCAGAACCGCTTCGAGTGGGTGTGCCGACGGTTCGTGCAGACCTTCGCCAGCTCGAGGCGGCCGCTGGTGCTGTTTCTGGACGATCTCCAGTGGGCGGACCGGTCTTCCCTGCAATTGCTCAATTCCCTGATCGAAGACCCGGAAAACCAGAACATGTGCATTGTCGGCGCGTATCGGGACACCGAGTGGACGGACAACGCGGACATTCTGGGACAATGGTTGTCCGGGGAAGCGGCCGGGTATTCGGTGCGCATGATCGAGCTTGACCACCTGGGACTGGAGGACGCCCAGCGGATGGTCGCCGACGCGTTGCGCATGCCTTTCGACACCTGCTTCCCTCTGGCCCACGCGCTGTACGTCAAATCCGTCGGCAATCCGCTGTATCTCAAGCATTTGCTGCAGTCCGCCCTGGATGAAGGCATCGTCTGCCGGGACGAGGCCGCGAATCGCTGGCGGTGGAACGAGGCGCAACTGGACGGGCTGCCGGGCATTGACGGACAGATCGAATATCTTATCGGCCGCATCAACAAGCTGCCCGGCGCGGCCAGCACGCTGCTGGCGCACGCTTCCACGCTGGGGGGCGAGTTTTCCGCGCGGCTGGTCAGCGTGATCGCCCGCATGGATGGGCGGGAAGTCGCCGCGCATTTCAAGCACGCCGTGCGCGCGGGACTGCTCGCCGTCCGCGACGCGGGCGAGGCGCGGCATGGACCCGCGCGGTATGCGTTCACCCATGACCGGATCCTTCAGGCCGCCTATTCGCTGCTGGATGAAGAGGAGCGCAGGCGCATCCATCTGGCGGCCGGTACATATCTGCTTCAGGAAAGGGAATCGGGCGCGGTGGAGGACGATCCGTTTGCGATTGCGAACCACCTGAACGCGGCCGGGGATCTGGCGGACGAACACCTGACGGAGATCGGCATCCGCCTCAACGAGGAAGCCGGCCGGCTGGCCATGAAATCGTCCGATTACGCGACGGCCCTGCGGCATTTTCGCCATGCCCTCGACCGCATGCCCGCCCTTTACTGGAAAGAACGGCAGGCGTTCGCGTTCGCCACGCTGCTCGCCTGCTGCGAATGCGAGTACCTGTGCGCCAATTACGAGCGGGCGGAGACGATGCTTGACGAAGCGCTCGCCCGCGCGGTCGACTGGGACCAGCGCGCCCGGGTCGTCAAGGTGAAAATCGACCAATACAGCAATACGGGGCAATACGCGAAAGCGATCGAATGGGGACTGGCCACGATCCGCGAGGCGGGCATTCGCGTCTCCCCCAGGCCTTCCACCTGGACGATCCGGTGGGAAGTGATGCGCACGAAACGGCTGTTCCTGCGGCACGCGGCCAGATTCCGCGAAATTTCTCCGTCGCCGGGTCCGCATGCGGCCAGGCTGGTTGAACTGTTCGCTTCCCTGGTCGGTCCGACGTTTTTTTCGAACCGCGGCGTGCTGGCCGTCCTGTCATCGCAGCTGATCCGCTATTTCTTCCGGCACGGGGCGCCGGCGGGAGCGCCGGCGGTGTACGCCGCTTTCGGCATGGTGCTGACGACGAAATTCGGCGAATTCGCCGACGGGTACCGCATCGGCCAACTGGCCGCCGAGCTTGCCGAACGGTCGGGCGACGCCGTGCTCCTGTCGAAAACCTGCGTGATGTTTCACGCGGTCGTTTCCCAGTGGATGACAAAAGACGAACAGGCGGCAAGGCAGCTCTGGGAAGCGTCCAAAATTTGCGTGGAGTCCGGCGATTACGTGTTCGGCAGTTACGCGATCGGCGGACTGATCAATTTTTCGTACGGCACCGTTCCGGTGCACGAATTTGACCTTGTGCTTCGGCAAAGCCTGCAAATCAGCGAGCTGACGAACGAAGAGCTCGTCTACACGAACATCGCGATCTATATGCAGTTGTGCAGGCAGCTGCAGACGCCGGGCTGCCGCGCTTTCGTCCTGGAGGGGGGACACGGCGACGAGGAGCGGTCGCTGGACGACATCCGCCGGCATGAAAGCGGAGGCGTCACGTTTTACCAAATCTACACCTACAAAACACAGGTCCATTATTTGTTCGGCAACGTGGAAGAAGCGATCCGGTGCGCCCGCCTGGCCGATCCTTACGAGCAGTCGGCGGTCCAGTCCCCGCACAAGTTCATCCTTCATTTCTACGAAACGATGGCCCTCGCCGCCGCGGCCCGCGCGCGGACGCTCAGCGCCGCGGAAAGGCGCCGTCTGCGAATGAGAAACCGCGACTTCGCGCGCTGGTCCCGGATGTCGCCGGAACGCTTCGGCCACGCGCTCCTGCTCATCCGGGCGGAGTTGCAAAAAGGGAAGGACACGGACGCCGCCGCCATCCGGCTTTACGACGAGGCGATCAACCGGGCGCGCGAGCGGCGGGACTGGCAGGTCTGGGCCGTGGCGTGTGAGCGTTCCGCAGCCTATCATGAGAGCCGGGGACGGCACCGGATGGCTGACGGATATTTGCAGGAAGCGTATGAAGCCTACGAACGGTGGGGCGCGGAAGCGAAATGCGCCGAACTTCGCGGACGGTACGGCAAACGCCTGGTCTTGCCGAGGGCGCGGGAAATCGCTGCCGTCGCGTTGCCGGACGAGCCGGCCAGGCAGCCGGACGTGCCTTCCGACGATGCGCAATGGCTCTCGGCGTTGAAAGAATCGTTGCAATACCCGACGGATCTGAATTTCGAACAGACGAAATCGCTGCTGTTCCAGCGTCTGATGCAGCTTTCCCGGGCGGTCTACGGATGCTTGATCGCGGCGGGGGACGAGGGGGTGCGGGTGGAACGGCAGTGGATCGGGACGAAACCGCACGGCGGCCGGAACGGGAAAGCGGTCGCGGTCGCATCCGCCGCGCCGCAGACGCTGGTCCAATACGCCATGCGAGTCGGCACGCCGGTGCAGGTGAAGGATATCCGCACGGACGAATTGTTCCGGTACGACCCTTACGTCGCTTCCGCCCGAAGCCCGGCGGTCTGCTGTCTTCCCGTCCGCCTGCAGGAAGAACCGGCGGGCATCCTCTATCTGGAGCTGCCGCCGTCATCCCATCCGTGGCCGCAGCGGCAGCTGGACGCGCTGACGGTGCTTGCGGCGCAGACGCTGTTTTACACCCGGCTGTCGGAAGCGCTGCGGGAACAGGCGCCAAGGGCCGAGGGGGAAGGGGACGCATCGGAAATCGGTCCGATCGTGCCGCTTACGGATCGCGAATACGAGGTGCTGCAGCTGATCTCCCAGGGGCTCACGAACAAGGAAATCGCCATGCGCCTCGGGGTGACGCCGGGGACGGTCAAGGTGCACACGAACAACATTTTCAACAAGCTGAACGTCAACCGGCGCACGCAGGCGATCATCCAGGCCCGCAAACTGAAGCTGCTGGATTTGTGACGGCAGACGCAACGCATCGGTGCCGGCGAGCGCAAACCGCCCGAACGTCAGGTTCCGGCGGTTTTTTAACTCCTATAGCTTTTGGGAGATGCGAGAAACGGGACTATAAGCTTAAACTTTGTTAAAAACTTGGCAAAAACTTTGCCGCTTTTGATCCTAAAAAAATAGAACTTATGAACTAATCCAAGGATCGGCAGAATGGAACGGAGATAAAGGGTAAATCCCGGAGACGAAAATCACCGAATTCCATCGATTCCGGCACCATCATCACCGGAGATATCCATGCCGAGAACCACTGGACGCTGTCGGGCACCCTTGTCGGCAATCTGGTTGTCCTGGGCGACGTGACGGTGGAAAAAGGGGCGAAGGTTCAAGGGAACGTGTCGGGCGAGAATGTCTGGGTCGCCGGCAAGGTGATCGGCAACATCGAAGCCCGAAAGCACCTGCATCTCGCTTCCTCCTCGTACATCACCGGGGACACGTCGTACCAAACCCTGCGGATCGAAGAAGGGGCTTTTTTTACCGGCAAAATGGAACTTGCGGATGAACACGCGGCGGCGGAGAAAACGCCCGGAAGCGAACCCCCCGCAACCGGGGTGCCGGACGCTGCGCCTGTCCAAAGCCAATACAAGATTGCGCCTCCCCAGGCCGAGCCCGTGTATCCGATTCGCAGCAAAAGGGTCGTGATCTCTTGATTCGACGGGAACACCACCATCCGACGGGAGGCGCGTGAGCATGACCACCATTTTGGCCATCGATCATGGGAACGGACACGTCAAGGCGTGTTCAAGCGACAAATTCGTATTGCTGCCTTCCTGCTACGCCAGGCCGGAAGAATTCGGCGAGGACATGATCAAGCCGAGGAAGGAGCTGCAGGTCTTCGAATTCAAGTCCCATCTGTATCCGGGGGAGACGTACTACTGGGGCAGGGACGTGGGCAAGGCGGGCAGAATCATCGCCAGTTACGGCGGGGAAGGCCGGTACGTCTCCAAGCCGTATCAGCTTCTGTCCCAGTTCACCATGGCGCTGCTTTTGCCGGACGGGGAACTCACCCACGAGGACGTGCATGTGGTGACGGGTTGTCCGAGCACCAGCAAGGGGACGGAGCTGGAGGCGGAGATCCAGCGGGTGTTCCGGGGGCGGCATGTGGTGACGGTGAACGGCCAAAGCAAGGTGATCAACGTCAGTCAGGTGACGGTGCTGCCCCAGCCGCTGGGCACGGTGTTTTACTTGTATTTCAACGATGAAGGCCAGGTGGTCAACCGGCAGCTGGAAGACAGCAGCATCGGCATCATCGACATCGGCAGCGGCACCACGGACCTCGACGGGGTGAGGGAACTGAAGCGGCAGTGGGACGACACGGCCACCATTCCGCTGGGGATGTTCGACGCCACTCGTTCACCGGGACGAAGAATTACCGCGGGATCGGCGCCGGTGAAATGGCCAGGGCGATCCTGACGGGGCGCGAACATCGCGCGGGCGCCGAACTCGCCTTCCATGTGCTGGAGGCCATGCACGGTTTCCTGGTGTCTTCCGGGCGGAACGCGGCCTACACGCTGACGAGCACCTGCGAAAAGCCCGCGCAACTTCCGGAAGGTCTGGCGGAGTACGCCTTTGATTGAGGCCCGGAAGATGCCGCCAAGCCCTGAGGCTGCCGCGGCTTGACGGTCATCCCTTTTTGAGAATATTATATTTACATACTGAACAGTATGTGTTTGGAGGCGCGCGGATGACCGTTCGGGACCAAGTGATGGCGGCCGCGGAGAAAATGTTGGACACGAAGCCTTACGATCAAATCACCTTTGCTGAAATCGCGAGAGAGGCCGGCGTCCATTGGACCGCGGTGCGCAGGCATTTTGGCGGCAAGCGGCAGATGAGGGAATGGCTGAAGGCGAGGCAGGCGGAAGAAAGCCGGTTCGCCGACACGCGCACGTGCATCCTGGAAGCCGGGCAGCGGATGTTTGCGGAGCTGGGCTATGCCCAGGCGTCGCTGGACAAGGTGGCTGCGGCGGCCGGGCTGACGAAGGGCGCGGTGTACTGGCATTTTTCCGGCAAGCAGGACCTGTTTCTGGCCATCCTGGAACACAGTCTGCAGAAGCAGCTTCGCCAGCTGCCGGGCCAGGCGGAACGGTGGTTTGCGGCGGACGATCCGGAAACCGCCCTGGCGGAATGGCTTGAGGCCCAGTTTGCCTGCCTTGAGCGGGAAACCGGAGGCCCCAGGCTGTTTCTGGAGTTTGTCGTCTCCAGCCGGGAATCGGACGTTCGCGGGAAACTGCGGGAAGTGCACGGCCGCATCATCGACGGCGCCGGCGCCATGATCGAAGAAATGCAACGGAAAGGCGCCGTCTCCCCAAGGCTGGACCCGCAGGCCGTCAGCCTGGCCGTCGATGCCTTGTTGAAAGGCTACGTCATCGAGTGGCTGATTGATCCCGCGCGCTGCGAGTCCCCATCGTTTTTCCGTACGGCCGCCAGACTGTTGTGGAAGGGGCTGGAACCCCGGAAATAGCCGCCTCTCTTTTTTTGCCCATGACATACCGAATAGTATGTGAAAAGAATACTTTTTGGTATGTCCAAATGCAAAGGAGGAACGAACCGTGGAGAGCGCGTTTGTGACGGTGAACGGCATCCGGTTGCACTATTACGGCGAAGGCCGGGGACGCCCGGTCGTGTGTCTGCATGGGGGCATTCTGGACGGCCGCGATTTTCGGGATGTACTCCGACTCGCCGCCGGACGGGGATACCGCGGCATGGCCTTTGACCGTCCGGGTTACGGGTTGAGCGAGAGGCCGAGGAAGAAAATGACCCCCATCGATCAGGCTTGCATCCTTCACCGCGCGTTGCAGATGCTGGAGGTCCATAAGCCGATCATCGTCGGGCATTCCTGGAGCGGCCTTTTGTCGCTGGTTTTCGCGCTCATGTACCCGGACAGCGTCTCCGGCATCGTTTTGCTGGCTCCGGCCATGTACAAGGAAGGTTACCCCGCGGAGCGCGGAGACCCTCTCTCCAGGCTCATGACCGCACCGGTGATCGGGGATTTGGCCATTCGCCTTTTTCTGAAAACCCCGCAGGCCAGGATCACGACCGAAACCATGCTAAAGCAAACGTTCGCTCCGGAGACGCCGCCCGACGGCTACAGGGAAAGGGTGTACGCCACCTTCCTTCGGCCCGGGCAAATCAAGGCCAACCGCGAAGACGTGCTGGCGTTCCCGCCCGCCGCGCTGGAGGCCGCCAAACGTTACGCCGTAATCCGGCATCCCGTCTCCGTCGTTGTCGGCGAAAACGATCCGTTCGGCGCCAAAGAACAGGCGCTCCGCCTGAAAAAGGACATCCCGCATGCGATGTTGAGCATTGTGCCGCGGGTGGCCCACATGATTCCGCAAAACCACCCCGAACTGGTCATCGAGGCTATCCGGACGATTGCGGACTCTGCCGAAGGCAATTCCGGCCGTCCCGGTGAATGGCAAACGGCATGATATAATAGTCGGAAAGAGCACGCGGGAGGCAGGAAAACCCAATGGGCGGCGGGAACAGCCGATGAACTTTATCATCAAACACGGCCGAAATTTCATGGCGATTTCGGATCGCATTGAAGCGGACCGCCATCGGCATTGGCTCATGCAATTTTTTCTCGGCGGTCCGAAGGAATTGAATATAGAGGTAAACCATGAGCGGATCCCCTGCGGTGCGGTGATTGTAAATACCCACACCATGCACAGGTTCGAACCCAACGGCGAACCCAATTTTACGATGCTGGTTGATCCTGTGTCGGAGCTTGGTCAAAAGTTCAAAGGGTTGCTGTCGGAACGGCCCTATTATGTTTTTCCCGATCATGAAACGAACGCTTTGCGGCGGGCTTTCCGGAACGCGCTGGAGAAAGGCGGAAAAGAGGATATTCTTGGTTTTGCCCGGAGCATGGCGGCGTTTTTTGCAGACGCGGCACCCCGTCATTTTGACGACCGGGTCAGCCGGGTGCTTGTGCTGCTGGACGAATGCGCGCACGAGGATGAAGCGCGTCAGCTCGGCTATTTTTCCTCCAAAACCGGACTGTCGGCAAGCCGCCTGGCCCATCTGTTCAAGGAAGAAACCGGAATCCCGCTGAAAAGCTACATCGTGCTGCACAAACTGCGGAAGGCGTACAATTATATTTTTGACGGCGAAAATTTCACGGCGGCGGCCCTGAAAGCGGGATTCGGCAGCCCGTCGCATTTTGCGTACACCAACAAATTGATGACAGGGATGTCCGCGACCGGCATTCTGAAAAATAGCGAGTTTTTGAAAGCGGACTGACGCGAAAACCGGTACTGTGTAACCAAAAGGGAGGGTTGCACGGTGAACCGGCATTTGCGCGAAACCAAAATGCTGGATTTCCATCATCGTTCCATTCGGGAATTGGTGAAGGAACGAGGTTGGCAAAACGGGAATGAATTTGAAAAGATCCAAAAAATCTATAATTTCGTGCGCGACGAAATCAAATTCGGCTATAACGCCGATGACGCGATTCCCGCTTCGGAAGTGTTGCAAGACGGCTATGGTCAGTGCAATACCAAGGGAACCTTGCTGATGGCCCTTCTGCGGGCGGTGGGCATCCCCTGCCGGATTCACGGTTTCACCATCGACAAGAATTTGCAGAAAGGAGCCATGACCGGGCTGGTTTATGCCCTGGCTCCCCGAAATATTGTCCACAGCTGGGTGGAGGTTCAATATCAGGGGCGTTGGTACAATATCGAGGGTTTCATTTTGGACCGCCCGTATCTGAATAAGCTGCAGAAAAAATTTTCGGATTGCAAGGCCGGTTTTTGCGGTTACGGCGTGGCCACCGACAATTTCCAGAATCCGCAAATCGACTGGAATGGAAACGACACCTACATCCAAAAGGAAGGCATCAACCGGGATTTCGGGGTATTCGACTCGCCGGACGAGTTTTTTGAAAAATATGGGCAACCGATATCGCCGCTGAAAAAATGGATTTTCAGGAATTTCGCGCGCAAAATGATGAACCGCAACGTGGAGAAAATACGCAGCGGATAACGGGGATGGAGATGTTTGAAGAACACCTTTTATGGATCCTGGATCACAAGAAAGACACCATCCGCTATGAGGAGGAAGTCCCGGATGGAAGCATCACGCCCGACGAGTGGGTCGAAAGAAATCGAAAGAGGGATGAAGAGAGACTCCGGAAAAACATGGAATTGGTGCGCACGCTGGGGCTGAAATGCGACAGCGTCGGCTGGTGCAGCCTGGATTTGAACCGTCCGGATCGGGATGACCTGCTGGACCGCATCCATGCCTTTGCGCTCAAGGAAGGCATGTACCTGCGCGGCTACTACACCCGGTGGAATGCGTATGCGGAAAGCGAATGGTACCTTCTTGAATCGGAGAATTTTACCAGCGTGGATTGGGACTACGCCACCGTCAAGGACCGAAACGGAAACCCTATGACGATCTCCGAGGTTTATGCCTACAAAATCCCCAAACACGCGCAGGTGCTGTGGGAACGCGGGTTGCCTTGCGTAAACGGGAAGTTCCGCGACTGCTGTCTTCGGAACGGCTTCGGCGGGGTGGATTTTTACTGGATCCGGGACATCGGCCGGTATCGTGCCGCGCAGTTTTTCGGGCTCATCATTGACCCCATGGTCCCCGAATTTGCGTGCGACCGGTATTTGACCTATTCCGACTCCAGGGACACTCCGTACAAAAATTTCGACCATTCCGTCGGCTCCCCGCTCTACCAAAGGTATCTGGCCCTGGGCGGCGCGTTGCCGAAGCTGTCCCAAATGTTTTATGACCTGCACGTGGACCTGCCCGTCCTGCTTCCGAGAAACCGGATGCCGGATACGGACTTTGCCTATATTTCCTACTGGAGAGCCGACTACGTCAAACAATACGCGCTCGTCCGAAAACGCGCGGCGGAAACGCTGCTGGCCGAAAAGGCGATCCTCAAGGAATTTTTGATGCCGGTGATGCTCTATGATGCGGAGCCGGAAGGCTATTACATCCAGAGCTCGGAACCCCTTCCGTATCCGTCCGCGGAAGTGGTCCGCCAACTGGAAGCGGACTATGAAAAGCTGAAGCAAAACCCCAGGCCCGAACGGAAGGCTACCGACAAGGAAGCGCTGAAACAGTTCAGGCGGGCAAAACGTTTGCGGCCTGAGGATTTCGGCAAGGGGCTGGCCGGAAAGGTGCGCGCCACCCTGGCCGCAACGCCGCATGAGCGGTTGTCTCCGTATTATGCCGTCTCGGACGGCGGGTATTTGTCGGATGAATATCAATTTTTGCCCTATGCGGAATCGGTGAAGGAAACCGGGGACTTTGCCGCGAAAATCGCGGAGGAAGAACTGCCGGCCGACCGGTGTGCGGGGACGGTCATCGCGAAGTGCGCGGACGGCGATTGGGTGGTCGTTTGCGATGACGGTTCCGTCCGGCGCATCAGCCATGAGACGATGGACGCGGATGAAACCTGGGATACCGTGGCGCAGTTTTTTTGCGATGCCCTGTCGGACGACGACTGATCGGAACAGCCATTCGTGATGGCTGTTCTTTTTTTGCAGCGGCAGGTTGGTCACATTTTCCATGCGATTTGCCGATAAGAATCTTTGTCGAGTCAAACCAGGTTACATGCAATCATGCAACACGAGGGATGACAGATGGAAACGAACCACAATTTCCAGGTGAATCTGACGGGCCTCATCGATCTCTTGTCCAACCACCTCTATTCCAATCCCGGCGTCTTCATCCGCGAGGTGCTGCAGAACGCCGCGGACGCGATCACGGCGCGCAAACGGCTGGGCCACCAGTTCTCGCCCCGCATCCACGTGGAGACGTACTCGAACCATACGATCTCCATCCAGGACAACGGGATCGGGCTCACCCGGGATGAAATGATCCGGTTTCTGGCGAGCATCGGCAGCACGTCGAAGAAGGACCAGCTGGACGGCGCCGACGATTTCATCGGCCAGTTCGGCGTCGGTTTGCTTTCCTGTTTCATCGTCAGCGACGAAATCGTGCTGCTCACCCGTTCGGCCCTCGACGGCGAATCGCTGGAGTGGAAGGGCCGGCCGGACGGAACCTACCAGATCCGGAAGCTGGATCACGAGGTGCCGATCGGTTCGACGGTCTATCTGAAGGCCAAGCCCGAATACGAGGAACTGTTCGAATACTGGCAGCTCAAGGGGCTGCTTCAAAAGTACGGCAAATATCTGGATGTTCGCCTTACGCTGCTTGACGAAGGCCTCGAAGAGACCCTCAGCGAGGAGCGCCAGCCCTGGAAGCTCAACCGGGAGGAAGCGGCGCAATTTGTGGAGGACGAAACGGGGAGCCGCCCCCTGGACATCATCCCGCTGTCCTCGACGCTTGGCGGGCTGGAAGGCTTTGCGGCGATCCTGCCCTACACCGTCAATGTGCAGGAGAAGAAGCGCCACCGCGTCTATCTGAAAAACATGCTGCTGTCCGAGGAAGTCAGCGATCTTTTGCCGAACTGGGCCTTCTTTGTGGATGCGTATGTGAATACGACGAGCCTGAGGCCCACCGCGTCCCGCGAATCCTTCCAGAAAAACGATCTGTTCGACCACGTGCAGGAGGAACTCGGGGAGCAGATCAAGCAGTACTTCAAGCGGATCGCGGCGGAGAACCGGGAGCTTTTCGAGAAAATCCTGTCCGTGCACTATCAGTCCATCAAATTGGTGGCGAACGAGGATTCGGAGCTTTATGGACTGTTTATCCCTTATCTGAAATTCGAAACCTCGTACGGCGAAATGGAAATGTCGGAGATCGCGGGCCGGAGCGACACGCTGTATGTGACGGCGACGGTGGACGAGTTCCGGCAAATCGCGCGCGTGGCCAAGGCGCAGCAGATCCTGGTGGTCAACGGCGGCTACCAGTATGACTTCGGGCTGCTCACCAAGGCGAACGAGGTGTGGGAGCAGCTCAAGGTGGAAGTGCTGGACGTCATGAAGTTCGCGGGCCGCTTCACGCCGCTGCCCCCGCAGGAACGGGAAGAGACGCGGGATTTTCTCGAAATGGCCAACGATTTTCTGGCGGGCTACCACTGCGTCGGAACGATCCAGTATTTCGAACCCGCGGATCTGCCCGTGCTATACATCACGAACAAGGATTTGAACTATTGGAAAATCGTGGGCGACACGATCCGGACCGCGGATGCCGCCTTTGCGGACCTCCTGGTCGCCCTCAAGGCGGGATACGTGGAAGAGCCGCTTTCCCGGCTGTGCTTCAATTACAACAACCCGATGATCCGCAAGATCGTCGCCTCCCGCGACGAGCGGCTCCAGCGCAGGGCGATCGAGCTGTTTTACACACAGTCGCTGCTGATGGGCAGCCACGTGATGAGCAACCAGGAATTGCAGCTGATGAACGAGTCGCTGTTTTTCTTCGTGAATCTGGGGCTTGATCAGGCGGAAGCGGGTGAAGGCCAGCGATGAAACACCGGTACGATGCCCTGCTTTCCCGGGCCTGGCGATGCGAGGACGAGCTGCAGGCGATGGCGCTGTACGAGGAGGCCATCGTCATCGCCGACCGCTACCTGACCGAATCGGAAGCCCACCGGGCCAGAATGGACTACACCGACAAGGCCGTGGAGTGCGGCTTTTACGACAAGATGCTGATTTCCTTCGCCTGGTGCTGGACCAAGTTTGTCGAGCGTCCGGAGCGGTATTCGAGCTTTTACATGATGTGGCATTTCAAATGGGTCGTCGAGGATTTGCACAAAAGCGCCGTGTATTCCATCGAACAGCTGGAACGGCTGTTTGCCATGTTCAAAGAGTACTGCGAAAAATACAATTACTCCCTGCGGCCCTATTATGAGGCGTACATGCATTTCCGGCTGGGTTCCGGCAACCTGGCGGAGGCGGACGAATATTACCAGCTGTGGCGCAAGGCCAAGCGGGACGGGCTCTCCAACTGCCAGGCGTGCGAGCAGCATGCGATGGGGGAATATTATATTGCCAAAGGCCATTACAAACGGGGATTGCAGCTCCTCAAGCCGGTTCTGGAGGGCAAACTGACGTGCCGCAGCGTGCCCAAATCCACCTATATCATCGTGATGGAGGCCTATCTGGCCTTGGGACAGCTGGAGGAAGCCTTGAAGTATGCGGGCAAGGCCTACCGTTCCCTGAAGGGCGTGGGCGATCTGGGCAAGTATGGCAAACTGATTGTCTTTTACGCGGTGACGAACCGGAGAAGGGCCTTGAAAATGTATCGGGAAACCTGCCGGTATGCCCGCATGAACGTCAACGATTGGGCCAGGCTGCATTATCTCGCCGGCGTGCAGTTTTTGCTGGAACAGCTGGGGGAGGATGCGAAGCGCAGGCGGAAGGCTTCCCCGGCCGGGCTGGACTATGCGTGGGTTCGATCGGAAGTGGAACGGTTGGCGAAGGCTTTCGATGAACGCAATCAAAACGACCATGTCAGCCGTCGGATCGAGGGACTTTGGAAGCTTTACAAGAAACTGAAGAAGATCGCCGCCGGGTAGCCCCGGCGGCATTCGGAATGCGGCTTCGGGGAACTCAAATTTTGAAATACCCGACCGCCTTGTTCAGGTTGTCGACGACGCCGCGCAGCCGTGCGGCGGAATGGGCGATGTTTTCGGCGAGCGCCAGCTGCTCTTCCGTCGCCGCCGAAACGTTCTCCGCCTTGGCGGACACCTCGCGGATGGAGGAGGCCGCCTGCTCCATGCTGGCCGAGACTTCTTCCGAGCTGGCCGACATCTGTTGGGTCACGGAAGACGTTTCGTGGATTTGCCCGTAGATCTGGCGTACCGTGTCGGTCATCCGCTGGAATCCGCCCGCGACTTGCTCGAGGAGAGCCGAGCTGCGTTCCGACTGTTCGATCGTCGTCCCCATTTGTTCGCTGGCGCTCAGGATCTCTTTTTGCGTGTCAGAGATCAGCGCTGCAATGCTGCCGGCCGACTCCAGCGAATGGGCGGCCAGCTTGCGGATCTCGTCGGCGACGACGGCGAAGCCCCGGCCGTGTTCGCCCGCACGTGCCGCTTCAATGGACGCGTTGAGCGACAGAATGTTTGTCTGGTTCGCGAATTCCCTGATGTTGCCGGTGACGGTGTCGATCTCGGCGGATTTTTGGCTCAGCGTCGAGATGATGCCGTTCAGCCGCGAGATGGCTGCCACCGTGACATCCATTTGTTCCTTCAGATTCATGATAAACTCATAACCCATTTGCGCCTGCTTGTTCATCATTTCCGCATTGGCCGCGATGGTGCCGGTGTTCTCGGCGATGCGCTGCACCCCGGCCGCCATTTCCCCGATGGCCCGGCTCGTTTCCTGGGTGATGGCCGCCTGCGTTTCCACGAGGCCGGTGACTTCCTGGATATTCGCCGCGACATGGGACGATGCTCTGGATGAATCGCCTGCGGCCGCGGCAAGATCGTTGGTGGCGGTGGAAACGTCCCGGGCGCCGCCCTGGATTTGTTCGACCAGTTCGCGGATGCGGACCGTCATCTCGTCGACGTCTTTCTGGATCTGGCCCAGCTCGTCCCTGGCGTAACGGGTCGTATCCGGCAAATCCAGATATCCTTCCGACACGCGGCGGGTTTTGCGGCGGACACTGTCGACGGACCGGCCGATTCGTTGAACAAGCCAAATGCCCGCCGCGATCAGCGCCACCCATTCGATGGCGAGCGTTGCATACATGATGTTTGCGGTTTGGGCGTTTCTTGCCTTTTCTTCCCGGATGGCCTCCTGCTGGTAGTTGACCATGACCGTTTCGATTTGATCAATGTAGCCCCGGATCGTTTTGAAATCCGCGTCGATCTCGTTTTTTCGGATGATATACAAATTCGGATTGTCCAGAACCTGGGCCGTTTTGGTTTCCCAGGAGGCTATGCCCCTTTCGGCCTCGTCCAAAAGCTCCTGGAGCGTTTTTCCGTCCGCCCCGTCTTTCAAATCCATCAGCCCGGCTTGTTCAATTCGCGCCCTGGTCTCGGCGATCAGGTTCCTGGATTGCTGAAGGCTTTCCCGGTATTCGACGGCGGCGGAATCTCGCACTTCCTTTTCCAACTGGACGGATATTGCCATCAAGAAACCGGCCAAAGCCTGATACAGATCGCGATCGGCGTTCAGGACCATCTCCGTGATTCCGGTTCCTTTTTCAAACAGGCGGTCGGACATGCGCTCCACCGTCGACGACAGAGCGGAAAGCAGATAGAGCGAAGCGAGCATGTACAGCCCAAGGATCACAACGAGCAGGAGCAACAGTCTGGTTTTGATCGAATGCAACGAGATTCGCAAAAAAAAGCGCCCCCATCCGGCAGCATGATTCAAGCCGCTTTCCTTTTTATATCGGACAAAATTCGACATATTACAGGTGTATTCGACACAGGTATGACATATAAAGGCAGCCTGGACGGATTGACGAGCCGAAAGGGCATAACGTGGTTACTGTCCAAGGCTTGGCGAATTTTTGAAGAGAATTGTATGCTATAAAGAAAAACGCCCGAGGACGGCCTCGCGCAAAAAAACCGGACATATGCGAAAAGGGAGCGGGTCGCGGATGCCTTTGATGGAAAAAACGCTGCAAAGAGACGGCTGCGAGATTCACTACTGGATGACCCCCGAACCGAAAGGGCCGTGGCTCGTTTTCCTGCACGGTGCCGGCGCCGATCACCGCACGTTTGACGAACAGGTACCGGCGGTGGAAGACCGCTGCGGCCTTCTGCTGTGGGACGCCCGCGGGCACGGCCGCTCCCGGCCGGCCAGGGGGCGCTTTTGCATTTCGCAGCTGGCGGACGATCTGCTGGCCATCCTGGAACGGGAAGGCATCGGACGCGCGACGATCGTCGGGCATTCGATGGGCGGAAGCGTCGCGCAGGAAATCGCCTTTCGCCACCCCGACAGGGTGGACGCCTTGGTGCTGATCGACTGCTTCTGCAACACCTGGACGCCTTCGCCGACTGCGCATCGGATGCCTCGCGCGGCGCCGCGTTTTCTGTGGCTTTTCCCCTGGCGGCTTCTGGTGCGATGGACCGCGACTTTCAGCTCGATGGACCCGGACGTACGGCGCTATCTGCGGGACGCGGTCCGGGCCGTCGGCAAACGGAACTTCATCCGATTCCTGGCCGCAACGGCCGCCTGCTTCCACGACGAGCCCGACTACCGCATCCCGGTTCCGTCCCTGCTGGTCGTGGGAGAACGGGACAGGCTGGATTCCATACGCAACGCCGCTCCCCTGTGGTCCAGGCGCGAGCCGCGCTGCGCATTGCGCCGGATTCCCCACGCCGGACATTTCGCCCACCAGGATCATCCGAAAATGTTCAACGGACTGATGCTGTCGTTTCTGGAGGACAACGTTTTCAAGCCGTCCGGTCAATACGAGAGGTGAAACTGCCGGACGATGCCGTCCGTGAACGTATCCGCCATTTCCAGCGCGATCCGTTCGATTTGATCGTACATCGCGATGTCGGACGGAAAATCGCGCTGCAGCCGGAACACCGCTTCATCCTTGGTCATCCGCAAATGTTCGCGCAGCATGCGACGCAGAACGGCCTGCGGCCAGTAAGGGTTGATGCCGTTCAAAAAAGCGGCGATGGCATCCGCGTTGGCGTACCATTGTTGCTCAAGTTCCGCGGCTTCCCGTTCGTTGCCGGCTTTGGCCGCTTTCACCAGCTGCGCCGCCAGGGTCAGGTGTTGGCGGAACAAATCGCGGAAACGGGCGGCGATCCGCTCGCCGTAAAACCGCTGAAACACGGCGGCCATGTCGGACGGGTTGCGGAGGAGTCGTTCCGTCACCGGTTCTTCGTCCGGCAAGCTTTCCGCGATGCTGATGATCAGCATTCTCGTCCAGGCGACATGCTGTTCCCAAAGCGACCGGAATTCGCGGCCCAGCATAAATTCCGCCCGGCTGACGCACGCGGCTTGCTGCGCCCGTCCGTATCCCCAGCCCGCGCCCGGTGTCCACAAGTAAGACCAGCTCATCAATTTCTCCCTCCTATCCTTTGGATATTCGCCCAGCCGGCAAAAGGTGAAAGATAAGACAAACTCCCGCCGCGACGGATCGCGTGCGGGAGTCTTCCGTGGCCGGTCATTCTGCGGTTATGGTTTGGTCAGGGGTTCAACGCTCGTTCAGGAGGAACGTGCGCGGAGCAGCTTCCATTTTTTGTACTGATAATAAATCGTGCAGCCGATGCAATACCCGAGCACCGCCACGAAGGCGGCCAGCGCGACCATGCCGGCAAACACATGTCCGGCCGCCGACAGGCCGAAGGCGTGGAACACGGACGCGAGGCCCAGCAGCGAGACGGCGATGGTCTGGTTGAACCGGGCCAGCTCGGCCGCCTGCTTCTCCGCACGCTGGAGCCGTTCGCGTCCCAGCGCGAGGCGGGCGATCCACATGAACGGATTCCACTGCGGTCCGGCGAACAACGAGATCAGCTGAATGAGAAACGCGGCGTAGACGAACAGATGGCTCCGGAAACCGTAGTCCAGAGGCAGGTACGACAACACAACCAACAGGACCATGCCGATTTGGTTGGCTTTGATCAGCGGCTGTGGAATTTCCTTCACGGGGCGCCCCTCCTTATGGTGTCAGTCCATGGTAAATAACGGGCAAATGGCCGATAGTCCGATTAATTAAACTAATCATACCATTTTACTTGTAATTGGTTAACCCCAATGTAACACCCGGACACGGTCGATGTCAATTGTTCCCCGATCAGTATTTTTTCGATAAAACGACCCATGAGAGGAACAGGGTGGAACTGATCAGCGAGAGCAAAATGATGACGGCTTGCTTCCCTTCGATTTCGAGAATTCCAGCTTCCGTCAATAACCATAGGACGCCGCAGTAAATGGTGGTCAAAATGGTGGTAAAGAGCGCACCTTTTTGGCGAATGAACTTGAATCTTTCGTCTTTTCGCTGGAAGTGCGGAGCCAAATGAGCCATGGAAAAGCCGATGATCGCCAAAGCTGCGATGGCAAAGGGGATATCGATACTTATCGCTTTGCCGGCCATGAAGTTAATCGTTGTCAACAAGGCGCCCGCGATCAACCAGCCGAAGCCGCACCAAATCAGCACTTTTTTGGATAACATGATCAGGCTCCTTTCTTATTCGTTTTCGTCCAGGAGGAAAATATCTTCCACCCGGGCATGAAAGATCCGGGCAATTTTCAGGGCGAGAGGCAGCGAAGGGTTGTATTTTCCCTTTTCGATCGAAATAATGGTTTGCCGTGTCACCTCGAGCATCTCGGCCAATTTGTCCTGGGACAGGTTGTGTTTTTTTCTGTATTCCGGGAGTTTGTTTTTCAAAAACCCCACCTCAAAAGTCGATTCGAGAAGTCAGACGCTCCACTTAATGATTATAATGTAAAGCGTGCTTTACGTAAAGGAGACTTTACCTAAACTCTCAACATCCGATATCGGGAGTTCGAAACCTCGGTGGGCTGCTTAGCGTGGGATGGGGAAGAGAAAGGCGTTTAATGGGGGCCGGCGTGCAGCCTTTCCAGCAGCGAAAGCGTGTTGCCTTCGATGGCATTGGAATGGTAGGTCCAATCCACCCGGAATACCGCCCTCAAGTTTCTGACAAGCTCGGGAGGAAGGGGTCTTTTTGCGTCAAGCCGCGCCTTGAGCGCGTCGATCGCGGAAAAATCCACGTGTGGGCGCCCCCAATTTCATGGTCTATTTGCTCCAAATTATACCATTTCGCTTTTTGAGATTACAGAAACAGGAAAATCTCCCCAACCCGAAAAAAAGCGTTGTCATTTTGCGCGGCTGTCGTTTATAATGAACCCGAAACGTTTTGGAAAGGTGTTGGACGCCAAATTGACGACCATCAAGGACATCGCCAAAAAAGCAGGGGTCTCCATCACCACGGTTTCCAGGGCGTTGAACGGGTACGACGATGTGAGCGAAAAGACGCGGCGCAGAATCCGTGAAATCGCGGAGGAGTTGAACTACAGCCCCAACGCGGTGGCGCGCAGCCTGGTGTCCCGCAAAACGCGCACCATCGGACTCATCATTTCGGATATCAACCGGGCCGGGGCGAAGGACGCCTTCGCCTTCGAAGTGTTGTGCGGGATCAACGACCGCGCGGGGGAACTCAACTACGACCTTCTGTTGTTCAGCACCAGCCCCAAGAAGCAGGTGGAAAAGTCGTACAAAGACCTCTGCAGGGAACGGAAGGTGGAGGGAGCGATTCTTTCCGGACTGCGGCTGGACGACCCGTATTTGCGGGAAGTCATCGAACAGGACGCCTTTCCCTGTGTCCTGATCGACATCCCCGTAACCGGCGAGACCGTGGGCCACGTCACGTCCGACAACCGGAACGGCGCGCTGCTGGCCGTGCGCTATCTGCTGGACAACGGTCACCGGCGGATCGCCATGATCAACGGACACGACCAGGCGCACGTCAGCCGGGAACGGCTGGAAGGATACCGCGAAGCTTTGGAAAAACAAGGCCTTTCCTTTGATCCGGAACTGGTCTTTAACGGCCGGTTTTCGGAGGAAGGCGGCGCGGAGGCGGCGTACGAGATTTTGCTGCGGCATTCCGACGTCACGGCGATTTTCTGCGCCAGCGACCTGATGGCCCTCGGGGCGATCCGGGCGCTGGAGCGGATGGGTCGCAAGGTGCCGGAGGACATCTCGATCGTCGGATTCGACGACATCAACATCGCTTCCTACTGCCACCCCAAGCTGACGACGATCCGCCAGGACAAATACGAACTCGGCTATCAGGCCGCGCAGCTGCTGATCGACATGCTGGAGAACCGGACGAAAAACCGGAAAATCCTGCTCAACAACCGGCTGATCGAACGGGAGAGCGTGCGGCGGATCGGGTGACGGACCGGGCGGCGGAACAGGCGGGCCCCAAGCGAGCCATGGAAACGATGGTTGGCGAACGGGGCAGTGTCAAATTTGTCCAAAACGTTTTGGAAAAAAGTTGAACAGAACACGCATGGGACGGGGAAGAAATGCAACACCGAGTGATCAAAAACGACGACCTGTTTTTGACCAGCGACGCCAGCGGGGACATTCGCCCGGGATCGGCGCACGGGCTGTACATGAGCGATACGCGTTTTCTGAGCAGAATGGAGCTGACGATCAACGGGCAGCGCCCGATGCTGCTTTATTCGGCCGCCGACGAAAACGTTTTGGCCCGCATCCGCCTGACCAACGCGCACGACGAAAGCGACGGCCGGGTGCGGCTCTGGCGGGAAACGGTCGAACTCGTCCGGGAACGCTTCATTCACGGCGGCGTCCTGTACGAGACGATTCGCATGAAAAATTTCGCCACGAAACCGGTGGCCTTTGAGCTCGGCATGGCGTTCGACGCCGACTTCCGCGACATGTTCCAGGTGCGCGGATTCCAGCCGGACGAACCGCTCGGCCGGGTGACGGAACGCAAGGCGGAAGAAACCCGTTGGCACGCCGTTTACATGGGCGCCGACGGTTGCCGCCGGGAGACGGTCATCGCGTGGGACGTCAGGGCCGACGCCGTCAGCGAGCAGGGCGAGCTCACCTTCGCGATCCGCCTTGCGCCGGGCGAAGAACGGGAGATCCGTTTCACCGTCGCGCCCTCCCTGGACGAACACCGGCCGGTGGTACACCCGCAGGAGGAAGCGCTGGCCGAAGTCCGGCGGATCAACGTCCGCTGGCTGGAGCGGTGCGCCGGAGCGGAAAGCGACTGCGACATTTTGAACCGCGTGTTTGAACGGGGCACCCTCGACATTCGGACGCTGCTCACCGATTACGGCCACGGGCCGATTCCGGTCGCCGGTATTCCCTGGTTCGCGGTCCCGTTCGGCCGGGACAGCCTGATCACCGCCTTGCTGGCGCTGCCGCTGCAGCCGGAGATCGCCCGCGTGACCTTGCGCACGATGGCCGAATGGCAGGGGACGGCCGACGATCCGTGGAAAGACGAGCAGCCGGGCAAAATCATGCACGAACTGCGCCGCGGCGAATTGTCCCGCCTGGGGCGGGTGCCGTTTGCGCCCTATTACGGCAGCATCGACTCGACGCCGCTGTTCCTGCTGCTGGCGGCGGAATACGCCCACTGGACGGGCGATCTGGAGACGATCAAGGAGCTGGTGCCGTCGTTCGAGCGGGCGCTGGAATGGATCGACCGCCATGGCGACCGGGACGGCGACGGGTTCGTCGAGTACCTGAAGGAATCGGACGGCGGGCTTGCCAACCAGGGTTGGAAGGACTCCGGCGACGCCATCATACACAGGAACGGCGAATTTGCGCGGGCGCCCATCGCCCTCATCGAGGTGCAGGGCTATGTGTACCAGGCGAAAACCCGGCTGGCGGATGTTCTGGCCCGGCTTGGCCGCCGTGAATGGGCGAACCAGCTGCGAACGGAAGCCGATCGTTTGCGGCGGCAGGTGGAAAGCGTTTTCTGGATGCCGGAGGAAGATTTTTACGCGATCGCGCTGGATGCCGGAAAACGCCAGGTGGAATCCGTCACCTCCAACCCCGGCCATCTGCTGATAACCGGCCTGCCGGATCCGGAAAGGGCGAAGCGGGTGGCGCGGCGGCTGGTGTCGGAAGACCTGTTCGGCGGGTACGGCATCCGCACGATGTCCTCGCGTTCCACCGGGTACAACCCGATGAGTTACCACAACGGCAGCGTCTGGCCGCACGACAACGCGATCATTCTGCTTGGCATGAGCCGTCTCGGCCTGAAAGAAGAAGCCCGGACGGTGATGTCGGGGCTGCTCAGGGCGGCGGCGCATTTCGAGTACGGCAGGCTGCCGGAGCTGTTCTGCGGCTACGACGCTTTGTCGGGACCTCCGGTGCCGTATCCGGTCGCCTGCTCGCCGCAGGCGTGGGCGGCGGCCACGTCCGTGGCGCTCGTGCGGGCGATGCTCGGGCTCGAACCCGCCGCGCTGGACGGCGTCATCCGTCTCGATCCGTTCCTGCCGCCGGAAGTCGGCCGGCTGACGGTCCGGAACGTGCCCGTAGCCGGCGGCCGCCTGTCCGTCGCCGTGTGGCGGGAGTCGGACCAGGCGCCGCTTCAGATCAGGGTGCTGGAAAGCCCCGCCGGCTGCCGCGTCGAGATCGCCGGAAACCCGCAGATATCCAACGCCGAATTAAACGGTTCCCAAACCGTTTAAGGATATAAATATTTAAGGGGAGGAAAGGTTGACCATGAAAAAGAAGTTGTCGTTATGGATGTTGCTATTGGCGGTCGTCATGGTCTTTTCCGCTTGCAGCGGCAAAGGAGGCAGCGGATCGTCGCCTTCCGCGTCGTCCCAGGCTCCTTCCGCATCTTCCGGATCGTCGTCGTCTCCTTCCGCTTCGCCTGCCGCGAAGCCCGTGGAAGTGACGCTGGCCGGTTGGGGCGCTTCGCCGGAGGAGCAGGAACTGTTGCAACAGGTGCTGGATGAATTCCAGGCCAAAAACCCCGATGTCAAGGTAAAATACGAAGTGATCGCCGACCGGTACATGGACGTCATCAAGACGCGGCTGATCGGCGGCGAAGCGCCGGACGTGTTCTACCTGGACGCGTTCGAGGCGCCCGCGCTGATCGCGGAAAACGTGCTGGAGCCGCTGGACGGCTATGTGACGCCGGATTTTGACCTCGGCGACTTCGAGGAGCCGATGCTGAACGCGTTCAAAGGCACGGACGGCAAAATGTACGGCTTCCCGAAAGACTACTCGACGCTGGCGCTGTTCTACAACAAGAAGCTGTTCGCCGAAGCGGGCATCGACAATCCGCCGGCGACGTGGGAAGAGCTGCTGGAAATCTCCAAGAAGCTGACCAAACGGAGCGGCAACCAGGTGGAAGTGTACGGTCTCGGCCAGGCGCCGGAGCTGGCGCGGCAAATGTTCATGATCCAAGCCTATGGCGGCCGGGTCGTCGATGAAGAGGGCTACGCGGCCTTCGCCACGCCGGAAGCCGAGAAAGGTCTCGCGCTGGTGGTCGATCAGCACCTGGTCGACAAGACGGCCGGCCAGCCGAGCGACGTCGGTTCCGGCTGGGGCGGCGAAATGTTCGGCCAGCAAAAGGCGGCCATGGTCATCGAGGGCAACTGGGCGATTCCCTTCCTGCAAAACACGTTCAAGGACCTCGACTTCGCCACCGCCGAAGTCCCGACGGTGAACGGCAAGAAAGGCACGATGGCGTTTACGGTCGCTTACGTCATGAACAAAGCGTCGAAGAACAAGGAAGCTGCCTGGAAGCTGCTCTCCTACCTGACCGGCAAGGAAGGCATGAAAACGTGGACCAGCAAAGGCTTCGCCCTGCCGACCCGCAAATCGGTGGCCGCCGAGCTGGGATTCGACAAGGATCCGCTGCGCGGCGCCCTGGTCGCGGGCGCGCCGTACGCCACGCCGTGGCAGGCCGGTCCGACGCTGCCCATCGTCATGAACAACTTCAATAACCTGTTCGTATCCGCCTATATGGGCGACATGCCGCTGTCGGAAGCGCTGAAGCAGGCGCAGGAGACGGCCAACAAAGAAATCCGGAACGCCCGCTGAGGGCGGCCTTGCGGAGGGGGCGCACATGGCCAAACCGCGTGATCGGCTGAAATTGAGGGAAGCGCTGGCGGGTTACGGGTTTATGACGCCGGCCGTCCTGATCCTCGGATGCTTCATGCTGATTCCGATCGGCTACTCCATTTTCCTGGCGTTCCATAAGGTCGATCTCCTCGGTGAAGTCAGCTACCGCTTCATCGGCACGGCAAACTTCGAGCGGATGGCGGACGATCCCAGGCTGTGGATCGCCCTCCGCAACACGGCCAAGTACGCCCTCGTCGTCGTTCCGACGCAGACGCTGCTGGCGCTGTTGCTCGCTTCGATTCTCAACATGAATTTGCGCTTCCGGTATTTCTTCCGGGCGGCGTTCTATCTGCCGACGGTGACGTCTTCCGCCGTTCTCGTGCTCATTTTCATGTGGATTTACAACGCCAACGGTCTGCTCAACAAGGCACTCGACGCGCTGGGTCTCCCCACCTACAACTGGCTGGGGGACCCGGCCGTTGCCTTGACCGGCATCATGATCATGAACATCTGGTCGACGGCGCCGCTGTACATGGTCGTGTATCTGGCCGCGTTGCAGGACATTCCCGATACGCTTTACGAGGCGGCGGATTTGGACGGCGCAAACTGGTGGCACAAGTTCTGGAAAATCACCGTCCCGATGCTGCGCCCCGTCACGTTCTATGTCGTCGTCATGGGCGTTATCGGCACGTTCCAGCTGTTCGACCAATCGTACATCTTTTCCGCGGGGTCGGGCGGGCCCAACAACTCCACGCTGACCATGGTGCTGCTCATTTATCAGTACGCGTTCTCGGTGCTGGACATGGGCTACGCTTCCGCCATCGCGTTCCTGCTCGCGGTCACCATCATGATCGCGACGCTGATCCAGCGGTACGTGTTCAAGGAAGAACGGCTGGGATAGGAGGGGGAAAAGCCGATGACGTTCCGTTCCTCGCTGTGGCGAACGGTGCTTTACGTGGTGCTGGTGGCATACGCCTGCATTACGTTCATTCCGTTCCTGTGGGCCCTGTCCGCGTCGTTCAAGACGCTGGAGGAAATCGTGCAGGGCGGCATCCGTATCATTCCGCAGCATTTTACGCTGGAAAATTACCGGACCATCTTCATCCAGGAACCGTACTTTTTGCGGTGGTTTCTTAACAGCGCTTTCATCGCCGTATCCGTGACCCTGTTCAACCTGCTGTTCAACTCGATGGCCGGATACGCGCTGGCGAGAATCCGGTTTCCCGGCAGCACCCTCATGTTTTACAGCATCCTGGCGATGATCATGGTGCCCGGGCAGCTGACCATCATCCCGACGTACCTGATCGTCAAATATTTCGGCTGGCTCAACTCCTATCAAGCCATCATCGTGCCGATGGCGGCGCAGGCGACGTACATTTTCATGATGCGGCAGTTTTTCGTCAACTTCCCGCGCGAGCTGGAGGAAGCCGCGTACATCGACGGCCTGAGGCGGAGCGGCGTGTTTTTCCGCGTCGTGCTGCCGCTGGCCAAGCCGGCCCTGGCGGCGCAGACGATCTTCATCTTCATGGGCGCCTGGAACGAGTTCCTGAAGCCGCTCATGATGATGTCGGAAAAGGCCATGTTCACCCTTTCCATCGGGCTCAATACGTTCAAGAGCAACTACATCAGCTTCTGGAACTACATCATGGCCGCTTCGATCATCATGACCGTGCCCGCGCTCATCATCTACATCATCTTCAACCGCCACTTTGTGAAGGGCGTGACGTTCACGGGCATCAAATAGGCGCGTTGTTCCGGCGCATAAATCCGGCGCGGCGGGCGGACAATAGAGGGTACATTTCCCGAAGGAGGCTCGCCGATGTCCAGAACCCCGAAACGCGGAAACGATACAGGAGCCGGTGCGCGAAAGGACAACCGCCGGCCGTCCCGCGAACCGCCGCGGCGTATTCCCGGATACGACAAGAAAATGGACGGTCCCGACCGTCCGGCCGAATAGCGGCCCGGGCGACGGGAGAGACCATCCGATGGGCGAAAAACGGGACCGAAACCCGGGCGGAAACAGGGACGGGAAGCGCAAAACTTCGGCGGGCTGGCGGCATCGGCGGGACGGAACGGATGCGGAAAAACGGGAGCGGAAGCGGTCCGGCAGCCGGAGTAGCGACGCGGAATTTGCGGAAATTCCCGAAAACAGCTACGACACCGTAAAGCCGGTTCCCGGCCTGGACGACCGCGTGCCGGATCCGTTCGAGATTGACTTTTTGCCGGAACACCGGGGCGGCGTGCGGGGACCGGAACAACCCTTTGTGAACGACTACGGCGTCGTCATCGGGGACCATGAGTACGCGTCGCCGGACTCGCCCCTCGAACGTTGGAGCAGGGACACCGAGCCCGCGATCATGGCGGGAGAGCAGTGGGTGCATCCTTACAAGGACATCGGTTTTCGGACGTCGGAAAACCGCGGCCTTTTCGAAAAAGGCATTCCGCCTTCGGGCGGCATGTTCATGCATCCGGTCCGGCAAACCTCGCGTCCCGAAGGCGCCAAGAACGATCCCCGCCGCGAAAGCACGAAGGCGGGAGACGGGGCGGAGAACGCCGAATCGGACACCAACAGGAACGTTTGATAACCAAACATTACAGGGACAAATTCAGGAAGCGTCGAAAAGGCATCTTCCGGTCAGGGGCGCACCGGTCAGGGGCGCAGCCGGAGGATGCTTTTTTGTTTCGTCCGGGCGGGCCATTTTCCCAGACACTTTTTTGATCTAAAATAAAGGGGATACGGAAAAACGGTTCAATGAAAGGAGACAGGGAGATGCGCTATCGGAAACTGGGAAGAACCGGACTGAAGGTCAGCGAAATCAGCCTCGGCAGCTGGCTTACCTACGGCGGATATGTGGAACGCCAAAATGCGGTCCGTTCCATTGAAATCGCTTACGACCTGGGCATCAACTTTTTCGATACGGCCAACGTGTATGAACGGGGAGCGGCGGAAATGCTGGTCGGCGAAGTGCTCCGCAATTATCCCCGCGATTCCTACGTGCTGGCGACGAAGGTGTTCTGGCCGATGGGCGACGGCCCGAACGACCGGGGGCTTTCCCGCAAACACGTCATGGAGCAGGCCCATGCCAGCCTGAAGCGGCTCGGCGTGGATTACGTGGACATTTACTACTGCCACCGGTTCGATCCGGAAACGCCGGTGGAAGAAACGATGCGCGCCTTCGACGATCTGGTTCGCCAGGGCAAGGTGCTGTACATCGGGGTCAGCGAATGGACGGCCGCCAACATGGCGGAAGCGCTGGCGGTCGCCGACCGCTATCTGCTCGACCGGATCGTGGTCAACCAGCCGATTTACAACATGTTCAACCGGTACATCGAGAAGGAAGTCATTCCGTTCTGCGAGCGCCAGGGCATCGGACAGGTGGTGTTTTCGCCGCTGGCCCAGGGGCTCCTTACGGGCAAATACAAGTCCGCCACGGAATATCCGCCGGACAGCCGCGCCGCCAAGATCGGCGGCAACTTCCGGAAAAACATCACCGAAGAACGCATCGCCAAGGTCGAGCAGCTCAAGGCCGTCGCCGCCGATGTGGGCATCACGGTGGCCCAGCTGGCATTGGCCTGGACCCTGCGGCAGCCGATTGTCGCCAGCGCGCTGATCGGCGCCAGCCGTCCGGAACAGGTCGAGGAGAACGCCAAGGCGTCCGGGATCGAGCTGAGCCAGGACGTTTTGGACCGGATTGAGGAGATTCTCGGTTCCGAATCGTGACGGACCGGAGCGGTCCGGGGCGTTTGCGTCGTTCCGCGCGTGCCTCGTGCGCCCCGATGGCGCATTGCATCGTCCCGCGCGTGCCCCATGTGTCCCGATGGGCTTTGCGTCATCCCGCGCGTGCCCCATGTGTCCCGATGGGCTTTGCGTCGTTCCGCGCGTGCCCCATGTGTCCCGATGGGCTTTGCGTCATCCCGCGTGTACTCCATGCACCCCGATGGCGCTTTGCCATTCGGGCTCCATGGGGCCCTTTTTCTTTTGACGGTGCCTTGGCGGGAAGGATATAATAAATGAACGGAAATGGTATTTTATCCGATCCGAAAAGGAGGCGGCAATCGTGGCAATCACGTCGCTGGAGCAATATATGATGGACTATGTTCAGGCCATCCGGAACGAAACCACGCGGCTCGGCTTCGAGGAACTGCGCACGCCCGAGGAAGTCGAGGCGAAGCTGCCCTCGGCCAAGGGAACGGCGCTTGTCCTCGTCAATTCCGTCTGCGGCTGCGCCGGAGGCCTGTGCCGACCGGCCCTGGCGGAGGCGCTCAGACACGACGCCAAGCCGGACCATCTGTTCACGGTGTTCGCCGGGCAGGACAAGGAAGCTACAGCGAAGGCGCGGGAATATTTTTCGCCGTACCCGCCTTCGTCCCCATCCATCGCCCTGATGAAGGACGGCGAACTGGTGCATTTCATCGAGCGGCATCAGATCGAAACCCGCACCGTGGAGGAAATCGCCGACGAACTGAAGTCCGCATTCGACCAATACTGCAGATGACGCGCGGGCATCCCGCCGGTCCCGGAACCGCCGGGATGTCCTACTTTTGTGGGGGAACGGGAAGTGAGCGAAGCCAATCTGCAACGGGAAATCATCGCGAAACTGGGCGTAAAGCCGAGCATTGACCCCGACGAGGAAATCCGGCGGCGCGTGTCCTTTCTGAAAGAAAAGGTGCTGGAAGCCGGGGCGTCGGGCCTTCTCATTGCCATCAGCGGAGGCGTGGACAGCGCGGTGACCACCGGCCTGTGCAAACGCGCCACCGACGAGCTGGCCGCGGAGACGGGACGTCCCTATTTCACCCTGGGGCTTTTCCAGCCTTACGGCGAGCAGCCGGACATTGCCGACGCCTACGCGGTGGCGGAAGCGTTCGGGCTGAAATACACGGCCGAGACCAACATTCAGGAAGCGGTGGACGAAATCGCCCTGGAGACGGAATACGCGCTGAAAAAGCTCGGTTTTCCCCGCCACCTGAACAAGGGCAGCAAAGGCAACGTGAAGGCGCGCACCCGCATGGTGGTCCAGTACGCCCTCGCCAACGAGCTCAACCTGCTCGTGGTCGGCACCGATCACGCGTCGGAAGCGCTCACCGGATTTTTCACCAAATGGGGAGACGGCGCCGTGGACGTGACGCCCCTCAGTTCGCTGAACAAGCGGCAGATCCGTCAGATCGCGCGGGTCCTCGGCGTGCCGCAGCAGGTGATCGACAAGGCGCCCACCGCCGGATTGTGGGAAGGGCAGACGGACGAAAGCGAGCTGGGGGTGTCCTACGAGGACAACAGCGATTACCTGGAGGGCAAGGAAATCGATCCGAAAGCCAGGGAAACGCTGGAGCGCCACTACCTCCGCACCGAGCACAAGCGCCGTCCGATCCCCGGCATCTGAGCGATGGTGCTCGGCATCGGTCTGGACATCGTCGGGCTGGAGCGGGTGGCCCGGTGGTTGTCCGAAGGCGATATGGAGCGGATCGTCCGGCGGCTGCTGGCGGACGGAGAGCGGCGGATCTGGGAAGGCCTTGCGGCGGGGCGCAAGGCGGAGTTTCTGGCAGGCCGTTTTGCCGCCAAGGAAGCGGTGGCGAAGGCTTTTGGCTGCGGGATCGGCGGCGTGCTCGGCTTTCGCGACATTGAGGTGGTGCCGGACGGGCGGGGCAAGCCGATTTGCCGCCTGTCGGCGGAAGCGTGGCGGCGGCTCGGGCTGGCGGAGGACAAGCATGTGATCCACGTCTCCGTCACGCACGATAAGTCGGTGGCCGCGGCGATGGCCGTCGTGGAGCGGATATAGGGAGGACCGGCCCGGGGCCCTTGCGGGGCTCGGGGATGCCGGAGTGCGCCGGAGTGAGCCCGAGTGGGCCAGAGTGCGCCGAAGTGCGCTAAAGTGCGCTGAGTGTCCAAACTGCGTCAAAGGGTGCCGTGCGTCAAAGTGCACCAGACGAAGTGCGTCAAAGTGCACCAAAGTGCTCTGAAGTGCGCCGAGGTGCGCCAGAGGGCGCCGAATGGCCGAAGCGCGCCAGAAGGCGCCGGCGGGCGGCCGATGCCACGGTACCGTCGCGTCAGCGCTGCTCGGCCAGCCAGCCGGCCAGGGCGTCGATTTCCGCGTCGTCCAACCGGTCGGCGAAGGCGGGCATGATGTCCCCGCCTTCGGCGATGCGTCGGCGGATTTCGTCGCGGTCCAGGCGCGCGCCGACCTGGCTGATGTCGGTGGAAGGTCCCATGTTGCCCGTCAGATCGGGAGCGTGGCAGGCAATGCAATTGCTCCGGTACAGCTCGAGCGTCTCCGCCGGTCCGTCCGGCCCGCCGCGCGCAGGCCGGTCGCCGGAAGCGCCGCCGGTTCCGCCGCACGCCGCGACAACCGCCGCGAGCGCGACCGGTGCCAGGAAGGCCGCCGCTTTGGCGGCAAAGCTTTTTTTGGGCATGATGCTCACCTGACCTGTCCGCCCTGGACGGACGGCGTATTTCGCGTAATCGCCGAAGGGGCGGCTTTTCTCTTATCATACCTTAAATCCGACAGGTGACGGAATGGAGAGAGCAACCGAGGCGGCCAAAGCCGCGTTCAGCCGCAGGCTGCTGGAATGGTACCGGGCCAACCGGCGGGATCTGCCGTGGCGGCGAACGCGGGACCCCTATCATATCTGGGTTTCCGAAATCATGCTGCAGCAGACGCGGGTGGAAACCGTCATTCCGTATTACGAGCGCTTCATGGAGCGGTTTCCGACGCCGGAGGCGCTGGCCGCGGCGCCGGAAGAAGAAGTGCTGAAGCTGTGGGAGGGACTCGGCTACTATTCGCGCGCCCGCAACCTGCATTCGGCGGTGCGGGAAGTCTGCGAGCGGTACGGCGGCGTCGTGCCGGATACCCGGGAGGAAATCCGCGCGCTGAAAGGGATCGGCGACTACACGGCCGGTGCGATTCTCAGCATCGCCTACGGCAAGCCGGAGCCCGCGGTCGACGGCAACGTCATGCGGGTGCTGTCGCGTTTTTTCCTGATTGCCGACGACATCGCGAAGGCGGGCACGCGTGCGCGGATGGAGGAACTGGTGCGCGGCATGATGCCGCCGGATGCGGCGGGCGATTTCACCCAGGCGCTGATGGAACTGGGCGCCATGGTGTGCACGCCGCGTTCGCCGCGCTGCGGCGGCTGCCCGGTGGCGGAGGAATGCGCGGCGCGCCGGCAGGGGGTCGAGACGGAACTGCCGGTGAAGACCAAAGCGAAGCCACCCCGCCCCGAATTCCGGGCGGCCGCGGTCGTGAGAGATCGCGCCGGAAGTGTCCTCGTCCGCCGGCGTCCGGACAGCGGGCTGCTCGCGGGGATGTGGGAAATTCCCCATATCTGGCTGGATGAAGAGCAGCAGGAAATGGCGGACGACGGGAAGATGGCGTTTCTGCGGGACGCGCTCGCGCACGAAGGCATCCGGGCCCGGCCGCTGGGGCGGATCGGCCGCGAGGAACACGTATTCAGCCACATCCACTGGCACATGGACGTGTTCGAGTTCGCGGCGGACGGCGATTTCGCCCCCGGCGCGCCGCTGCCGGAAGGCTACCGCTGTCTTGATGGTCCGGGCGGGATGGACGGGCTGACGTTTCCGAACATTTTTTTGCGCATCCTTCGAAAAGTATACGGCAAGTAGAAGCATTGGCACGGGCGCACGCTGCATGGATACCGGCGGCACAAGCGCACGGGGCGCGGAAGTGGGCAACACCTGCTCAGGCGGCGTGGTTACCGGCGACATGCGATCTGCGCCATGGCCGCCGGCACCGGGGCCTGTGCCTGGATCGTCGGAGGCTGCAACAACGAAGATCGGCTTGTCCGAAATATTTTTCGGACATACAGTCCGCAAGAAGCCGGAATTCGGCGTATCAAAAAAAATTTTCGGACATACAGTCCGTTACAGCGTACCGGCGGGTCTATGCAAACGTTTTCAACCGTCCGGAGCGCCTTTATACGGACTGTATGTCCGATATTTTTTTGTGAAACCGTTTTCACCCGCCTTTAACGGACTGTATGTCCGTAACGTTCTGCGCCCGCGGCGGGGTTCCTCGTTTTCTTATCTTTGCACCTATTTCATCCTGGCCTGGTACAATTTCATCCGGCCCTATATCGCGATCAACTCGGAAAATAACATGGTGCTGGCCACGGGGCTTCCCACGTTCCTGGCGAGCAACATTTTGCACGTCAACGTAATCATGGCCGCCAGCGCCGTAGCCGCGATTCCCGCCATGATCGTATTCATCGTCCTGCAAAAAGCACATCGTGCAAGGGGTGGCGATAACCGGAGTCAAGGGGTAAAAAAGGAGTGGCAGAGAATGGTCCGGGCACGGCCGCCTGGACGTATCCGGCGCCGACGCCGGACTGCTCCCGCCGGCATTGCCTGCGGGAATTGCATTATGTACGAAATATCGTATATATGCGATTCGGCGGCGGGGGATTTTCGTGAATGTATATGAAAAATCGCATATATTGCCGGGGATCGGGCGGTCCGACAGGCAGTTTTGTATGAAAAGTCATATATTATGGTGAAAGTGCCGGGTCAGGAGTTCGGATATATATGAAAAATCACACAAAACCGGCTGTCATCGCAAGCAGCGGCAACGCCAACGCAAGCGAAGGCGGACCGTCGCTTTCGGGGGCATGAAAAATGCCCGGCTGACGCCGGGCATGGATCGCACCCCGTGTTATTTTTGCACGGCCGCTTCGTAGCGTTTTTGCACTTCCGGCCAGTTGACGATGTTCCAGAACGCCGCGATGTAGTCGGGGCGCTTGTTTTGGTATTTCAGGTAGTAGGCGTGCTCCCACACGTCCAGCCCGAGGATCGGCGTGTCGCCTTCCATGAGCGGGCTGTCCTGGTTGGGCAGGCTGTACACTTTCAGCTTGCCGTCCTTGCCGACCGCCAGCCACGCCCAGCCCGATCCGAAGCGGGTGGCCGCGGCGTTGGAGAACGCTTCTTTGAATTTTTCGAATCCGCCCAGCTCGTTGTCGATCGCCTGGGCCAGGGCGCCGCTCGGCTGACCGCCGCCGTTCGGGCTCAGGATGGTCCAGAACAGGGTGTGGTTGGCGTGGCCGCCGCCGTTGTTGCGCACGGCGGTGCGGATGCTTTCCGGCACGCTGTTCAGGTCGGAAATCAGTTCTTCGACACTCTTGTTCGCCAGCTCCGGCGCGGATTCAAGCGCCTTGTTCAGGTTGGTCACATAGGTGTTGTGGTGCCGGGTGTGATGGATTTCCATGGTCTGGGCGTCGATGTGCGGCTCCAGCGCATTGTAGGCATACGGGAGCGCGGGCAGTTGATGAGCCATGACGGTTACCTCCTCGCAATCGGGAATTCGGGACTGTCTTCCATGTGCGCCGCCGGCTCGGGGCGCGCTATGTACGGTCATCCCGCTACTATTATTGTCCACTTTCCATAATAAATCAACAATTTAGTTTGTTTATTTCCGGCCGGCGATGGCGACAAAATTCCGAGAAAAACGCCGTCAACACCTCTTTGATAATGGTTTTCGCCGGATATCGGAACGTATTGATTTTTCTTTGCCGAAAACCGGCGGAAAAGCGGGGAAGATTTTTTCACGGATTTGTCGTAAAATTAGAACTGCTTTTTTCAGCTTGTCCCATCCCGTGCCAAGGAGATGAATTCATGCTCGTCCGTCCCTTTCAACTTTCGGATTACCGGTCTGTCGAGGCGCTGCTGGAAGCGACGCTCTGCGGCGAATGTTTCGAGGAAACCCGCGAAGCGCTGATCCGGCAATTGTCCATGGACTCCGAACTGGTGCAGGTTGCGGAGGTTGACGATCAGCTCGTCGGGTTGTTGATTGGGACGATGGATGGCAAACAGGGATTCGTGTACCGGATCTGCGTGCATGCGGACTTCCGCCGGCAGGGCGTCGGCGACGCGCTGGTCAAGGCGGTCAACGCCCGCTTCCGCAGCCGCAATGTCCGCGAGGTCGTGGCCGTGGTGGACGGGCATCGCAAGCACATCGCGCCGTTTTTCGAGTCGGTGGGCCTGGCGCCGGTGGATCTTGCCGAAAGCTCCCGCCAACTCGCCATTGCCGCCGGTTGACACGGTCGGGCAAGGATACAATAATCGCAGGTTGATCCCGAGGCATATCTCGAGGCACTGGCGCCGCTGGTCGGTTGCTTTTGGCCGGAAGATATGCTTTTCTATTTGTGACAGAATTATTCGTTGCGATCCACCGGCGCGTGCCGGCCCGGCCGGCGCTTTGGGATCGTCGCGGCTCGCGGCGCCGGCGGCCGTCCAACGGGGAGGGCGCGATGTCCAGGTTATCGGCCGATGCGGAGCCGTCCGGCGGCGGACGGGAAAAGCTTGTCCGGCGCCATCGCCCGGGCCGGCTGAAAATGCTTGGAAGCCGGGTCGTCATCGTGATCGTCGCGGTGGCTTTGGCGATGCTTTTGCGGACGTATGTGATGCAGTTTGCGGTCGTCCGCGGCATTTCCATGGAGCCGACGTTGTACGAGGGAGAATGGCTGTTGGTCAACAAGATCGTCTACGCGTACGATGAGCCCCGGCGGGGCGACATCGTCATTCTGCGCAATCCGTCCGAGCGCCCCGACAGCCCGAAGCTGATCGTCAAGCGCATCATTGGAGAGCCGGGCGACACGCTGGAGATCCGCGGCGGCCGCTTGTACGTGGACGGCGCAAGGCTGATCGAGCCCTACGTGGACGCCGAGATCGCGGACGGCGGCATGGCTCCGGTGCGCGTCAGCGACGGCCATTATTTCGTGATGGGGGACAACCGCCGGCTGGCGGCCAGCGAGGACAGCCGGTCGTTCCGGGAAGTGGAAAGGGAGCGGATCGTCGGCAGGGCGGAGTTTGTCATCTGGCCGATCCCGAGCTGGAAGCGGCTGTAAGGAGGTCGGCGTTGAAAATGAAAGAAGTGACCATCTACACGGACGGCGCCTGTTCGGGCAACCCGGGGCCGGGGGGCTGGGGCGCCGTGCTGATTTACAGGAACATACGCAAGGAAATTTCCGGGGCGGAAGCCTCGACGACGAACAACCGGATGGAGCTGACGGCGGCTGTCGAGGCGCTCAGCCGGCTGAAGGAGCCGTGCCGGGTGAAACTGCACAGCGATTCGGCCTATCTGGTCAACGGGCTGCAACAGGGCTGGCTGGACCGATGGGTGCGAACCGGCTGGCGCAACAGCCGCGGGCAGCCGGTGGAAAACCGGGACCTGTGGGAAAGGCTGCATGAGCTTTTGAACATCCATCAAGTGGAATTTGTCAAAGTGAAAGGCCACGCCGATGACGAACTGAACAACCATTGCGACCGGCTGGCGCGCGAGGCGATCGCCCGGCTGTAGCCGGCAGGACCGGGGAGGGACGAGGATGGCCGAAGCGCCCGCGGGGCGGTTCGCGGAACGGGGCGGCGATTTCTGGCGGCGGCTCAAGGAAGAGATGAAATCCGCCGCGCCATCCCTCGGCATTGACAAGATCGGCGTCGCTTCGGCGGAACCGTTCCGGGAACTGAAGGAGAGGCTGGTGCGCCGCAGGGAACTGGGGCGCGATTCCGGCTTTGAGGAGCCCGATCTGGACAAGCGGACCGACCCGTCGCGGGTGTTTCCGGAAGCGCGCTCCATCATCGCCGTGGCCGTGGCGTATCCGGCGAAGCTGCGCGGGGCTCCGGTGTCGGTCCCCGGCGCCCGGCGCGGCATTTTTTCCCGGTCGGCGTGGGGCGAGGATTACCACCGCGTCGTCGGCCGCCGGCTGGAGCGCCTTGCCGGATGGCTGGCGGAACGGGTGCCGGAGACGCGGACGCTGGCGATGACCGACACCGGAGCCCTGGTGGACCGGGCCGTGGCGGAACGGGCGGGGATCGGCTGGAGCGGCAAAAACTGCTCCATCATCACGCCGGAATTCGGCTCGTGGGTCTATCTGGGCGAGCTGATCACCAATTTGCCGCTCCCGCCGGACCGGCCGATCGAGGACGCGTGCGGGTCGTGCACCCGCTGCCTTGAGGCGTGCCCGACCGGTGCTCTGGTCGGGCCGGGAGAACTGGATTCGCGCCGCTGCATTTCCTGGCTGACGCAGTCGAAGGACGCGGTGGACGAGCATTTCATGGAGAAGATGGGCAATCGCCTGTACGGCTGCGACACATGCCAGGTGGTGTGCCCGTACAACCGCGGACAGGACGCGCGCCATCACGAGGAGCTCCTGCCCGATCCGGAGACGGTGAAACCGCTGCTTCGTCCGCTGCTGTCGATGGGCAACCGCGAGTTCAGGGAGAAGTTCGGGCACGGCGCCGGCGCCTGGCGCGGCCGCAAGCCGATCCAGCGCAACGCGCTGATCGCCCTCGGGCATTTCCGCGACCGGGAGTCGGTGCCGGACATCGTCCGGGTGCTCCGGGACGACTCGCGGCCGGCGCTGCGGATGACCGCGGCCTGGGCGCTGGGCAGAATCGGCGGCTCCGAAGCGGAAGCGGCCCTGCGGGAAGCGGCGGCCCGGGATGCGGGGCCGGAAGTGCGGGCGGCGGCGGACAGGGCCCTGGCCCGGCTGGCGCAGACATCGCCTTCGCCCCGGCCGGAAGAAGCCGGGGAGAGGAATTCGGCGGCACGGACAGGAATAAGCGGCGACAGGGAGGATGCGGCTCATGACGGTTAGAGCGGACAAGCCTGAAGAGGACAGACATACCCGGGTGAATGCGCATGCCCAAGGGGCGAATCGGCTGTACTGGCGGGAGATGGCTTCCCCTCTCGGGACGCTGACGCTGGTCGCGTCGGAGCGGGGACTTTGCAGCATCGACTTTGGCACTTTTGCGAAAGTTGCCGATGAGCTGGCCGCCTGGGCGAAGCGGTGGTGGCGGGAGCCCGTGCTGGTGCCTGCGGCGGAAGACCACCCGCTGCTCGAAGAGGCGCGGGCGCAACTGGACGCCTATTTCCGCGGGGAACGGACGCGGTTTGCGGTCCCCCTCGACCTGCGCGGGACGCCGTTTCAGCGCATCGTCTGGGATGCCTTGTGCCGAGTTCCCTATGGGGCGACGGCGTCCTACGGGGAAATCGCGGCCGCCGTCGGCCGCCCCGGGGCGTCGCGCGCCGTCGGCGGGGCCAACAACCGCAATCCGGTGCCGATCATCGTGCCGTGCCACCGCATCATCGGCGCCGACGGCTCGCTGGTCGGCTACGGCAGCGGCCTGTGGATCAAGGAGTGGCTTTTGGCCCTGGAAGGGGTTCGTGGGAGCGGGTTCGCGGCCCAGTCGGAGCAAGCGGCGAAGAAGTCCGCCGTCGCGGCGGGCAACTGAAACGGCGAATGCGTCCGGCTCAACCGGATGCGTCCGAAACGGCGAACGCGGCCGGAACAACCGGATGCGCCCAATGACCAGAACACCGGCAAATCGGGGGTGGAGATGGCCATGCGGCTGGTGGACATCGAGTCGGTGGAACCGGGACAGGTTCTGGGCAAAACGATCTATTCCTCCAACGGAACGGTCATGCTGGCCCAGGGCGTGCAGCTGACGGTCTACATGATCAGCCAGCTCAAACGTCTCGGCGTGACCATGCTGTACATACAGGACCAGAACTTTGCGGACGTCGTCGTCGAAGACCCCATTTCCGAAGAAACGAAGCGGACGGTCATCCGCCAGCTGTCGGAAACCTTCGAGTCGCTCCGTTCGGGCAAACCGTTCAGCCTCAAGGCGGTCTCCAGCACCGTCGACCAGCTGCTGCGGGACATCATGGACAACCAGGACGTGCTTCTCCATCTGACCGACATCCGCACCCATGACAACGCCGCTTATCTGCATGCCATCAACGTCTGCTCCGCGTCGGTGATGATCGGCCTGAACCTGGGCTACAACATGCAGCAGCTGAAAGAGCTGGCCCTTGGCTCGCTGCTGCACGACATCGGCAAAGTCGACGCGCCGGACAACGAGGAAGGCCGAAACCACCACACCTGGCGGGGCTTCGAGACGCTGAAGGCCCAGCGCGACTTCAGCCTGCTCGTGGCCCACACCGCGCTCCAGCACCACGAGAACGTCGACGGCACCGGGCAGCCGCGCGGGCTGACCGGCGACGAAATCCATCCGTACGCCAAAATCACGGCGGTCGCCAACACCTACGACAATCTGCTGCATCCGCCGGGAGGCGGGCGCGTGCTGCCCCATGAAGCGGTGGAAACGCTGAACGCGATGTCCGGCACGAAACTGGACCACGATATGCTGGTGCAGTTCAACCGCTTCGTGTCCATTTACCCCAACGGGATTTCCGTCCGCCTGTCGAACCGCCAGACCGGCGTGGTCGTCGGCCAGCACCGCGGCCTGCCCGGCCGGCCAATCGTGCGGGTGCTGGCGCGGGATAAGGACGACGTCCGGGCGGAGGAAATCGATCTGGCCCGCCACCCGACGCTGTTCATCGAGGCCGTGCTCAGCTGACCCTGCGGTATGTACGGGTTTTATGGTTGGGAAGCGAGTTGAACCGGATTTTTCTTTTGGACATATGCCTCGATTTTCGGCAACACGACGTCGCCGTATTTGTCGATGACTTCCATAAACTTGTTGGCTTCCGTTTCTTCCAATTCATTTTGCAAAACCAGTTCGTGCAGGAAGGTCTCAAGGGTATCGTATTTCCTGCGAAAGTATTTGGTGTTGAGAAAATGCTCCGTGTTTTCATTGTCGCTTCGGGGATGTTCCTGATGGTAATTTGCGGCTTGCGGCGAAAAAATAAAGCGAAATCCTTGCTCGTACAATTGATAGGAAATATCGGTGTCCTCTTTTCCGTACCCTTTGTAATTTAAATCATATTGAACGGGTTTTGTGCAGTACCTCCGGTCAAACGCCATATTCCCCCCGAATGCTTTGGTCCATCCAAAGTAATAGCCTTCCAGATCATCGCCGTACAAGTCGACGAGGACGCCAAGGCGGGCGGGATCAAATTCGCCGATCAGATACCGATGGATCGTGCCGTCGAAATCCCGAACCAGATCTTCTTCCCGAATGAGCTGGATTTCTTCCGTGACGGACAAAAGCTCCGGACATTGGGAAAACAGTTTCATCCATCCATGAAACTCAAAGGGGATTTTCCGCGAATAGTAGGAAACCACTCTGAACTGCTTTCCGATGCTGACGGCATGCTGGTTGCGATCAAGGGCCCGCCTGTGTTCCTCCACAAACCGGGGAGAGGGGATCCGGTCATCGTCGGTAATGATGATGCGATCCCCCGAGGCCAGTTCCAACGCTTTGTTGCGGGCGGCGGAGAGCCCGGCTTTTTCCAGGTAATGATAGCGTATGGTGATTTTGTCCTGGTATCGCTTGACGAGCAGATCGGACGGTTCCGCACTGCCGTCGTCGACGATGACGAGCTCGAAGTTTTTGTCGGTTTGCAGACTATAGGCGGCGAGCGTGAGCGCGAGAAATTTGTGCTTGTTGTAAGTGCTTGTGATGACGGATATCATACCCGGTCATGCTCCTCTCGAGACGAGCTCTTTTTCCTTGTAAATTTCCCTTATGGCGTCCTCAATCGTGGGATCTTTTACGCTCAAATCCCGAATCGGCAGCTGTTTCGACAAGTCTGCGATCAGATCCGACGCGGAGATCTGGTTTTTATCAAACCGGTACGACACATGAAGCCCATCGTGACGCACGATTTCGGCCGCCGGATGTGGCCGGATGCTCGCAAACTCTTTCAGTTCGATCTCCAGGGCGTGCAACCGGGGAAACACGGCATTTATCAATTTTGGGACGTGCAAAGCGAGGATTATCAGCCCCGTTTCACGACCTCGGATCAACTGGGGGCGCCCGCGGTTTGGGAGTGGCTGTCGGAACGGGGATTTCGCGTCAACGTCGTCAACGTCCCCATGACCCATCCGCCCAGACCGGTGAACGGAAATCTGATCACCTGGCCGCTGACGAACACCTTGCGGTTTTCCTATCCGGACCATCTGATTCGGGATATGGTCAAGGAAGTCGGACCCTATCTGAGCGATTTGGCCACGATGTATCGCGGCGAACCCGATTACCTGGACAAAGCCCGCAAATACATCCGGATGCGGACCAAAACCTTGCTTTACTTGCAAGAACGCCATCCGGCGGATTTCAACATGGTCGTCTTCACGGAAATCGACCGGGTGTCGCACAACGATTTCGGAATGGAAGAAAACGCCCTGCTGGAATGCTACCGGGCGATCAACGAAGCGCTGGGCGAGGTGATGGAGCGCTTCGGGACGGAAGACCGGGTGTTCTGCGTCGTTTCCGACCACGGGTTTGTCAAGAGCAAAGCGGACTTTTACATCCACGAGTTTTTGCGCGACCAGGGATTTTTGGCCTTCAAGCCGGATTCGGGCGACGGCCGGAGCGGGTGGTACCTGAACGATATAGACTGGAGCCGGACGATTTGTTACATGCCGTCTCCGGGAAGCTACAGCCTGAATGTGAATTTGGCCGGGAGACAGCGGCAGGGCACGGTTCCGCCGGAACGTTTCTGCGGCGTATTGGAAGAGCTGCGCGCCAAACTCCTGGAAGTGCGGACGCCGGACGGCCGTCCGCTGCTTAAGGACGCCGTTCCCGGCCGGGAGATTTACACGGGCGGCAAAGCCGACCGGGCGGCGGACCTGGTGCTCATTCCCCACGATTACGGCTACATGGTCCTGCCTTATCGCTCCCCGAACGGCGAATGGTTTTGTCCGGCGGAGCAAAACGGCTATCACGGCCTCAAGGGAGTGTTCATCCTGTCCGCTCCCGGCGTGTCGCCCGGTCTGAAGCCCGGCATGCCCATGGTGGACGCGCTGCCTCAAGTGTTGTATGCCGCGGGTCAAGCCATCCCAGACCATCTGGACGGAGAAGTCCGTCTTTCCTTGTTTGGCGATGACTGGAAGCGGGACCGTCCCCCGACTTTCCTCCATCTGCCGCACGTTTCGGAATCTCGCGGCGGCCCGGGCGAAAGTTATACGGAAGAGGAGAAAAAATCGGTGGAAGACCGGCTGCGGGCGCTCGGCTACCTGGGATAGCGGGATCGCGTCTTCCAGGAGGAATGGGGATGGATAAAATGGCGATGGAGATCAAAAAAGGAATTCACACCATTGTCAGCGAAATTCTCAAGTGCGATCCAGGCGAAGAAGACAACCTGTACCTAATCGGCCTGGATTCCATCAAAATCATTTTGCTGATCGCGGAACTGGAGCGGGTCTTTCAAATCACGATTGAAGATCACGAATTGAAAAAGGAACATTTCGTTTCCATTTGCGCCTTGACGCGGTTCATGCGGGAGAAATTGAACCGCCCGCTTCCGTCGTCCGCGTTGGTCGGCGAGGCGGAGGAAACGATCGCGCGCGTCGCGGCCCCGTCGGATTATCATCCCGACGCGGTTCGCGATCCGCGCTTTTTCCAGTCCATGGGCGAAGGGCTGCTGGCGCTTAAGGGGGCCGCTGCGGTTCTCTTCCATTATTTCGACGACATTTTCCGCGAACTGGCCCTCGGGATGGGCGCGGAAGAAAGGCGATATCCCGCCATGCTGCCGCTTGAGGGATACGCCAAAACCAATTATCTGAAAACGTCGCCCCAATATGCGACGTTCGTCGCCTGCGCCAGGGAAGACGATATGGACCTGCTGGGCCGGCTCGATGAATCCGTCGCCTCCGGGAACGTGCTGGCTTCCTGCGCGGAGCCGCGGCTGGCGTTGTCGCCGGCGGCGTGTTTTCACAGCTACGTGGAATTGGAATCCCGGAGGTTCGACGCTCCGGTGCTGCTGACTTTTTGCCAGGAAGTCAGCCGCAACGAGGGAGCGGGCAATTGGGGGAAGGTCGGGCGGCTGCGCAATTATCACGTCAGGGAAATCGTTTTTATCGGCGATGAAGCGTATGTCAGGCGGATGCGGGAAACGCTGGCCCACGAAACCGTGAAGATCGTCCAGGCGCTCGGCATGACGTCCACGCTGTCCGTGGCGGAGGATTCGTTTGTCCTGCCGGCCATGCAACGTTATAAAACCATGCAGAGAATGGAGCGGATGAAGTATGAGCTCAAGCTGGCCATAGATCCCGAAACGTATATCGCGGGCGCGTCTTTCAACCTGCACGGCACCGCCTTTGTCCGGCCTTTCGACATCCGGGTGCGGCAAGCCTCCGAAACCGTCAGCGGCTGCGCCGGTTTCGGGCTGGAAAGGTGGGTGTTGGCGTTTTTCGCCCAATTCGGCACGGATCCTGACCGTTGGCCTGAGCAAGTCCGAAACGACCGGCGTTTTACATCCAAAATGAAAGGAATGGCATTGCGATGACAACGACCGCAACGGTTAAAACCTTTGACGATGCGCTTGAGCTGGTGAACGAGGTTGGAATCTTGCCGTTCTCGCCTTATTTTCCGGAGCACCCGTCGCTTTGGACGGTGACCGATCAAAGCAAATGGCATACCGGTACGTCCTACGATCCGTGGCTTTGGCGGGACCGGTTCGGACAAGAAGGGCTGGCGGCATACGGAAGATTCCTCGGCGACAAACCGTTTCTGGTCTCGAGGGAGATCTTCCCGCTCTTCCGGGCCGCGCTGAAGGGGTTAAAACCCGCTTTGCCGGCCGCTCTTGAAGAACGCCTCCGGCTGATTCGGGAAATTATTCGAAACCAGGAAGGCGTGAGCGTGAAGGATCTGAGGAAATTGTCGGGCATGGTGGAGAAAGAGGACAAGAACCCCTTCGACAAAATCCTGATTCATTTGCAGAAAACCGGAGAGGTTCTGATCTGCGGCATCGCCGACAAGCTGACCGCTTCCGGCGCCAAGGACGGCTGGAACAGCACGTGCTACATGACCGTCGATTACTGGACGCAACGCCATGGCATCGCCGACGATCCGTCCGTTCCCGCGGACGAGGCGGCTTCGCGGCTGCTCGCCTGGTGCGCCGAGCGGTGGACGCCTCAGGCGGTGCAATTTTTCCGCAAACTGATCACTCCTTCCGGAAAAAGCAAAGGGTGAGGTCGTTTGGCAAAAATCCGGGAATGGAACGCCGCATCCGTCATGGAATTGGCCAATTTGCACAAGATTTCGGAAGTGCTGTTCACGGCGATCGAGGTCGACCTGTTCGCGCATTTGCGCGAACCCGTCACCCTGGACGAACTGTGCAGGAAGCTGAACTTCCGCAGGGAGCCGCTGGAAGTGATCGTGGCATTCCTGGTCCAATTGAAACTGCTGTGCCAAAGCGGGGACCTCTACTGCAATCATCCCGACGCGGAGCCCTATCTTCTTCGCCAGTCGCCCAATTCCTTGGCCGGCATGATTCTCTTGGAACGCCAAGTGCGTAACAAGTGGCCCATGAACCTCAAGCTGCTGGAACGTCTGAAAGGGGACGAAAGGGAAAACCCCTGGGTCCAATTGGCCCAAACCGAAGAAGACACGGCGCTGTTCATGGACGCCATGCGGCTGGGATATTATTCTTCACTGCATCTGCTGCGCAAGGTCCAAAAGCGCCTGAGAGACGTCCCGTCTCCCGTGATGCTGGATTTGGGCTGCGGCCCGGGGGTGTTCTCCAACACGTTTTGCACCTTCATTCCCGCCCTGAAATCCGTAATGGTGGATCAGATTCCCAACCCGCGGCTGCATCCCGATCTGGCGAAACTGGAAGACCGGGTCACGTATTTCGTCAAGGATTTCATGGCGGAGCCGCTGGAAGGGGTTTACGACCTGGTGCTGTTGTCCAATGTCTGCCACTTTTTCTCGGAGGAAAAACTGCGCGTTCTCTTTCGCAAACTCCAAAGCCATTTGCGGCCGACGGGGACCGTGCTGGTTCACGACTTTTTCCACAACGAAAACCTGGGGGAGGTCACCCACGCGAACTACTATTCCCTGGACTGGATGGCGAACCACGGCGTCAAGTTCACGTTTACGCTGGAAGAAATGGCGCGTCTGCTAGACCAATGCGGCTACCGCGTCGCCGAGATGGCGCCCCTTCCCCAGCTGCCGACTTCCTATTTGTTCGCTTCTTTGAGCCGCCCGTCATAACAAGGCGAATTGCCTGTACAGTTTGGACGCGAGCGTGAACCGGGATTGTTGTCCGTCGCGGTGAATCACGATGAAGTAAGAATAGTAATGCGAATGGGGCAGACGGTTCTCTGCCGGTTCCAAATCCCGATCATCAGCGGTGCTGAACTGCTTCATATATTGAATCCGATCCGCGGAAGGCATTTTTTCCGTCAGAAACATCTGCGTTCTCCAGCGGTTCCGCGCCGTCACCTCTTCCAGAAAATCGCATATCGCGGGTCGTTCTTCGTCGCCGAATCCTCCGCAAACAATGTATGCGCTGCCGCCCGGATTGAGGTGTAGATGCAGGTTTTCGAGGGTGCGGTAAAGAACGCCCAGACCATGGCGTTCCCGGCTTCCGCCTCCCGCCTGGAACAGGTGGCTTCTCTTGCTCGCCAGGGGGGTAAAGGGAGCGTTGATCAGGATATGGTCAAAGGAACGGCCGTGGACCGGTTCGAACAGATCTCCAAGCAGCACCTCGGCGTTCATCCCGTTGAGCGACAGGTTCCAATGGGTGAATTCCACGGCTCTTGGCGAGATGTCGACGGCCGTCGTCTTCCCTCCCCGAAGAATGGCCAGCAGGGTGAGCAGTCCGGTGCCCGATCCCAGATCCAGGACCGTCCGCCCGTACAAAGGGGGAATCATGCGGCTCAGAAGCATCGAATCTTTCCCCAGCCAGACTTGTTCCGCGTGGCGAATTTCCCCCGGCTTCCAGGCTTCCGCCAGCAGATAAACGCCTTGAAACGGGAGGATGTACCGTCCCTGGGCGGAGAAACCGCCGTCCTTTTCGCGCCGCAAGATCCCCGTTTCCAACAGAATGCCCAGAAGTTCGGTTCCCAACACATCTTCCGCGTCGAAAACGGTTTTTCGCAAAAAAAAGAGTTCAATCAGGGTGGACAGCGGTTTGGGCAAATCCGCAATCCGGTCTTCTTGAACGAGCCAGGGCTCCAGAAGGCGTCCGCCGGACAGGATTTGCACGGCGGGGCCGTAATGGTGAGACGCAAGGAAAGATTATGTAAACCAGGATATAAAATGTTTCCGTTCATGATCATGCTCCCTCTTATTATTTTGTTAATAAAAACAATATTTTAGTATATTATATACACAGAAACCGTGGTGGATAAAGTCGGCATTTTGCGAAACGTCCCCGGAGCGATTGCGGGATCCGGGAAAATCGTGGTATGATGATTAGCAGCCCCGCGGACGGCGGCCTGTCGCGCGGGGCTTTATTCTTACGGCGGAGGGATGCGCGCATGAATGCGTGGGATATCGTCATTCCGGTCGTGACGCTCATCGTCGGTTTTGTCGCCGGATTTGCCGGAGGCGTTTTCTATTTGCGCAGCCAGATCGCCAGGATGCAGAAGGACCCGGAGGCGCTGGCGAAGATGGCCAAGCAGATGGGTTACAATTTGAACAGGCAGCAATTGCAGAAGGCGCAGCAGATGCTCAAGAATCAGAACGCTCCCAAGAAACGCTCGCGCCGGTAGGGAGGTGCGGACGGATTGTCCGGTATCAAGGAATACCGCAACGAATCGATCGACCGCCACCGGGAAGAGCTTGAGGGCCACATCCGCGAAATTCTCCGCCTGGTCGGGGAGGACCCGAGGCGGGAGGGGCTGCTGGACACCCCGGCGCGCGTGGTGAACATGTACGCCGAAATGCTGGCCGGCTACGGGGTCGATCCGCGGGACGTGCTGGGCGACACGTTTGACGAACAGCACGAAGAGCTGGTGATCGTCAAGGACATCGTGTATTACAGCCTGTGCGAGCATCATATGGCGCCTTTTTTCGGAAAAGCGCACATCGGTTACATCCCGAGCGGCAAGATCGCCGGGCTCAGCAAGCTGGCGCGGCTGGTGGACGCGGTGACGAGGCGGCTGCAGGTGCAGGAGCGCATCACGTCGCAGATCGCCGACATCCTGGAGGAGGTGCTCAAACCCCACGGCGTCATGGTCGTCGTGGAAGGGGAGCATCTGTGCATGTGCGCGCGGGGCGTCAAAAAATACGGCAGCAAAACCGTCACTTCCGCCGTGCGCGGCCAGTTTCGGTGCAATGCGGCGGCGCGGTCGGAATTTTTGTCGCTCATCCGGGAGTGAAGTGAAGGAACCCAAAGACAATTGCCCGCACCGGCGTTTCGCGGCGGCGAAACGCGGCGCGGGCTTTTTTATCGCATGAAGGGGGGAAAGGGCTCACGGATCTTTGGGCGGCCGTTTCAGAGCCGGCAGATTTCGTTCGGGCAAAATTCGCACCGGCACGTGCTGCGCAGGTAGTTCATGTTTTTGATGATAATGTGCCCGTTTTTGACGTCGACGACCCCGTCCCTTTTCAGCTGGCCGAAGATCCGGCTGACGCATTCCCGCGTGGCGCCGATCATGTCGGCCATTTCGGCGTGGTTCAGCCGGATGCCGATGCGCAGGCCCTGTTCGTCCGGTTCGCCGTACGAGTTGCCCAGCCGGATGAGCAGGGAACAGAGGGCGCCCGGTTTGCCGAAGGTCATGAAATCCCGGAATTTCATCTGCGTCATCCGGTTCATGAGGCCCATCCACTGCACGAATTCGATGGCGAAATCCCCGTGCTGCCAAAGCAGGATCTCCAGATCCTTCCGCTGGACGACGCCCGCGTGGGTGCGCTCCATGGCTTCGGCGCCAAATACGTGCGTGGAATCCTTGAACGGGTCGATCTGGCCGAGAAGGTCGCCGTCGCGGAACAGGTGGAAGGTGAACGACCTGCCGCCCTCCGTCGTCTTGGTGACGCGGACGAGTCCCGACCGGATAAAATACAGCTTGTCGGCCGGATCGCCTTCCCAGAACAGCACGGCCCCTTTTTCGAACGTTTTGTCGTACATGATGCTTTTCAGTTTGTCGAAACTGTCGGGGCTGAGCACGCTTGCGATTCCCGATGTCTGTTGCCTGACCGGTTTTTCCGCAACCTGTACCATGCCGGAGCCCTCCTTCGATTTGAAAAGCCTGATTTTATTATAGGTCTCAGTGATCAAATACCTAATCGGGAGATTGGCGGGTTTTTGGGGAGGGAATTCCCTGATTTGCGGCTCGGGAAATCGCCCCGAAAGGGATCGGGAAATTTGTGAGGTAGTTCACAGCGCGGGGAGGGCGGAAAGGGTTAAAGTTTTGGGGGAATGGGGGAACGATACCTGGAAAGGATGTGATCCGGTTGCTGACGGGCATCATTCTGGCCGGCGGGCAGAACCGGAGGATGGGGGGTCATGCGAAGGCGTTGCTTCCTTTCGGGGAAGGCACGCTGATCCAGCACCAGATCGAGAGGATGCGGGACATCTGCAGCGAGATCATCGTGGTGACGGGCGAGCCGCGTCCGCTTCTGGCTTATGTCGACCGTTCGGTGCGCGTGATCACGGATTACGTGACCGGGCTCGGGCCGCTGGGCGGCATGCACGCCGGGCTGTCGCTGGCCCGGCATCCGAAGGCCTGGATCGTCGGCTGCGACATGCCGTTTTTGTCGCCCCGGGCGGCGAAACTCATGCTGGAGCGGTCCGAAGGCGTCGACGCGGTGCTGCCCGCGGACGTGAGCGGCCCCTATCCGCTGCACGGCGTGTACGACACCGGCTGCGTCCGCGTGATCGCCGAGCTTGCCGAGGCCCGCGAATCCTCGCTGTTCCGGATGCTGGCGATGATCGACTGGATCTCGCTGACGCAGCAGGAATGCGAGAAAAACGGCATTCCCTTCGATTTTGTGTTTGAAATCAACACGCCCGAAGACCACCGGAAAGCGCAGGAAATGTGGGCGGAAAAGGCGCGCCGCCTGCCGCGGGCAAAAGACCATAAGAAGTAAGCCAAATCGAAGCTCCCGCGGCTTCTTTTTTTTTACTAAGATGTAGACTATGATGTATCCAGTACTGGATTGAAGTTTTCGGACATGATGGAGGGCATTGCTAAAAATGACCATGAAAGGACGGCCGATCCGGATCGGCCTTATCGGTGCGGGCGGCATTGCCGCGGTTCACATGCAGGAGTTCGGCAAGCTGCGCGGGGAGTGCGAGATCGTCGCCATCACCGACGCGGCGCTGCCGCTGGCGGAGAAAAGGGCGAAGGAATTCGGGGTGCCGCTGGTGCCGGCCAATCCGGAAGCGCTGCTTGCGCTGCCGGAGGTGGACGCGGTCATCGTCGCCGTGCCGAACAAGTATCACAAGGAGTACACGGTGGCCGCGCTGCAAAGCGGAAAACACGTGCTGGTGGAAAAACCGATGGGCCTGAACGTGGAGGACGCCAAGGAAATCGTGCGGGCCGAGCGCCGCTACGGCAAGGTGGTGATGGTCAGCCACCAGATGCGCTGGGACTGGGTGCCGCTGCGCATCCGGGAGCAGATCGAGCGCGGGGAGCTGGGGCGCATTTACAGCGCCAAGACCGGCTGGTTCCGGCGCCAGGGCATTCCCGGGTGGGGTTCCTGGTTCACGCGAAAGGACGAATCGGGCGGCGGGCCCCTGATCGACATCGGCGTGCACATGATCGATCTGGCGTTTTTCCTGATGGGCGAGCCGAAGCCGGTGACGGTGTCCGGCGCGGTGTACGCCGAGTTCGGGCCGAGGAAAAAAGGCCTCGGGGGATGGGGCGTGCCCGACTGGAGCGGGTACTATGACGTGGAAGACTTTGCGACGGCGCTCATCCGCATGGAGGACGGCCGGACGCTCACCCTGGAAGTGAGCTGGGCCGCCCACGTGGACGGCGACAGCCAGCCGTTTGTGCACCTGTTTGGCACCGACGGGGGCGCGGTCATCCGCGGGGAAAGCGGCAAGTATCTGACCGAGCAGGACGGCCGCCTGGTCGACGTCCCCCTGGACCCGCCGGCCGACGACGAAGGCTGCCGGGTGCGGCTGAGCCGGCACTTCCTCGAATGCATCCGGGAAGGCCGCAAGCCCGCGACTTCCGTGGAAACGGGGCTGCGCAGCAACCTGATCATCGAGGGGATTTACGAATCGTCGCGGACGGGACGGGAAGTCGTGCTGGACTGGAGCGTGTAGGCCGGGCGGACGCGGGATCGGGCCGTTCATGCGGCGCGGTTGGGCGCTTGTCCGGTGCGGCTCCGCTCGAGGTATGGCGGCTTGTCCGCCGCGATGCCGTGTCCGGCGGCAGGGCGGAGTGTCCTGCGGCCGGGCGGAACGTCCGGATGCGGGCGCGCGATCCGGACTGGCACGGGGGACCCGGGCTGGCGTCAGGAGCCTGCCCGGGCGCTTTATTGCGGTCAGGCCGGCGGGCTCCAGCGAAGGGTCCGCGCCCGTGCGAAGCGCTTCTCCACGGCCGGCCAGTTGACCACGTGCCACCAGTCGCGGATGTAGGCGGCGCGATCGTTTTGGTGTTTCAAATAGTAGGCGTGTTCCCACACATCAAGGGGAAGCAGCGGCACGACGTCCCACTGGGACAGGTTCTGGTGCTTCTCCGCGGTGAGAATTTCCAGGCGGCGGCTGCGCGGGCTCCAGACAAGGATGGCCCACCCGCCGCCTTCCACTTTTTCGGCGGCCGCGGAGAACTGGCGGCGGAACGCGTCATAACTGCCGAAATCCCGCGCGATTTGCGCCGCCAGTTCCCCTCCGGGCCGGCCGCCGCCGTCCGGCGACATCGTTTCCCAGAACAGCGTGTGCAGGTAGTGGCCCGCACCGTTGAACGCGAGTTCCCGTTCCCAATGTTTGACGAGGTCGAAGTTGTTGGTCCGCCTCGCTTCCTCAAGCTTTTTTTCCGCCAGGTTGAGGCCTTCCACGTACGCCCGGTGGTGCCGGTCGTGGTGAATCCGCATCGTCCGTTCGTCGATATAGGGTTCCAGCGCGTTGTAGGGGTACGGCAACGGCGGCAGGGTATGCCCGCCGATGGGGACGGAACCCTCGTTGTCCGGCGGCGCCCGGAAGGAAGAGTCTTCCGCCGCGGCGTCGCCCGGGCCGGGGGCGCCGTCCGCGGGAACGGGTTCACCGCCGGATGCGCGAAATCCTCCGGCTCGGCCTGTACCGCCGTTCGGTACCGATAGGTTGATGAAACGTTCCGCATCTTGCAGGAACCGTTCCGATTCTTCCCGGATGTGTTGAAGCAGGGCGGAAGCTGCCGGCCAGCTCCGCATTACGGCGCTGCGGGCCTGCAAAAGTCCGAGCTGCCGTACGAATTCCCGCGACTGGTAGACCGCCGCGCGGGCAAGATGGAAGGCGTCTTCGGCAGGGTCCGCCGCCTCCTCCGGTGGCGCCGCCAAAGGTTTCGCCTGTTCCGCGGCCGTCGCCGACACCGCCCCTGTAGCGGGGGCGCCTTCCGAAGCCCGTTCCGTGCCGGAACCCGCCAGGGTCGCCCGGGCGGCGTCCGCCGTGCGCGCGAACAGCGCTTCCCATTCCCGAAGCGTCCGTTCGTAGGCGGGCTCCATCAGGGGAAACATTTGGCGGATCAAAGCGGCGCCTCCGGCTTCCCGGCGTTTCCAGTCCATCAGATGCTCCAGCATGCGAAGAGGCATCCGTTCGTCATCCCATGAAAGCATGAAAAAAACCTCCCTCGGTCCGCAGTGTCAATGTATGCGGGAGGAAGGCCGGCCTATGACCGCATATGCGGCACTTGTGGCGTGCTGCCCCGGTGCCCCGGGACGGACGGTCCGAGAAAATATTGTCTATTTTTCGACTATAACAGAACCCCAAACCTTTCAAATTCAGCGTTATAGTCGATTTTTTGACTAAAATGGACTCCCTTCCTTTGCAATTCCGGTTTTTTAGTCACCTGAATCCGTGATCGTCCGCGGATAGTTTTGGAACCTGATTCCTGAAACCGGTAATTTTAGTCTTTTTTCTGTGATGGTCATAAGAACTGGCTTTTTTACGATGGCAGAAGGACGCATCATAGCTT
>Ga0310826_100223_pt1 | contig 78996 bp, 60 predicted proteins | sample WT_ome_FD_201306 | JGI IMG/M metagenome (GOLD analysis project Ga0310826, IMG submission 201306) | Sorghum-adapted microbial communities enriched on wild type (WT) sorghum from Joint BioEnergy Institute, Emeryville, California, United... ... | reverse complement strand
CTTTAGTGGTCATCGACGAGGCCGGCCACTACTTCCTCAAGTACCGGGCCGACGAGCTGGCGACGATCCTCACCTCCGTCCACCCCGCACTGGCCACCGGCGGGGTGGCGCACCTGCACCGGGCCGGCCGACCGGACGCCACCTGGTGGCTGCACGACCCCGGGGACGCGTCGGCGAAGCCGACCGGTCCCGCGCCCAGCCTCGGCCGGTTCCTGACGGTCGCGGCCGGCCAGATGGTGTCCATGACCGGCACGGCATTGACCGAGTTCGCCCTGCCGATCTGGGCCTATATCGATACCGGGTCGCTGCTGCGGTTCGCGCTGTTCTCAGTGGCGGGGCTGCTGCCCGGCATCCTGGTGGCGCCGGTGGCCGGGGCGCTGGTCGACCGGAGCGACCGGCGCAAGGCGCTGATCGGCAGCAACCTCGCCGCGGCCGTGCTCCTCGGTCTGCTCATCGTCCAGGTGGCCGGCGGTGGCCTCGGCTCGCCGCTGCTGTACGGCACCCTGGCCGTGCTCTCGGCGGTGCTGAGCGTGCAACGACTGGCGTACATGTCGGCCGTACCACAGTTGGTCCCCAAGCGCTACCTCGGCCACGCCAACGGGGTGCTCCAGTTCGGCACCGGCACGGCTCAGTTCCTGACCCCGCTGCTCGCGGTCGCCCTGCTCGAGGCCGTGGGCCTCAACGGCGTGCTGGGCGTCGCGGTGAGCAGCTACGTGGTGAGCCTGGCGATCCTGCTGGTGGTCCGGTTCCCGCAGACCATGGCCTGGCGTCGCCGCGAGCCCGTGCTCGTGGAGATTCGCAACGGCTATCAGTACTTCTTCCAGCGGCCGGGCCTGCGCGCGATGCTGATGTTCTTCGTCACGCTCAACGCCCCGCTCGCCGCCGTGATGGTGATGCTCTCCCCACTGGTGCTCAGTGTGGGTACGTTGAGCAACGCCGGCCAGGTGTCGATGGTCACCGCCGGTGGGGCGATCGCGGGCGGGTTGCTCATGGCCTTCTGGGGCGGGCCGCGTCAGCGCCGGATGCGGGGCATGCTGTGGACCTCGGCCTGGCTTGCGTTCTTCGCCCTGGTCATCGGCGCGCGTCCGTCGCTGCCGCTCATCGCGGCCGGTGCGTTCGGCTTCTCGTTCGCGCTGACGATCGTCAATGGCATCTGGCTGACCATCATCCACACGAAGGTGCCGCAGCGGTTCCACGCCCGGGTGATCGCGCTCAACCAGATGTTCGCGCTCTCGGTGGTCTGCCTCGGGTTCATACTCGCGCCCCTGGCCGGTCGGGCCTTCGAACCGCTGATGGCTGAAGACGGGCTGCTGGCGGACAGCGTCGGCGCGCTGATCGGCGTGGGCGCTGGGCGGGGCATCGCCCTGCTCGACCTGCTGTGCGGCCTGGGCCTGGCCGTGGCGGTGGCGGTCGCCCTGTGGCGGCCGGTGCTGGCGAACTTCGACCGGGACGTGCCCGACGCCGAGCCCGACGACCTCGTGGGCCTGGCCGCCCTGCGGGCCCGGTCGGCCCAGCGCTGACGCCCAGCCGCGCTGACCCCACGTCACCGTCGGGGTCGGACGGTCACCGGACGAAGGCGCCGGCCCGCGCGGCCACGGTCGCCGCCCGGGCCGACCGGTCGGCTAGGCGCCGGGCCACCGCGCGACGGCGGAGCACCAGCTCGAAGTAGAGCGGCGCTGTGGCGGCGACCAGCAGCTGGTGCGGGTCGGTCCGGGCCGGTATCTCACCGCGGTCGACGGCGCGCTGCACGACGGCGACACTGCGCTCGTACCGGTCGGACCAGAAGGCGGCCAGCGCCTCGGCGGCGTGCGGTGACCGGAACGAGGCGGCGATCAGCGCGGTCGTGACCGGCGGATCGGCCGTCAGCGCCGCGTAGACCTCGCGGTTGAGCGCGACGAGGTCCCCCTCCAGCGAGCCGGTGTCGGGCGGGCGCCAGTCGTCGCGGCTCGCCTCGTGCAGCACGTCGGCCAGCAGCCCGCCCACGTCGCGCCACCGGCGGTACACCGTGGTCCGGTGCACACCGGAGCGCTCGGCCACGGCGTCGATGCTGAGCGCGTCGAAGCCGTGCTCGACCAACTGGGCCGCGGCGGCGTCGAGCACGCGACGGCGCACGCTCGCGCTGCGTCCGCCGGGCCGTCGGCGCGGAGGCGTCGGGTGTTCCGGTGCCGGCGGCGGGCGGGACGGTTCCTCGGAAAACCGGGTCACGGCCACCCATCTTATCGCTACACTCGTCGCGTTTAGCGCGCCACCCCTGACAGGAGCCTGCCGTGACGCCCGATCCCCTGACGCTTCACCCGCTGCCCGGCCACGAGCGCGTGGTGTTCCTCAAACCGCTGGTCACCTCGCCAAAGATTGTGGTAGGTGAGTACACCTATTACGACGACCCCGACGACCCGACGGCGTTCGAGCACCGCAACGTGCTCTACGGGTACGGTCCGGAGCGGCTGATCATCGGTCGGTTCTGCGCGATCGCGGCCGGCACCCGGTTTCTTCTGGCCGGCGCCGAGCATCCGATGCTGGGCGTGTCGACGTACCCGTTCACGATCTTCGGAGGGGAATGGACCGCCCGGACCCTCGACCTCGTCACCGCGATGCCCAGTCGCGGGGACACCGTCGTGGGCAACGACGTCTGGATCGGCTACCAGGCCACGATCATGCCGGGCGTGCGGATCGGCGACGGCGCCATCATCGCCGCGAAGTCCGTGGTCACCAGCGACGTGCCGCCGTACACGATCGTGGGCGGCAACCCGGCCCGGCCGATCCGGTCGCGCTTCGATTCGGAGGACATTGATCGACTTCGCCGCGCGGCCTGGTGGGACTGGCCGGTCGACCTGATCACCGCGCACGCCCGCACGATCATGGCCGGTACACCGGCCGAGATCGAACGCATCGCCCGCGAGAACGGATTGGATTGATCACCGTGATATTTATTGAAGAGTATTCAGTCGCCGATGCGGCCGACGGGCCGTACGCCGTTACCACCGGCCCCGACGACGCGCTGTGGTTCACCATGGTCCACAGTGGTCAGATCGGCCGGCTGGTCCCCGGCGGAGTGCCCACCCGCTTCCCCCTCGACCCGGCCGGCCAGCCGACGATCATCGTGTCCGGTCCGGACGGGGCGCTGTGGTTCACCGAGTACGCGGCCCATCGCATCGGCCGGATCACTCCCGGCGGCGCAATCACCGAGTTCGCGCTGCCCACGCCGGAGGGTGGACCGTTCGGCATCGCCACCGGCCCCGACGGCGCCCTCTGGTTCACCGAGACCGCGGCCGACCGCATCGGCCGGATCACCACGGACGGCGACATCACCGAGTTCTCGCTGCCCGTCGCCGGGGCGTTCCCCTCGGCAATCACCGCCGGCCCCGATGGCGGGATGTGGTTCACCCTGAACCAGGCCAACGCGATTGGGCGGATCGGGCTGGATGGAGCGATCAGCGTCCATGCGATCCCAACCCCGTCCGCCGCCCCGGTCGGCATCACGGCGGGTCCCGACGGCGCCGTATGGTTCGTCGAGATCGCCGCCGGTCAGATCGGGCGCATCACGCCCGATGGCGCCGTGGTCGAGTTCGCGCTGCCGGATCGCGACGCGCGGCCTCACGCCATCACCGTCGGCCCCCACGGCGACCTGTGGTTCACCGAGTGGGGCGGCAACCGGATCGGACGGATCACGGTCGAGGGCAGGATCGAGGAGCACGACCTGCCCGCTCCCGGGTCCGAGCCGCACGGCATCACCCGCGGCCCCGATGGCGCCCTGTGGGTCGCCTTGGAGACGGGTGCTCTCGCGCGGGTCGCCGCCGGCCCACCCCGCCCCACCCGGTGAGCTCATGGCCCCGGCACCGGGGTAGTCGATCATGGTCGGTGGCTCCGGTCCGGCGCTACCCTTCGAGCCTGTGAGGTGGGGGTGGGTGCCGCTGGCGGTGGGGGCGATCAGCCGGATCGCCACCGCGCCCAAGCGTGTCCCGCGGGCCGACGAGGTCGACCGGCCCATCGGGGTGGCGGATCTGCTGCCGGCCCCGGTGACGGCGGTCACCGACGAGACGGTTCGGTTCGCCGTCCCCGCGGGCGTGACCGTCGTCACCACCCCCGACCCGGTGGCCGAGCGCGTGGGCGCCCTGGTGGCCGAGCTCGTCAACGGGCGCCCGCCCCGACCCGGAGATGCGCGACCCGCGGGCGGCATCGCGCTGCTGCTCGACCCGGCGCTCGACGCCGAGGCGTACGCGCTCGAGGTCGACGGGGCCGGGGTGACCATCCGGGCCGGCGGCGGGGCTGGGTTGTTCTGGGCGGCCCAGACGCTGCGCCAGCTCCTGCCGGTGGCCGGTCCGGCCGTCCTGCCCGGGGTGCGCATCACCGACGGGCCGCGCTTCGCCTACCGGGGCGTGATGCTCGACGTGGCCCGCCACTTCGTCGAGGTCGCCACCGTGAAGCGCCTGATCGACCTGGCGGCGCTGTACAAACTCAACCATCTACATCTTCACCTGTCTGACGACCAGGGGTGGCGGATCGCCAGCGACGCCTGGCCGCGGCTGGTGACGGTCGGCGCCGCCACCCAGGTGGGCGGCGGCCCGGGCGGCTGGTACACGGCCGACGAGTACCGCGAGATCGTGGCCTACGCCCAGGAGCGGTTCATCACCGTGGTGCCCGAGATCGACCTGCCCGGTCACACGAACGCCGCCCTGGTCGCCTACCCGGAGCTGGCGTACCCGGGCGTTCGGCCCCGGCCCTATACGGGCACCCGGGTCGGGTTCAGCGCGTTGTGCCCGCACCGGCCGGCCACCGACGCGTTTCTAGCCGACGTGCTCGGCGAGGTCGCGGCGCTCACCCCGGGGCCGTACCTGCACATCGGCGGCGATGAGGCGTTCCGGATGCCGGCCGCCGATTACGCCGCGGTCGTGAGGCGGGCCCAGCAGATCGTGGCCCGGCACGGGAAGACCGCCATCGGGTGGCACGAGCTGGCCGAGGCACCGCTGGCGGCCGGCACGGTCCTGCAGTACTGGGGGATCGGCCCGCGAGCGCGGCGGGTGGCGGCCGCGGTGGCACAGGGCCACCGGGTCATCCTCTCCCCGGCCGACCGCACCTACCTCGACCAGCGGTACTCGTGGCGCGGCCCTGGGCGGCTGTGGGCCGGGCCGATCAGCGTCGAGCGGGCCTACGACTGGGATCCGGCCAGCTACCTGGCTGGGGTCGACGAGGCGGCCGTCCTCGGCGTCGAGGCTCCCCTGTGGACGGAGGCGGTGTCCACTCGGGACAGCATCGAGTACCTGGCGTTCCCCCGCCTGGCCGCGCTCGCCGAGATCGGCTGGTCGCCCCGCGCGACCCACGACTGGGCCCGGTTCCGCCACCGTCTCGGGGCGCAGGCGCCCCGGTGGGAGGCGCTCGGCGTCGCCTTCGCCCGAGTACCCGAGGTGCCGTGGGTCCGCCTCCCGCACCCGGGGGCGACGCCGGTACCCGGCCCACGCCGAGGGTCGGAACCGCCGGTGGCCGAGCAGGCTCAGTCCGGCCAGTCGGCCGCGCCGGTCAGGCCGGGCACTGGCAGCTGAGCCGGGCCTCGATCTCGTCGGTGGTCAGCACCAGCGCGAAACCCTTGCGGAGCACGGCGAGCTCGTGCTCCTGCCGTGACTCGTCGTCGGTGGCCGTGGTGTCCGCGCTGAAGACGACGTAGTAGCCGCGTTCGTACGCCTGGCGGGCGGTGGTGCCGCAGCAGTAGTTCGTGAGGGTGCCCGTCACGATGACGGTGTCCCGCCCGAGGTTGCGCAGGATCGTGTCCAGCGGTGTGTCGTAGAACGCCCCGTACGACGGCTTGCGGATGAGCACCTCGTCCTCGCGGTACCCCATCTCGCTCCAGACGGCCGCCGGGCCGGGACGCTTCCAGTCGACGGTCCCGTGGGCGAGGCTGTGCAGCGACCGAGGGCGATCCAGGTTGTGATGAGTGTCATCGAATATCGTCCAGATCACGGGCACCCCGACGCTGCGGGCGTGCTCGATGAGACGCCGCAGCCGCGGGGCCATCCGCGTCGCCGCCGGCACCCAGAACGGGCTCCATCCGGGCCGGACGAACTCGTCCTGCATGTCGATCACGAGCAGAGCCGTCCGCGCGGGATCGATCGAGAACGTGGCGGTGCCCCGCTCGTAGGCCTCCTTGGCCCGCGCGATCACCCATTCCTCCGTGTACTGCTGGGCGTTCTCCGCGGTGCCCTGCTCGTCCCGGTCGGGCTGCTGGGCCTGGGGAAGGTCCGGGGTGACCACGGTGATGAACCTCCAAGGATGCGCGACAACCACGAGGTTGGTGCCGAGCTGTCGATGGTCCAGCCGGCGCCAGTGTGCTCCTGGGTGGACTAACTATCCACCCGACGTCGGGGTGATCCTGCGCGCTCGGTAGGCGGCCACGGCCGCGCGGTTCCCGCAGCCGGCGTCGCAGTACCGCTTGGACCGGTTCTTCGACAGATCGACCACGACGTTCTCGCAGCCGGGGTAGTCGCAGATTCGCAGCCGGCTCAGTTCCCCGGTGCGGACCACGTCCGCGAAGGCCATGGCCGCCTCCACGGCCATGCGGCGGGCGAGCGGCGCGTCGGGGGGCGTGGCGTGCAGGTGGTACGGCTCGTCGTCGTGCCTCACCAGTTGGGGCAGGGCGCGCTCCTCGCGGAGCAGCGTATTGACGATCGTCACAACCCCGTCCTCGTCCTCGTACCAGATCCGGCGCAGCCGGGATCGTAGCCGCCGGACCGCTCGCAGCTCGGCCTCGGTGCCGTCGTGGCGGCCGGTCCAGCCGTAGGTCTGCAGGAAAGTGGCCAGCGCCGCGACGTCGGGCAGCTTCTCGCCGTCGCTGCCCTCCGTGTTGACCAGCGCCGTGGCCGCCACGAGGGCCAGCTCTGTGTCATGAGCAAAAACCACCTTGACTCCTGTCAGCCCGTCGTGCTGTCATGAGCGTACTTGAACTTTGCCCATGACGCGGCCCCGAGCAGGAGGTTCCGTGGCGTACGGTCGTGCCACCGGCGTCGGGCTGGGCTTGGCAGTGGTGTCCTCCCTCACCTTCGCCACCTCCGGCACGTTCGCCCGTTCCCTGATTGACGCCGGCTGGTCGGCCGAGGCGGCGGTGGTCGTCCGGGTCGGCCTGGCCGCGCTGGTCCTGGCCGTGCCAGCCGTCTGGTCGTTGCGCGGCAAGTGGTCCGTGCTCCGGCGTAACCTCCGCACCCTCGGGCTCTTCGGGCTGCTCGGGGTGGCGGGGGCCCAGGTCGGCTTCTTCAACGCGGTGCGGTATCTGCCGATCGGCGTGGCGCTGCTGCTGGAGTTCTTCGGCATCGTCCTCGTGGTCGGGTGGATGTGGGTGGTCCACCGGCAGCGCCCGAGCCGGCTCACCCTGGCCGGCGCGGTGGGCGCCATCATCGGTCTGCTCTTCGTCCTCGATCTGAGCGGGTCGGGTGGCTTCCACCCGGTGGGCGCGGTCTGGGGTCTCGTGGCCGCGGTCGGTCTGGCCGGGTACTTCGTGCTCTCGGGGCGCAGCGACCCCGCCCTCCCGCCGGTCGTGCTGGCCACCGCCGGCATGGCCGTGGGCGCGGTGGCCCTCGTCCTGTGTGGATTGATCGGCTTGCTGCCGCTGCGCGCCAGTTTCGGCGACGTGGAGTTCGCCAGCCACGTCGTGAGCTGGCTCGTGCCCGTGGCCGGCCTGTCCCTGGTCGCCGCCGTCGTGGCCTACGTGACCGGCATCGGGGGCGCCCGGATGCTGGGCCCGCGGCTCGCGTCGTTCGTGGGCCTGACCGAGGTGGTCTTCGCCTTCCTGATCGCCTGGCTCGTCGTCCACGAGGTGCCCACGATGATGCAGCTCGTGGGTGGAGCCCTGATCGTGCTGGGTGTCGCCCTGGTGCGCCTGGGCGAGACCCGTGCGGACGCCCCGTCGGCCCCGGCCACCCCGGCCGAGCCGGTCCTCGCCGCCGACGAGCGGTAACGCTCCATAGTGGAGCGTACGACCGGCGGTGGCTGGTTCCTGGGACGCCGTCTTCGGACGTTTGCCCGACGTACGCACCGTCGGCGGCCGATGATGACGACGTGCAGACGTTCCTGCCGTACCCCGACTTCGCCCAGTGCGCCGCGGTGCTCGACCCGCGCCGGCTCGGCAAGCAGCGGGTGGAGGCGCTGCAGGTCCTGCGGGCGACCTCGGTCCCGGGGTACGGCTGGCGCCACCATCCGGCGGCCAAGATGTGGACCGGGTACGCCGAGGCGTTGGTCTGCTACGGGCTCGCGATCTGCCGGGCCTGGATCGCCCGGGGTTGGGCCGACACCGTGGCGGTGACCCTGGTCGCCGACTTCGGTCGCCCGCCGCGCGAGCAGGCCGAGCTGGCCGCGGCCGGCGAGCTGCCGAACTGGCTTGGGCTGGCCGAGCTGCACCGCAGCCACCAGTCGGCGCTGATCCGTAAGAATCCCGACCACTACCGCCCGATCTTCGGCGAGAACGTGCCGGACGACCTGCCGTACGTGTGGCCGGTCTCCGACCGCTGGCCGGGGTCACCGGAGGCCGGGCGAGGCGACGGCGGAACCGGGCGCCCAGGGTGATGAGGTGACCGGGCGACGAGGCGGCGCGGCGATGGCGTGATCGGGTGGCGAGGTGGTGGAGGCTACGCCGCGGAGGCCGGCCCGGCCCGACCCGGTCGGGCGCGATCGACCCGGTACGTCTGGGCGGAGACCGCGCGCACGATCTCGTCGGCGCTGGTCGGCCGGCCGTAGAGGTACCCCTGGCCCATGGCACAGCCCAGCCGCCGCAGGATCTGGTGGATCGCGTCGTTCTCGACTCCTTCGGCCACGACCGCGAGGTCGAGCGCCCGCGCGAGGTCGATGATGGACCGGACGACGGCGCGGTCGCCGGGGTTGTCGGCGATGGAGCGGACCAGGCTTTTGTCGATTTTCAACTGGTTGAGGCGCAGCTGCCGGAGGTGCTGCAGCGACGCGAACCCGCTGCCGAAGTCGTCGACCGCGACCTGGATCCCCGCGGCCGCCAGGCGGTCGACACTGCGGCGGACCAGCTCGGGGTCGCCGATCACCTCGTTCTCGGTGACCTCGATGATCAGTTGGCCGGGCGCGACCCCGACCCGGTGGAGCCGGTCGAGGATGTGGTCCACCAACCAGCCCTGGTGCAGGTCGCGCACGGTGACGTTCACCGAGATGTGCAGGCGGATGCTCCAGTCGTCCCACTGGCGAAGCTGGTCGATGGCGGTCTCGATGGCGAGCCGAGTGATGTCGTGGACGAGCGGGGTCGGCTCCACGACCGCGAAGAGGTCACTCGGGCGGACGGATCCGCGGGTCGGATGCGTCCACCGCAGGAGTGCTTCGACCCCCACCACCTCGCCGGTGTCGAGCCGGACCTGGGGCTGGTACGCGAACTCGACGCGTCCGCTGTCGGGCTCGCCACGCAGGGCGGCGCTGAGGTCGGACAGCAGGCTCAGCCGCCGGTTGATCTCCTCCTGGGGCCGCGGGGTGAAGGCGGCCACGCGCGTCGTGTCGGAGCGGCCGTAGCGTATCGCGGTGTCGGCGTACCGCAGCAGGGTCGGGAAGTCGTTGCTGTCCTCAGGCGCCCGCGCGGTGCCGATCGTCGCGTGGGCGTCGAAGAGCAGACCGCCCAGGGAGACGGGCTCGTCGACCAGCCGATTGATCGTCGCCACGACTGAGTCGACGGGATCGGGCTCGGCCTTCGGCGCGCCCCGAGGCACGAGGACGACGAGGTCGTCGGTGTCGGGACGCCCCACCGTAGCCCGGCCGTCGAGGGCCGCGGCGAGGCGGTGCGCCACGTGGGTGAGGACACGGTCGACGACTGGACGGCCGAACGCGTCGTCGAGGTCCCGCAGGCTGTGCAGCCGGATGAGCAGGAGAGTGTACCGGCCCGGCTCCCGTCGGCGCTCCCGGCCCAGGTCGGCGGCCACGTCGGCCAGCCCGCGCTGGTTCAGCAGTCCGGTCACCTCGTCGCGACGCAGGGACACCGCCTGTCGGGTGACGAGATCGGAGAGCCGGTTGAGGGCGAGCAACGGCAACAGCAGGAGCGCGAACGTCCAGCCCCGCGGTTCGGCCACGACGATGGGGGCCAGGAACAGCAGGGACGCGCTGGTCAGGATCTCGACCCCGATGCCGCGCCGGATGGTCCGCCAGGTCTCGTGTCGCAGCTCGGCCACGATGGCCGGGGCGTAGTAGACGACCAGCCAGACGACGATGGTCGCGAGCAGATCGAGAAGGAACGAACGGTCGATTCCTTCGGCGCGGCGAATTGCGCCGAATCCGACGAGCGAGACGACGGCGGCTGCGGCGGCGGTCGCTGCGGCCGTCCGGGCGATCAGGAAGGCCGCGGCGGACAGGGTCAGCCGCGAGCGCACGGCGGCGACCACGCTCGCCGCCACCTGGGCGGGCAGGGCCAGCCAGAACCCCCAGATCAGCAGGATCGCCAGGCTGGTGCAGGCGGAGAGGTAGACGCCGCCTCGTTGGCGCCGGCTGCCGCCGGCGAGCGGGCTCAGTTCCCCGACGATCCCGATGGCGACGAGGATCCAGTATCCGATGGGCACTCGCATGTCGCTGCCCCGTCAGACCGCGTCCGGCGTCGGGCAGCTGCACCCTCGCCCCTGCCCCATGTCGGGGACGTTAGCCAACCGGCGGGCGCCGTACGCCGGCATCGGGCCCACGTGGCCGCATCGGGCGTACGGACCGTCCCCCGATCGGGGTGGTCCCACCCACGAAAACGGCGCCCAGTCTCGTGACCTTGGAGGCCGATACCCCCTATCGGGGGTCCAGACTTCCAAGATCTCCATGTGTGAGTGTGAGGTCGGGCGGGTGGGCCGCAGGGAGTAGCGTAGGGGCGGTAGCGAGGACAGCGGGCCGGGAGGCGAGGAGATGTCGGACGTCGGACGCCGGTGGTCCGAGGTGGGGGAGCGGATCGAGGCGCTCGCCCTGAAGCTGAAGCTGCACTACGAGCAGGCCGGGCAGCCGGAGGAGGCCAGCGATCCGCTGCGGAAGATTCGGGATTCGGTGGTCGACGCGTTCGAGGCGGCGGGCAACGCGGTCCGGGACGACGCGGTGAAGGCCGACGTACGCGACACGGGCCGGCTGTTCCTCGAGGCGTTGTCGGCCTCGCTGGCCAAGGCGGCCGAGAGCCTGCGCGACAAGTCGCAGCCCGCAGACTCCCCGTAGGAAAGCCCCCCAGATTCCTCAGAGCAAGCCCGCAGATTCCCGGCAGCGCGGCCGGCGCAAAATCTTGGGGAGGTATGACCACGCGGGATCTGACGCCCGCGGGTATGGGCGGTCGCGCAAGCGATACCGGTAGGCCGCCGCGTCCGCCGTGCCGCGGCTGGCTAGGTCGGCGACGTTAGGCATCGAGATTGATCACCTCATCGGCCACGGCCGCCGTCAGTGCAGCGTTGTGCGACGCCACCAACACCGCCGTCCCCGACGCCTTCTCGCGCAGCCGGCGGTCGGCCAGCCACTCCCGGCCGGCGGCGTCGAGACGCCGCTCCGGCTCGTCGAGGACCAGCCGGCGGCGCGGGCCCGTCGGCCGCCGAGAAGCTCACGCGATCGAGGACCACTAGGCTGCCGAACCGGCGGCTCAGGTCGCGCGCCCGGAGGACCTCCATGGCCCCCATCGTAGGGTGTGCCCGCCGGCCCCGCCGGTCGCAAGTTCGTCGGCGGGGCCAAGCAGCAACCGCGGTGGCTGGTGCGTCTTGGAGAGCGTGTCTGGCGTCATGACGGCGGGAGCCTGGTTTGGGAACTGAGGCCGACCGCGACTTCGCGGCGTTCGTGGCGGCCCGATCCCAAAAGCTGTTCGGCATCGCGATGGCTTTGACGGGCCACCGCCAGCAAGCGGAGGACCTGCTGCAGACGGTCCTCACGCGGGCGTACCGGCGGTGGAGCCACATCCGGGGTGAACCGGAGGCGTACGTGCGCCGAGCGCTCTACCACGAGCAGGTGAGTCGGTGGCGCAGCGCGGCGCACGGGCTGGAGATGCTCACGGACCAGACACCGGAGGTCGCGCGCGCAGCCGAAACCGATCGGGTGGACCTCAGCCTGGCCCTGCGGGAGGCGTTGCGCCGCCTGGCGCCCAAGCACCGGGCCGTGCTGGTGCTGCGGTACCTGGAGGACCTCTCCGACGAGGAGATCGCCGACGTGCTCGGGTGCCGTCCGAGCACGGTGCGGAGTCAGATCACCCGGGCCCTGCAGCGATTGCGCCAGATGTGTCCCGATCCAATTGATTTGTCCCTGGTGAGGAGATAGCGATGGCATCCGAGCTCGATGCCGAGCTGCGCGAGGTGCTGCGGCACTTGGCGCAGACCCCCGCCCCGGCCGGCCTCGCCGAGGCGGCGATGCGGCGGGCGCGACGCCAACGACGGGTGCGGACGGCTGTCGGGGTGGCGGCCGCGGTGGCGGTGGTCGGCGCCGCCACGCCGGTGGTGCTGACCGCCTGGGCCGCTGGTGACGGCTCCCCCTCGCCGCAGGCGGCATCGCCGCAGGTCGTCACGCCAGCGGAGCAGACCCGGACACGGTACGTGGTGATCGCCTACGGAGACCCGTGGGCGGATTCGTTTCGGCTGCTCGACCCGGACACCGGGGAGTACGTCGACGTACCGTACAGCGGCGTGCTGCTGTCGGCGGATGGTATGCAGATGCTGGTTCAAGGCGGCCTCGGCTCGCCCGCGGATCCCTACCGGATCGGCGTGTTCGATCGTAAGACCAAGGATGTCGGATGGGTCGATGGCTACACCGGGCCGGCGAGCTGGTCGCCCGACGGGCGGGAAATCCTGGTGACCAGGTCGAGCCAGAGCGGCGGAACAGGCTTCGCCATCGTTGACGTCGAGACGCTCGCATCCTTTGATGTATCGTTCCCGCTCAACGGCAACCCGCTGGTGTGGACGCCGGGCGGTGACCAACTGGCGATGACCGTCACCGAGGCCGCCGGCGACGAGCGGTTGCCGGATCGTCCGGTAGCGATCAACTTCTACGACCGGACGGGGCAGTTGTTGCGCAGCATTCCGGTCGGCGCGGCGCTGCACGCCACCAGTGACTTCTCGCCCGACGGCACGTCGATCGCGCTGTATAACTACTTCGACACCACCGTGACGATCGTGGACGCGGCGAGCGGCACTGTACTCCACGAGATCGCATTGATCGACCATGTCGCCGACAGCCTGGGCTGGGTCGACGACTCGCACCTGCTGCTCCTTCTCTCGCCGGGACTCGATCAACCGAACTACCTGGCCTTCGTGGATCTGACCGGCACCATCGTCAAGACCGTGGATCTGCCCGAGCCGATGGCGCGGGCCGGCAAGGTCTGGGTCGGGCCGGCCGGGAGCCTCCGCGAAGAGGCGCTGGCCTTCTGACCCTGTCGGGTCCTTCTGACGCTCTCGCTTCCCCGGTCGCCCCAACGGAGTGGCGCCCTCGCCAAGCGCTACTCCGGCCTTCCCATCGCGATCTTCCGATCATTGGATTTTTATGGATCGGTGAGCAGCAACGGCCGTGGGCAGCGCGTCGATGGTGGTAGGCATCCGAATGCCAGCAAGCCTTGAAAGGAGAATCGCATGCGGGTGCGACAACTGCTGGCGACCGGCCTGTCGGTCGGTGTACTGGTGACGGCCGGGGGCGTGCTGGTTGCGAACGCGACCGCGCAGCCGGGCACCGGGCAGCCGTCCAGCACCGTTTCCGCGGGGCCGGGGGCCGGCGGTCTACCTCAGACGGTCGTGCTCATCACGGGCGACCGGGTTCAGGTCAATCCCGACGGCAGCGTGGTTCCCCGGCCGGCTCCGGGTCGGGAGCACATCACCTTCACGACCAGCCGCAGCGACGACCGCGTCACGGTCGTGCCCAGCGACGCGGTGCCACTGCTCGCCGCGGGTCGGCTGGACGAGCGCCTGTTCGACGTCACCACCCTGCTAGCCAATGGCGTGGCCGAGCGGGGGGAGCTCCCTCTGATCGTGCAGTACTCCCGCGGGGCCCGCGAACGGGCGCGGAGCACGGTCACCGAGCGGGGGGCCCGCGTGGAGCGCGAACTGCCGGCCATTCGGGGGTACGCGCTGCGCGAGAACCGCAGCAACGTCGGTGAGCTGTGGCGCGGCTTGACCGACCAGGCCCGGGCCACCGCCTCGGCGCGGGGCGGCGTCGGCCTCGATGGCATTGACCTCGGCGGCGTGGAGAAGGTGTGGCTCGACGGCCGTCACAAGGTCGCCCTCGCCGAGAGCGTGCCGCTGATCAATGCGCCCGCCGCCTGGGCGGCCGGGCTGGACGGCACCGGTGTGCGGGTCGCCGTGCTCGACACGGGGATCGACCTCACGCATCCCGACCTCACGGGGAAGGTGGTAGCGCGAGTCAACCTGACCCAGGGGTACGAGGACGACCTTGACCGATTCGGCCACGGAACCCACGTCGCGTCGATCCTGGCCGGCTCCGGCGCAGCCAGTGGGGGTCAGTACCGCGGCGTGGCGCCCGGCGTCGAGTTGCTGGACGTCAAGGTCTGCGTCCTCGATGGATGCGCCGAGTCATGGCTGATCGCCGGCATGCAATGGGCGGTCGAGAACGGCGCCCAGATCGTGAACGTGAGCGTGGGCGGGCTCGACCGGCCCGGCCTCGACCCGGTCGAGCAGGCTGTCAATGAGCTGAGCGCGACGCACGGCGCGCTCTTTGTGATCTCCGCCGGCAACGCCGGCCCGCGTCCCGGCACCATTACCTCGCCGGGCGTGGCCGCCGCGGCACTGACGGTGGGTTCCCTGGAGTCGGTTGGTGTCGTCGACGTCTTCTCGTCTCGGGGCCCAGCCATCGACGGCACGCTCAAGCCGGACATCCTCGCCCCGGGCGTGGACATCACCGCGGCCCGGAGCAAGGACGGAATGATGGGGGCTCCGGGCGAGCAATACGTGACGGAGTCTGGGACATCGGCCGCCGCACCCCATGTGGCCGGGGCGGCGGCGATCCTCAAACAAAAGCATCCACAGTGGACTGGCGAGCAGATCAAGGCGGCGTTGATGGCCTCCGCGGTGCCGTTCGCGACCGCGGGTGTTTTCGACCAGGGTGCGGGCCTCGTCGATGTGCAGCGGGCCCTGTCGCAGACGGTCGTGGCCGATCCTCCGTCGGTCAGTTTCGGCCGGGCAGCCTGGCCGCACGACGATGACCCGCCGGTGACCACGGTCATTACGTACCGCAACGTCGGCGCATCCGACGTGGTCGTCTCCCTGGACGTCGTCACGGTCGGCCCCGATGGACAGCCCGCCCCGGCCGGAATGTTCACCGTCGACGCCAGCCAGGTCACGGTGCCGGCGGGCGGAACGGCGACCGTCCGGCTCACCGCGTCACCGCGGGAGGGCGCGGTCGATGGGCTGTTCGGCGGCTGGCTCGTCGCGACAGGTGACGGTGCCGAGGTACGCACCCCGTTCGGTCTGGACCGTGAGATCGAGCAGCATGACGTCACCATCCGCTTCACCGACCGCTCGGGCGCACCGGCGGAGAGCGCGTACGCGTATATGTTCGCCCCGGGGTCGGACGACTTTTACGAGTTCTACGGGGACGCTGAGGCGACGGTGCGGGTGCCCGCCGGACAGTACGTCTTTTTCTCCCAGACACTGGGCGAGACACGGGTGCTGCTGGCGGCCCCGCAGGTCACCGTGGACCATGACCTCACCATCGACGCCGATGCCCGCCTGGCTCAACCGATCTCGGTGACCCTGCCCGACCAGCGGGTCCAGCCGGTGTTCGCGACGGCTGTCGTCAGCTTCGGGACGCCGGAGAGTGGGCACGGGTTCGCGGTCAGCGGCACGGACTGGTCCAAGATCTACACCGGTCGCATTGGTCCGGACGTGACCGTGCCCGGGTTCGCGTCGATACTCGCGGGCACGTGGGCGCGTACCGACGCCAACGGGACGCCTCACAACAGTCCGCTGGTCTACCAGCTGGCCTGGGCCAGCGAGGGCAGGATGGAGTCCGGGCTGACCCGCTCGGTCACCGCCCGGCAGCTCGCCCGGGTCAAGACCGGGTACGCCCGCCAAGCCGAGAACGTCATCGGCGAGGCGTACAGCTACCCGTCGACGGCGTCGGTGGCCGCGTTCGCCACCCCGGTGCCGCTGGACCTGCCCGGTGAACGCACGGTCTACTACAACTCTGAGCCCGGCATTCGGTGGAGCAATCAGTTCGTAGAGGCTGTACCCAACGGCACGCCGTGGCCCGATCCCGTCAGCTTCGCCTCGGCGCCGGCCACGACCTACGAGGCGGGCCGGACGTACACCGAGTCGTGGAACCAAGCGGTCTTCGGCCCCAAGGTCGGCGGCGACGCCGGGGAACCCAGGCCGTCGGCGATTCGCAGCGGCAACACCGTGGAGCTGTCCGTCCCGTTCGCGGACGGCGGCGGCCGGACGGCCAGTACGACGATCGACGTTGGTCACCTGCGGCTGTTCCGCGACGGGACGCTGGTAGGGGAGAACGACTACATCGGAGGCCTGTTCACCGTGCCGCCCGAGCCGGCGCAGTACCGGGTGGAGATCGAGATGGAGCGCGGCGAGCCGCACGTCCTGTCGACCCGGGTGCAGGCCGCGTGGACGTTCACCTCCGCCTCCACCGAACAGGCCGTCGCGCTTCCCATGCTGAGCGTGCAGGTGCGTCCCCCGCTGGACGAGACGAACGCAGCGCGGCGCAACCAGACGCTCACCATACCGGTGACCGTCACGGGGCAACCGGGATCGGAGGCGCACGCCACCCAGGTGCGGGTCGAGGTCTCGTACGACGACGGGGCGACCTGGCGACCGGCCACGGTGCGCCGGACCGGACCGGGGTGGACCGCCACGGTGAGACACCCCCACCAGGCCGGCTTCGTGTCCCTGCGCGTCACCGCGACCGGGCCGGACGGGACGTCGGTGGAGCAGACCGTGATCCGGGCGTACCGGATTCGGTGAGCGCTCCGGCTGGGGGAGCGGTCGGCCGCCGACCGCTCCCCCGGTTCGGCGGCGGCCCGCGGGGCCCGCTGCCCGGTCAGGCCGACTCGCGGATGATCAGCTCGGTGGGGAGGACGACCGAGGAGGTGATCTCCTCGCCCGCGGCCAGGCGCAGGACCATGCGGGCCAGCTCGCGGCCGATCGTGAGGATCGGCTGCCGGACCGTGGTGAGCGGGGGCTCGGTGTACCGGGCCACCTCGATGTCATCGAAGCCGACGACGGCGACGTCGTCCGGCACCCGTCGGCCGGCCTGGCGCAGGGCCCGCAGCGCGCCGTCGGCCATGAGGTCCGAGGCCACGAAGACGCCGTCGATGTCCGGGTCGCTGTCGAGCAGTTGCCGCATGGCCGCGACCCCGGACTCGCGGGTGAAGTCGCCGACGGCGAGGATGGGCCGGCACTTCGTGCCCTTCAGCGCGGTCCGGTAGCCGGCGAGGCGATCGATGCCGCCCACCATGTCCAGCGGTCCGGCGATGGTGGCCACCCGGGTTCGCCCCGAGGCCAGCAGGTGCCGGGTCGCCGCCTCGGCCCCGCCCACGTTGTCCACGCCCACGTAGGGCACGCTGGTGCGGCCCAGCGGCCGTTCGTTGCAGACGACCGGGACGCCCAGGCGGGTGAGCGTGGCCGGGAGCGGATCGGCGCCGTGCATGGAGACGAACATGACGCCGTCCACGTGGCCGGCCATGGCGTAGCGCTCCACCCGGTCGTGGCTGGTGTCCGAGTTGGCCAGCATGAGGACGAGCTGCTTGTCGGCCTTCTCCAGCTCCTCGCTGACGCCCCGGATGACGATCGAGAAGAAGGGATCGTCGGAGAAGACCCGGTTGGCCGGTTCGGGCACCACGAGGGCGTACGAGTCCGTCCGCTGGGTCACCAGGCTGCGGGCCGCGAGGTTCGGCACGTAGCCCAGCTCGGCCACGGCCCGCAGGACCGTCTCCCGGATCTCGGGCGCCACGGTCGGGGAGCCGTTGACCACCCGCGAGACCGTGGCCCGGGATACGCCGGCCCGGGCCGCGACCATCTCCAGCGTGGGCCGTCGTCCGCCCGCTGCGCTGACCGGACCGCCCGACGCGGCCGTCCGGCGCGTGGCGGCGGAGCGGCGCGCTCCCACCCGGTGTCTCCTTCCTCGGTCAAGCCCCGTGAACTCCATCAGGCCCCGTCGACTTTGGTCAGGCCCCGTCAACACTGGGCCGTGGCCCGTCGACTGGGTCAAGCCCGGTCGACGGGGACAGGTCCGTCGACGGGAGTCAGACTCCGTCAACGGGCCCGTTGCGCTCGATCACGGATCGGTACCAGTGTGCGCTGTCCTTGAGTATCCGACGTTGCGTTCGGTAGTCCACATAGATGAGACCAAATCGAGGTCGGTATCCCTCCGCCCACTCGAAGTTGTCCATCAGGGACCAGACGAAGTATCCCCGCAGGTCGGCGCCCTGGGCCACGGCGTCGGCCGCGGCTCGGATGTGGGTGTTGAGGTAGTCGATGCGTTGCGGATCGGCCACGACGCCCGCGTCCAGGTCGGGCTTGTCCGCGAAGGCCGCCCCGTTCTCGGTGACCATGAGCGGGACGCCCGGGTACTCGCGGGCCACCCGGGTCAGGATCTCGGTCAGGCCCCACGGCTCGATCGGCCAGCCCATCTGGGTCACCGGTCCCTTGGGGGCGGGGAACTCGATGTCTTCGGAGCCCGGGTAGGCCGGGTTGGCGGCGGCGCCGGGCCGGGCCGTGAGGGTGGTGGGGAAGTAGTAGTTGACCCCGAGCAGGTCGATCGGCTGGGCGATGATCACCTCGTCGCCGTCCCGGTGGAACGTGCCGTCGGTGTAGCGGTCCCGGACGGCCAGCACGTCCTCCGGGTAGGTGCCGCGCAGCAGCGGGTCCAGGAACTGCCGGTTCAGCAGCCCGTCGATGAGCCGGGCCGCGGCCTGGTCGGCGGGGTCGTCGGGCCGGACCGGGACGACCGGGCCGAGGTTGAGCGAGAGGGAGACCGTCGCCGGCCCGGCGGCGCGCAGCGCCTGGGTGGCCAGGCCGTGGGCCAGCAGCAGGTGATGAGCGGCGGCGAACCCGGCCCACGGCTCGCGCAGGCCCGGCGCATGCACGCCGGCCGCGTAGCCGAGGAAGGCCGCGCACCACGGCTCGTTGATGGTGAACCAGGTGGCGATCCGGTCGCCGAGCCGGGCGTGGACCATGGCGGCGTACTCGGCGAAGCGCTGGGCCGTCGTGCGCTCGGTCCAGCCACCCCGGTCCTCGAGCGCCTGGGGCAGGTCCCAGTGGTAGAGCGTGGCGTACGGCGCGATCCCGTGCCGCAGCAACTCGTCGATGAGGCGGTCGTAGAAGTCCAGCCCGCGCGGGTTGACCGGCCCGCTGCCGTCCGGCTGGACTCGGGGCCAGGCGATCGAGAATCGGTACGCCCGCAGCCCCAGCCGCGCCATGAGCGCCACGTCGTCGGCGTAGCGCGCGTAGTGGTCGCAGGCCACGTGTCCGGTGTGTCCATTGTGGACCCTGCCCGGGGTGCCGGCGAAGGTGTCCCAGATGGACGGGCGACGGCCGTCCTCGCTGGCGGCGCCCTCGATCTGGTACGCCGCCGTGGACACGCCCCACACGAAGCCTTCCGGCAGGGTCATTCGAGCCCCTCCTCGACGTCAACGGCTGCCTCGGGGTGAGTGAGAGAGCGCTCTCTCACTCCGGGAGAGCGTTCCGCGCGGCCGGGCGCTTGTCAACCCCGGATCGCGGCTAGTTTCGGTTGCAGTGAACAAAGCGATCAAGCTCATGACATTGACATATGCCTGCGCATCGGCTAGACATGGCGCTCAGAGAGCGCTCTCACACGTCCCGCGCCACCCGCCGACACCCTCCGTGGCCGGCCTCGGCTTCGGCCGAGGCCGCTCGGCCCCGTGCGGGTGGCTGCCGACCAGAGAGAGGCCATCGATGAGCAATTCCAACCCGTCCACCCGCCGACGGCTCCGCCGCGGGTTGATCGTCGCCGCCGCGGCGGTCGCCACCGCCGGCGCCTCGATCGCGGTGGCCCTGAACGCCAACGCGGCCCTGCCCTCCACGCCCAGCGGCTGGACCCTGGTGTGGTCCGACGACTTCACCGGCGCCGCCAACACCCTGCCCTCGTCGGCCAACTGGATCATCGACACCGGCACGTCCTACCCCGGCGGGCCGGCGAACTGGGGCACCGGCGAGATTCAGACGTACACCAACAGCACCGCCAACGTGCGCCACGACGGCAACGGCAACCTCCTGATCACTCCGATCCGCCAGGCGAACGGAACCTGGACGTCGGCGCGCATCGAGACCGTACGCTCGGACTTCAAGCCCGCTCCCGGCCGCATCCTGCGCATCGAGGGACGTATTCAGATGCCCAACGTCACCGGTCAGGCTGCGCTCGGCTACTGGCCCGCGTTCTGGGCGCTCGGGTCGCCCTACCGGGGCAACTACCAGAACTGGCCCGGTATCGGCGAGTTCGACATCATGGAGAACGTCAACGGGCTCAACAGCGTCTGGGGTGTACTCCACTGTGGCGTGGCCCCCGGCGGTCCCTGCGACGAGTGGAACGGTCTGGGCGCCAGCACGGCCTGCCCCGGCTCGCCGTGTCAGGGCAACTTTCACACGTACCGCTTCGAGTGGGACATGACCAACCCGTCCGCCCAACAGCTGCGCTGGTACGTGGACGGTCAGCAGTACCACACGCTCAACCAGAGCCAGTTCGACGCCACGACGTGGAACAACATGACCGGCCACGCCGGGTACTTCCTGCTGCTCAACGTGGCCATGGGCGGCGGCTTCCCGGACGGGGTGTCCGGGATGACCACGCCGGTCGCCGCGACCCAGTCGGGTGTGCCCATGGTGGTCGACTACGTGGCGGTGTACCAGTCCGGCTCCGGCGGGCCGACCACCCCGACCACACAGAGCGCCTACTCGACCATCCAGGCCGAGTCGTTCGCCCAGCAGAGCGGCATCCAGACCGAGGCGACCACCGACACCGGCGGCGGCCAGAACATCGGCTGGATCGCCAACGGTGACTGGGCCATGTACCCGAACGTCGACTTCGGCTCGACCCCGGCCACGACCTTCAAGGCCCGGGTGGCGTCCGGCGCGCCCGCGGGGGTCTCCGGCCAGGTGCAGGTGCGGCTGGACAGCCCGACCGCGCCCGTGGTGGCCCAGTTCACCATCTCCAACACCGGCGGCTGGCAGTCCTGGCAGACCGTCTCCACGTCGGCCAGCAACATCACCGGTGTCCACAACGTCTACCTGACCTTCAGCAGTGGACAGTCGGCCGACTTCGTCAACGTCAACTGGTTCACGTTCGAACGGTCGTCGTCGAACCCCGGCGGGCAGAGCGCCTACTCGATCATCCAGGCCGAGTCGTTCGCGGCGCAGAACGGGATCCAGACCGAGCCGACCAGCGACACCGGTGGCGGGCTGAACATCGGCTGGATCGCCAACGGTGACTGGGCCATGTACCCGAACATCGACTTCGGCACGACGCCGGCGAAGACCTTCCGGGCCCGGGTGGCCTCGGGCGCGCCGGCCGGAGTCTCGGGCCTGGTCCAGGTGCGGTTGGGTAGCCCGACCGCACCGGTGGTGGCGGAGTTTGCGGTCGCGAACACCGGTGGCTGGCAGTCCTGGCAGACCATCCCCGGCGCGGCCAACAACATCACCGGAGTGCACGACGTCTACCTGACCTTCACCAGCGGTCAGCCGGCCGAGTTCGTCAACGTCAACTGGTTCACGTTCTCGACGACCTGACCGCCGCGACGAGCCGACACCGTGGGGACGGTGGGCGTGGGGTTGGTGCTCCCGGGCGCCAACCCCACGTCGGGCTCTGCCGGCCCGGCCACCGTGACGGTACCGTCCTCGTCGTGACCGTTGCCAAGTCGATCGTGCTGTTCCTGCTCGCCGCTCTGGCCGAGATCGGCGGGGCCTGGCTGGTCTGGCAGGGCTGGCGGGAGCAGCGCGGCCTGCTGTGGATCGCGGCGGGCGTGCTCGCGCTGGGGGCGTACGGATTCGTCGCCACCTTCCAGCCCGATCCGAACTTCGGCCGGATCCTCGCCGCCTACGGCGGGGTCTTCGTGGCCGGGTCCCTCGCCTGGGGCGTGGTCGTGGACAAGTTCCGCCCGGACCGGTGGGACCTCATCGGGGCGGCCATCTGCCTGCTCGGCGTCGCCGTCATCATGTACGCCCCGCGCGACCCGGTAGCGTGACGGTCACCCGCAGGCCGCCGCCCGCGCGGGGCGCCGCCACCACCCGGCCGCCGTGCCCGCGGACGATCGCGGCCACGATGGACAGGCCCAGGCCGAAGCCCCGGTCGGAGCCGGTCCGGGCGCCGTTGAGTCGCCGGAACGGTTGGAAAATCGTCTCCACCTCGTACGGAGCCACGACCGGCCCGGTGTTGCTGACGACGAGCTCCGCCTGATCACCCACTGTGCGCGTGGTGACCTCGACCCAGCCACCGCTGGCGACGTTGTGCCGGATGCCGTTCTCCACCAGGTTCTGCACCAACCGCTCGAGGAGGACGGGGTCGCCGGCCGTGGGCGCGGGGGCCAGCCGGGAGCGCAGGTCGACGGAGCCCGTCTGGCTGGCGCCGAGGACGTGCTCGGCGACGTCGGCGAGGTCCACATCGGAGTGTTCGGTCACCGGGTTCTCGCTCTCGGCCAGCATGAGGAGACCGTCGATGAGTCGCTCGTGCCGGGCGTTGATGGCCAGCAGGGACTCACCCAGCTGCCGGGTCTCGTCCGAGGCGCCGGGGCGGCTGACCGCCAGCTCGATGAGAGCCCGGTTGATGGCCAGGGGTGTGCGCAGCTCGTGGGAGGCGTTGGCCACGAACCGGCGCTGCCCGTCGAACGACCGGTCCAGCCGTTCGAGCATGGCGTCGAAGGTGTCGGCCAGCTCGGTGATCTCGTCGCGCGGCCCGGTCAGGGCGATCCGCTCGTGCAGGCTGCCTCCGGCGCCGCTGGCGGCGGCGATCCGCGCGGCGGTCTCGGTGATGCGATGCAGGGGGCGCAGCACGCGTTCGGCCATCAGCCACCCGAAGCCGACCGCGACGACCCCGACCACTCCGAGCGCGATGGAGCCCTGGGTCAGCACCGAGTTGAGGGTCTGCTGCCGGAACTCCTCCTGCTCGCGCCGGATGGCCTCCTTCAGGTTGGCCACCGCCTGGGGGTCGAACCCGGCGCGGACCACGCCCGCCAGTTGCTCCAAGATCCGGCCCTCGCCCGCGTCGAGGCGGGGAGTGTCGATGCTTTCCCGGACCAGCACGTACGTGAGCCCGAGCAGGACCGCGCCGGCGAGGAAGAACAGCCCTCCATAGAGGACGGTGAGCCGGACGCGGATCGTCCAGTGTCGCGGGGTCACGGGATCCGGTACCCCACGCCGGCGACGGTTTCGATGACGGGCGGCTCGCCGAGCTTGCGACGCAACTTCATGATCGTCACTCGTACCACGTTTGTGAACGGGTCGATGTGCTCGTCCCAGGCCCGCGCCAGCAGGTCTTCGGCGGAGACGACTGCGCCATCGGCTCGCATGAGCTCGGTCAGCACGGCGAACTCCTTGCGGGCCAGGGCGATGGGCCGGCCGTCGCGGATCACCGCCCGGGTGGCCGGCTCGAGCCGGATGCCGGCGCGCGTCAGCACGGGCGGGACAGCTGGCCGGGCGCGCCGCACCAGGGCATGCACGCGGGCCGAGAGTTCGGCGAAGGCGAAGGGCTTGGTCAGGTAGTCGTCGGCCCCCAGCCCCAACCCGGCGACCCGCTCCCGCACCGACGTCGCCGCAGTGAGCATGAGGACCCGGGTGTGGGCGTCGGAGTCGACGATCGCCCGGCACACCTCGTCCCCGTGCACCACCGGCAGGTCCCGATCCAGCACCACGACGTCGTACTCGTTGACGCCCAACCGCTCCAGCGCGGCGTCGCCGTCGTACGCCACGTCCACCGCGAACGCCTCCCGCCGTAACCATTCGGCGATGGCGTCGGCGAGAACCTGTTCGTCCTCCACGACCAGCACACGCACACGTCCATCCTCGCGCGGGCCGCCTAACCACGACATAACCACCTCGGGTTACGGCCGATTTACCGCTGATTTGGTGGCATACGGCCGTGGTGGCGTACGGGCGCAAATCCGCGTCGGGAGGAGAATGATCATGAAGGTGGTGTCATGACGGCGATGCCCAGGAAGGCGGTTGTGGGCGTCGTGGTCGGGCTGCTGCTGGCGGTCGCGGCCGCCTGCCGGTCCGGGGAGGAGGCACCGGGTGTCGCCAGCGCCGGTGGCGTACCGGTCGCGGGCGTCCCCTCGCCGGGCGCCGCGACCGATCGGGATGCGGCCCTGCGGGACTTCGCACAGTGCATGCGCGACAACGGCGTTGACCTGCCCGACCCGCAGCCGGGCGGCCGGACCGGCGGAGCCTACGGGACGCTGCTGCGCGACAACAGTCCGCTGGTGCGGGAGGCGTTCGCGGCCTGTCGGTCGCGCCTGCCCAACGGGGGCGAGCCGCCCCGGCTCGACCCGGAGAAGATGGAGACCTACCGGGCGTTCGCCGGGTGCATGCGGGACAACGGCGTGCCGATGCCCGACCCCGCGCCCGACGGATCACTCCAGGGCGCGCTGATCGGGACGATCGACCCGAACGACCCCGTCCTCCAGGCGGCGGTCGCGGCCTGCCGGGATCTCCTCGCCGGTCTGCTGCCCGACGGAGGGCGCCGATGATCCGGGACCGGCGGCTCCTGGTCGGCGGACTGGCCGTGGTGGTCGTCGGCGTGATCGTGTCCGCCTGGTACGGCGTCGACTTCGGCGGGTCACCCGGGACTGCGTCCGGCCCGGCGGGACCGCGGGCCACCGCTCAGGTGACGCGAACCACCCTGGTCGAGACGGTCAAGGTCAGCGGCACGCTCGGCTACGGCGGCGCCACCACGCTCGCCGGGCGCGGTACCGGCACGATCACCTGGCTGCCCGCGCCCGGCACGGTGGTGGAGCGTGGCCAGGCGGTGTACCGCGTCGACGAGAAGCCCGTGCCCCTGCTCTACGGCCCGCTGCCCATGTACCGCGTGCTGGCCAACGGGGTGAGCGGCCCCGACGTGCGGCAACTCGAGGAGAACCTCGTGGCCCTGGGCTACCAGGATCTGACCGTCGACGACTCGTTCACGTGGGAGACGCAACAGGCCGTGCTGTCGTGGCAAGCCGACCTGGGCATCGCGCAGACCGGGCGCGTCACGCCGACGGACGTCGTGATCGCGCCGGGACCGATGCGGATCTCGGCCCTCGCCACGACCCTGGGCAGCCCGGCCACCGGACCGGTCCTGTCGTACACCGGCACCACCCGGGTCGTCTTGATTGATCTCGATGTGAGCCGTCAGCATCTGGTCGCTCCCGGGGTTGCCGCGGTCGTCACGCTGCCGAACGGGGCCACCGTCGACGGCGAGGTGGCCAGCGTCGGCACCGTCGCGAGGTCCGCGACCGGCGGCGGGCCGAGCGGTTCCACGACCACCACCATCGAGGTCACCGTCACCGTGGCCGACCAGGCGGTGCTCGGCTCGCTCGACGCGGCGCCGGTCACCGTGGCCCTGGAAGCCGGGCGGGCCGAGGACGTCCTGACCGTTCCGGTCGCGGCCCTGCTGGCGCTGGCCGAGGGCGGGTACGGCGTCGAGGTCATCGAGGGGTCCGCCTCGCGCTATGTCGCCGTGTCGGTCGGGATGTTCGCCGGCGGTCGGGTCGAGATCAGCGGCGAGGGCATCGTCGAGGGCACCGTCGTCGGGATGCCGGCGTCATGAGCGGGCCGGTTGTGGAACTCGTCGGCGTGAGCAAGGTCTACGGGGAATCGGTGATCGCGGTGAGGGATGTATCCCTGTCCATTGATCCCGGCGAGCTGGTGGCGATCGTGGGCCCTTCCGGGTCGGGAAAGTCCACCATGCTCAACCTCATCGGCACCCTGGACCAGCCCACCACCGGCCGCGTCCTCATCGAGGGGCACGACGTAGCCCGGTTACGGGACAACGAGGTGTCGGCGCTGCGGGCGCGGCGGATCGGCTTCGTGTTCCAGCAGTTCCACCTCGCCGTCGGCGTGAGCGCGCTGGACAACGTCGCCGACGGGCTGCTGTACGCGGGCGTGCCCCTGCGCCAGCGCCGGGAACGGGCGGAGGAGGCGCTGCGCCGGGTGGGGCTGGGCCACCGCCTCCACCATCGGCCGCATCAGCTCTCCGGGGGCGAACGGCAGCGGGTGGCGATCGCCCGCGCGGTGGTGGGCGGACCGATCCTCCTGCTCGCCGACGAACCCACCGGCAACCTCGACTCCGCCGCTGGCGCGGACGTCATGGCGCTGCTCCGGGAGCTGAACGATGCGGGTACGACCGTCGTCGTCATCACCCATGACCGGCAGATTGCCGCGAGCCTGCCGCGACAGGTTCACCTGCTGGACGGCCGCATCGTCCACGATGGACAGCCGCGGGATGGACGAGCCGACCCGCGGCCCGGGGACCACGGACCGTACGACTCCGGAGGACAGGCATGACCCAGCCACTCGTGCCCGCCCGGTTGCGGCCCGCGGACGTGCTGCGGGTCGGCGCGTCCGGGCTGCGGACCCGGCCGTTGCGGGTCGTGCTCGCCGCGCTCGGTATCGCGATCGGGATCGCCGCCATGGTGTCGGTGGTCGGCATCTCGTCGTCGAGCCGGGAGGAGTTGGCGCGCCAACTCGAGGCGCTCGGCACCAACCTGCTGCGGGTGGCCCCGGGCCAGAGCCTGTTCGGCGACCCGTCCCACCTGCCGGACGAGGCGATCGGGATGATCGGCCGGATCGGTCCGGTCACCTCGGTCACCGCGGTCGCCCTCGTGCCCGGGGTCCACGTCTACCGCACCGACCTGATTCCGAGCGGCCAGACCGGCGGGATCGGTGTGTACGCCGCCCGGCTCGACCTGCTCGACACGGTCGGGGCGAGCGTGGTCAGCGGCACCTGGCTCAACGAGGCGACCGCCCAGTACCCCGCGGTCGTGCTCGGGTCGGTCACGGCCGAGCGGCTCGGCGTGCCCGCCGCCGGCCCGGAGCAGCAGGTGTACCTGGGTGGTGAATGGTTCACGGTGGTCGGCATCCTCGGCCCCGTGCCGCTCGCTCCGGAACTCGACGCGGGGGCGCTGGTGGGCTGGCCGGTCGCGCAGAGCCGGTTGAGCTTCGACGGGTATCCGACCACTGTGTACACCCGGGTCCGCGACGGCCAGGTCGAGGCGGTGCGGGCGGTTCTCGCCGCGACCGCCAATCCGCAGCACCCCGACGAGGTCGAGGTGTCCCGCCCCTCCGACGCGCTGGCCGCCAAGCAGGCCACGGACGAGACGTTCACCGCGCTCCTGCTCGGCCTCGGACTGGTAGCTCTGCTGGTCGGGGGCATCGGGGTGGCCAACACCATGGTGATCTCGGTCCTGGAGCGACGCGCTGAGATCGGTCTCCGCCGTTCGCTCGGGGCCACGCGCGGGCAGATCCGGCTGCAGTTCCTCGTGGAGTCGCAATTGCTGTCGGCGCTGGGCGGCGGGGCCGGGGTGGTGCTGGGCATCGCCGTGACGTCGGTGTACGCCGCCACGCAGGGGTGGCCCTCGGTGGTGCCCCTGTGGGCCTCGCTCGGCGGCATCGCGGCCACCCTGGCCATCGGGGCGGTGGCGGGCCTGTATCCGGCCGTCCGGGCGGGCAACCTGCCCCCCACGGCGGCCCTCAGTTCCACCTGACCGGCACCTCACGCGGCGGTCGGGGAGCGACCGGATCGGGTGGGCTGGTGTCGCTGCCGCAGCACCAACCCATCCGATCACTGTCGGCGGCTACAGGAACTGGGAGCTGGGGACGGGGCCGGGCGACCACACGCGGTCCCGGGGCCCGGTGGCGGGCCAGCCGCCGCCCAGGCCCCCGACGAACGCGACCAGATGCTCCGGGGTGTCGTCGGGCAACGTCTCGACGGCGGTGGACGCATCGGCCGCGGCCGCGACGATCTCGGCGGCGAGCTCCTCCTCGCTGCGGCCGTCCGGGTCGGTCCACCGGGCATCCTCGCCGGGGCGGGCGAGCAGCTGCTGTCCCCACGGGGCGACCACGTACTGGTGCAGGAACCCGACGACGTCCGCGGCCACGACCGGCGGCTTGGTCCAGCAGCTCGCGTGCTCGACCAGCACCGAGCCGGGTGCCCGCTCGTGCAGTTCCATCACGATGTCGGGATCGACCTCGGACAGGTCGTACGCCACCACGACGGCCCCGTCGAGCTCGCCACCATCCATCGTGGACGGCCAGGGTCGCGCGGGCAGGTCCAGCAGGTGGGCCGCGGCCAGGCCGAGGATCCGGCTCGACCGGTCCGGCAGCAGGCACACCGACGAGGCGCCGGGTAGCACGGCCCGCAGGCGGGTGAGGGTCGTCGCGCAGAGCTCCGGCGTGTCCTGGATGAACCCGTACCGGCCGTTCATGCCCTCGTCGTATCCGTAGGGCGAGAGCATGGCGAGCACCGACGCGTTCAGCACGTAGTGCCACAGTCGCAGCGGGGGAGCGTCGAGCCGCTCCAGCACCGCGGTCCGGTCGAGCATGCCGGCCAGGCGCTGCTGGGCGTGCGCCCACGTGTCGTCCGGGGGCGCCAGGCGGGCCGCCCAATGGCGCGCTTTGGCGACGTCGCCGGACATGAGCGCGTTGAAGGCGAGCAGGTACCGCTCCGGCCAGTCGCGCAGGACCGACTCGTTCGCCTCCAGCACACCCACCGCGTCCTGGTAGCGGTAGTTGTCCTCGTACGCGATCGCCAGCTCGCCGATGATGGGCAGCGTGCCGGGCGCCCGGTCCAGGGCAGCCGCCAGGATCGGCACCGCGATCGCGGAGACGCCTCGCTCGACGCAGGCGTAGCCGAGCCGGTACAGCCCGGCCGGGTCGTCCAGCTGCGCGACCACGGCCCGGGCTGCCTGGGCGAGGTCGTCGAAGCCGGCCGCCACCCCGGCGCGCTCCAGGAACGCGGCGAGGCGGTCGAGGGGCAGCCGTTCGGCGTAGGCCCGCAACAGGCCCACGGCGCCGCCCAGGTTGCCCTGGGACAGCTTTTCGTCGATATCGGTCAGTACATCGTCCACTGTCGACACGCGAGCAGGCTAGCCGGTGCCCGTCGGGCCCGCGACCCCGGTCCCGCGGGGACGGACGCTCGCGTAAGCCAGCGCCCGCCCCCGCGGGTGGGCCCGGCCGACGGCCTACCGCCCGCGCTGGCCCAGGACCCCGGTGTCGTGCACGATCTCACCGTTGACGATGGTCATGATCGGCCGGATGGTCCGCATCTCCGCCTCGCTCACCGTGAAGTAGTCCTTGTCGAGCACCACGAGGTCGGCGAGCTTGCCGGGCTCGATCGAGCCGAGCTCGTGCTCGCGGCCGAGGTACCAGGCGTTGCCCCGGGTGTACAGGTGCAGCGCCTGCTGGCGGCTGATCTGCTGACCCGGGTTGATCTGCTGCCCGGCGACATTCAGCCCCGTCGTCGCGTAGTGCAGGGCGAACCACGGGTTGTGTGGGGCGATGTGCACCCCGTCCTCGTGCAGGCCCAGGGGAATGCCACTGTCGACGAGCTGCGGGAACAGGGGACCGACGGGCAGGCCGTCGGCCCGGGGCTGCCCGTTCAGCCAGCGGAAGCCCGAGGTCGACACGCCACAGCCCAGCGCCTTGAGCCGGGCGAGCTGCTCGGGCGTGGCGTGGTCGGCGTGCTGCAGGCCCCAGCGCAGGTGCTTGATGCCGAACTCCGCCTCCATCTGCTCGTAGGCGGCCACGACGACCTCGATGTTGGCCGGGTTGCCGGGGCTGCCCGCCTGCGCGTTCTCGTTGCGCCAGCCCGCCCGGGCGATGAGCCGTTGCGCCTCGAGCCAGACGGCGTGGCCGTCCGGATTGGACGGTGCCGCGAACGGCGCGCCCCACTCGCCGATGCCGTACGTGCGGACCATGTCGTCGCCGAAGTTCGGGAACTGGGTGCGCAGGCGCTCCCGCAGCTCGGGCAACTGGTTCTCCAGCTCGCCCAGGGCCGGGATGTGGCCCTGGTTGTGCAGGAAGTTGATGTGCAACCGGACGAAGGCCCGGCCCTCGGCGTGCAGGGCGAGCCACGCGTCGTACATCCGGTAGTGGTTGAGCTGGAACAACGCGTGGTTGGGTTGCGGCTCCAGCAGAGATGGATCGAACGCCCCCGATGCCCACGCGTTGGGTGGCGGGAGCACCTGGTCGAGGTTGGTGGTGATGCCGACCTGGGCTGAGAACGCCATGGCGTCCAAGGCGCTGCGCTTCTTGTCCTCGAAGGTCTGCCGGATGCGCAGGTGGTAGAGCGCCGCGTTGGCGTTGGCACCGGTGAGGGAGCCGTCCTCGGCGACCGTCACCGTCGGGTTGCTCACGGACTCGAAGAACTGCTTGCCCAGCGTGTTCACCCGGGCCGGGCCTCCGCCACCCTGGTAGAGGAAGACCGGGCGGTCGTTGATCACCGCGTCGATCTCGGCGAGGGTCGGCAGCCGGCGTTCGGCGAACATGTTCGGCGTGCCGGCGCCCATGGCCGTGATGAACTGGCCCTCGGGCACGCTCGGCCGCCGGGCCGCGAGGAAGGCGAGGACCTCGTCGACGTTGCTGGCCAGCTCCCACTGGGCCACGTGGTACCCGGGCCGGTTGGCCAGGCTGATGAAGTGGGTGTGGCTTTCGATGAGGCCGGGCACGACGGTTCGCCCGCGCAGGTCGATCCGCTCGGCCTGCCCGCCGGCCTTCTGGGCCTCGTGTCCAACCGCGACGATCCGATTGCCCTGGATGCGGACGGCGTGGACGACCGAGGCCTGGTCGTCCATCGTGTGGATCTTCCCGTTGATGAGGAGCAGGTCGCGCTCCGCCTCGTTCTCCCGAGGCTTGGCGTAGGCCACGGGGCGCCCGCTCGGGGTCGCGGCGGACGCCGGCCCTCCCGCCAGAACGCCCCCGAGCGCGGAGGCCGCGACCGCGGCGCCCCCGCCCAGGATGAGCCCGCGGCGGGAGACCCCGGAGCGCGTGGTGGAGTCATCGTCGTGTCCGTGCTGGTGGTGCTGGTCCCCGTGCTCAGGTATGTCGTCCATGGATGCTCCTGATCACGTTGCTGCAGGCCAACCTGCATGTAGCGATGTCTGTATCTGTGCGCATCCCGGGGCGCGGTGGTACGGCGGGGCCGCCGGTCGAGGGGACGGACCGGCGATCCAATGGGCGTCGAACGACTCTGCACGGGAGCGTAAGCTACAGATGTACGCTGTGCAATAGGCCTGTTGCTAGTAGTGTCGTTCCTGCCTGTTGAACAGTTCTACTCAACAAGGCCCGACAGTCCGCTCCGGCTCGATAAGCAGTACTGAAAATCGCAGTGGGTGGGGCCGGCCCCACTATCCTGATGCCTGCGATGGATGAGACGGGACAGAGCGATACCGAACACAGCGGGGCCGAACCCGGCGGCACTGGACCAGGCGTCACTGAATTCAGCGTTGCTGAACCCACCGTTGCTGAACCGAGCGCTGTCGTACGCGTCGTGCAGCCAGACGCCGCGCGGTCGGTGGAGAGCGACACGGCGCGGTTCGCCCAGGTGGTGGCGGTGGGCGACGTCTTCGACGGCCACGGGTCCCGCATCGACGCCGATCTCGTCCGCGAGTTCTGCGTGCACCGGGCGGGCGAGGTGGATCCCCGGGGAATCCGGCTGCGGAACGTGCACGTGGCCGGTCAGCTCGACCTCACCGGCGTCCAGGTGCCGTTCGCGCTGCGCTTCGAGAACTGCACCTTCGACGAGGCGCCGATCCTGCTCGGCGCCAGCGTCCGGGAGCTGGCCTTCCTCGACTGTCCTGCGCTGCCCGGTCTGATCGCCAACGGCATCACCGTGCAGGCCGACCTCGCGGTGACCGGGTGCCGGGTCGTGGGGAGCCATCGCACCAGCGCGAGCATGTCACGCCGGGCCGCCGTCTGGTTGTGCGAGTCGAGTATCGGCGGCCGGCTGCTCTGCATCGACACGGTCATCGATCCGCAGGGGGAGCGGGCCATCCAGGCCGACCGTATGCGCGTGGGCGGCACCGCGCGATTCATCAACTTCTCGGCCACCGGTGAGCTGCGCCTCGTCGGGCTGCAGGTGGACGGCTCGCTGGACCTGGCGGGAACCCAGGTGGCGGCGCCCCGGGGCCTGGCGCTCGACCTGGGCGACGCCGCCATCGCCGGCAACATGTACGTGGCGCCGTCCGAGGCGGGTCGGCGGCCCGAGATTCACGGACGCATCCACCTCGGCAGCACGCGGATCGACGGCACCCTGCTGATCCAGGACGCGACACTGGTGCGGCCCGACCACGAGGAGGGGCGCTACCACTCGCCCCGGTTCCACGGCAAGGCCATGGTCGGGCTGCGGCTGTTCGTGGGCGCCGAACTGTCCATCGAGGGAGCCACCACGATCACCGGCAGTGTCGACCTGTCCTCGGCCGAGCTCGGCCGCTTCGCCCTGGCCTCGCCCGGGACGATCGTGGCGCCCGGGCAGGCCGCGCTCGACCTCACCAACGCCGAGATCCGGTCGGGCGTGACCGTCGACGACGGCGTCCACATCCGGGGCGCGATCCTGCTCGTGAGCGCGCGGATCCACGGTCGGCTGGTGCTCAGCGGGGTGGTGCTGACCGATCCCGAGGCGCACTCGCTGCTCAAGGCCGAGGGAACGGTCATCGACGGCGACGTCGACCTGCGCCGGATGCGGGCCACCGGCGGGCAGCTGAAGTTCTGGCGCTGCACGATCGGGGGCGGCTTCGACGCGGCCGAAGCACTGGTGGAGAACCCGGCGGGCGGGACCGTACGGTTGCACCAGTCCGAGGTACGCGGGTCGGTCCGCCTTGTCCGCGGCTTCAGCTCCGTCGGGTGCGTGGTGCTCAGCCGCAGCGTGGTCGGTGGGCGGCTCGACCTCGACGGCGGGCGCTTCCACTGCCCGACTCCGACCGACTTCAACCCGGAGCAGGCCGCGATCCGGGCCGTGTCGGCGACGTTCTCCGGCGGCATGGACCTCGGCTGGGACCAGATATCGCCGGCCATCAACGTCACCGACGTCAGCACGACGGTGGTGCAGGACGACCCGCGGACCTGGCCCAACCGCAGCTACATCGCCGGCTTCACCTACGAGCGGTTCGACGCGGTCCGCGGCGCGGCCGCCGGTCGCCGGATCTGGGACTGGCGCGAACGGCTCGCCTGGCTGCGCAAGCAGCCCGAGTTCGACGCCGGACCGTACGAGCAGGCGGCCCGGGTGTTCCGCCAGCACGGCTACGCGCAGGGGGCCGAGCACCTGCTCATCGAGCAGCGCAGCGACGCGCGCAAGGCCGAGAAGAGCCGGGCGTTGTTCCGCAACCTGCTGGAGTGGGTGTACGGCTGGACGGTGGCGTACGGCTACCGGCCGAGCCGGGTTCTGTGGCTGCTGGTCGCCCTGCTCGTGCTGGTGAGCGCGACCCTCACGGTTCCCGGGGTGCAGCACATCATGCGGGCCAGCGACGAGGGGATCGTGTTCACGGTGGACGGTCCGCTCAACCCGGAGGACGACGCCGACTACATCGACCCGTGCGGCGGCGGCCGCGTCCGGTGTTTCAACCCGGTGCTCTACGCGGTGGACACCGTGATTCCGCTCATCGCGCTGGACCAGCGCTCGACCTGGTACCCCGACCGGTTCGTGCCGGGCGGCGTAATCATCGAGTGGTATCTCAACCTCTCCACCGTGGCCGGCTGGTTGCTCTCCTCGGTCTTCCTGCTCTCCTTCGCCCGGCTGGCCCGCAACACCTGACCCGTCGCACCACCTGATCCGTCGCACCACCTGACCCCGGGTACGGCGACCCCGGGCACCGCGACCACGGGTAAGGCCACGCCAGCTCAGGCCACCGCGGGTCAGGCCGCCACGGGCAGGACAATGACGGCTCACGCCACCCTGGGCATCGCCGACCGCGCGACCTCCGGCCGGAGACGCAGCCGGTGAACGTCAATCAGAAGTTTTGCTTAACAGTTCCATCGAATTAATTACTACTGCTGAAGGCCGGGTCGGGTCACGATGGCCGGGTGAGTCGTCGTGCCTGGCTGCTGTTCGCCGCCGCATCGCTGCTGTGGGGCTTTCCGTACTTCCTGATCAAGGTCGCCATCGTCGACCTGTCACCGGTGTTCGTCTTCTTCGGCCGGGCCGCCATCGCCGCCGCCGTGCTCGTGCCGGTCGCCGCGCTGCGCGGTCTGCTGCCGGCGCTGCGGGGCCGACTGCGGTTCGTGGTGGCCCTGTCGTTGGTGCACATCGTCGGCCCGTTCCTGCTCATCACGTACGGGGAGCTGTACGTCACGTCCTCCCTGGCCGGCCTGATCATCGCGGTCGAGCCGGTCGTGGTGGGGCTCATGCTCGCCCGGGCCGAGCCGTTCACGCCGACGCGGGTCGTCGGGCTGGTGCTCGGCTTCGGCGGTGTCGCCGTGCTCACCGGCGTCGAGTTGGGTGGCGGGGGACCGGCCGTCATCGGCGCGGCCCTGGTGCTGCTCGCCACCGTGGGGTACGCCTACGCCACGATCATGATTCAGCGGCGCGGGTCGGACATCCCGCCGACCGCGCTGGTCGCCGGCTCGATGCTGTCGAGCACCGTGCTGCTGGCCCCGTTCGCCGCCTTCGCCCTGCCGACGCCGCCCGTGCGGTCGACCTCGTGGGCCTCCCTGGCCGCGCTCGGCTTGTTCTGCACGGCCATTGCGATGATCGCGTTCTATGCTTTGATCGCTGACGTCGGCCCCAACAAGGCCGGGCTCGTGACCTACGTGAACCCGCTCGTGGCCGTGCTGCTCGGTGTGGCGCTGCTGGACGAGCCGCTGCGGTGGAGCCTGCCGGTGGGTGCCGTGCTCATCCTGGCCGGCTGCTGGCTGTCGACCCGCCGGCCGCGGCCCGCCCGGCCGGCCGAGTCCGCCGAGGCGGCCCCGGTTGCGTCAGCCGCGTCGGCCCAGCCGGTTGCGTGGTCCCGGTCGGTTGCGCCGACCGAGCCGGCCCGGTCGGTGACGTCGGTCGAGTCGGCCCAGCCGGTCGCGGTCGAGAGCTCGTGAGGTCGGTTACGGTTCGACCATGCGCATCGTCTTCGGGGCTGACGACGAGAACGAGACCACCCGGGCCGTCCTGGACTTCCTGCGCTCGCGGGGCGAGGTCGAGGTGCTCGCCCCGCCGAGCTGGCCCGACCTCGGGGCCGAGGTGGGGCGAGCCGTGGCGAGCGGCCGGGCCGACTTCGGGGTCGTGATGTGCTGGACCGGCACGGGTACGGCCATCGCGGCCAACAAGGTGCCCGGGGTGCGGGCGGCGCAGGCCTGGGAGCCCTGGATCGCCCGAAACGCTCGCTTGTGGAACGACGCCAACGTCCTCGCCCTGAGCCTCAAGCGGCTCGCCCCCGACGTCGCGGTCGAGACCGTCCAGGCGTTCCTGGACCAGTCCGAGCCGGACCCGGAGGAGGCGGCGGCGATTGCCCGGCTCAAGGGGTTGGACGCCGAACGCCCACCGTCGCCGTAGCCGCGCGGCCGGTGGCGTCGGGGGTCCGGACCGGAGACTCGATCGCGGATTGGCGTATCTCCTTATATATCGAGTTCTTGGTGTCCCTGTATGTGCGTCGATCGTGGCCCACAGGTCACGGTGAACTGGGGCGACGGAATCTCGTCGTACGAATGGGTGTACGTCATCCCGCCCGAGCGCCTACCGGCCCTCCGCGAGGTGGCCGGGGTGGCCCCGGACACGGATCCGCTCGAGGCCGTCGCACAGCTGTACATGCGGGTCCGCGGCCGGCTCTACCAACCGCTCACCGATCCCCCGGTCAGCGCGATCTTCGACAACTGGCGCAGCTGAGCCGGCGCGGTCACACCGGTCGGCGTCGGTACCATCGCTCGGTGCGAATCCGTGTCCTTGCAGCGCTGCTCGTCGTCGGTGCCCTCCTGACCGCCTGCACCGGCGAGCCCACCGTCCCGACCGAGCCGAGCGGCGAGGCGGTCGCGAGCGAGACCGTCGACGTGACTCCGTCGCCGGCGCCGCGGCTGCAGGCCGGCAACCCGGACGGCCGGGCGCCCATCCCGCCCGAGGCCCAGCCGGAGGACACGTCCCGGCCCGACCACGTGATCGGCGACGGCACGCCGACCAGCTGCACGTCCGAGGCGGTGGTGGCGGCGGTCGCCCAGGGCGGGGTCATCACCTTCGACTGTGGACCGGATACGGTGACCATCACGATGACCGCGACCGCGAAGATCCGCAACGCCTCCGGGCCGCGCATCGTGATCGATGGCGGTGGCCTGGTGACGCTCAGCGGGGCCGGTCAGCGCCGGATTCTCTACATGAACACGTGTGACCGCGAGCTGGGCTGGACCACGCCGCACTGCGACAACCAGGACCACCCGCAGCTGACCGTTCAGAACATCACATTCGTCGATGGCGACGCGACCGGGGCCGGTGCCGGCGGTGGACCGGACGGCGGCGGGGCCATCTTCGTCCGCGGCGGCCGGTTCAAGGTGTTCAACGCCGCGTTCCTGCGCAACCGCTGCGACAGCACCGGTCCTGACGTGGGTGGGGCCGCGATCCGTGTGCTCGACCAGTTCGAGGACCGCCCCGTCTACGTCGTCAACAGCACGTTCGGGGGCGCGCCGGGACAGGGCGGGCAGTGCTCCAACGGCGGGGCCCTGTCGAGCATCGGCGTGTCCTGGGTGGTGCTCAACAGCGTGTTCAGCCACAACTCGGCAATCGGCTACGGCGCCAACCCGGCTCGCGGCGGCACGCCGGGCGGCGGGAGCGGCGGCGCCATCTACGCCGACGGCAACCGGTTCACCATCCACATCGCCGGCAGCCTCATCGAGCACAACGACGCGGCCGAGGGCGGGGGCGCCGTCTTCTTCGTCAGCAACAACCGGACGGGCACACTGTCCATCGAGGACTCGGTCCTGCGCAGCAACCGCAGCGGTGGCTTCGAGACCCGCGGATATCCCGGCATCTTCTTCCTCGGGGCCGGTTCGCCCACGGTCAGCGGCTCAACCCTGTCGCCGTGACGACGCGCGGCCCGTCCGTACGGCCCACCGCAGCGCCCCCTGTCGTCACCGAGGCTGACCGTCGTCGTTAGCTTCCGCACAGGCGTACGCAGGCTCGCGTAACGGTCGCCCCCGCGGGCAGGGATGGTTCGTGCATTGCGGGAGGAGGCGTTGCGGTGACAACCACCCTCGGGCCGCCTCCGGCGCTGATCGGGGCCCCGACGCCGCGGGCGATCCGGATCCGGACCCGGTTCTGGCGGCTCGCCCTGGTGGTCGTGGGCGCGGCGGCCGGGTTCGCCGTCGTCTGGACGCATCCCGATCGCGGCCACGAGAGCTGGTACGCCTGGGCGGCCCTGGGCACCATGCTCGGCGGGGTCTCGGGATGGTCCTTCGGCAGCGGGATCGCGCGGTACCGGGACGTCGTGGCCCTGCAGCCGGTGCGGGCGATCCGGATCTTGCCGGCGCTCGTGCTGATGGGGTTGTCCGTCGGCGTGGCGCTGGCGCTCTATTTCGTGGTCGTGGGGCCGAGTGTCATCGCCCAAGGGCTCGCGCTCGCCGGGGTGTCCGGCGTAGGGGCACTGCCGGTCGGGGCGGCCGTTGTGGCGATCCGGGTGCTCTCCATCGACGGCGTGGTCGGGACGGCGGGGCGGCGACTCGACAGCCTGCTGCGGCTGCGGCGCCTGCTCTCCAGCCTGAACGCGATGTTCGGGATGCTCGTCGTCTCGGTCACGCTCTACATGGCGGCTCAACGCCTTCTGGCCAGCGAGAAGGAGGTACCGGCGTCGCTGGTCATCTACACCGGCGTGGCCGCGGCCGTGGTGGTCGCGTCGGTCTACCTGCCCACGGCCGCCGTGCTGCGCCGACGCTGCCGGATGTTCATCGACGAGGAGTTCTCCCTCGACAACGTCGACCGCGAGCACCTGATCCAGGCCGCCGAGGATCGGCACCGGTTGGAGGTTCTTCTGGGCCTGCACCGCACGACCCTGGCTGAGTTGCAGAACGCCCTGGTCATCGTCGCCCCGTTGCTGGCTGGCGCCGGTTCCGCGCTGCTGTCCGTCTTCTAGCCGCGCCCGCCCGGCCCGCCGGCCGGATGTTGCCAGCGCGGTCGGCCTGCCGGCCAAGGTGGCCCGTGCGGTCGGCTTGCCGGCCGAGGTGGCCAAGCACAGTCAGCCCGCGCGGGTCCGGGCGGGCAGGCGGAGCCACCGCGGCCAGCTCAGGCCCGTCCGGGCCAGCGTCTGTCCAGCGAGGACACCGAGGAGCACGAGGACGATGCCGACCATCTGGCGGCCGGAGAGGTGCTCGCCGGCCGCCAGGGTGCCGAGCAGGACCCCGGTGACCGGGTTGAGCAGGCCGATGACGCCCACGGTGCCGGCGGTGAGGTGGCGCAGGCCGGTGAACCAGGCCGTGAAGGCGAGGGCGGTCGCGACCAGGGTGAGGTAGGCGTACGCCGGAACGGTACGCGCGTCCAGCGGCGGCGGCGCCCCCTCGACCGCCACGGCCACCGGGATGAGCAGCAGGGCACCTGCCGTGAGTTGCCAGGCGGTGCTCGCGAGCACGTTGACCGGCTGCGCCCCGGGTCGGGTCGTCCACTTCCTGGTCAGCACGTAGCCCAGGGAGGCCATGAGCATCGCGGAGAGCGAGGCGAGCAGCCCGGCCGGGTTGAGCCGGACCGGCCCCGTGAAGGCGGTGAGCACGACGCCGACGGCGCCGACCAGCGCGGCCCCCACCGTGACCAGGTGCGGGCGTTCGCGCAGCAGGGCCCAGCCGAGCAGCACCATGGCGATGGGCGAGGTGGCGGTGACCGTCGAGGCGACGCTGCTCGGCAGCAACTGCGCGGCCACGTAGATCAGGGCGAAGAACGCCCCGATGTTCAGCAGGCCGAGCACCGCGCTGCGCCACCACCAGACGCCTCGGGGGAGCGTCCGGCTCAGCGCGAGCAGCAGCAGGCCCGCCGGCAGGGCCCGCAGCACCGAACCGTAGAGCGGGTACTCGGCGGGAAGGAAACGATGGGTGACGTAGTAGGTGGAGCCCCAGGTGACGGGGGCGATCGCGGTGACCAGGGGCCAGCGCCACGCATTACGCATTGATCGATCATGCCACGGTAAGGACCGGTCCATTGCCGGGTCCTTGCGCGGTCAGCCTCCACTGGCGACACATGTCTGTGGATATGCCCAACCATGGTGGGCCGGTCCGGCCCGCGGTCGGTGGGACGGGTGGGATCGACGTGACGAAGGACATACCGCGACGCGCCGGGGAAACGGGCCAAATGTGTCGTCGCGATCCGGTCGGCTGGCGTATCGTCGCGGACGTTTGTCGGTCGAACAGGGCCGCGTGACCCGCGGTCAGGCGCGACGAGGAGTGTCTACCGGATGACGACTACAAGCCCACCGCCGCCGGTGGCCTCCGACAAACTCGACTCCGGCGTCCTTCGGGTCGCCGGAGTCGTCGTTCTCGGGGCCATCATGGCGATCCTCGACGCCACCGTGGTGAGCGTCGCCCTGCCGACCTTCCAGCACGAGTTCCACGCGACGTACGCCACCGTCGCCTGGACCATGACCGGTTACACGCTGGCTCTGGCCACGGTGATCCCGCTCACCGGATGGGCGGCCGACCGGTTCGGGACCAAGCGGCTCTATCTGACCGCGCTGGCGCTCTTCGTGGTGGGCTCGGTGCTGTGCAGCCTGGCGGACAGCGCCGGCCAGCTCATCCTGTTCCGCGTGCTGCAGGGCATCGGCGGCGGAATGCTCGCGCCGCTGGGCATGACGATCCTGACCAAGGCGGCCGGACCGCAGCGGGTGGGCCGGGTCATGGCCGTCATGGGCATCCCCATGCTGCTCGGCCCGATCAGCGGCCCGATCCTCGGCGGCTGGCTCATCGAGGCGGCGAGCTGGCACTGGATCTTCCTGATCAACCTGCCGCTCGGCGTGGTCGCCATCCTGGCGGCCCTGCGCGTGCTCGCCCCCGACCAGCCGCGGCCGTCCGAGTCGTTCGACTTCGTGGGCATGCTGCTGCTTTCGCCCGGCCTGGCCCTGTTCCTCTACGGCGTCTCGTCCATCCCCGAGGAGCAGACGGTCGCCACGCCCAAGGTGCTGGTGCCCGCGTTGATCGGGCTGGCCCTGGTCGGCGGCTTCGTCGTCCACGCTCGGGGCCGGGCGCACGCGCTCATCGACCTGAGCCTGTTCCGCAAGCGGAACCTCACCATCGCCACGGTCACGCTGACGGTGTTCGTGCTGTCGTTCATGGGCAGCATGCTGCTGTTCCCCAGCTACTTCCTGCAGGTGCGCGGCGAAGGCACCCTCGAGACGGGCCTGCTGCTTGCGCCGCAAGGGCTGGGCGCCATGCTCACCATGCCGATCGCCGGCCGGCTGACCGACCGGATCGGCCCGGGCAAGCTCGTGCTGACCGGTATCGGGGTCATCGTGGCCGGCATGCTGGTCTTTACGCAGATCGATGCGGGGACGTCGTACGGTCTGCTGTTGCCGGCCCTGTTCGTCATGGGCCTGGGCATGGGCATGACGATGACCCCGATCATGAGCGCCGCCATGGGCAGCCTCCAGCAGCGCGAGGTCGCGCGGGGATCGACCGCCATGAACATCGTGCAGCAGGCCGCGGGCTCGATCGGCACCGCTGTGATGTCGGTGCTGCTCACCAACCGGGTTCTCGGCGACCCGGCCGCGGCCGCCTACATGGGCGTCATGCAGGGGCAGGTGCCGGCCGACGCGGTGCCGCCGCCCGTGCTGGCGGCCGGCGTGTCCGGGCTGGCCGGCGCCTTCGGGTTCACCTTCACGGTGGCGACGATCCTGATCGTGTGCTGCCTGATTCCGGCGTTCCTGCTGCCGCGCAAGCCGGTTGCGGGTGCCGTGCCTGAGTCCACCCCGACGCTGACCCACTGAAGACGCGTCCGGTCGCCGGCTGGGCGTACGGTCTGAGACTGGGCGCGTACGGCGTGGCCGCCTGACGCGTGCGGGCGGGCCGTGCGCCCACGGTCGGCGACCGCGCACGTACGGTGCGGCGGCCCGCGCCTGCGGCCGGAGGCGGGGCGCGTACGGTCGGCGACCGGACGCGTACGGTTGGTGCGTCGGGCCCGCGCGTCTGTCCACAGACGACGGATCCCTCGGTGACCGCCCGTTCCCGTGTCCTGTTGATCGCCCTATCCTTTGTCGGTGCTCACCACGGACGGCCAACCCGCCCCGGCAACCCCCATGGCCGACCCCGACCCGTATGCGGTGCTGCAGCTGGGAACCCGGGTCGGTGACGAGCTGTTGGCGGCCGGTATGTCCGCCAACGACGTGGTGCTCTTCATCCTCAAGATCACCCAGGCGTACGGGCTGACGGGCGTCCACGTCGACGTCACCTACACCGCCATCTCGGCCTCGTACCTGCCCGACGCCGGCCGCCCGCCGGTGACCGCGATCCGGATCGTGCGCCCAGCCGAGCCGGACTACACCCGGGTCCGCCGGCTGCTGCGCCTGGTCAAGCAGATCGAGCGCGGGCTGCCGCTGCCCGAGGCGAGCGAGGCCCTGCGACGGATCCGGACGGCTCCTCACCCGTACCCGCGCTGGCTCGCCCTCATGGGCAACGCCGGGGTGGGGCCGGCGGTGTCGTTGCTGTTCACCACCAACTGGAAGGTCCTGCTGCTCAGCTTCGCCAGCGGCCTCGTGGTGGACGTGCTCGTCGACTGGTTCGACCGGCGCCGCGTGCCCCCGTTCTTCCGGCAGTTCTTCGCGGCCGGGGTCATCACGCTCGTGGCGGCCGGGATCACCCACGCCGGGCGGCAGGGCGTGGCGTTCTTCGTCGGTCTGGACCCCACCCTGGTCGTGGTGGGCGGCATCGTCATGCTGCTGGCTGGCGTCATGATGGTCGGCGCCGTCCAGGACGCCATCGACCAGTTCTACGTCACCGCCTCGGCCCGCGTGCTGGAGGTGTTCCTGCGGACCGGCGGCATCGTGGCCGGCATCGTGAGCGGCCTGGCTCTCGCCCAGTACCTCGGCGTGCCGCTGTCCATCTCGGCCGAGCCGTTCCACCCCAGCCCGCCCGAGGCCCGGTTCGCCGCAGCCGGCCTCATCGCCGTCATGTTCGCCATCTCGGTCTACGCCGACGCGGTCACGATCCTGCTCTCCGCCACCATGGCGCTGGTCGGCTGGGCCGCGTACACCCAGGCCGTGCAGCTGGGGGTGGCCACGGTCCCGGCGAACACCATCGCGGCGCTCATCCCGGCCGTGCTCATCGCGCTGATCGTGCGGCGGACCCAGGTGCCAGGGTTCGGGCTCATCACGGCCGCGGTCCTGCCGCTCGTGCCGGGCCTGGCGATCTACCGCGGGCTGCTCCAGCTCGTCGGGACCGAGCCCGGGTCGGGTGACCCGTCGGCCGCCGGGTCGACCCTGCTGCTGGCCCTCGGGGTGGCCGTGGGCATCGGCGCCGGCGCGAGCCTCGGCACCTACCTGGGCCGGCCGATCGCGGCCACCGTCCGGCGGATCACCTTCCGCTCCCGCCGCCGCATGGAGTGAGGTGTGGGTGCCCGCTTGGGTGTCAGGAGGGACGCCCGCTTGCGCTTTTTTGCCTAGGAAGGACTCCCTCCTGACATCCAGGCAGCGGGCTCAGTAGCCGAAGCGGTGCTCGGTGGGGCGCCGACCGGAGCCGGCGACCGCGATCGCGGAGATCTCCACGACCATCTCGGGGGAGGCGAGCGCCGAGACCCCGACGATCGTCCAGGCCGGGTAGGGGGCGCGGATGAACTCGTCCTTGACCGCGCGGAAGCCGTCCAGGTGCGACATGTCGGTGTGGTACGTGGTCAGGCACACGATGTCGTCGAGGGTCGCGCCGGCCTCCCGCAGCGTCCGCTCGAGGTGACGGAAGGCGACCCGGGCCTGGATCATCGGGTCGCGGGCGATCTGGTCCCGCTCGTCGTACCCGCGCTGCCCGGATACCCAGATCGTCCGGCCCACCCGGTTCGCCTCGGCGAAGTGCCAGGTGTCGTACGTGTCCGGGTTACGGATGATCGCTTCCCGATCCATACGCTGCCGTCCTCTGTAGCGGTACTCCGACGCTGTCGACCATTGTCGGACGTTGACCCGGGTCGCGATGGGCGGGGCCCGGCCGGGTGAGCAGGTCGTACGCCGGGCGACGGCCGGGCTGGGCCGGCGACGGGCCGGCCGGCGTACGGCCCGGGTGGCCGCAGTCGGTACGCCTGGCGGGGCCGGGTCGCCGGACGCGGGACCACGAAACGTTGTCCTGTATGCGACTCTCGATGTCGTCCATTGTGGATTTTGAGGCGCTGCCTCGCCGTCCGCACAGGCACTCCGCGTGGGCACGGTGTTGTGCATGCAGAAACATCCCGTTACAGTGCGACGGTCAGACATCGCCGGAGGTGGAAGTGGGGTGACCGATGTCCCTCGCACTGCACGAAGCCTCCGCTGCGTTCTTCGCCCGGCTGGGTGGCGTCGTCACCGAGACGACGGTCGAGCCGCTGGAGCCTGAGCCCGACGTCGACACCGCGGCGTTCGCCGCCACGGTGACGGTCGAGTTCGACAACGCGGGGCTGTTCGGTGATGCGAAGGCCGACATCTACGACGACGTGTACCCGCGCTACCGGGCCCTGCGCCGCGAGTGGTGGGAGGCCCTCCGCGCGGTCGCGACCGACGAGACTCCGTGGCCGCGCCCGTACCTGCTGCCGGTGCCGGCGCCCGGCGCCCCGACGGGTCCGGCTCGGGACGGCGCCCGCCCGGTCCGCCCCGAGGTCGAGGTCGTGTCGTTGGAGTCCGTGCCGCGGTCGTCGTACGTCGACCGGATGCGTCGCCAGTTCGGCCTCGAGTACGGCCTGCGCGGCGCCAGTGGGCAGTTGCTCGACCTGGGTGAGGGCCTGCTCGTCGCCGTCCGGGCGGCCGTCGACGCCATGCCGGACCCCGAGTCGGTGGTGGAGCTGGGCGCCAGCACGGGGGCCGCGACCGGGCTCGTGTTGCACCGCGCCCGCCCCAAGCGCGTGCTGGTGCACGACGCGAGCGAGGCCGCCGGGCGGCACCTGCGCGAGCACCTGGGCGCGGTCGCCAGCCAGTCCGGGGCGTCGCTTCAGGTGGTGACCGAGGACTGCCGGGATCTGCCCTTCGACGAGCCGATCAGCCTGCTCATCGTCAACATCCCGTTCGCCCAGCTGCCGAGCCTGCTGGCCCGGCGGGGCGAGCAGATCCGCGCGGCCCTGGGAGAGGAGGGCATCCTGGTCGCCGCCTCGTCGGCCGTGGGCATGCGGTTCTACCAGGCGCTGACCGACGGTTCCGAGCCGCGCCTGGCCGACTGGCCCTGGTTCGTCCCGGGACGCGCCCTGCCCGACCTGTTCGCCAGCGGGGCGGCCGTCCGGATGCGCAACCTCGTGGTGAGCGTCGCGTCGGCGTCACCGCAGCGGGTCGACGCCACCCTCGCCGGCATGGTGGCCCGCGGCGGCGAGATCCTCAGCTGACCCTTCGGACGGAGCCCCGGACACGCGGTGCCCAGAAACGCGCGGTGTCCAGGACACACGGCGCCCGGAAAGTGACTTTCTGGGGGTGTCGGGAGCGCCGTAGGTGCCCAGAACGTGACTTTCTGGCGAAGGGCTTGGGCCGGTGTCAGGGGTGGTCGCGGTGGATCGCGTAAAGCGCCGCCGGTACCGACGCGGCCACCACGAAGGAGTCGGCCAGGCCACTGGCCTCCAACTCCTGACGGACAACCGGCGTCAGCGCCGCCAGGGCCAGGCGTCCGGCCCGGGCGCGCAACCGGGAGTTGATCTGGGCGAATACTGACACGCCCTCCGCGTCACACGAGGTGAGACCGCTGGCGTCGACGATGATGTCGCGGGCACCCTGATCGATGAGGGTCACGGCCAGGGTCGCGAGTTGAGGGGCCGTGGTCGCGTCGAGGCCACCGGCGAGCACGAGCACGGGGCGCTGGTCCTGCTCCTGCCGGGTGATGGTCAACGACGTGGCGGCTGGCGAACTCATCGATCCTCCGACTCAGGCGCTGGCGGTGTTCCCGTTCCGGAGCCGAGCGCCCACGGAAGGGCGCGTTCCGCAGGGTGTCGGTCTCGGCGCCGGCCATCGCCCCCCGCGGGTGTTGATCGTACTGGTTGTTACGGCAACCTTCTCGATGAGACGAGGGACCACTCCGGTCCGCAACTCCTTGTCATCACACGGTTTCCGTCGGTTACTGCTGTCCATAGTGGACGCTCGATCCGGGCCGCGGTGATCAACCCGGTTGGTCCGCATTTGTGATCATGGACAGAGTCAGTCGGTCCGGGTAGCCGGAACCGTTCGCGCTTTGCGTCTAGCGCTGTGAAAGCTTTCGCACTACTGTGAGGCATGTCACAAGGGCTGGATGGTTTAGCCAGCCCAGTCAGGGAAAGCCGAGGGCTACCGGCGAGGCACGGGGAAGGGCCGACGCCGGTGGAACATCGCCCGTACGACGGAGGGGCGCCGTCGTCGCGGGTGGTGCCGGGGTCGGGTCCGCTCGCCCCGGCCAGCGTCGTTCGGGGCCGGCCGGATGAGATCGTCCGGGCGGCCGGACGGGATCATCGCCACCGGTCCCGACGGCGCGTGGGGAACGCGCCCGGGTCGGTTGTCGCCGGATCGGTCGGCCGTCAGGTCAGCGGTCGTCAGGCCGCCCGGCGTCAGGCCACCGGTTGAGCGGGCCGGCCGTCCAGGGACGCCCGCTGGCCGCCGTAGACGTGCGGGGCGAGCAGGGCCGCGCAGCGCAGGTTGCGGTAACGCCCGCCGTAGTCCAGGCCGTACCCCACGAGGATGCCGTCGGGTGCGTCGAAGCCGATGTAGCGGACCTCCTCGGGCAGCTCGGCGATCGTCGGCTTGCGGAACAGCGCGCAGAAGCGCACCGACGCCGGGCCGCGCGAGCGCAGGTTGGACAGCAGCCAGGAGGCGGTCAGGCCGGTGTCGATCACGCCGTCGACCACCAGCACGTTGCGCCCCGCGATGTCCACGTCGAGGTCCTTGCGCAGCCGGACCGCGCCCGACGCGCCGATCGTGCCCGGGCCGGCGCGGTACGACGACAGCCCCATCCAGCTGATCTCCACGTGCCGGTTCAGGGCCCGGGCCAGGTCCGCGGTCATCATGGCCGCCCCGCCGAGTACACCGACGAGCAGCAGGTCGAGATCGGTGCCGTCCTCGTCGCGGTAGTCCGCCTCGATCTGCGCGGCGAGTTCACGCAGGCGGGCCACGATCTGCTCCTCGGTCCACAGGACCGCCGCCAGATCACCCGCGACGTGCTCTGGCTTCATTCGGGATCCTTTCGCTGGGACGGGGAGAGTCGGGACTGGCCTACGGTACGACGCGCTCGTAACCGATCCCGCGCGACCTGCCGGGGTGGCGTGACAAAGATCCCGCGTCACGGGCGCCGGTACGCGAGCGGTTGACCGGCGACCGCGTGACGACCCGGGCGTCCGGGGACGACCTGGACATCAGGCGACCGGGGATCTCGGCATCAGGGGATGAGCAGCAGTTTGCCGGTGGTCCGGCGCGACTCGAGGTCCATCTGGGCCCGGGCCGCCTCGGCGAGCGGGTACCGGTCGTAGATCCGGACGTCGAGCCCGTCGGCGATGAACCGGAACAGGTCGTCGGTCCGGCGGCGCAGTTCCTCGGGCGTCGCGGTGTAGTGGCCCAGCGTCGGTCGGGTCAGATAGACCGAGCCGGCCGCGTTGAGCCGCTGCGGGTCGACTGGCGGGACCGGACCACTGGCCGCCCCGAAGAGCGCCAGCACACCGCGGGGGCGCAGGCTGGCCAGGCTGGCGTCGAAGGTGGCGGCGCCGACCCCGTCGTAGACGGCGGCCACGCCGTGCCCGTCGGTGAGGCGGCGTACCTCCGCCGCCACGTCCACCCCGTCGCCGTACCGGATCACCTCGGCCGCGCCGGCTCCCCGGGCCAGCCGCTCCTTCTCCTCGGTCGAGACCGTGGCGATCACCCGGGCGCCCAGGCGGGTCGCGATCTGCGTGAGCAGCAGGCCGACCCCGCCAGCGGCCGCGTGTACGAGGATGGTGTCCCCGGGCCGGACCGGGTACGTGTCGAAGAGCAGGTAGTGCGCGGTGAGCCCTTGCAGCATCACGGCGGCCGCCGTCTCGTCGCTGACCGACTCCGGCACCGGCACGACCTTCTCCGCCGGCGCCACGGCCCGCTGGGCGTACGCACCCTCCAGGTACGCGGACACCACCCGGTCGCCCACGCCGATGCCGTCCACTCCCGGACCCACGGCGACCACCCGGCCGGCACCCTCGGAACCGAGGATCCGCGGCACCGGCCCGGGGTAGCGCCCCGTGCGGTGGTAGATGTCGATGAAGTTGACTCCGGTGGCGGCCAGCTCCACCAGCACCTGGCCCTCGCCCGGCACCGGCTCGGGCACGTCCTCGAAGACCAGGTTCTCGGGCCCGCCGAACGCCTTCAGCACGATCGCGTCCACGCCGAAGAGAATGGCACACCCTGCGGGGCTCTCCACCGATGGTCACCCGGCGTACGGACCGGCCAGCTGGCGTACGGATTGGTCAGCCGGCGTGCCCGAGCGCGGCCGCCTGTTCGCGCAGCGCCGCGACCAGCGTCTGCACCGCGACCCGGCGACGTACCCCGGCCCGCGTGGCCAGCCAGATCCGACGCTCGCCCAGCCCGTCGACCCGGGCCGACACCACGGCGTGCCGCTGCTCGTGGAACGCGAGCTTGGGCAGGATCGCCACGCCGAGCCCGCACTCCACGGCGGCCGCGATCAGATCGACGCTCGTGAAGCGCCCCCGCACGATGGGCTCGAAGCCGCTGCGGCGGCACAGCGCGGGAACCAGGCGACCGAGATACGTACCCTCCCGGTCCAGCGCCCACGGCTCGTGGGCGAGCTCGGCCAGCGAGACGGTGGGTCGGCCGGCCAGCCGGTGGTCGCGGGGCAGGAGGACGAGCAGGGGATCGCGGGCTAACGCCTCGCCGACCACCCCATCGGTCAGCGCGGGGCCGCCCCCACCCTGGTCGAACGTCATGTCCTCCTGGTCGAAGGTCACGGCCACCTCGCAGTCCCCGCGCCGGACCGCCTCGACGCTCTCGTGCGGCTCAAGCTCGAGCAGCTCCAGGGCCAGGCGGGGGTGGCTGCGCGACAGCGCGACCGTGGCCGGGAAGACCAGCGACGTCAGGGCGCTGGCGAAGCTGGCGACTCGGATGTGACCCACCGGCTCGTGGGCCAGTTCGGCGAGCTCGGATTCGATCGCGTCCATGTGGTCGAGCAACTCGCGTCCCCGGGCAGCCAGCAACCGGCCCGCGGGCGTCAGTCGCAGCCGGCGTCCCGACCGCTCGACCAGCGCCGTCTTGACCTCGGCCTCCAGCAGCGCCAGCTGTTCGGACACGGTCGACGGAGCCAGCCGCTGCTCCTCGGCCACGGCCCGGACCGTGCCGACCCGATCGAGCGCTTCGAGCAACCGCAGCCGCCAGGGGTTGAGCGTCACAGCCCGGAACCCTAGCCGTTTGTTCGGTTGTCCCGAACATGCTGGTCGGTAACACTCGCTTTTCACGGACGTACGCTGCCCCTACCGTCGGCCGTATGGCGTCGCTGAAGCTCGATGAGTTCCCCCGGTACCCGCTTCTGTTCGGGCCGTCGCCGATCCATCCACTCGACCGCCTCAGCGCGCACCTGGGCGGGGCGCGCATCTGGGCCAAGCGGGAGGACGTCAACTCCGGCCTCGCCTACGGCGGCAACAAGGTGCGCAAGCTGGAGTACCTGGTAGCCGACGCGCTCGCCCAGGGCGCGGACACCCTGGTATCGATTGGTGGCTATCAGTCGAACCACACCCGTCAGGTGGCCGCCGTGGCCGCGCACCTGGGCCTCAAAGCCGTGCTCGTGCAGGAGAACTGGGTCGACTGGCCCGACGCTCTCTACGACCGGACCGGCAACATCATGCTCTCCCGGATCATGGGAGCCGAGGTGCGCCTGGATCCGGCCGGCTTCGGGGTGGGCTTCAAGCCGAGTTGGGAGCGGGCCATCGAAGACGTCCGGGCGCGGGGCGGCAAGCCGTACGCCATCCCGGCCGGCGCCTCGGACCACCCGCTCGGCGGCCTGGGCTTCGCGCGCTGGGCGTACGAGGTGCAGCAGCAGGAGCGCGAGCTCGGCGTCTTCTTCGACACGATCGTCGTCTGCTCGGTCACCGGCTCGACCCAGGCCGGGATGATCGCCGGTTTCGCCACGCAGGACCGACCGCGGCGGATCATCGGCATCGACGCCTCCGCGAAGATCGATGAGACCCGCGACCAGGTGGCGCGCATCGCCCGGCGGACGGCGGCGATGATCGGGCTCGACCGCGACCTGCGGGACGACGAGATCGAGGTGCTGCCGGGCTGGGAGGGACCGGCGTACGGGATTCCCGGGGAGTCGACGCTCGAGGCCATTCGACTGCTCGGTCGCCTCGAGGGCGTCATCACCGACCCCGTGTACGAGGGCAAATCCATGGCGGCCCTCATCGATCTCGTCCGGGACCGGACGATTCCGGCCGACTCCACCGTTCTCTTCGCCCACCTCGGTGGTCAGCCGGCCCTGCCCGCCTACGCGGCCCTCTTCCGCGAGTAGCCCGGGCGTACCCGTCGGGACCGCTCCGTGCGCGACTCGGGCGTCCCGAGCGACGGGTCGCGCACGCGTCGGGACTGCCCGGCGTCGGCACCGCCCCGCGTCGGGACCCGTCCCCCGCCCCGCGGGCGGCGGAAACGCAGCCCGTCCCGACGCGCCGAGCCCATGATCGCCGTGAGGCGGTGCGGGGCCTTCGGGCGTACGTGTGCCTCACCGTGATCATTGGAGTTGATCGCGGTGAGGCGATCGCGGGCCGCCGGGCTCACGAATGCCTCACGGCGATCATGGGCTTCCGGAGGAGTTGATTAGGGGCTTCCGGCGGTGTTCGTCGCGCCGGTCCCGGCGTCGATGGGGGGCCGCGGCGACGGGTGATCGCCCCGATGGCTCGGCTCCGCTGACCGCTCTCGCTTGCGCTAGCGGAATCGATTTCGGGCGACTATCCTGAATCACAGGACATGATCATGATTCAGGGTCGGGGTGGTGACGATGGACGCGGCGAGGATAGGCGCTCTGGTTGAGCGGGCCTGCCTTGCGGCTGGTCTGAGCCAGCGTCGGCTCGCAGAAGCCACGGGCATATCGCAGTCGACCCTGTCGCGGATCATCTCGGGTGAGCGGGCGCCCAAGCTTCCCGAGCTCGTGGCGATCGCGTGGGCGACCGGCTGGACGGTGGCGCAGCTGACCGGGGCGACCACGGTGGCTGACCGGGTGCAGTGCGCGGCTCGGGCGACCAACGACTCCACGATGGAGGGCATGCGGCAAGCCCTGCTGCGCTTCCTCGAACTCGACGACTATCTGGATCAGCACGCGATCCCGGACACGGTGTGAGAGTGCGGGTGGCGTCGTGAACGCCGAGGTCGAAGGTCGTAAGGCTGCGATCCGGTTCCGCGAAGAGCACCGGTTGGGCGTGCAGCCGCTGGGCGATCTGGTCGCCGTTATCGAGCAGGCAATGCGGATCGACGTCGCTGTGCTCGATGTGGAAGCGGACGAGCACGGCTTGACGATGCGGGATCCGCAGCGCGACGTGGTGTTCATCGGCGTCGCCCGGACCAAGCATCCGATGAGGCAGCGCAGCTCACTGGCGCACGAGCTTGGTCACGTGATCTTCCAGGACTGGGCCGACAACCGTGCGGGCAACTGGAGTAGGCGAAGCCCGGAAGAGATACGGGCGGATGCCTTCGCCCGGCACCTGCTGGTGCCGGTCCAGGGCCTGCGCGAGTTTCTCGGACCCATGAAGTCGGTCACTTGGGCGGACTTGTCGGCCGTCGTCCAGTGGTTCCTGGTATCGCCGACGTTGGCGGCCATCGCGTTGTGCGAGGCCGGGTACATCGATGCAGATACCAAGCAGGACTGGTCGGCGCTGTCCACCCGCCACCTGGCGACCCGGTTCGGGTGGATCGACCAGTACCGGGCGCTGGCGGCGGACTCGAATCGGCGCCGCGCGCCCCAACGGTTGCTCGCCCGCGCAATCCGCGGCTACACGGAAGGGGTGCTGTCGGCCCAGGCCATCGCCACGTTGCGGGGTGTTCCCTTGGCCGAGGTTGAGAAGGAGTTGCAGGAGGCCGGCCTGGTGCCGGCCGAGCCCACGGTGAGGTGGGCGAGTCCGGATGATCTGCCGCCAGCACCTCAGGTGGACCTGGCTGCGCTAGATGCCGCGCTCGCCGATCCGGATGACCGCCAAGGGAGGGATCAGCGTCAGGCGTCGGCGGCGGAGCCGGCCGGATGACGCACCGGCCCATCATCGACGCTGGCCCCAGCCTGAACTTCTTCTCCATCAACAAGGAGCGACTCCTCATCAGCGTCCTGGGCCGGCTGAGCGCACCGGAGACCGTTGAGGCCGAGGTGCTTCACAAGTCCCGGACGGACAAGCGCTTCAGCGCGGCCGCTCGTACGTGGGCGAAGCTGAAGCCAGACTGGATCGAAATACTCTCCGATAGCGTGACTCCGGAACTGGCCGCCGTCGTCAGCCGGATCACCAGCGTGCCGAGGCCGGAGCGGCTTCGGACTCGCCGGAATCTCGGCGAGTTGATGGTGGTTGCCCACGCCGTCGTAGCCGCCGAAGCCGGCAAGGACGTGACCGTGCTCATTGACGACGGGGATGGGGCCCGTATGGCGATGGCCGAGGTTCGACGACTGGAACGGCTGAGCGCCCGTGGTCAAACCGTGGGATCGATCAGGCTGGCCAGCACGCTGACGGTGCTGCAGCGCGCGGCCGGTGGCCCGTACATCCCGGACAAGGGCGCCATGCGCGACATCTATCGACGCCTACGCGCCCTCGACGACGGCCTTCCACCCATCGAACGCACCAACCTTCTGTCGCCCAACCTCTGGACATGATCGTCCGGCTTGGCCTGGCTGAGCTCCTACGACTCGGGCAGCCATGCCATCAGGTCCCAGCGTCGGGACGGTGGTTGCGCCAGGCGGCGAACGGGTCGTAGTCGACTTCCAGCGCCTCCTGGGGCGGGCGCAGCTCGGGCGGGACGTGGCGCAGGTTCAGCCGCACCCGGTACCACAGGCTGCTGCGCCCGCGCATGGAGTCGACCAGGACGTCGTCGGCGGCGAGCAGCGGCCATACGTCGGGGTGGCGGGCCTTCCAACGGTCCAGGCCGGCGAGCGCCTCGGCCTTGGTGGCGGCCCGGGCGACTTCGATGAGCGGCATGGTGCTGCGGCGCCGGCCGGTGGCCCCACTGGACTTGCCCGGAGGCGGGGCGGCGACACGCCCCTGGGCCCCGGCCGGCGGCGCGTCGGGCAGCCCCGCCGCTCGGTGCTCTTCGGCGATCCGCAGGAGCGTCTCCAACGACCCGGCCGCCTCGTCGATGCCTTCGGCCGGGTCGCCGAGCCGGGCCACCCGCTCGGGCACGGTCGCGACCGTGTAGTCGGCCGGGTCGCAGGTCGGCACCTCGTCCCACCGCAGGGGCGTCGACACCCGACCGTCGGGAGTGGGCCGGATGGAGTACGCCGAGCACTGCGTCCGGTCCTTGGCGTTCTGGTTGTAGTCGACAAAGACCCCGTGCCGTTCCTCCTTCCACCACCGGCTGGTGGCCAGGTGCGGCACCCGTTGCTCCACCAGCCGGGCCAGCGTCAGTGCGGCCCGGCGCAGCTCCGTGAATGTCCACAGTGGCTGGATGCGGACCAGGATGTGCATCCCGCGGGAGCCGGACGTCTTTGGCCAGCCGACCAGTCCACACTCGACGAGCACGTCCCGCACCACCATGGCGACCTCGCGGACCTGCGGCCAGTCGACGCCGGGGTTGGGGTCGAGGTCGATGCGCAGCTCGTCCGGGTGCGCCAGGTCCTCCGCCCGGACGGGATGGGGGTGGAAGTCGATGCACCCCAGGTTCACCAGCCAGGCGAGGTCGGCTGGGTGACGCACCACGACCTCGTCGGCCACCCCACCGGACGGGTAGCGGAACTGGGCGGTCTCGATCCACGGTGGACGGTTCGCCGGGGCCCGCTTCTGGTAGAACGGCTCGCCCTCGATCCCGTCCACGTAGCGCTTGAGCCCCATGGGCCGGCCCTGCAGCCCAATGAGCACCGGACCGGCGAGGCGCTGGTACCAGTGGACGAGGTCGAGCTTGGTGAGGCCGAGACCCGGGAAGAAGATCTTGTCCGGGTTGGAGATGCTCACCTCGCGGTCACCGATCGCGACCACCGTTCGCTTCGACGCCACCCGGACATTCTGCCCGTCCGGGCCGACGCCGCGCCGACCGTACGAGCAGCCGACCGCACGGCCCACCGACCTCACGGCCGCCGAGCGTACGGTCTCGTCACCCGGCGGCCGGGCGATCGCCCGGCTGTCGACGTCGGCCCAGCCGCCGGCGTCACGGGCCCGCTCAGGCCCCGGGCTCCCACGGGCGGCGCGGCTGGCCCCACAGCAGGACGCCCATGACCACCAAGCCCCGGGCCGACAGCAGGCACGGCTCGTGGTAGGTGAGCATCACCCGTCCGTCGGGGACGACGACGTAGGCGTCGGCGCGACGGTCGACCGTCGTCTCGGGGCGGACCCGCGAGATGTGGGTGAGCGACCCCTCCTGCAGGCGCCAGGCGGGCAGCGGCGGCGCCGGCTCTGAGTGCCGGCCGTGCCACCAGTTGCCGACGGTGATCCATCCCTTGAGGGTGGCGTTCGGCGGCTTGCCGGTCTCGGTGATGCGGGCCAGGAACCAGGACGCCACGGCGAGCGAGTTCCACGGCGGGGCGAGCAGGTTCACGGTTCCGGGGCCGTTGGGCCAGAAGTCCGGGCAGGCCCGGGCCAGGTCCGGGTAGAAGTCGGTGAGGATCGGCTCGAAGCGCAGCGGGCCGCTGCGGGGCGTCCGGCCGACGCTGAGCCCCGCGAGGTAGTGCATCGTGCGCACCAGCCGTTCGACGCCCGGTGGGAGGGCGGCGAGCCCGTCGACGTACGCCTCGTGCGCCTGCCGCGCGCGCTCCGAGTGCAGCGGTTGGTCGTGGACCCCGACGCGTTGGCAGTCGATGCAACGGTCGAGGATCGGCTCACCGTTGACCGTGGCCCGGTGGGAGGTGCACATCGCCCGCCCGCACGGACCACAACGTCCGATGGCGAGCACCCCGCAACTGTCCACCTCGCACACGGCCGGCACGCTGCCAGGGTGGCCGACCCCCGCAACGTGGTCAAGGACCATTTTCGATCAGCCGCCGCCGGGGCGGGGGCGGGGCAGGAGCACGTCGAGGTCGGGAACCTCGTACCCCATGAGGTCGAGTCGATGGGCGACCTCGCGCACCGGCTGATGGGTCTTGATCGCGCCGGCCAGGACGTGCGACAGCGGAACCGGGCGGTCGTGGTTGAGCCACGGCCGGCTGCCGTCCAAGTCGTTGCTCGCGTAGGTGAGATCGTTCGGCCGGAGGTGGTCGGCCGAGATGGTGGTCGGGTCGACCTGCACGGTGTAGCCGAGCTGCGCAAGGCGCGCGGCGATGTCGGCCACCGAACGGCGCAGCCGCCGGGCCGCCTGCAGCAGGTGGGGCAGGCTGACGGGCTCGTTGGGCTTCAGCCAGGGGTCGGCCCCGTCCAGGTCGTAGCTGACGATGAGGAGGTCGTCGCGGGTGAGGTCGTCGACCGCCACCTCGCCGAGGTGGGTCTGCACCGTGTAGCCGAAGACGGTGAGCCGGGCCGTGATGTCATGCACGTCGCGTCCGGTGGCCCGGGCCGCGCGGATGAGGTGGGTCGCCGGAACCGGTTCGGTGGGGTCCAGCCACGGATGGGCCCCGTCCAGATCGACGCTGGTGAGTACCAGGTCGTCCGGGTCGAGGTGATCGACGATGAGGTCGGGGGGCGCGTCCGGCGCGGTGGTGAACAAGCCCCGGGAGGCCGCGGGCAGCCCGTACCCGAGCTCGCGCAGGCGGGTGGCGACGGCGGCCACCGGAAGGCTCTTGTGGTCGGCGGCCCGCAGCAGGTGCAGGACGGGGACCGGGACGGTCGGGTCGAGCCAGGGCGGCGTGCCGTTGAGGTCCCGGCTGGCCAGCACCAGGTCGTCCGCGGTCAGCTCCACAGTGGACAGTTGGGTCACGTCCACGCCCACGGTGTAGCCGAGCGTCACCAGCCGATCCGCGACCGCCGTGACCGGTTGACCGGTCCGCTGGGCACACCGCAGCAGGTGCACCGGGGTCACCGGTTCGGCCGGGTCCAGCCACGGGGACGCCTTGTCCAGGTCGCGGCTGAGGATGACCAGGTCGTGCTCCTCGGCGCGCAGGCCCTCGCAGCCGGCCGGCAGTTGGTACCCGAGCACGGCGAGGCGGGCCGCGACGGCGCTCAACTCCCGCCCCACCTTGTGGGCGGCGCGGACCAGGTGCAGCAGCGAGACCGGCTCGGTCGGATCGATCCAGGGGAAGGTGCCGTCGAGGTCCCGACTGGCGATCACCAGGTCGCTGGGGTCGGCCGCGTCCAGCGGTACCGACGCGGGGTCGGTGTGGAACTCGAAGCCGAGCCGGGCCAGCCGGGCCGCGACCTCGCTGATGGGGCGCCCGCTGCGCTGGGCCGCCTTGAGGATGTGGGGTAGCGGCACCGGTTGACCCGGGTTCAACCACGGCCGGGAGCTGTCCAGGTCCCGGCTCAGGAACAGCAGGTCGTCGGGGTGGCTGCCCACGGTCTCGTGTCCGACCGCGACGGTGTAGCCCAGTTCCTCCAGCCGGGCGGCGATCTCGCTGGCGTGGCGGCCGATGCGCCGGGCCGCGAGCACGAGGTGGGACAGGGGCACGATCTGGTCGGGGTCCAGCCACGGGGCCGCGCCGTCGACGTCCACGCTCATGATGAGCGCGTCGGAGGGTCGGGCGCGGACCACGCCGGCCCAGTCCGGGCCCGGCGTGATGAGCTTGGGGTAGCGCCCGGCCGCGGCGAGCGCGGTCAGCCGCCACTGCACCACCTGGTCCGGGCCGGCCGGTCCGTGGACGTCGGGCAGGAAGCACCCGGCGATCCCGGCGTCGACCGTGTCCTCACCCAGCCGCCACTGCCGGTAGCCGGAGGCGATGGCCCGCTCGAAGATCACGTCGGCGATGAGTGGCCGACCCAGGGCGAACGGGACGAGCCAGTCGTACGTGAGCACCGCCGGACCGGCCGCGACCAGGGCGTCGATGGCCTGCCAGAGCAGGCGTTCCACGTCCTCTTCGCGGTAACCGAGGATCCGGGTGCGGTCGACGGAGAGCCGCGGGGCGAGGTCCCGGCTCAGGTTCACCACCGCTCCGGTCAGTTCCTGCCCGGCCCACAGCCCGTCGGCGAGGATGGCACCCGTCTCGGTGCACCACCAGACGCCGGCCGCGGGGTCGGCCACCACCGCCGCGCCGGGCTGGCCGTGGCCGGACTTGTTGGCCGCCTGCATGGGCGGAGTCGCCGCGGAGAGCTCACCCGGTCGCCACTCGTGGTGCTCGCTGCCGTGCCGGGCCTCGGTGGCGAACTCGGCCACCCACAGGACGCTCCGCAGGGTGTCCACACAGGACACTGCGGTGGCCGAGCGCAGGTGCAGGCGGACGGTCGTGCCGCACTCCCGGCCGGGACCGAGCACCCGGATGCGGAACAGGCTGCCCGGTCCGGCTATCGACACGCGCAACGCGGGCCCCGGCGTGCCGTCCCGCTCCATCCGGCAGGTCTGGACCGTGATCTCGTCGGCGAGCATGAAGTAGCTCAGCACGCCGATGCCGAACCGGCTGTTGGGGTGCAACTGCACCGGCGGGTCCAGGCGCGCCCACTCGGCCTGCTCCTCGATGAACTCCGGCAGGTCGGCGAGCCGTACGCCGGCTTGGGCGAAGACCTCGGACAGCTCGCGGACGCCCATGCCGATGCCGTTGTCGATGCAGTCCAGGTACGGCCGTCCGTCGGCGTCGATGCCCTGCTCGAAGCGGATGCGTCCCACCCAGTCGTCGGCGAACCCCTGCGTACGGCGCAGGTACTCGGTGCGCGCCTGGCGGTACCGACACGCATCCAGCGCGTTCTGGTACAGCTCCCGGATCGCCAGCGCCGGGTCGCCGTAGAGTTGCTCGCCCATGAGCAGTTCCTGCACCCGGTCCTCGGCCAGCCGGAACCGTACGCCGGCCGACTGGTAGGCCCGCACACCGTCCACAACGGACGGCTGCAGCCCGTCGGCGGTGACGTGGGTCGGCAGCCCGCGCAGCGGGGCGAGCGCGGCGTCGGTCGTCGCGGCCCGCTGGACCAGGGTGAGGAGCTCGTTCAATGAGTCGATGTGGGAACGCAGCGCCACCTCGATCGCCGGGTGGTCGCAGGCCGCCTCCAGCGTGAGGGCCGAGTCCTGGCGCGTCCACCGGGCCGTCGCCACCGTGGTGCGCAGGCCGGCCGCGGTGACCGGGTCGACGATGCCGAGGTGCTCGCCGATCACCTCCGGCAGGGCGACCGGGTCGATGGCCAGTCCGCGCGCGACCACCAGCAGGTAGCCCAGTAGACGCTCCCGGACGCCGTCGGCGGCCACCGAGGCGAGCGCGTCCGTACGGTCGGAGCGGGTCAGGCTCCCGGCTCCGGCCGGGCTCCCGGCGCTGGTCGGGGTGTCGGCGCTGGCCGGAGTTCCGGTGCGAGCGTGGGTATCGGTGTGGGCTGGCGCGTCTGTCCGGGCGAGGAAGTGGGGGCCGGCCCGGAGGGCCCATAGCAGCGACGCCAGCCGCTCGGGCCGGAATAGGGAGCTGTCGCTTTCGGCCAGGGGCCCCAGCAGGTCGGCGATCGCCTCCACTCGGTAGGCGGAGGGCTGGCGGGCCAGCCACCGGTGCAGCAGCCACCAGCCGATCTCCTCGGCGGCGTCGCGGTTGCCGCGGGCCACGGCGGCGAGCGCCCGACGGTAGGGCTGGGAGTAACTCTGGGCGAACCGCTCAAACGCGGCGCGCTCGCTGGTAGCGTCCTGCGACGGGGTGAGGTCGTGCGGGGCGACGGCGCGCTCGCGCCCGGCGAGCGAGGACCGCAGCGTGTCGTAGACGAACGGCACGGCGAGCAGGAGCGCGACCTCGTCGGCGCTCAGGCGCAGCCCGTCGGCGCGTGGCCCGGCGCCTGCGCGCAGCCCGTCCGGCATCGTCTCGACGAGAAACGCGAGCCGATCGGCCATCCGGGTGGCGAAGCTCAGGTCCTGCCAGGGATCGTCGGCCAGGGTGAGCAGCCCGTCCCGGCGGACCATCCCCAGGTGAACGATCAGCTCGGCGATCCGGTGGCGAGCGCGGGTGACAGCGTCGCCGGAACCGCCGTTCTCGGGGCCGGCGTTGGTGGCGGGACCAAGGGTGCTCTCGGGGCTGACGGTCGCGGATGCGTCGTGCACGTTGTCCCACAACCGGTGCCGGGCCACCGCGGTGACCCAGCGGTCCAGCTCGTCGGCGTGCGTGGGCCAAACCACGCCGGGCATCGTCACCTGCAGAAACCTACCGACTCCCGGCAAGACCGCCGTCACCGCCCGGCGGCCACGGGCCGGCCGGCGACGCGACTCACACCCGGGACTCAGTTGACACCGCAACTACCTCTGACGGTATTGTTCCTCCCGTCAACAGTTGAACCTTCAAGCAAAGGGGAGCGCCATGACTCGTACGGTCGGGGGAATCGAGATCCCGGACCCCGGCGTATTCGTCTTCGACCCGAAGCACACGGCCGTCGGCGCCGTCGCGCGGCACATGATGGTGAGCAAGGTCCGGGGCATCTTCAAGGACGTCACCGGCACCATCACCATCGCCGAGGACCCGCTGCAGAGCAGCGTCGAGGTGATCATCAAGGCGGCCAGCATCGACACCGGCGTCGAGGACCGGGACAACCACCTGCGCAGCCCCGACTTCCTGGACGTCGAGAAGTACCCCGAGCTGACCTTCAAGAGCAAGCGGATCGTCAAGCACGACGGCTCGGACCTCGTGATCGCCGGTGACCTGACCATCCGCGGGGTCACCAAGGAGATCGAGCTGCCCGTCGAGTACCACGGGGTGGGCACCACGCCGTGGGGGAGCGAGGTCGTCGGCTTCTCGGCCAGCACCGAGCTGGACCGCGAGGAATTCGGTATGACCTGGAACGCCGCGCTCGAGACCGGCGGCGTGCTCGTCGGCAAGAAGCTCAAGATCGAGATTGAGGTCGAGGCGATCCGCCAGCAGTGACCCCGTGCGGAGGGCTGTGCCAGGAAGGACGCCCTCTTGACGCCAGATGCCTAGGAAGGACGCCTTCCTGCGCGCGAGCGCCAGGAAGGCGTCCTTCCTGACATTGGGGCCGGGGGAGGTCCGGGTGGCCCGGGCGGGGGGACATAAGGTCGGCGGCGTGGAGATCCCAGATCGCGCGCGGGTCGTCGTCATCGGCGGCGGGGTGATCGGCACCTCGGTGGCCTACCACCTCGCTCACCTCGGTGTCACCGACGTCGTGCTGCTGGAGCGCGACCGCCTTACCTCGGGCACCACCTGGCACGCCGCCGGGCTCATGGTGACCTTCGGCTCGATGTCGGAGACGTCGATCCGGATGCGTCAGTACACCCGTGATCTCTACGCCCGGCTCGAGGCCGAGACCGGCCTGGCCACCGGGTTCGCCCCGGTGGGGTTCATCGAGGTGGCCGCCGATCGGGACCGCCTCGAGGAGTACCGGCGCGTCGCCACGTTCAACCGTCACCTCGGCGTGGACGTGCACGAGATCTCGCCCCGCGAGGTCGGCGAGCTGTTCCCGCTGGCCCGCACCGACGACATCGTGGCCGGGTTCTACGTGCCCGGCGACGGCCGGGTGAACCCGGTCGACGTGACGATGTCGCTGGCGAAGGGAGCCCGCCAGCGCGGGGTGCGCATCCTCGAGGGCGTACCCGTGACCGGCGTGGCGAAGCGGAACGGCGCCGTCGCCGGCGTGCACACGCCGTACGGCTTCATCGAGGCCGAGGTCGTGGTCAACTGCGCCGGCATGTGGGCCCGGCAACTCGGCGAGGCCGACGGGATCACCATCCCGCTGCAGGCCGCCGAGCACTACTACCTCGTGACCGAGCCGCTGCCCGGGGTGGACGCGTCGCTGCCGGTGCTCGAGGACCCGGCAGCGTACGGCTACTACCGCGAGGAGGGCGGCGGGCTGCTCGTCGGGCTCTTCGAGCCGGAGAGCGCCCCCTGGCACGTGGACGCCATCCCGGGCGACGCCTCGTTCCTGACGCTGCCGCCGGACTGGGAGCGGATGGCACCCTACCTGCAGACCGCCATGCAGCGGGTGCCGGCCACGCTGACCGCGGGCGTGAAGCTGTTCTTCTGCGGGCCGGAGAGCTTCACCCCCGACCTGGCCCCGCTCATCGGCGAGGCACCCGAGCTGCGCAACTACTTCGTGGCGGCCGGGCTGAACTCGATCGGCATCCTCACCGGCGGCGGGGTGGGCCGGGCGGTCGCCCAGTGGATTGTGGACGGCCAGCCCGACATCGATGTGACGGGTGTCCATGTCGATCGCCTGCACCCGTACCAGACCACGCCGGAGTACCGGGCCAGCCGGACGGTCGAGGCGCTGGGCCTGGTGTACGCCCCCCACTACCCGAACCGGTCGATGCGGACGGCCCGCGGGGCGAAGCGGTCGGCCCTGCACGACCGGCTGGCCGCCCAGGGGGCGTACTTTCGCGACGTCAGCGGCTGGGAGTCGCCCGACTGGTACGCCGGTCCGGGCGTCGAGCCCGATCCCGGGCCGCTGACCTGGGGCCGCCCGGCGTACTTCGAGCGGTGGGCGGCCGAGCACCGGGCCGCCCGCGAGGCCGTGATCGTCATGGACATGTCGTTCATGGCCAAGTTCCTCGTACAGGGGCGCGACGCCGGCCGGGTGCTGGAGTGGCTGTCCGCCAACCGGGTCGACGGCGAGCCCGGCCGGGTCACCTACACCCAGTGGCTCAACGCGCGGGGCACGATCGAGGCCGACCTCACCGTGACCAAGCTCGACGACGAGACGTACTGGGTGGTCGCCTCCGACACCGCCCACCGGCACGCGCTGACCTGGCTGCGCCGGCACACGCCTGCCGACGCCCACGCGTTCGCCACCGACGTCACCTCGGCCTGGGCCCAGATCAACGTGCAGGGGCCGCGCTCCCGCGAGCTGCTGCAGGCTCTGACCACAGTGGACCTGTCCGACGCGGCCTTCCCGTACCGGGCCGCCCGCGAGATCCCGATCGGCTTCGCTCGCGTCCTGTGCCTGCGGATCACGTACCTCGGCGAGCTGGGATACGAGCTGTACGTGCCGACCGAGCAGGCGGTGGGCGTCTACGACCGCATCCTCGTGGCCGCCGCGGAGCTTGACCGGGCGGGCCGCGGGGTCGGGCTGCGCCACGCCGGCCTCAAGGCCCTGGGCAGCCTGCGGCTGGAGAAGGCGTACCGCGACTGGGGCCACGACATCGACAACACCGACACCGTGCTGGAGGCCGGCCTGGGGTTCGCGGTCGCCGTGGACAAGCCGTTCCTCGGCCGGGACGCGGTGCTGGCGGCCAAGGCGGACGGGCCGCCGCGGCGGCGACTGGTGCAGGTGCTGCTGACCGATCCCGAGCCTCTGCTGTACCACGGTGAGGTCGTGTACCGGTCCGGCCAGCCGGTCGGCTACGTGCGCGCGGCGTCGTACGGTCACACCCTCGGCGGTGCGGTCGGGCTGGCCATGGTGGAGGCGGCCGAGCCGATCACGGCGTCCTGGGTGGACAGTGGGGAGTGGACGGTCGATGTGGCCGGCGTCCGCCACCCGGCCCGGGTCTCGCTGCGGCCCCTCTACGACCCCGCGGGCGCCCGGGTGCGCGGCTAGGCCCCGCGGGCCTTCCTGGTGCCGCTCTTCTTCCGGTCGGGGCGAGGGTGGGCGGCGCCGCGGGGGTTGATGCGCCAGATCGTCACCGTGCGCGAGGTGGTGGACTCCAGCTCCGGGCGGACCGGTATCTCCCACGAGGTCACCGTGGTGAAGTAATCGCCCGGGAAGAACGCCCGGCCCGGGTCGCCCACCAGCACGTCGGCGCCGTCGCGGGCGGCGCGACGCAGGAAGGTGAGCACCCGGGCCGACATCGGCTCGCTGTAGAAGACGTCTCCGGCGACGACCAGCGGGGCCGGGTCGGTGCCGACCGGTACGCCGAGGTCGGCCAGGCCACGGTCGAGCACGTCCTCGCCGATCACCCGCAGCCGTACGTTGTTGAGCGTCGCGTTGAGCTCGATGGCGTTGACCGCCAACGGGTCGATCTCCACCGCCCACACCTGGGCCGCCCCGGCCAGAGCGGCGGCGATCGCCACGATGCCGCTGCCGGAGGCGAGGTCGACCACGTTCCGCCCGGCCACCTCGGCCGGATGGTCGAGCAGGTACCGGGCCAGGCCCTGCCCGCCAGCCCAGGCGAACGCCCAGAACGGGGGCGGGGCCTCGCTGTAGTACTCGCCCTCGGTGAGCAGCCACAGCCCGATCGGTTCCTCGGCCTGGTGCAGCTGGATCTCGGGCACCTCGGCGACCGGCGCCACCCGTAGGTGCCGGCGTACGAACTCACCGGGGTCGGTCGCCCAGCTCACCGCCGATCACCAGGCCCGGGCTCGTTCCGGCTCGGGTCGGGGCCGTGCGTCAACGCCGTCGGTCCGCTCTCGGCGGGGCTCGGGGAGGGCCGGCCGGCCCTCTCCGGAGCGTCCGTCGCCGCCGCGGCCCTCGGCCGAGCGTGCCTCGGCGGAGCGGCCCAGGTCGGCGACCAGGGTGGCCAGGGCGGTGGTGATGGGTACCGCGGTGACCAGGCCGATCGTGCCGACCGCGGCCCGCACGATTTCCTGGGCGAGGACCGGGCTGGTGAGCACGTCGATGATGGGCTGACCGCCGGCCGCGATGAGCAGCAGCAGCGGCAGCGAGGCGCCCGCATAGGCGAGGACGATCGTGTTCACTGCCGAAGCGACGTGGGCCCGGCCGACCCGGATCGCCGACCGGAACAGCGCCAGCCGCGAGGTCGCGGTCGACGCGAGCTCGGCGACCGTGGTGGCCTGGGTGACCGTGACGTCGTCGAGCACACCGAGCGCGCCGATGATGATGCCGGCGAGCAGCAGGCCGCGCAGGTCAATGTCGCTGTTGAATATCGACAGGTTGATCGTTTCGTCGTCGGTGAACCCGGTGAGCGAGGTCGTGACCGTGAAGAGGGCTCCAAGCAGGCCGGTCACCACCAGGCTGGCGAGCGTTCCCATCACGGCGACCGAGGTCGTCACCGAGAAGCCGTGGGTGAGGTAGAGGACCGCGAACATGATCGCGGCTGAGCCCACGATGGCCACCGGCAGCGGCGCCTGTCCATTGAGGATCGCCGGGATGATGAACAGCAGCAGGAAGGCGAAGCTCACCCCGAGACCGATCAACGCGGTGATTCCCCGCCACCGGCCGAACGCGATCACCGCGATCATGCACAGAGCGACCATCAGCAGCAGGTCCTGTCCGCGCTGGTGGTCCATCACGGTGTACAGACGTCCGCCCTCGCCGGCCTGGGGCAGTTGACCGAGGACCACGCCGTCACCGACCGCCAGCAGTGGCGACCCCGGCCCCCGGGGCAGGTCGACGATCACGTCGGTGCCCGCGCCCGGACCCGAGGTGATGTACACGACCGCGGTACCGCACGGCCGGGGTGGGCCGAACGTCGGCAGGCTGTCCGGGCAGGGGACCTCGGTGATCCGGACGACGTCGCCGTAGGCCCGCGGCAGCGACGTCGAGGCGGCTGTCTCGGGCTGGTCCGGCCAGAGCAGGGCCACGAGGAAGGCGGTGACCGCGGCGCACGGAATAAGAATCAATCGGATAATCGTGACGGTCCGCCGGGAAACCGACAGTTTGGCCGAATGTGCGCGCTCGGCCGCCGCCTCGCGACGCGCCCGACTGTGGCGGCGTCGCTCCCGACCCGTGGCCGCGTGCGAGCGAATCTCCCGGCCGCCGGTCAGCAGGTCGGGCTGGTCGGACGTCTGCTCCGGGTTCTGGCGCACGGCGAGGTACTCACCCGTGGGCGCGAGTCGCGGCGGGCTCCCCAAGGCCGGCGGCAGGAGCTGGGTGGGGTAGTCCCCGGCCGGTCGGGCCCCGGCTGGTGGGGTGCCGACGGGTGGGTTGCCGACGGGTGGGTTGCCGACCGGTGGGGTTCCGACGGGTGGGCTGCCGACCGGTGGGGTTCCGGCCGGCTGGGTGCCGGGTGGCGGGACGGTCGGGAACTGGCCGGTCGAGGGGCGCCCTGGGCCCGCCGGGGGCGGGACGGTCGGGTGTTGCCCGGTTCGGGGGGCGATGGTGGGGTACTGCCCAGTCGTCGGCCGGCCGGGGCCGGTCGGTGGGGTGACCGCCGGGTGCTGACCGGTCGGCGGATTCAGCGTGGGGTGCTGACCGGTCGGCGTACGGACGGGCGGATTTGGTCGGGCGTACGGGTCGTGACCGTACGAACTGGACGGTCCCCCCGTCCAGCCCTCGGATGGCTCGCTGCGCACCTGTGCACTCTCTCACTGGCCGGATCGATCGCGTCGCCGGGAGGGGGAGTCATCCCGTCGGCGCGGGCCGCCGCCGGTCCCCCGAGCCGTGCGGCCGGGGCGTCGACGGCGGGCACTAGGCTGCCCACCCGTGTGGGACGAGCCCGTGTGGGACGTAGTGGTCGTCGGAGGCGGACCGGCGGGCCTGTCGGCGGCGTACGCGGCTGCCCGCCGGGGCGCGCGCACGCTCGTGCTCGAGCGGGCCACGCACCCTCGGTACAAGACGTGCGGCGGCGGCCTCATCGGGGTCTCCCTGCGGTCGCTGCCCGACGGCTTCACCGTGCCAGCCCGGGATATCGTCCACCGCGCCACGTTCACGCTCAATGGCCGCGGTCGCTTCACCCGGCGCTCGGCTGCTCCACTGATCACGATGGTGCAGCGGGACGAGCTCGACGCCGCCCTCTGCGCGGCGGCGCGCGGAGCCGGGGCGACCGTGCGGGAGGGGACGCTGGTCCGGTCCGTGACGCAGGACGGCGACACCGTACGGCTGCGGGTGACCCGGCCGGCCGCGGGGCCGGGCTCGACCGCTCAGACCGCGGGGCCGGGCTCGACCGGTCAGGCCGGGCCGGAGGCCCGGGGCGATGCGGAGGTGCGAGCCCGGGTCGTGATCGGCGCCGATGGCTCGGCCGGCATCACGGCGCGCCACGTCGGCGTCACGTACGACCAGGTCGACCTGGGCCTGGAGGTGGATGTGCCGACGCCGGCCGGATCGGACTGGGCGGGGCGCCTGCTCATCGACTGGGGGCCACTGCCCGGGTCGTACGGCTGGGTCTTCCCGAAGGGCGACCTGCTCACGGTCGGCGTGATCGCGGCCCGGGGCCGGGGTGAGGCGACGCGGGCCTACCTCGCGGCGTTCCTGGAGCGGCTCGGGCTCGCCGGGGCGGAGCGCGTCCACGACTCCGGCCACCTCACCCGCTGCCGGAGGCCCGACTCACCGCTGCGGCGCGGCCGCGTGATCGTGGCCGGGGACGCCGCCGGCCTGCTGGACCCGTGGACCCGGGAGGGGATCAGCTTCGCGCTGCGCTCGGGTGCGCTCGCCGGCGCGGCTGCGGCGAGCGGGGACCTGGCCGGGTACGAGTCGGCGGTGGCGGCCACGTTGGCGCCCGTCATGGCGGCCGGCCGGCGCCTGCTGCGCCTGTTCGAGGCGCACCCCGCCGCCTGCCATGCCGCGGTGGCCACCCCGCCCGGCTGGCGGCTGTTCAGCGCGGTCTGTCGGGGAGAGCTCGACCTGGCTGACGTGGTCCGCCACCGGTCCGTGCGCACCGCCCTCGCCCTGCTGGGCCGCTAGAGCTATGGCTGGGCTGTTGTCAGGAAGGACGCCCTCCTGCGCTTTTTTGCCTAGGAAGGACGCCTTCCTGCGCTGGGGGGAGGAGGGCGGCGCGTGCGGCCCGGGCCACCTCCTCGGCGACCGTGTCGAGCAGGGCCGAGCGTAGGTTCCACTGCTGCCAGTAGAGCGGGACGCCGATGGCCTCGCCGTCGAGGCGCACGACGCGGCCCTCGGCCAGCAGCGGAGCGGACTGCTGGGGCGGGAGCAGGCCCCACCCGAGACCGTGGGCGATGGCCGCGGCGAAGTCGGCCGACGAGGGTACGTAGTTGCGCGGCGGGAGCGACGGGTCGGCGCCTCGGGCACGGAGGAACTGCGTCTGCAACTCGTCGCGCCGGTCGAAGTCGACGACGGGGGCCACGGCGAAGGCCCGGGCATCCTGGCCGTCGGCGAACCACCGCGCCGCGAAGGCCGGGGTGGCGAACGGCTCGTACGGCATGACGCCGAGCGAACGAACGACGCACCCGCTCACCGGGCGAGCCTGGGAGGTGACGGCCGCCATGACCGCGCCCGACTCCAGCAGCCCGGCCGTGAAGGCCTGGTCGTCGCGGTGCAGGTCGAAGACCATGGGTCGCCGCTGGGCCGCGCGGGCGAGGGCGGTCAGGAACCAGGTCGCCAGCGAGTCGGCGTTGACCGCGAGCGCCACGGTGGGCGGGGCAGGGTCACCGTCGGTTGGGTCGCCGATCTGGGCCAGCGCCTCGCGTTCGAGCAGGTCGAGCTGGCGTCCGAGCCGGACGATCGCCGCCCCGGCCTCGGTGGGCCGTACCGGTTTGCTGCGCACGAGCAGAACCCGGCCCACCTGCTCCTCGAGCGTACGGATGCGCTGCGACACCGCCGACGGGGTGAGGTGCAGCGTCCGGGCGGCCGCCTCGATCGTCCCCTCGGCGGCCACCACGGCGAGCGTCCGCGCCAACTCCAGCGTGAGCGACATGAAGCGATGCTAATGCTGCGGAAAAATCCTCAGCTGGACTGCATCGTGCGCGGCGCCTAACGTACGGCGTCGTGTCTGCCCTCATCGCTGGCTTCGGACTCGGCCTGTCGCTGATCGTCGCCATCGGCGCCCAGAACGCGTACCTGCTCCGGCAAGGGCTGCGCCGGGAGCACGTCACCCCCGTGGTGATCGTGTGCGCGGCCAGCGACGTCACGCTCTACGTGGTGGGCGCGGCCGGGTTCGGGACCATCGCCACCCGCATCCCGTGGCTCATCGACGTCGTGCGGTGGGCGGGGGCCGCCTTCCTCATCTGCTATGGCGTGCTCGCGGCGCGACGGGCGCTGCGCTCCGACGGGTCGGCCCTGCGGCCCGCCGAGGAGGAGGCGACGCCGTCGGAGGCAGGGACACCGTCGGACGTCGAGTCCCCGTCAGGCGGGGCGATACCGTCCGATGTGGAGACAGCGTCGGGCGTGGGGACGGCGTCGGGCGTGACGTCGGGTCGCGTCACGGGGGCCGGCGCGGCCCCGACGAAGACGGCGGCCATCCGGGCGGCCTCGCCGCGGACCGTGTCCGTACGAACCGTGGTGATCACGGCTCTGGCCCTCACCTGGCTCAACCCCCACGTGTACCTCGACACCGTGTTCCTGGCCGGGTCGGTGGCGGCCGCGCAGGGGACGGGCCGCTGGGCGTTCGTGGTCGGTGCGAGCGCCGCGAGCATCGTCTGGTTCTGCGGGCTCGGGTACGGCGCCCGCGTGCTGGGGCGCTGGCTCAGCACTCCGCGGGCCTGGCGGGTGCTCGACGGAGTCATCGCCGTCGTCATGGTCACGATCGGGATCTCGCTGATCGTCTGACCAGGCGGCTCGGGCGAGCCGGCGTCTCGTGCGCTCCCGGGACCCGCCACCCATGATCGCCGTGAGGCACTCGTAGCTGGTACGGCGCCGGATCGCCTCACCGTGACCACGGGTCGTGATCGCGGTGAGGCGGTCCGGCGTCCGCCCGCGTACCCCTGCCTCACGGCGATCATGGCCGCGTCAACGGTGGTCACGCCCGCACCGGCCTCAGGGGTGGTGACGCCACCGGCCTCAGGGTCGCCTCCCGCACCGGTCTCAGGGGTGGTGAGGCCCGCGAACGGCGGTCGCGCTCCGCACCGGCCGCGGGGTGAGTACGACCGCGCCGCACCTCGGGGCGGGCGCGGGTGCCCCGAGGCGGCGCGGCCGACGCTGGTCCGCGCGGTCGGCACGGTCAGCGCGGCCGAAGCCGGCAGCGTGCTCGACGCCAGTCCGGCGCGGCCCACGCCGGCCAGTGTGGTTGACGCGGGCCGGTGCAATCAACACCGATCAGCGCGGCCGACGCCGGTGAGCGCCATCGGCGCCGATCAGTGCAGGCGACGCTGGTCGGTGCGGCCGTCGCCGGTCATTTGGTGAGACCGGCGCGGCGGAGGGCGTCGGCGAGCGCGGTGTTGATGGGCGCTTCGGCCGGCCGCCCGCGACCAGAGCCGCCCCGGCCGCCGGGGCCACCGCGACCGTCCCGGCCACCCCGCCCGCGGTCGGCCGAGCCGGGGCCCGAGGCCGCGCGGACGGCGGCCGGGTCGTCGTCCAGGCGCAGCGTCAGCGAGATCCGCTTGCGGGGAACGTCCACGTCGAGGACCTTCACCTTCACGATGTCGCCGGGCTTGACCACGTCGCGGGGGTCCTTGACGAAGTTGTGCGACATCGCGGACACGTGCACGAGCCCGTCCTGGTGCACCCCGATGTCGACGAACGCCCCGAAGGCGGCCACGTTGGTGACCACGCCCTCCAGCACCATGCCGACCTTGAGGTCGGCGATCGTCTCGACGCCCTCGGCGAAGGCGGCCGTCTTGAAGGCCGGGCGCGGGTCGCGGCCGGGCTTCTCCAACTCCTTGAGGATGTCGGTGACCGTGGGCAGACCGAAGGTGTCGTCGACGAACTTCTCCGGCTTGAGCTTGCGCAGCACGGCTGTGTTGCCGATCAGCGACTTCAGATCCATGCCGGTCGCGTCGAGGATGCGCCGCACCACCGGGTAGGCCTCCGGGTGCACGCTCGAGGCGTCGAGCGGGTCGTCACCGCCGGGGATGCGGAGGAAGCCGGCGCACTGCTCGAACGCCTTGGGGCCGAGCCGGGGTACCTGCTTGAGGTCGGCCCGGGTCCGGAACGGACCGTTGGCGTTGCGATGGGCCACGATGTTGGCGGCCAGGCTCTCGCCGATGCCGGAGACGCGGGTCAGCAGCGGGACGGAGGCGGTGTTCACGTCCACGCCGACCGCGTTGACGCAGTCCTCCACCACGGCGTCGAGGCTGCGGGAGAGCTTCGCCTCGGACACGTCGTGCTGGTATTGGCCCACGCCGATGGACTTCGGGTCGATCTTCACCAGCTCGGCCAGCGGGTCCTGCAGGCGGCGGGCGATCGAGACGGCGCCGCGCAGGGACACGTCCAGGTTCGGCAGCTCCTGGGAGGCGTAGGCCGAAGCCGAGTAGACCGACGCCCCCGCCTCGTTGACGACGATCTTGGTGAGCCCGGGGATGAGCCGCACCAGCTCGCCCACGAGCTTGTCGGTCTCCCGGGACGCGGTCCCGTTGCCGATCGCCACCAACTCGACGTTGTGGGCCTTCACGTGCTTGGCCAGGGTGACCAGCGACTCCTGCCAGCGCCGGTGCGGCTCGTGCGGGTAGATGGTGTCGGTAGCGACCACCTTGCCGGTCCCGTCGACGACCGCGACCTTCACGCCGGTGCGGTACCCGGGGTCCAGGCCCATGGTCGGCCGACCCCCGGCCGGCGCGGCGAGCAGCAGGTCGCGCAGGTTGGCGGCGAAGACCCGCACGGCCTCGTCCTCGGCGTTCTGGAACAGACGCATGCGGATGTCGATGCCGAGGTGGGTGAGGATGCGCGTACGCCAGGCCCAGCGCACCGTGTCCAGCAGCCAGCGGTCGGCCGGCCGGCCCTGGTCGGCGATGCCGAAGCGCGCCGCGATGTCGCGCTCGTACTCGGTCGGCCCGAGCGTCGGGGCGGCCGTGGGGTCGGCCGGCTCCGGCTCGGGATCCATCGAAATGTCGAGGACTTCCTCCTTCTCGCCCCGGAAGAGAGCCAGGATCCGGTGCGAGGGCAGTGAGGTGAACGGCTCGGAGAAGTTGAAGTAGTCGGCGAACTTGGCGCCCGCCTCCTCCTTGCCCGGACGCACGGTCGAGACCACGCGACCGCGGTTCCACATCTTCTCGCGCAACGCCCCGATGAGGTCGGCGTCCTCACCGAAGCGCTCGACCAGGATGGCCCGGGCCCCCTCGAGCGCGGCCGCCGCGTCCGCCACGCCCTTCTCGGGGTCCACATAGGACTCCGCCGTGGCGGTCGGCTCGAGCGTCGGGTCGTTCAGCAGCGCGTCGGCCAGCGGCTCGAGCCCGGCCTCGCGGGCGATCTGGGCCTTGGTGCGGCGCTTCGGCTTGTAGGGCAGGTAGATGTCCTCGAGCCGGGCCTTCGAGTCGGCCGCCATGATCTGGGCCAACAGCTCGTCGGTCAGCTTGCCCTGGCTGCGGATCGACTCGATGATCGCGGCCCGCCGCTCCTCCATCTCCCGCAGGTAGCGCAGCCGCTCCTCGAGCGTACGCAGCTGGGCGTCATCGAGGGACCCGGTGACCTCCTTGCGGTACCGGGCGATGAACGGCACGGTCGCCCCGCCGTCGAGCAACTCCACCGCCGCCGCCACCTGGGTGGGGCGAACCCCCAGCTCGTCGGCGATCCGCTGGTAGATCTTGCGGGCGGTCTCGACCGCACTGACCTGCGCAACGTCGCCCGTGGCCACTGTCACCGATGTACTCCCTCGCTGTGTCGCTCATCCGCGGACGGGTCACCCGCCGCTCGGACGTCACGCTGCGCCGACCGTACGGTCACGACTCCAGCCGTACGGCAGCCAGCAACCGGGGCGGCGGATCCGGCCGTGTCATTCTGCCGCCGGGGGCGGGCAATGTCGCGACGGCGCGCGGATCATCGTCGCGTCCGGTCCCCGGTTGACGCCGCCCGAGACCATGGGGGGCACGCGGCGGAAGGGGGCCAAATGAGCGCGGAACGGAATGTCTACCTCGACCAGGCAGTGGCTCAGCAGGAGCGGCTCGAGCAGGACCTGCGCGCCCGGCGCGCCGCCCCGGCCCCGGCGGCCCCGGCGGGCGCGGGGCCCAGCCGCAAGCAGCGCATCGCGGCGCTCCAGCAGGCGACGATGCCCTCGACGCCGGCCGTCGACGTCCGGGTCACCGGCTTCTGGCGCTGGAAGACCGTAATCGTGCCGCCGAACGCGTTCGTGGTGCACACGCGGCGCGGGCATCCCGAGCCCCTGCACGTCGGGCTGGGCATCTCGTTCCGGTTCGACCCGGCTCGCGACTCCTACCTGGTCGTCCCGGGCGCGATGCAGACCATCCTCATCAACGCGTACTGCATCTGTCGGGAGCTGCAGGGTCTGGTGGTGCAGGCCTACGTCCAGTGGATCATCCACGACTTCGCCACCGCCTACCGCAAGCTCGACTTCAGCGACGCCGACGACCCCATGCGGCTGGTGAACCTGCAGCTGCGGGAGCAGGCCGAGGCGGCCATCAAGGACAAGGTCGCCACCATGAGCGTCCACGAGGTGCTCAGCGACAAGCAGCCGATCGTCGAGGAGCTGACCGCACGGCTGCGGGCCATGGCCGAGGGCGAGGGGTCGAGCGCCACCGGCGTCGCCCACGGCGGGCTGGGGCTGCGCATCGTCACCGTACAGATCAAGGAGGCGATCGTCAGCTCGGCGCGGCTGTGGGAGAACCTGCAGAAGCCGTTCCGGGCCGAGCAGGGTCGGGTCGCCCGGCTGGCCGAGCTCGCCGCCGAGGAGGCGATCGCCGAACGGGAGCTGACGGCGTCTCGGGCCCGGGAGACGCAGCGCCTGCAGACCGAGCGGGAGCTGGACGAGCTGCGGGCGGCCAACGAGGCGGCCGCGTTCGACCGGGAGGCGACCGAGCGGGTGCGCCGGGCCCAGACCGAGCAGGAGGTACAGCGGCGGCTGGCCGAGCTGGCCAACGAGACGACCCTGCACGAGCTGCGTCTGGAGCGGGAGCGCAGCGCCGAGGAACTGGCCGTCGGCCGGGACCGGGCCGAGCGCGAGCACGAGCTGGCTCGACTGGCCCTGGAGGGGGAGCTTGCCCTGGCCCGGGCTCGCGCGGACGCCGAGCACGCCCGCGCCCTGCTGGAGCTCGAGCGGGTCCGGATGCGGGCGGCCATCGAGAACGAGGCGTCGCCGGAACGCCTGCAGAGCAAGCTCATCGATTCATTGCCCGAGATCGTTGCTCGCCTGCCCAAGCCGGCCGAGCTGCGTCAGGTCACCATCAACGGTGGGGACGGCAACGCGGTCGCCACCCTCATCGCCGAGCTGGGCGCCGTGGTGGGCGCGCTGCGGGAGCTGGCCGCCGGCGCGAACCGGTCGGGCTCCGGGGAGCGGCGGGCCTCCTGATTCGGGCGAGCCCGGTCCGCCGGCTGTGCTCGGTCGGTGGCCGGGCCGTCTGCTTCCCTCGCTCGCGGCGTACGGCTTGCGCCCGCGGCGTACGGCTTGCGCCCGCGGCGTACGGCTTGCGCCCGCGGCGTACGGCTTTCGCCCCACCCCTCAGGGCTTGCGCCCCACTCCGCCGTAATCGATGACCGGCGTTGCCTCGATATCGTTATCGGGCCGCCACTGCGAGCAACTGACGACACCGGGTTCGAGCAGCTCGAGGCCGGCGAAGAAGTCGGCGATCGCCTCCGGGGTCCGGAAGCAGATCGGCGGACAGCCGTGGCTGTTCCATATCTCGATCGCCCGATCGACGGCGACCGGGTTGACCTCCCACGTCGGGTGGGAGATGACCACGTGACTGCCCGGGGCCACGGCGTCGACGATCGCCTTGACCGCGCCGTACGCCTCCTTGTCGTCGGGGATGAAGTCCAGGACCCCGAGCAGGATCACTCCGACCGGTTGGGACAGGTCGAGGGTGCTCGCCGCGGCGCTCAGAATGCGCTCCGAGTCGCGGAGGTCCGCCTCGAGGTAGTCGGTGCGGCCCTCGGCCGTGCTGGTGAGCAGCACGCGGGCGTGCGCGAGCACCATCGGGTCGTTGTCGACGTAGAGGATGCGGCTCTCCGGCGCGACCGCCTGCGCCACCTCGTGGGTGTTCTCCGCGGTCGGCAGGCCGGTGCCGATGTCCAGGAACTGGCGGAGGCCGACCTCGGCGGTGAGGTAGCGGACCGCCCGGCGCAGGAATGCCCGGCTGGCCCGGGCCGAGGCGGCGAATTCCGGCAGGAGGGCGAGGAGCTTTTCACCGGCGGCTCGGTCGACCGCGAAGTGGTCCTTGCCCCCCAGCAAGTAGTTCCATAGTCGCGCTGAGTGAGCGACGGTTGTGTCCAACCTCGACAGATGTCCGGCGGCGGGTTCGCTCATGTAACTCTCGCGTTGTGAGGCAGCGGACTGACGAGGTGTCTGCTCCATAGAGAGCAATAGAGGAAGTCTAACCCGAGACTGTTTCGTAATGAAAACACGAGCATCGTCGGACCGGACCAACCGGACGTCGCCGAACGGCTGACCCGCGTCGGCCCGCCGTATGGCCCGATGCCGGGGGCTGACGGCCCCGCGGGCCAATCCGAGGCCTCAGGCGACGGCCCGCGGGGGTCAGTGCCGCGTCCGAGCGACGGCCACCGGACGGTCACTGGACGGCCCACCGGATGGTCGCTGGACGGGCCGTGGCATGGGGCGGCGACGTCGGGCCGTGGCCCGGTCCTAGGGTGAACCCGAGAGGAACTGCAGCGGACCCGACTCCGGGCGTCGCCCCTGACCGGTGGCGCCGATACCGCGCCGACAGCCGGCGTGTCGCCGAAACACGCCCGAAACGGACAGCCGTGGGGGCCAGGGGCGAGAAACTGTCGGAATGGCGCCAGGAGGGGCGATGCACGTCACCCGTGGTCATGGCATGCTTACGCAGACAATCCAAACTGCGGGGCGCAAGCCCGGCTGAGACACGACGTGTACCAGGGAGGAGACGGTGGCCACCCCGCCCGGGAGCACCGATGCGCCGGCCGGCGGCCCGACGCTGCTCCGCATGGTGGTTGGCGCGCAACTTCGGCGCCTGCGCGAAGCCCGGGGTATCACTCGGGAACAGGCGGGCTACGAGATCCGCTCGTCCGAGTCGAAGATCAGCCGGATGGAACTGGGCCGGGTCTCGTTCCGGCCGCGAGATGTCGCCGATCTACTGACGCTCTACGGGGTCGCCGAGGACGACCCGGAGCGGGAACGCCTGCTCGGGCTGGTTCGCGAAGCGAACGCGCCGGGCTGGTGGCACCAGTTCGGCGACCTGATGCCGTCCTGGTTCCAGCCGTACGTGGGTCTCGAGTCGGCCGCGTCGGTGATCCGTACCTACGAGTGCCAGGTGATCCCGGGGCTGCTACAGACGCGGGAGTACGCCCGCGCCGTGGTGAGGTCCCTGACGCCCGGCGCCAGTGCGGCCGAGGTCGAACGCCGGGTCGAGCTGCGGGCGACGCGGCAGCGGCAGGTACTGCACCGTGAACCCGCGCCCGTCCTGTGGGCCGTCATCGACGAGGCGGCGTTGCACCGCCCGATCGGGGGCGTCGCGGTGCTGCGCGACCAGCTCACCGCACTCGTGGAGGCGTCCCGTCAGCCGAACATCAAGATCCAGGTCATGCCCTACGAGGCCGGCGGACACGCTGGGCTCACGGGAAGCTTCACGATCCTTCGCTTCCCCGAGCAGGACCTGTCCGACGTCATCTACGTCGAACTGCTGACCAGCGGCCTGTTCCTGGATCGAAGCCACGACGTGGATACCTACGCCGAGGCGATGGAGCGGCTCTGCCTGCAGGCGCGCGAGCCCGAGGAGACCGCGGGCCTCATCGAATCGATCCTCAAAGAACTGGGCTGATCGTTACTCGGCTGGCCGGTCGACCCGGCAGGGTCCCTACCGGGCGTCCCTGACCGGGCCGACCGGATTGTCGAGGATGTCGATGCGTCAGCGGGCGAAGGAGTCGAACTCGCCGGCGGCCGCGCCGCGGAGGAACGCCTCGATCTCGGCGCGCGTGTAGATGAGGGCTGGGCCCTGCGGGTCGCGGCTGTTACGGATCGCGACCGAGCCGTCGGGCAGCTTGCCCAGCTCCACGCAGTGACCGGCGCTGCTGAACCGGCTCTTCACCCAGCGATCGACCGGAAGCTCGTTAGCTGGAGTCCCGTTGCGCATGTGCCGTTTCCGTTTCTTCGCCTGGGGCACTGATGTGCCCAGTCCCTGGCCGGGTTGAGCCGACCCGACCGCGGCGCCGGGGGGAGGCGCCGTGAATGCGGATCTTGCCACAGGGGAATCTTCAAGTTCAAGTGAACCTGCACGTGCATTGGCCGTTGCCTAAATCACGTGCGTCGGTGCACCACTGTGGACAGGATTGGTGCTTGTGGACACGTCAGGCGCTCGATCGAGCGGAGCACGTGGCCTCCCTTCACCAGACTCCCCGGTGGCGCGCTGGTGAAGCCCGCGTCCCCGGGCGACCGGGCGGGCGTACGTGATCGCACCCGCCCGGATGTTGTCTGCTCCGACGTGGATGACGGGGACGGCGGTTCCGCCGGTGGTTGACTGCGCGACGACGGTTCCGTGTTATGTCCCGCGTGCTCGTCGTCGGACTCACCGTGGGTAACTGTGGCGGAGGCGACGCCGGCTGTTAGCGTAACCCAGATCTCAACCCTTTAGCTGCACTTGGGGCAAGTATGTCGCTTTTTAGGGTAAGGGTGGTCGGACTCCTCGGTCTGCTCCTCGTGGCTGGCTGCACCGCCGACCGCCCTGAACCCGACGCGCCGGACCCCACGGTGCGCACCGCGCTGCCCGATGCCGACACCACGGTGGTGGAGGGTACGACCGCGGTCGAGCTCGCGGTGGGGACCAGCCAGGCCCTTTACCTGGGGTCACCCGCGGTCGTCCTCGTCGGCGACGGGGACGCCGATGCGCTGCCGCGCGCAGTGGAGGTGACCGTCGATCTCGGCGTCCCGCTGCTGGTCACTCCGGCGGCGGCAGAGCCCGCCCCGCCCGTGGCGGAGCCGGCTGCCGGGCCGGTGGCTGGCCCGACCGCGGAGGCTACGCCGTCGCGTACACCGACGGGCGGCGTGCTCGCCGAGATCCAGCGGCTCGGGGCGCGGGCACTGATCACGGTCGGCACCACCGCGGCCGCGTGGGCCGCCACGCCAACGTTCCCGCCGGGGGTCACGGTCGTCGGGGTGGACGACCCGGTTCCCGTCGCGGTCACACCACCGGAGCGCCTGCCGTCGCTGCTCGTCCTGGCGGAGGGCACCTCGGTCGACGCGGCCGCGGTCGCCACCGCCCGGGCCGCGGGTGCCCGGGTCCTCGAGCTCGGCACCACCGACCCGCGAGCCACCGCCGCGAGCGTGCAGACGATTGCCGACGCCGTAGGCGAGAGCGCCGCAACGCCGACGGGCGCTGGCTTGGAAGACGCTGGCTCGGTGGGCGCTGCCTCGGTGGGGCCGGGCTCGGTGGGCGATGCCTCGGCGCGGGCCGGCTGGACAGGCGCTGGCTGGCCGGGTGCTGGGTGGCCGGGCAAGCTGCTCGCGCTCGGCTCGGCGTTCGGTCCGGCCGACCGGCTGCGCCAGCGGGTGGCGACCGCGGCGACCGGGGTGCAGCTGCCCGGCGGCGGGCAACTGGTCTTTCCGGGCCGTCGAATGGTGGCGCTCTACGGGCATCCCGGCGATCCCGGCCTGGGCGTGCTCGGTGAGCAGCCGGTCGAGGCCGCGATCAGCCGGGCTCAGCAGCTGGCCGGGAGTTATCAGGCGTACGTCGGTGAGCCCGTGGTGCCCGCATTCGAGATCATCGTTACCGTCGCCACCGGTCGGACCGGCTCGCGGCCCCACCCCGTGGAGAAGTTCCGGCCCTGGGTGCAGGCGGCTCGCGAAGCCGGCGTCTACGTGGTGCTGGACCTGCAGCCCGGGGACGTGCACTTCCTCGAGCAGGCCCGGCTCTATGAGGAGCTGCTGCGGGAGCCCCACGTTGGGCTGGCCCTGGACCCGGAGTGGCGGGTGCAGCCCGGCAAGGCCCACATGGTGCAGATCGGCTCGGTGGACGCGGCCGAGGTGAACGAGGTCGGGCAGTGGTTGGCCCAGCTGACCCGGGAGCACAACCTGCCGCAGAAGGTCCTGATGCTGCACCAGTTCCGGCTCGACATGATCTCGAACCGGTCGGCGCTGGTGACCGACTACGACGAGCTGCGGGTGGTCATCCACGCCGATGGATTCGGCTCGCCGGGCGCGAAGTACGGCACCTGGAACACACTGCACATTGATGCCCCGGCCAACGTGGCATGGGGGTGGAAGAACTTCTATGACGAGGACAAGCCCACCTTCACGCCCGAGCAGACGATGGCGGTCTCCCCGGAGATCGTCTTCGTCTCCTACCAGTAGTCCACCATGCCTGTCCGCGTTGCGTCTCCGCCCCAGTCCCGTGTTGATCTAGGGCGTAGAGTGGTTTGTTGATCTCTATGCACCACTCTACGCCCTAGATCAACAGGAAAGTCCTAGATCGACGGGGGAGCCGTGCCGCGGTTCACGGCGGCCGGAGCAGTGTCGGTTGGCCGGCTGCCGGCGGTGGGCCATCGCTGATGGGCCGGTCGTCCGTCGTCGAAAGGTCACCGGTCGGCGGTTGGCTGCCCGTCGGCGGGCCGCCCGTGAGGTGGGCCTCGATGTACCGGTCCACCCGGCTCTCTCCGGGCTGGGTCAGGTCGAAGATGCGTTGCTCGATCTCGCGTTTGGACGCGGCGATCGCGGCCCCGTCCGGCCGCTTCCACCACGGGGTCAGCTTGATCTCCACCGGACGCGCGTTGCGGCCGAGCACCACGGCCCGGCCGAGCTTCAACGTGCGCAGGTCCTCCGGGGTGAGGATGGGGTCCATGTCGTCGTTGTGGCCGGCATCGGTGATCGCCGGGGGCCGACGTACCTCCCCGATCAGCCGCGAGATCGTCTGCAGGTCGTCGATGTTGCCGCCCTCGCCCAGAATCACGCGGTAGGCGGCGCTGTCCCAGATGTCACGGGTCAGGCCCTCGCCGTACCGGGCCATCATGCTCGACAACGACTTGACATAGATGTGCGTGGCGATCGATGCCCGGCCGGCCGAGCGCATAAGGTCCATCGCCATGTTGCCGAACGGGCTGATGGACTCGGCCTCGTTGAACTCGACCGTGAGCGGCGGCTCGAGCCGGCCGCCGGGCATGTTGGCCGCCACTCCGCGCGCCGCCCCCATGACGAGCACGCCGAGCAGGATGCTGAGACCCGGCGTCACCGGGTGGTCGCCCCGGTCCTTGGCCAGGATGTACAGGGTGTTGCGGCCCGAGAGGAAGGAGGCCAGGTCGAACTGCTCGTCGGGGCCGGGCGAGAACTGTTCGAGGACTTCCCGGTTGTGCAGGAAGCGCAGGCTCTGGGCCACGACGGCCCACATGGCCGTCCGCGCCTCCTGGTTGGTCCGCGTGAGACCCTCGAACTCGGTCGCCCAGCCGCGCGGAGCCACCCCGGCCGCCTCCGCCTGCCGGAGAAGCGTCAAGGGCTCCGGGTCGAGGGGGTTGCGCGACCACCGCACCACGTCGATGAGGGTCCGGCCGTGGAGCGCGGCCGTGAGCAGGTAGGAGCGGAGGATGATTACCGCGGCCGTGGCCGAGAAGTAGCTCGCCTCGTGCCCGGGGGAGCGCTCGCCGCCGATGTGGTACCCGGCGAACCCGGTCATGGTCTGCGCCATGTCGCTGGCGCCCGTGGGGGAGACCGCCGCATGGATGAAAGTCATTTTGATCCGCTCGGGCGGGGGCCAGCCGGTGATGTTGTCGGGGTCGAAGACGTAGACCTTGCCCAGCTTGGCCCGGGCGGCGTACGTCGTGGTGAACGATTCGAGCTGGCTGGAGACGACGATGCAGGCGCCGGGCGCGTCGATGGTGAACGGCGTGACGAACTGGCTGTCCTTACCGGTGCGGGGCGGGCCGACGATCAGCACCGGGTCGGCCACTGAGCTGTACACGCGCCGCCGCGACCGTACGTCCCGGCCCAGGTAGTAGCCGACCTCGAGCGGGTTGATCGGACTGCGGCCGGCCAGCGCCGGCCGGGTGGTCGGGGCCCGCTTCAGGAGGGCGCGGTACCCGATCTGCTGGCGGATCTCCCAGCCGGACGCGAAACCGAGCCGACCCCAGCGGAAGCCGCGCCGCCGCCGCCACGCGAACCCGGCCCACACGAGCACGGCCGCCACCCCGATGGCGAGGACGAGGAGCACCGCGAAGATCAGGTAGATCTGTCGGGTCGACCCGAGCACGGCGGCCGCCGCCGGTGGCCAGGCCCGGGTCAGGTCGCCCGCGATCAGGGCCGGGATGAGGTTGAACGCGTCAACCGGCGAGGAGTCGGGCCACCCT